>Ga0209415_10012215_pt1 | contig 14344 bp, 11 predicted proteins | sample PeaSoiSIISIP2007_FD_187696 | JGI IMG/M metagenome (GOLD analysis project Ga0209415, IMG submission 187696) | Peat soil microbial communities from Weissenstadt, Germany - SII-SIP-2007 (SPAdes) (version 2) | ecosystem: Environmental > Terrestrial > Soil > Wetlands > Peat | place: Germany... | reverse complement strand
ATCTAACTCGAAGTGCCCCGATCCGCATTAGGAACGCCAAATGATGCGCGACGTCGAACCAGAAGATAAGATCCTGCCAGGAGAACAATGAAGAATGCAGCCGCAAGGAACTGGAATGGAAACTCTGGCACTGCCGCACTTGTCGAGCTTGTCGCGGAGGTCTGCGCCGTCGCAGAGCCTGTCGTTGTGACGCCGCTAGAAGTAGAGATTGAAGTCGAACCTGTCGTGGCAGCCGACGTGGAGCTTGACGTAGTGGACGTGACCGAGGTAGTCGTAGTAGTCGACGACAGAGCCGCATCAGGGACCACGGATATTGATGAATCCCCGCTGTTGGCCACGAACACCTCGCCCTTCGCAGTGTCGTAGACTACATCGTAGGGTGCGTTCCCTACCGTAACGTTTGCGACGATTTTGTTAGTGCTGTCGGATACCGCCGAGATCGTGTTTGACATATAGCTTCCTGCGATTACGTAGCCTTGGGCAGGGTCGTAGGCAACGGCTCCTACGCTGCCTCCTTCGGGCAAGGGCACATAGGCGACGACCGCGTTGTTCGAATCGGATATCACGGCGAATCCATCGCCAAAACTGTTCACGAACATTTCGCCCTTAGCGGGGTCGTAGACCACGCTCGTGGGGGAGTAATAGGTGGCGACGTTTGCGACGACCTGGTTGGTGGAGTCGGACACCACAGAGACGTTGTCACCGCCATTGTCTGCCACGAACACCTCACCCTTGGCGGGGTCGTATGCCAGGCCCTCGGGGGAGCTTCCGCTGGGAAGGGTTATCGTCGCAACGACCGTATTGTTACTGTCGGAGATTACGGACAGCGTGTCATCGAGGCCGTTTGCCACGAACACCTCGCCCTTCGCATAGTCGTATGCCACCCCGTCGGGAGTACCTCCAACCCCCACATTGGCGACAACCTTGTTGGTGGAGTCTGATATCACTGAGACTTCGGCGTTGCCGCTATCGGCAACGAAGACCTCGCCCTTTCCTTGATCGTAAGCTGCTCCTAGAACGCCGCTTCCGGCGGGCAGGGTAAGGTTCGCGACGACCGCGTTGGTGGTGTCGGATAGCACCGAGCCCCTGGGGCCCGAATCTACAACGAACACCTCACCCTTTCCAGGGTCGTAGGCAAGGGTCTGGGGTGTTCCAGCTACCGTTATTGTGGCGACGCCTGTTTGGGCCCTGGCGAATGGAACGACAAAGGCAGAAACAAGGAACAAGAGGACCAGAAGAATCACCGCAGATGACTTTCGGTTAGACTTGTGATACGGAGCCGACACGTTCTAGGCCCTTTCGCGTGGCAACCCAATTTAAGACTTCTGAACACTCTAAGATCTGATTGTTCGAATGCCAAAGTCCAGCTTGTGAGTGCTGTCTAGCTAGGTAGTCTCTGTCACCAAGGCCTGACCTGCGGGTCGGATCGCCGTAGGCTACTTTGTGGCCTTGTTGTTAAAATCGGATATGGGTATGAGCGCCGTGACGTCCAGGCTGTAGTCTAGGATATGGACCAGTCTTGCACCAACCAGACCCAGAATCCTTCTGAACTCGTTCTCTCCGCTGCTCATCCTTCTCCCGTGATATAGAAAGCGCCGGCGATTAAGCAATTGTGGATTTCAGATTCATACTAACCACGATTCAGCGTAATTCAGTGACATTTCGCTTGAACGCGAAGGGTGGGCACATCACAGGCGGCAGCATGGGCTCCTGCAGTTTGATGTTGCCTGGGAGATCTTCGGTTTGCCCATCCTTTCCTGGGCTAGGCCACTTTGAACTTGGTGGACTTCGCTGCACTGCCTTGATTGACGGTGCCCAGGAATGTGCCTGTGACAGTGTGGTTGCCTGTCGAGCTTGGGGTATACTGGGTGGAACAGCTGGCAGTCTTCCCAGCCCCTGAGAGAATGCATGTCGAAGAGGAGAACCTGCCTGAGCCCACACTTGTGAACGTCACAGCCCCGGAAGGGGTCAGGGGCGTGCCCGGACTGGTGTCGGTCAGGGTCATAGTGCATGTGATGGGAGAGCGCAGTTTGTAAGGACTTGGGCATGACAGGACGGCTATCACGGTCCTCTTGGTGGCCGTGAGGGCGGAGCTCGCGGCGCTGCCTTGGTGATTCGAGTCTCCTCCGTAGTTGGCAGTGATGGTTTGTTTTCCCTCGGAACCGGGGTTTGGCGTGTACGTTACGGAACATGAGCCCGATGCGAGCGCGCAGCTGCTCTTGGCGAAGGTGCCCGAAGAGCTAGAAGAGAAGCTGAAGGTCCCGGTTGGGGTTATCGGCGTCCCGGTGCCGGAATCGGTCGCCTTTGCAGTGCAGGTAACGGGTGCGTTGACAGGGTCGGTGCCGGGTGAACAGCTCACGGTGGTCGTAGATGGGCGTTGAGTTACAGTGACCTTATAGGAACCTTGACTCGCCAAGTCGAGGCTGTCACCCCCGTAGGAAGCAGTAATCGTGTGTAGACCCTCGCTTCCGGGATTGGCCGTGTAGGTCACCTTGCAGGTCCCCGATGAGAGCGAACAGGTTCCCGGGTTGAAGGCGGCCGAGCCACTGTCAGAGAAGGTGATGGTGCCCGTGGGGACTGTGCCGTTGTCACCGAATACCGCGGCCGAACATGTGGCCACCGTGTTCACGGCTACTGTCGCCGGGCATCCAACTGACGTGAGGGTGGAGCCGGACGGCAGTTCCATTGAGGGGCAAGAGTCGACATAGACGTTCGGGCTAAGCGCCTGCCCGGTCCCGCTTACCCACATGACAGCGGTGTAATTGGAGCCTGCGGCGACCTCGGGGCTTGCCGACTTCCCAGGGTCGTTGCTCAGGTCGAGGACTGGTCCGAAGGTGGTCCCATTGTCATGGCTCGCCCGGAAGAACACCTCGTAGTTGTTTGAGATGTCCGCATCCCAGGTAGCGTACACGCTGCTTCCGTTCGAGTCCAGCCTAGGGTGGTCGTCGTAGGGCAGGACCTGGTTCACCACCGTCAGGCCGGTGCCCCCGCCGAGGTTGACGACATGGCTGAACGTCGTGCCGTTGTCGTGGCTTGCCACGTAGTATATGTCGTAGGTACCGTTCTGGTTGTCCCGCCAGATCAGATACAGGCTCGATTGCGAGGCCGTGACGCTGTCCATGCGCGAGATCCCAGGATTGTTGCTGAGGTTCTCAGGGCCGGAGGTGAATGTCGTCCTGTTGTCCATGCTCACAAGCAGGAAGATGTCGCTGTTGTCGGGGGAGAGGTCGTTGTCCGTCCGCCAGACTACGTACAGTCGGCTCCCGGAGACCGCGAAGAGTGGTTCTCGGGCGTGCTGGGGAGAGGGGACGTTCGAAATGTCCAGGGCGTTTTTCAGGAAAGTGACTCCTGCGTCATGGCTGACGTCGTAGCCAATCTGTCCTAGGCCAGTCGACTGGTCCTCCCAGGTAACGTAGACGTTGCTCAGAGAGGACGCGATTGCCACCTCCTGGGTTGGGCCGTTGTCGTTGCTCAGGTTGATGGCGGGCCCGAAGGTGCTCCCGCCATCCTGGCTGGCCCGGAGAATTATCTGAGTGTTGACTCCCGCCGCCGAGGCGACCCACGCGACGAATACGCTGTTTCCAGACTCGCTGATCTGAGGCCCGTGAGAGGCTGTGTATCCTCCACTCAGGTCGATCGCCGGGCCAAACGTACTGCCGTTGTCATGGGATGCTCTGAAAAGCACGACCCCGTTCGAAACGGAAGTATCAACCCAGGTCGCATACACACTCTCGCCGATGGTCGCGAGCCGCGGCCCGGAGGCCCTCGAATTGTTGCTGAGGAGCAAAGGTGGGCCGAAGGATTCGCCCTCGTCGTGGCTCGCCGAAAACAGGACCTCGGAGTTCCCCCCCGAGGCCGACGACCATGCAACGTAGACGTGGTTGCCGGATGTCACGGGGTCGCTCCCCTCGCCGGGCAGTGTGGCATTCGTCTCGCCTGGGCTGAGGTTGAGCGGGGAACTGGGGCAGGAAGAAACGACACTAGAGGCAAGGGGAAGGGAGGGGCTTGAAAGAAAAATCCCGACAGTCGGCATCAGAAGGAGAAGAGCCAAGAACCCTTTCCTATGTTTCGGCCTCATCTTGGCTGAGGTCACAAATGTCTCGCAACCTCTGTTGCTGCGCTGCCATGATCTCGGCTGTTGAGTTAAAGCTTACCCCAACATCGGCACCCAAGTCGCTGGCGGAAGTCCTTTGTCAAGCATCGTCAGGGACGTTCGACGGGCGACTCAAAATAGGCCCGCATCACGAGTCGGCGGAACTAGGTATATTCAACTGCTGACCTCCCACTTCGAAGATAGTCAAGCAGAGACTTGGCTTCGTCTTCCGCAAAGAATGTCTTCAAGACGATGGTCATGAGCCAGAGCGGCTGCTCAGCCATCCCCTTTAGACCTCCGAAGCTGACCAGAACCTGGTCGGCCTTCCTGCCAAGCCCGGGGGGAAGATCTCGCATCAGGAGACGCACCGCGGCGAACCAGGTGATACCGTTTGCCTAGTCGCAACATGGATTCAGGGTAGATGTCGTTCCGTTCGTTGAATCATCAGACCCGCCCTCATGGCGAAGGCCAATGACGGAACCATCGAATGGCCCTTGTTGGGGAATTGTTGGCAGAGCTTATTAGAAGCAGTCGGATTCGCTCAGTGCCCGGGAAATGGCTGCCTACCGCAAGAGACTCGAAGAGAAAGAGGAGAGAAAAGAGAAGAAAGGGCACAATCACCCGTTCAGCGAGAAGTGCGGGCCGTACTGCCCTCGGAACGAGAACTACAAGGGACCAAAGAAGAAGCTCGGGTTCATGAGCAGAAACAGACGATAGGGGCTAGCGCGAGGACTCGTGCATGATTGGGGTCAAGCTGGCACGGAGCGAGGCAGTGGAACAGGAATCGTACATCAAAGGCTGAATCCGAACCACTGAGGCGAAAAAACGTCCCCCACGCCTAATGTCGCGCATCCGGGGGAACGATAAACAGGCACAGCACTCACGAACGGTGCGGGACCACCGTGGAGTGTGAACCAGTAGGACACAGGCGCGAGAAAGAAGGAAAGCACAACGACAACGGCTACTCCGGCGACGACCGCCACTTTGGTTGTTCGTCTCATACCTTGACGCTACGAAATCTTAGAAATGAATAGGCCAAAGACGACCAATGAGTCAATTGTGATTTCAAGGCCAAGGCCGAATTCAGGGAACCCAGGAACTTCCACCGGCTCGGGGCCGCCGGAGGCCCCTTCTGCGGACGAAGAGGAACACCGCCACGCCTAGAACGATGACTACTACCAACAAGAGGATCACGGACCAGCCCAGTGGCAGGTGCGCCACGACTGAGCCGGCGGTCGACGCGTCTCCGGATAGGGTCGTCGACAGGCCAAGATACGATATCGTGGCCCTGTACGTCCCGAGGGGGATCTCCTTGACCAGGATGATACCATCTCCCGCCGACGAGGCGTGGATGTTGGTCCCGTTCGCCAGCGTGATGGAGGCGTCCGCCCCTCCGACCGCCACCCCGAGCGTGTCTTCGACCATGATGGTCGCATCGTAGACCCGGGCGTCAACCGCGATGGTGAAGGGAGAGGTGATGTCGTACTCCGCAGGCTGCGAGGGAGCTACGTCCAGCCGATGCCAGAAGACCGTCATGACGCCCACCCTTGAGCCCCCGTCCACCCAAATAGCGCCTGAGGTCGTCGTCATGTCCCCTCCGTTGACAGTTAAGGTGAGGCTGGCAGGGGTCAGAATATTTGTGGCTCCGCTGTCCTTCACGACGACGGTTACGAGGTACTGCACGACCGATTGGAATGAAACCAAGTGCGGGGCGTCCATGACGATTGCAGGCGTGATCACGACGGGGCCGACGCCCGCCGGGTTGCTTGGTCCGTTGTCTATGGTCCACCCGCTGATCCTCTGTCGGACACCTGCGCCGCTGTCGTAGGTCCCGTTCGTCGAGACGGAGAGCGTGGTGCCCGAGTCATACCATCCCGTGTCTCCAGCAATGGGAGGAGTGACGCTGTAGGTGCTCCTCGGACCCCCTTCCACCGACAGAAGGTACTGGGTTGCAGCCGAGGAGGTGATCAGCTGGGGTCCCGTAATCCCGGCGAGGTTGAGGATGACTATGGTCCCCGAAGAACCCACCGAAACCGCCGGCGCGCCATCGATCGAATAGGAAGACAGTCTGTAGCCCTGATTGGCGGTCCGGCCCCAAACGCCATGTACCGAGAGCGTAACCGCTGATCCGGAGTCGTACCAGTAGCTGTCGCCCGGGACCGTAGGGGAGGTGATGTAGTTCAGGGAGGTCGCCAAGGTCTGGTCGAAGCTCACCTGGTATTGTTTCACCGCCTGGACATGAATTGTCTGAGGAGACGTCAGGGGCATGGCGTTCAGCACGGTGAAGTTTCCGCCACCGGCCGTGGGAATCGGCGGGCCTGTGTTGACGGAGTAGGAGGTCATCCTCCACCCGGTCCCCGCGGCCCTCCCGAACTCCCCTTGGAGAGACATGGTGACCACGGTCCCGCTGTCATACCAATAGTTGTCCCCGCCTATGGTGGCGCTGGTGCCGGACGAGACGCCGTAGTTGCCGACCAGGGCCACCTGGTATTGCGCACGGGTGAGTGTGTGGATAGAGTGCGGCCCGGACATGTATATTGAGGCGGTGATGAACCCCCCTGTCAGGACGGTGGTCGGTGGCGATGAATCCAGCCACCAGGAAGAAATCCGCATGCCGGCCCCGTTGGCCCGGCTGAAGACTCCGCTTGCCGCGTATGTGACATGTGTGCCGGAGTCATACCAGTAGTTGTCCCCCGGGATCGAGGGAGCGGTGACCGACGCGAGTGAAGAGACGGCCCCTGCGTCAAGTGATAATTGGTACTGGGTGACCAAGGTCCCTGTGACCAGTTCTTTCCCTGTGATTGAAACGGCGTTCAGCAGCGTCACCGTACCCGTGGTGTTCACGGCGACGCTGGGCCCCCCGTTCACGGAGTAGGACACCAGCCTTGAGCCCACACCGCCGGACCTTGGCCCGGTCCCGTCGAGAACCAGGGTCACGACCGACCCGGTATCATACCAATAGTTGTCGCCGGCGACCGTGGGGGCTGTTAGGGACTTCAGAAACGGAGCGGACGACGCGTCCAGGTTCACTTGCCACTGCGGCTTGAGCAGAACGTGGATCGTGTGGGGGGAGGCCATGGTCGCGGTGACAGTGAAAGCCGTCGCCGTGGAGAGAGCGGTGGGCTGGCCCGCGTCGAGATACCAAGACCCCGATCTGTTCCCGAACCCGTTGGCCCTCCCGAAGACCCCATTACCCTGGTAAGTGACTAGGGTACCAGAGTCATACCAGTACTTGTCGCTGGTAATTGTCGGGCTGGTCACCGAGGCAAGAGCCTTGGTGGCGCCTTGGTCCAGGGTCAGCTGGTATTGGACCACGGTGTTCACGTTGAAGGTGTGGTGGGAGGTCATGGTCTTGGGAGACCCGAAGGTCCCCGTGGTGGCGACGAGGTTGGCCGCCCCGCCGTCCCAGTTCCACGAGGTTGCCCTGACCCCCATCCCATTGGATCTTCCCCAGGCGCCGTCGCAGCTGACGCTCAGCACGGTGCCGTAGTTGAACCAGGAGTCCGAGGTGGGTGAAGCGGGGGAGACGGCTGGGCCGTTGCAGTTCGAGCTCAGGCCTAGGAGCTCTTCAACATTCGCCGCTATTATGATGGGCGAACAAGTTGCACCGGTGCAGCTTGTCTCAGAGACCGTGGTGGCGTACCCGCTAGTGAGCCTGTCGCGCAGGGTAGCGTTGCCAGCCCCGGAGCTGATCGTGTAAACGCAATTGGAACTCATTGAAACAGTGTAGGTGTTCCCCGACGTCCCGGAGGTTCGGTTGGTGGAGCAGCCCGCGATTGCGTAGGTGAAGGACGGCGCTCCCGGCTCAGCGACGCTGACCTTGATTGTAAAAGCTGAAGCGGCATGGGCTGGTTGGGACGGGAAAGCGAGCAGCACCAAGAGTACTCCGACCAGGGTCACGAGAACGGCCCCCCTGCTCGTCAGCATGAAGCCAGGCCACCCGGCGTCTGATGCAGAACGCGGTATATTTAGTGCTAAGCGTCAGAACAGGCAAACCCCGACGTGACTTCTAGACGAGATGGTTCCGCTACTTGTGAAAGCCCTGATCGGGCCGGACTTCGGCGACGGCAGAGTCGGGGGTGCTGGAGAAACTAATCGTAATGCCTTACCCTTGGCAAGAGTGTTGCCTCAATAGTCATGGACGACTACTGTGTGGGTTCTGCCCAGCCGACCCCTGGAGACACCGCCATTAGCATCCAGGTAATAACCTAGAGAAGTACTTGGCGCTAATATTCGTCGGTCCGCCCCCAAAAAGCATACAAAGATCAACGGGCGTCTTGCGAGACTGAATGCGATGAAATGTCCTCGCTAGCCTTTCCTGCATGATTGCCGCTAGCCGGGACGTGCAGATGGAGTTGTCCTTGTTTTACTGGGTCTATCCGTACGGGCCTGCGCTGACCCACTTGACGCTGAACGCGTAGTGAGCGCCCCGCCAACTTGGGCTGGCAAGAAACTCCCTGGCCGAGTCTCGTTACCCTGTGTAGGCGCGCAACCGTTGGCATCATTGAAGACGTCACATACTGTCGGGTGTCCCTCAGGCCACTGTGACCGAGGTTATCTGGGAGGTGATGGTGAAGGTCGTCGTCCCTGCTCCCGATGGGCCCCCTGTGGTCGAGGCCATAATGTCCACGTCGAATGGGAACGGATAGTTCGCTCCGTTCGGCGTCCCTATGGACATGCTTGCTGTGCTGAGGGTAACGCTTGCACCCCCGCAGGACTGAACGGTCTCAGGAAGCGAGTTTGCGGCGTAGTTGGTCAGAGTGAACGTGTTCGCTCCGATCGTCACAGGCGACGTCCCGGTGGAATGGAAGTATGCAGTATCATAGATGTAGTTGGTCGTAAGCTGCTGCCCGAACACAAGCATTGTCCCCCACGCGGTGAAGAGACGCGATCCCTGGTAGTACTGAATTGCCGCTGCGCCCGTGTAGTTGTACCCGGCATAGTTTATCCCCACAAGGGTCCCGTTCCTAAGAAGCCACATCGTGAACGCACTCGGATAAGCAGATGATACGATGCTGACCTTGAACGTCGTCGCGCTCGCATAGACCGTTGTGTAGCTCGAGGTGAAGGTGTATGATGTCTTGTTCACCGAGAGCTGGAAATTCCCACCCATGGATGAGTAGGCACTGAGCTGTGGTACGAAGACGCTCGCAGGCTGAGACGTGAAGCGGATAGTAGGCAGGCAAGACGTCGACGAGGTGCTCGTGGACGAGCTCGAGGATGATGTTGTTGGTTGTGTTGTTGACGATGTTGTTGAAGTCGTGCTCGTGGAGCTAGTGGTGGTGGGTGTTGAGCTGGTGGCAGAGGTTGAACTCGTGGTCGGAGATGATGAAGTTGAAGATGTCGAAGTCGTAGACGACGTCAGGCTCGAAGAACTCGAAGGGCTCGAGCCAGAAGATCCGAAGGCGAAGTAAGCACCTATGCCAGCGACCGCGATGATGACGATAACAACGACGATCAAAATTGTACGGGCAATACCGCGTCTGCCTTGTGACAAGAAGGAATTCTGACGAGCTGCCCTATTTAACACGCGGGAGCCATTCTCAGACATGAGAATCAGACAGGAGAAGGTTGCGAAAGGGATTCTACAGTATTCTACCACTCGGCCATTTTTGATGTTGGTGGGCTCGGTCAATGATTGGGCGACGCCCTGGCCGAGATTCCTTGGCTAATGCAAAGCGGGCGACTGCCTTGGTGGCGGGCCCATGATGAAAGCAACTACGACCAATACCAACCCAGCGAAGACTATTCCGAAGCCCGAAGAGAGGACACTGGACTGGGGGTTCTGGAATAATCCAACTACTCCGCCTCCAGTCAAGAGAATGCCAACGACGACCAGGACGAGTCGAGCCGTCTCCCTGGGGGTCAATCCTGCCTCGCCTTGCCATTCGTTTCTCTTAAGCTTCTCACGGCCTTCTACAGGAAGAGAATCCCACCATTCGGATCACCTGATTTCCCATCCAATTCTTGTTGGATCAGAAGTACATGCTACGGACCCTCGTGGGTTCCTACATCGATTTGTGGGGACTGGGCCTAGGCCTGAGACGTGCAGAGTCCCGTCGGACTCGAACCACCAACCGTGTTGCTGCTGCATTCGTTGAATGAATAGCCGTTGGCGGTCCCAGCAGTGCCGGTGCCTGTGGTGAGGTCGTAGTAACCATTCTGTGAGTTGCTGTCCGCAGCGTTGAAGGCTCGGAACCCCCGACCTCCCCCTTCTCGACACGGCCCAACGGGGAGAGCGACATCACGGACCTGTAAATTAGGTAGATGCCGACCAAGCCTGTGCCTTGGTACACGATGACGTATGAAAGAGTGTCCAAGGTGAGGAAAGAGGTTGCCACTATCGATAGCACCAAAGTCGAGAGTGCGAGCCCGAGGAGAAGTATGCTCCTTCTGAGCGTCCGGTCAGCACTTCTCCGTGCCCCGACTATCAGAGCCGCTGTCAAGATGGCTAGGGCCCCGGCGAGACCAAAAAAGAAGAAATCGCTGAGAAGTGTCCCCAGGAAGGACGACTGCTCTTCGGGGGTAAGGATGAACCCCCCGGCTACGGTCCCTATGATCGAGGCCACCAGGTATATGGCTAGGACCCAGCGCATTCGCGACCAGCTGAGTGTGTCCCGGTGGAAGAAATCTGTCTCGATTGCGACGAGGACGCTCCTATCGCCGTAAGCAAGGATTACGAAAATAAGTGCAACCAAGGGCACGAACCCGACAATAAACTGGATGTTAGGGTCAGAGACGGGCACGTAGTTGCTCAGCATTGAGATGATTATTACCAACATTAGGAGAGCAGACCAGGTTGCCCGGCTCCGGTACGTCCCGCCGACGAACCCTCTCCGGATCCCCAGGGCCCTGTAGATTCCTAACACCAGAATGCCGACGATTAGGACAGTGCTCCCATTGTTTATCGTTCCAACCACGTCAATGGACATGTGGTACGACCTCCATTCCGGTGCTCGTCACGGAGAACCGGAAGTATCCGTGGAGAGGCGGCAGACCTAGCATCTTCTTGACGCGGAAGAGCGGGGTTATCGCTAGTCCTTCCTCGTAGAGCCTCATCTCTATCACACCGTCAAACAGCTGTTCCATTGTAGTCAGGACGTTCGGGGGGTGCATCCCGTCCTCCGCAAGGGCGAACAGCACCGAGTCCTGCTGCTTCAGTTCGGCAACAAGCTGGGACCAATAGTTGTACATTGACTCCAATGGGTTGAGTACGAGAAGCGGAGAGAGGACATCAGTGGCTACCCTGACCCGCCTTCCAACATTCCTCTTCACTGCCTCCTTTGTGTTGAACGAAATCGAGGTGGCGTCCCTCAGGTCGCACTTGACGGATGACCCCGAGCTCGCAATCCATTCGGGGACCCTCTCGGTGCTGATGCCACTTCCCTTCATATCCCTCAGGACATCCGTTACAGGACGATGGGTGACGTAGAGGCAATAGTCTCCCTGTATCAGGCCAGAGCGGACGAACCAGTATCCAAGAGCCTCCTTCCCGATTCCAGGGGGACCTACGACTAGAATCGCGGATCTGTCCGGGTAGCCGTCGCTGCCGAGAAGATTGTCAAGAGAGGATACTCCTGTAGAAACCAACTGGGAGGTCTTACGTCCAGTCTCCAGCGAAGATAAGCCTATGCCGCGCCGCCCCAGAACGGATGTCCTTGTCCGTGGCCTCGGCGAAGCCTTAGCACCACTGATCCAAGTGTCAGCTTACGTCGCGGGCCATTCTCTTACCCTGCGCGCAATGTCGTCAGCGGTCTTCGCCTGCTCGGCGGCGGTGATCATGTCGATGAAGACGACCGGCTCCCTTCCCACAGTCCAAGCGTTGTGCCCGGGTAGTACGTCAAAGGCGTCCCCTGGCCCTACACCGAGTACGGTTCCGTCGTCCATCGCGAAACCCATGCGTCCAGATACAACGTAACCGAGGTGTCGGATTTCACACGACTCGGTTCTAACAGTTGGCTTGATCGACTCGGACCACTTCCATCCAGGTTCCAGCGTCCGGAGCCCAAAGGTGAAACCTCCTAAGGTCACCAGCTGTAGCTTCCCCTTGGGAACGTCCTTCGTCTCGTCTGGTTCGTTCATGTTGGTCTTGATTGCCGACATCTCCGCCACTTCCTTCCCAATCTTCGTGATTTGCACAACGATCTTGGTGTAGTCCTTCTCCCTGATTACGTCAATTACTCTATTCCCGCTTTTCTTCGCCCAAGCCCTGACATCCGCCTCTATACTTGGCTCATTCGCCCTCAGCTCAATGACATCGCCGAGCCTAGCCCTTCGCCATGCCTTGAACAGGTCTGTCAAGGGAGTCGGTGGGCACCAGATTCCCCGAGAATCGATGATCACGCGCTTCTTTTGACGGACCGGCTTCATTCCAGTCGCATCTGGGTAACCAACCTCTTAAAAGACGTGGACCCGTTTTCCACATCTGATAATTGACCGCCTCGGCAGGGCTAACAGCGAGTTGCGAAAACAAAGCGGGCCCGGAGGGTTCCGCCCTTAACTTAGTCTGAAGATTGAATTCCAGCAAGTGAAACCCTGGGAGAGATTATCATACTAGTCAAAATCTCCACTTCGCTCGGGAACGATAGACACGAGGGAGCGAGGAGTTGGGGCGACCCTCAAGTCCTTTTTCCATGATTTGACGACGATGTCCCACCGCGTCACGACCCGACCATTGTCCGTGAGAAGGCAGTCGTCGGATTGAGGATTGAGCAAGGAGGCAGCTTCCATCAGAGAGGCGCCTGAGGGAACGTCGGTGGCAACTCTTTTCGGAATTTGGCCAACCCGCAGGTCGAGCCACTTGGCGGGAGAGTCTCTCGCCACCTTGAGCATGAAAGGACTGAAGAGGAGATCCAGTATTGACCTGTCTGAAACGAACCTGCTGGGGTCATCATCGAAGAATAGGCGCCTGATCCTTCCTTTGAACATCAATTGGAGGGCGTCTGCCAGGATGACATCGCCCGATATCGTCAGCGGTTTGCTAGAGACCTTGTAGGTCGGAAGTTCAGACCTAAGCGACCCGGACCCGACAAGTCCGACCATGTCGCCTAGTGTGGCGATTGCTTGAATATGGCCCTGTGAAACCCTCGCTGCACCGAATCCAGTCGAATCGAAGACTGAGATGAGATCGTCGATGGCGTCTCTGTAGGAGACCGACCCTATCCACACGACGCAGTCACGGGTTGGTGTCCATAGGAATTGATACGAGTTCTCGGGCGGGAGAACCATAAGGCTGTTAAGCACAGCATAGCTTCCGAAGGCGGCGTAGAGGACTTCTCCCCTGCGGCCTTTCCTGGCGATTTCCTTCTTCCGGACCGGTAGCATGTGGACCTCGGAGAACTGGAGCATCGAGCCGGAGTAGATTAACGGGGATTCGGGATCGGTCATTAGGCTTGGTTTCTTGAACAGGTCAGGGAGGAGGGATGAAATCGGCGACAGGAGGCGCGCCAAGCCGTTGCATCAACCCCTCACCTATTATTAAGGAATCGAGAGGAAAGAGAATTGGGGGGTCCCGGTGAGATGTGCTTGATCTTCTATGCGAATCCTAGCCGCAACCGCCTGAGCGTAGGGCCATGCCCAGCTGAACTAAAACCCACACTGTTATTCGCAATTCTTCAGGCAGTTATTAATCGCGGTATTCGCGGCTGAATTGAAGGTCGCCGCCCTTGTCGCGATCTGTCCCTTGATGTTGCTGGCGGAGGTGGCGGTGGGTTCAAACGAAATCGAGCTCGGGTCCCCTGGCCCCAGCATCGTCATCCCTGATGTACGGTGCACCACCCATTGCCCGCCCTGGCATTCCTTCGTGGTCCTGCAAGAAAAACGGAACCTCGCTATGGGGAGGGTCACTACCATTGGTAGCGCTTTCTTCCCTTGATCCTTGAACTTCTCCAACTTCTCGTTTAGCTCCTTGAGCCCGTCGACCGCCGAGTCCGATGCCGTCTCAGTGGAGATGTGATCGATCATGTTCGCTACAATTTCGACCGGTTCAGTGAGCAACCCCTGGAGCTTGGTGGCGACGGCGGTTACGCTAAGGAATGTCTCGAGCCCCTTGATGGCCTTGTCGACGTCTTCCTTGCTCATTTGATAGACTTCCTCATATTCAATCTTCGCGCCAGCGACAAGGGCCAAGTTAACTTCGCATTCGCAGCTGGCAACATCCTGCGTGTCCCCTTCGTCGCAAGGGGGCTTGGGCTTCGCCCTTGTCAGAGGGAGAGGAACGACCGGCGGGACGGCGTTCGTCGGAGCAGGGGG
>Ga0209415_10012214_pt1 | contig 14345 bp, 5 predicted proteins | sample PeaSoiSIISIP2007_FD_187696 | JGI IMG/M metagenome (GOLD analysis project Ga0209415, IMG submission 187696) | Peat soil microbial communities from Weissenstadt, Germany - SII-SIP-2007 (SPAdes) (version 2) | ecosystem: Environmental > Terrestrial > Soil > Wetlands > Peat | place: Germany... | reverse complement strand
GTCTGCCCGGCCTTCTTGAGCGCTGGAACGACCTCGTTCTTTTCGAGATCGATCCATTCGGTCAGCATGTCGGGCTTGACGTGCGTGATCGTGACTCGCGCCAGTTGCGGAGCCGGGGACTGCGCCAGGCACTGAGTGGACAACGTGGACGCCAGCAGCGCAATACCGGCGCAGAAATGAAACTGAACTTTGGTCTTCATGGTAAATCCCCTCTTGACTGAGTTTATCGACTCCTCGAAGGATCGGCCCCCGCCGACGCACAGGAGTCATCTCAGCATGTAATCGCCTTGGATCGGTGTCAAGCGTTAACTGAGTTGCGGGAATCGAATTGAGCGTACCGGTACCTCGCGCGGAGCTGTGTCACGGTTCCAAGAGCATCGACACGAGTGTCGATGCGGCAGGCACGAGTGCCCGCGCCACATTATCCTACCGGCGGAGCTGCGCCAACTGTTTGCGGTACTCTGCTATGTCCGGCCGGGAAGTATAACTCGCAAAGTCGGCCGGCTGCCAGCCGCGCGCCAGTTTGTCCAGCGCCGCCGATGCCTGCTCCGCGGCCTCTTTCGCCTTGGCGCGGTCCCCACCGGCGGCATAGGCGCGCCCCAGAATCAGCCAGGCCCGCCACTCCGATTCGGGCTTGCCGCGCTCGGCGAATTGCGGTTGGACCCGCGCCGCCAGGTCGACGGCCGTTCGCCAATCTCCCTTTTCCAGATGAACCTCCGCCGCTGCCAGCTCGGCCGGCCCAACCAGGCTTCGGTCGCCGGACTTCTCCGCCATCTGAACCGCCTCGTCCACTGCGCCGGGCGCCCCCGCGCCGCCGCCCGCCAGCGCTTCGGCACGCGCCACCAGGGAACGCGCCACGATGCTGCTGGCCACGTTCTTCCCTTCGAGCGCCGGCTGCGCCTCACGCACCGCCTCGGCGAACCGCCGCTGGCTGAAAGCCATTTCCGCCATCGCGAGATGCACGCCCTCCAGCAAGGATTTGTCCCCTCCCGGCCGGCCGGCGATCTCGAGCGCCTGGCGAAGATCGCCCGCCGCTTCCTGGAAACGTCCCACGCGCAAATACTCGTTGCCCGAGTTCCACAGCGCGTATCCCATGGTTGGCTGGCTGCCCGTGGCCTGCGCCGCGGCATACTCCTGCTGATAGTGCCGGAGCGCTTCCGCGAACCGATCCATCGCGGCCAGCGCCGCCCCCTGCGCTTCCTCGGAAAGCGCGATCAGGGTTTGGTCTCCGGTCTGCCGGGCTACTGCCACCTGCTGCTCCGCTGCGTGCAGCGCGCCCTCGAAATCGCCCTGCTTGCGGCGGGCGCGCGCCAGCAAAATCAGGCACTGCACGGCCTCGCGCCGGTATCCGCCCTGCTGAAAAATCTGCAGCGCGGGCTCGATGCGCCGCACACCCTCGTCGATCTTTCCTTCCTGGATATCCAGGCTGCCGAGCGCGAAAAGCGCGCGGGTCTCCTGGCGTTTCTCGCCAAAACGGCGCGCATACTCCCAGGCCAGATCGAAGTACTCGCGCGCCTGCTCCAGGTTGCCTTTCAAGAACGCCACGTTGCCCACCTGGATCAGGCTGCGCGCCGTCAGGCCCTCCAGCGCGTTGGCGCGGGCCAACTCCAGGGCACTCGCCGCATGCCGCCCGCCCTCCACAACGTCCCCCTGGCTGTAGCAGCTCTCGCTCAACATCAGCTCCGCCACAATCTGCTGATTCACGTTGCCGGCGGTCCGCGCCAGGGCAATGGCCTGCTCGCCGAATTCGCGCGCCTGCGCGAATTTCGCCATGCGCGACGCCGCACGCCCGCGCTGATAGAGGACTTCGGTCACCCCTTCCATATTGGAGAGCGAGCGGTAGACCGACTCGGCCTGATCAAAAGCGTGGGTCGCTTTCGCCTGGTCCTGCGCCAGGCCGTACAAGCTGCCGAGGTGAAGAAACGCCGCCGCGTACTGCGGGCTGAGCCGCGTAGCCGCCAGGTAGCTCTCGATCGCCTCCTTGCGTCTGTCGCCTTTTTCGTAGGCCCGGCCCAGGTCCACGTAGGCGTCGGGCTTCTCGCGCTCGGACGCGCGCTGCAGCATCTCCTGGTACTTCGCGATCGCGCCCGGCAGGTCGTTGAGCAGCGTCCGGTTCACCGCCTCCAGGTAGAGCTGCTCGCTGCGCGAAACCGCCAGCCGCACCCCCGGCGGCGCGGCGCGCAGCATTTCCTCGCGCGCTTTGTCGGTATAGTCCAGCTCCATCCAGGCTTCCGCCAGGCGCGCGTGCGCCAGCGCGAATTTGGGATCCAGCGAGACGGCGCGCTCCAGGGCCTTGCTGGCCTTGAAGTAAGTGCCGTCGCGCAGCGCGTTGGCGCCTTCCTGGTAGTAGCGCGCCACGTCGGGTGAGGGCTGGTGCACGGAGGGAGCCCAAAAATTCCATGCCATGAAGACCGCCGCCACCAGCACCGCGCCCACCATCGCCGCGGCCAGGCGGCCCTTCCGTAGAGGCGCAGTCAGGGTTCGCATGGTGATGCTGATGCTCCGCAGACCGCTCGGCGGCGGCTCCATCACCTGCGTCTCCGCGAGCTCGTGCCACGACAGGATGTCGCTCACCCCTTCCAACGCCGCAGCCATCTCTCCGGCCGACTGGTAACGATCCCCCGGTTTCTTGGCCAGCGCCTTCATGGTGATCGCGTCCAGCTTCGGCGGCACCGAGGGATTCGCTTTCGAGGGAGGCGGCGGATCCACGTGGATCACCTTGCCCAGGATCTCCGCCGCCGTCCGTCCGCCGAACGGGCTGCGCCCCGTCAGGGACTCGTACAACACCACACCCAGCGAGAACAGATCGCATCGCCCATCGACAGCCTCACCGGTCGCCTGTTCGGGCGACATGTATTGCGGGGTTCCGGTGACCAGCCCGTCTCCGGTGGTGGTTTCGAGCAGGCTCTGAGCGTGCGGCGCATCGCTCTCCGGAGATGCTTCGTCGAAGTGCTTGGCCAAGCCGAAATCCAGCACCTTCACGTCGCCGCGGTCGCTGATGATGATGTTGGATGGCTTGATGTCGCGATGCACGATGCCGTTGCGGTGGGCCTCGTCCAGCGCCTCGGCCACGCTTTGCACGATCTGGACGCGCCGCAGCAGGGTGAGGCGTTGCTTGAACGTTTCGCGCAGATTGTGCCCCGGCACCAGTTCCATCACGATGAAGCGGACGCCATTCTCTTCGCCGTAATCGTAGATCGCCGCGATGTTGGGATGATTCAGCGCCGAGGCCGCGCGGGCCTCGCGCAGAAACCGCGCTCCGTACCGCGGCGAGGAGTGCTTCTCATCGGCAAACTTGATGGCAACCCGCCGCCCCAGGTGCATATCCTCGGCGAGATAAACCACGCCCATTCCACCCTGGCCCAGCGCGCTCAAGATCCGGTAGTGGGATACCGTGCGCCCGATCATGTTCCCCGTTTCGGACTCTCATTGTCGGGCAAGTGGCCCGGTATTTGCAAGATGAGGCGGCACATCGTTAGTCTGGCGCCACGCCATGCGTGGCGCATATGTTGGGATGATAAGCGCGGCGAGGGCCTCGGTCTCCCTTCCAGACCGCTCGCTGAGCGAGGCGATCCCTGGATGGCGGCCATGTGCCCGGGAATCGCCCCGGTAAGACCAGGTGGCAACGCCTGCGTCGCGTGCGATCCGAATCGCAAGTCCCGGCTTCAGATTGCTGCTGCCGTGCACGGGAATTGAAATTACTTTGCGTTCGCCCGGCTTGGAATAAATATGGTGGCTTCCTCTGATGCGGCGGAGTGACCAGCCGTTCGCCTCAATCAACCGGCACATCTCTGCACCGGTGATAGATCTCAAACGGCCACGTCCAGAATCTGAATGTTTGAATCCGGTTCCCGCCCCTGCTCCCTCAGGACTTCGAGTACGCCGGCGATGGCTTCGCGGATATTACGCTTCAGCTCATCGACCGTTTCGCCCTGGGAATAGCAGCCTGGGAGGGCTGGAACCTCTCCCCAAAAACCGCCATCCGGCTCTTCATGCATGACAACGGCGTAATTCTGCACGGCTCAATTCTCTCACAAGCCCGGGACGCGCTGCCAGTACGACATCGGTCCCCGGTCAGGCCGGCAAAACAATGGGCATCCAGATGGCTGGTGGCGACTGGCTCGTTGTCTTCCCCCAGCTTGTTCCCAGGGCTGTCAGAACGTGAGCCGGGCGCTGAACTGCAGCTTGCGCGGCTGATTGGCCATCGCCGAGAAAATGCCAAAGCTGGCGGAATCGATGTTGGTTCCCGGAGCCGCGAAGTGGACCGCGTTGTTGACATTGAACGCATCCGCCTGGAATGCCAGTCTCAATCGCTCGCGGATCGGAAATTCCCGGCGCACACTCAGGTCCAGATCCGCATTGTGCGGAGCGAACAGGCCCAGCGGAGCCGAGCGCGCAATGTCGCCTGCCGTGTAATTCGGAGGATCCACAAAGGCCGTTTTGTTGAGGTAAGGGGTGGAACTGACATTCGCGCCCCCGCTCCCGATCGAGCCGTTCTGCCACACGCTTCCCGTGAAGCTCGGGTTGTAGTTCGGAAAGCAGACCGCGTCGATAATGCCGCCGCCGGTGCAGGTGCCGGCGATCGCCAGGGGCGATCCCTTGGTAAAGGTGAAGATTCCCGAAAGCTGCCAGTTGCTCATCGCCGCACTCACCACCTTGTTCCCGCTGTTCAGGTTGTGACCGGCGCCGAAAGGCAACTGGTAGACGAAGGTGGCGGCGACAACAGTCGGGTGATCGATTGTGCCCGGGCCTTTCTCCAGAAAATCCTTATTCGGGTCGCGCACTCCCGCCAAATCGTCCAGCTCCTTGCTGTAGGTGTAATTCAGCATGAAGGTGAGGCCATGCGCGAACCGGTGGTTGAGTGAGATCTGCAGCGCGTTGTAAGTCGAATTCCCCACGTCCAGCCAGGGATCGGAAATCCCGTTGTATTGCGGGAATGGCTTCAGCGCCTGGCCTATGGTGCCCGTGAAATTCGGGAACGGAACCGCGATAACCGGGAACAAAGCTTGAGCCTGCGCCAGCGTGGACGCCGACAAGGTTTGCGTCAGCAGAGATCCCAGGGGAAGATACTGCGCCGGAATCTGGTTGGTAAAGGGCCCGGCCACACCCGCCCCGGGCAGCCAGTGGCCGGCGCTGGCGCTATAGGCCACGCTCAATACCAGGTTGGGAGTAAACGAATGCTGGATGTTGAAGCTCCAGTCTTCGTAATACGGCGCCTTACCGCCGAAGTTAGGGTCGCCGTAAGTGACGGTCTGGGCGGTAGTCGGGCCGGAACCAACCGAAGCCCCGGCCGCCGCGGTGATGAAGCCGATGCCGTAACTTGGATTGAAGAATGGCGGGTTCAGCGGATTACCCGGGTATCCGTTGTTCCAGTTGTACGCGGGCTGCCCCGTGACGGCGCTGGAGAGACTGCCGTTGTTGTTAAAGCCAACCTGGCTCAGCCCCTGGCGTCCGTTAGTGCGCCCGCCAACTCCTCCGGCATGCGCGTAAAAGATACTGTAGCTCGCCCGAATGACGGTCTTTTCCCCGACCCGGTAAGCCACCCCTGCGCGAGGCCCGGGATTGACATTGTGCTGCTTGACCGGAGTCGAGCAATGACAGCTATCGGCGCCGCTGCCCGCAAATTGCAAGGCTCCCGGAATGCCGCCCGCCAGCGGGTTGGGCAGCGTGGGGTTGAAGAAAGACATGACGTTGTTCACTTCCGTGAACGGGCTCCAGACGTTCCAGCGCAGGCCCAGGTTCAAAGTCAGCTTGGAACTGACTTTGAAATCATCCTGCACATACGCGGCGTAAGTCTTGTAACGCCCCCCGGTTTCGGCTACCGCGTTCTGCGTTACCACGCTGCTGTCCACGGCACCCAACAGAAAGCCGGCGTACCCCAGACCGGTGGTGCTGATAAGAGTCCCGCTGGAGTTGAAGTTGGCGGTTTCGTTGTTGCTGAAGGTGAAGCCGGCCTGCGTGCCGGTCAGCGGAGTGTTCTCGTTGTCCTCCAGGGCCTGGTATTGGAAGCCGACCGTAATGTTATGCCTCCCTTTGGTCCAGAGCACGTTGTCCTGCACATCGTAGGTATTCTGAGCTTCGTTGAAGGCATGGGAGTTGGTTCCGTCCCAGCTCACGGGAGCGTTGGTGCCGCCAAACGTGATGTCTGGAAAGCCCGTGCTCGCGATTCCCGGCGGCAGGCCCGTGATCCCTGCCTTGGCCGGATAATTCCCGCCGGCCGTGTTGCTGGTCAAGGGTATAAACAGCCGGCTCGCCGACAGACTGAACTGGTTGACCATGCTCGAACTGATGATATGGCTGTCGTGAATCTGTCCCAGCGTGGCGTACTCAATCACGCCCCTTCCATCCGTGTACGGCACCGGAAGCGTGGACGTGGTGATGGGCACCAGGCTCCCCACGATGGGGTTGGCGTACTTGCCGTAGCTGAAGAGAGCGAAGAGGCGGTTCTTGTCCGTGAGGTTATAGTCCACCTTATCGGTAGTGCTGTCGTTATTGACTAAGTTCGGCAAGGTCGCCAGGTAATTGTTCGTAATACTGCCATTAGTGGGTGCCGGAAGATACGACTGGAAGGATTGCGAGATCTTCGAGATGCTGGCCGAGGGGATGGTATTGTTGGGGAACGGCGTCCGCACCGCGCTCCCGGTAGCGCTGGCGGGATCGTAAATCACCTGGGGAAAGGCGCTGAAGTCCCCCGTCCGCTCGGCCACGCTGGGGATTGACTGGTACCCGGGAGGCGTAGCCGAATCGAAACGGTATCCATCGTAGTTGCCGTAGAAGAAGAGTTTGTTCTTCTTGATAGGGCCGCCGATACTGGCGCCGAATTCGTTCTGGTGTTCGATCGGCGTGGTCAGCGCGAAAAAGCCCCTGGCGTCGAAATCGGTATTCCGGAAGTACTCGAAAACGCCGCCATGGAACTGGTTGGTTCCCGACTTGAAAACGTAATTGGACACGCCCTGCCCTTCGTACATCGCCTTGGCGCCGGCCGTCTCTACCTGGAACTGTTCCACCGCCTCGACTGACACCCCGAACGCCAGATTGCGCGTATCGCTCTCCGTCCCGGCGCTAGTCAGTGGCAGACCCTCGATGTACACTTCGTTCTGATAGGTCTGGCCGCCGTTGAACGATCCGGTGGATGGACCGGCCGGCTGCGTGCTGTAATTGCTGACCCCGATGGCCAGGCCGGCGAATGCCGAGGGATCCCGCGCAGCGCCATTCATGGCCAGCGGCAGGGCGTCGTAAACCTGGTTCTGTACGGAGGAGCCCAGCGCCACGTCGTCCGTCTTCAGGATGGTCGGCTGATCCTCCACGGTGATGGATTGAGTGGCCGCCCCGATCTGTAGCTGGGGATTCACCCCAACCGTGGCCAGCGCCTCCACGATCACATGCGACTGAGTCAGTGTCTGAAAACCGGTTGCCTTGACCGTCACGGTGTACTCGCCCGCGGGCAGCAGGGGGAGCACAAAAAAACCGGCATCCGTCGTCTTGCGGGCGGTCTCCGCTCCGGTTAGAACATTGGCGGCGGTGACTGCGGCGCCGGCTACAGCCGCTCCCGATGGATCCGTGACCGTGCCTTCGATGGAACCGGTGCCGCCGACCTGGGCGAATGCCGGCGCAGCGGCAAATAGCAGCGCAAAGCAGAACGCAACGTGGCGCATATTCACAACTCCTTTTGTATGCGGGCGGGAAGACCTCTGATCGTGGACTACAGTCTAGGACGGCTCCCATCCGCCGCCAACATATATCCGCGGCGTGGTAGCCGTTTTGCATTATGGAACGCATCGAGCCGGTCGAATGCTAATTTTTCAGTGGTTTGTATCCGCCCACGATTTTGGATCGCCAGCACGCCGTTTTGCATTGCAATATGGGACAGGTCGTTCCGTCCGCCGCCCTACCCCCACCCCCTACCCTGTTTCATAATAGGTTGCAACCGGCGTGTACTCCGCGCGCCCACCCTGAGCGCCCAACTCTTTCCCGAACTGGTCGAAGCCTTGAGAAGCCGTCGACGCGGAACTCCGTTTTCTGGCGTCGGCGCTGAGCGGGAAATAGGGGCTCCGGGATACCGGATTTTGGGGTACCATAAGGGCACTTCATTCTCGGGGTAGGTCTGTTCGGGAAAGGTCTGTCAATGGAACTCTGCACTCAGTGTGGCGCTGAACTCGACGATACCGGTCTATGCGGTATGTGCCTGCTGGGGGGCGCGCTCGAAACCAATCCGACCATAACCCCCACCCAGGGCATACCACAGGGTGCGCCCTCCGCGACGCAGCATGGCCTGGAATACGACAACTTCGGCAACTACCGCATCCTGCGGGTGCTGGGTGAGGGCGGCATGGGAACCGTCTACCTGGCCGAACAGATCGCTCCCATCCGCCGCATGGTGGCCCTGAAAGTCGTCAAGCTGGGCATGGACACCAGCAACGTGCTCTCGCGCTTCGCCTATGAGCGGCAATCGGTGGCCCTGATGGACCATCCCCACATCGCCCGCGTGTACGACGCCGGCGCCACCGAGAAGGGCCGACCGTTCTTCGTGATGGAGTATGTGGACGGCATCCCTATCACGCGCTATTGCGACCAGCACCGCCTCAATACAAAGGAGCGGCTGCGGCTGTTTCTGCCGGTGTGCGAAGCCGTGCAGCACGCCCACCAGAAGGGCGTGATCCATCGCGATCTCAAGCCCTCCAACGTGCTGGTTACCGAGGTCGACGGACATCCTATCGCCAAGGTGATTGATTTCGGCATCGCCAAAGCCATGGATCAGGCCGGGAGCGACGCAACCCTGCTCACCGAACTGGGCCAGTTCGTGGGAACACCCGAGTACATGAGCCCGGAACAAGCCGACGTGATGACCGGGGCGGTGGACGCCACCTCGGACGTGTATTCCCTGGGGGTGATGCTCTACGAACTGCTGGCGGGCGCCGTCCCGTTTGACGCCGCCACGTTGCGCAAGGCGGGCATGGCCGAGCTTTTGCGCATCATCCGGGAAGACACAGCTCCGGCCATGCCGGCCAAGCTGACCGGCATGGGCGCCACGGCGGCGGGAATCGCCGGGCGGCGGCGGACGGTATTAGCCACGCTGCGCCGGGAGCTATCGGGCGATCTCAACTGGATCGTCATGCGGGCGGTGGAGAAAGCCCGCGAGCGGCGCTACCAGGCGGTGGCCGACCTTGGGGCCGACATTCTTTGCCACCTGGAAGACCGCCCGGTGCTGGCCAGCCCTCCCAGCCGCTTGTACCATGTACGGAAGTTCGTCCGCCGCAACAAGCTCTCCGTTCTGGCGGGCGTGGTGGCCGCCGCCGCCCTGGTGGTGGGATTTGGGATCGCCGTGTGGCAGGCGGGGGTCGCGCGGCACGAGCGCACCGTCGCTGTCGAGCAGCGGACCCACGCGGAAGCCAGCGGAGCCGAGGCGATAGCCCGCGGGCACGAGGCGGAGATCGAGAAAAAGCGCGCGGAGGACAGCGCAGCCGATGCCCGCCGGCAGGAGGAGATCGCGGTACAACAGGGCGCCCTGGCGCAATCGCGGCTGGGCGACGTCAGCGCGCTGGCCAACGCCATGATTTTCGAGATCGGCGACGGCCTGCGCGACCTCTCGGGGACCACCGCGGCCCGGGAAGCGATGGTGCGCCGCGGAGTGGAGTATCTGAATCGCATGTCGGTGCAGGAATCCGGCGGCAGCGGCATGGAGCGGCAGATGGCGGCGGCATGGCTGAAGGTAGCGGAGTTGCAATACGATCCGGGGCGCTCCAGTCTCTACGACACCGCCGGCGCCCGCCAGAGTCTTTCCCGCTCCTTCAAGCTGCTGGAGCCGCTGGCGAAGGCGAGTCCGCGCGATCCCGATCTGCGCCATGAACTGCTCCAGGCGTACAGGGAAGGCGCGCAACTGGAGCGCACCGAAGCCGCGAAACAGGCAGGATTGAGCCGGGCGCTGCAAATGGCGGAGCAAGCGGTGAAGGTGCAGCCGACAAGTCTCCGGGCGCAGGCGGATCTGGCGGACGTGTACCAATCGCAGGAGGAGTACCGGCGGGCCGTGCAGATCCGGCAGCGGATCGTAGCGGCGAATCCCAAGGAAGCGGAAGCGCGCTGGCGTTTGTACTCCAGCCAGATCCTCCTGGGAACCTCCCTGCTTCAAAAGGACGACGATTTGGCCCTGAAAACGCTGGAACCGGCCTTGTCCGGACTGGAAGCCCTGGCGCGGGAAGAGCCGGGCAACGCCCAGTATGGAAGGGATCGCGTCATGGCTCTGACGCAGGTCGGGATCGAATTTGTGCAGCACAACCGCACCAGTGAAGCGGTCGAACCTGCGCGGCAGGCCGTGGCCCTGATGACGCCTCTAGCGGCGGCCGATCCGCGCAACGCGGGCTTCCAGATGGATCTCAGCCTGGCGCACCGGGGACTCGGGAGAGTCCTCGTAAATGCGGGCCGGAATGCGGAGGCTCTGGATTACTACCGGAAGGCTTTGACCAGCCAGGAGGCCGAGGCCGCGCAATATCCCGAGAACGCGGAATTCGCCGCCATGGCCGCTCAGATCCATGCTGAGATCGCCGGCAATCTTAGTTCTTTTCTGGGGCCGCAGGCGGCCCTCAGCCACCGGCGTGCGGCGGAATCTCTCAACCGCACCCTGGTTCAGGAACATCCGGACCGCAAGGAATATGCGCGCGCCCTGGCCGCAAGCATCGTGTCTCTGGCCTCGGCCACCGGTTCCGCGGGCGATCGGGCAGCCGCCATGGGTTACTATCGCGAGGCGCTGCAGTTGGCCGGGAAGCTGTGTGTAGGCGCCGGAGTAAGCGACGAGGATTGGCTGGCGCGCGCCGAAGCTCACCGCGGCATGGCGGCCGGAGAGCAGGCGATGGGGCGTGGCCCGGAGGCGATCGCCGAATACCGCTTGGGGATCGCAGACTACGAGAAGGTGGTGGCGCGCACCCCCAAGAGCAAGCCCGCACAGCGAGGGTCCTCCGCCTCCTGGAGGGATTTGGCTTGGCTTTACTTCGGCCAGCACGATATCCGCCAGCAAGTGGATGCTGCGGTCAAGGCCCTGCCATTCCTCGAAGCGGAATACGCGGCCGGGGGCCGGGGCGATTTAACAGCGGTAGCACCCCTTTTGGATTTCCTCTACGATTTGGCGGGAGGCTACATCAACCTGGGCGAGTATGATCGCGGGATTGAGGTTGACCGGAGAGCCGTGGAAATCGCGGGGAAAATGGCGGCGGATCAGCCAACCAGTATCCAAGCGGCGGCGTCGGTCGCTACCGCGAACATGCACCTCGGGCGGATATACATGCGGGCTGGCCGCCGGGACGAGAGCATCGCCAGTCACCGGCGGGCTTGGGAGGCGCTGGACAAACTTCCGATGGAAAGGCTCGACACTCCTGTTTTCCGCGCGCAATGGGCGAGTACGTACGCGCAAATATTTGAAGTTCTCTACCGCCTACAAGAACGCGACGGCCTGGTGGCCCTCTGCCGCCGGGCGATCGCGGTGCTGGAACCGATATACCAGGCGGAGCCGGCCAATCAAAAATATCGCCGCGGATTGGTCACTGCGTATGACTACGCCCGATACGTCGACCGGGACTCGGGCCTCATTGGCGAAGCTCTCGAAATGGCGCGGAAGGCCGCTCCGCTGGATGCCCTGGAGCCGGTGAAGAACGCCTCGTTTTGGGCTGAACTGGCCTACCGCTACGCCCAAATCGGCTCCTTCCAACTGCAACTTGGACAATCCGGCGAGGCAGCGGCTTCATGGGGTAAGGCACTGGACGACTTCAAGCGAAGCCGCGAGGAAGCCGCTAAAGTCCTGGCTGCAAATGCCGGCGATGCTGCCGCCCAGGGCAGTCTGCGCCATGCGGAACATGGACTCACCGCGCTGATGGAACTCACCGGCAATCGGGAAGAGGCTTTGCGATGGGCGAACGAGGCGCTTGCCCACGCGACCGCGCAGAGCGATGCCGATCCGAAGAGTCCCGTGCTCAGAGGCAACATAAGGGCCTCCCGCGAGATCGCGGTTCGCCTGCAATGGCTGGTTTCCGGCGAGAAGGGCGACTACCATTCCCTGTTCGGCCGGGAAGCGACTCCCGGGCAGATCCGCGCGGATTTGGCGGCCGGGTGGGTGCAGTGGGCCGGGTACCTGCGTAGCGTGGAATCTCCGTGGCCGGCGCAAGTCGAAGTTTTCCGAACGGCCGTCGACCTGTACCGCCGGATCGAAGATTCCACGCCGGCGGCTCAGGCTAACCGGGCCTATGTAATCGGGCAGTTAGGCCAGTTGCTCTTGCTCCAGTCCGGCGCCGCCAGCGCGGCCGAGGGGTTGGGCGAGCTGCAGGAAGCGGCGCAGGTGCTGACCGAAGCCCTCGGCGTGCTGACGGGGCTGGACCGCGCCGGCACGCTGCCCGCCAGCTTCAGCCCCTTTTTGGGTTATCTCGGCAGCGACCTCGCCACGGTAAACGCCAAGCTCGCGGGCCTGGCGGTCGCGGCGCGATGAACGCGCCGCGCCAACCCCCGCAGGCTGGGTATTACTCCCGATACCCCAACCCACAACCTCAAAATCCACCCCCCGCAAAAAACACGGTCACAGCCTCGGGCGACAAATTTTTGCCCATCCTTACCTCTTAAATTCAATAACTTACCGAAAAATCCCCGCCGTCCGCCGCAGTCCTCTCGATTTTTGTCTGCTCTACTTAAATTGGGAGGAGATTTATGCGTCCATACCAAGGCTTCCACCAGGCAACCGAACCAGCCCCCCGGCGATCCCGGGAGGCGCAAATTGTAAAAACGACCCTCTATTTGCGCCTCCCGATTTCGACCTGCATCCGCAACCTACAGAAACCAAGGAGCTTAAAGCGCCATGAATAATAAACTCACACACCCGGAACATTTGCGCCTCCCGAGTGGCCACACTGTGCTGCAGTCCCCCTGGAAATCCAGCCCCAGCTCGATCTATAATAGGTCACAACCGGCGTGTACTCCGCGCGCCCAAAAACACACAGGCAAGGATGCCTGTGCCACTGTCTGGCTGTCCGCCCACCGAGCGACCTTCATGAGCGACATCCTCCAAATCCAACCGCAGGGACGGGTGCTCCACCTCATCCTCAACCGTCCGGAAAAGCGCAACGCCCTGAACGCCCAACTCTGCCGCGACTTGGTCGAGGCCCTCGAGAACGCCGATCGCGATCCCGGAGTCGGCGCCATCCTGCTCTCCGCGCAGGGCAAATCCTTCTGCGCCGGCATGGACGTGAGCGAGATCGGGCCCGAAACCACCGAGGAGATCGGCAGGGTACACGAGCAGTTGTTCACCGCCGGCGCCCGCCTCGGCACGCCGCTGATCGCCGCCGTCGATGGCGCCGCCCTGGGAGGCGGAACCGGCCTGGTGGCCAACTGCCACATCGTGATCGCCTCCGGGCAGGCCACCTTCGGTCTCACCGAAATCCGCCTCGGCCTGTGGCCCTTCCTGGTTTTCCGTGCGGTGGCGGTGGCCCTCGGCGAACGCCGTGCCCTTGAGATGGCGCTGACCGGCCGCATCATCGAAGCCCGCGCAGCCCGCGAATTTGGCCTGGTGCACGAAATCGCCGAGGTCCCGCTTCAAGCAGGCATGGAACTGGCCGCTTCCGTGGCGGCATACAGCCCGACCTCCATTCGCCGGGGCCTGATGTTCGTCCACGAGACCCGCGGGAAGGACTGGGAAACCGCCGGCGCCATCGGCCGGCGCATTCGCAACGAGGTGTTCGAGAGCCCCGACCTCCACGAAGGAATTCGGGCCTTTCGTGAGCGGAGGGTGCCAAAATGGCCGTCATTGGAGTAAATTCAGACGCGTGGGCCAGCCAGAGCCGCAAGTCCCGGCGAGACAGTCCTCGTACCTCCGCTCCCTCCGTTCTCTCAGGTCTTGGCTTTCTCTTGGTTTTCTCTTGGTTTTCTCCGCGTCTTCCTCCGCGTGCTCAGCGCCTCCGCGTCGAGATGGAGGCATGCGCACTACGAAATATGGTAGGCTCGGTAGCCTGGGTACACTATAATGGGGTCAAGGTGCTTTACTTTTGCGCAAATCGCGTTTAGTATGGTTACAACTCCCCCGAAGCAGAGGTTAATGCCTTGCTGAAACTGAAACGCGTCGAACTTCAGGGATTCAAGAGCTTTTGCGAGCGGACCGAGCTTCGCTTCAATGGGGAGGGCATCGCCGCCATCGTGGGTCCGAACGGCTGCGGCAAGTCCAACATCAGCGATGCCATCAGTTGGGTGCTCGGCGAGCAGTCCGCCAAGAGCCTCCGCGGCAGCCGCATGGAGGACGTCATTTTCGCCGGCACGCGCGACCGCAAGCCGCTCGGCATGGCCTACGTCACCATGACGCTGGTCGACCCCGAGCTGTACGT
>Ga0209415_10012213_pt1 | contig 14346 bp, 8 predicted proteins | sample PeaSoiSIISIP2007_FD_187696 | JGI IMG/M metagenome (GOLD analysis project Ga0209415, IMG submission 187696) | Peat soil microbial communities from Weissenstadt, Germany - SII-SIP-2007 (SPAdes) (version 2) | ecosystem: Environmental > Terrestrial > Soil > Wetlands > Peat | place: Germany... | reverse complement strand
TATCGGACCCGCTGCTGCTAACTGGAGCGAAGCTCGCCGAGGAAGTCGTGGACACCGCCGTGATTGGGTAAATGTAATACGAGCCGGAAGCCCTGACCTGAACCAGAAAGGCCCCGCGATCCAGCGTGGCATTCACAGTAACGGCGCTCCTCGCATCCACGCCGGTCACCGTCTTAGGCAGCAGACGTCCCTGCGATCTGGCGGTCCCCACGCAAGCAAGCATGACGATCGTGAGGATGAGAAGCTTTGCCTTCATTGCAGTCGACTCCCCTGGCGAACTACACACGTCCGCTATACCCCTTAGTTGGTGCACGGGAGTTGCCAGTGCGGGCCGAGAGCCTGTGATCTTTAGACACATTTTCTCCAAGCCATTGAGAACGAAGGCGCTACGAAGGAGTCTTCTGCAGGTTTGTTTTAGTTAAGGCGTTTTCCGACCGGAGGAGTGACATATTCCGTCAGAGAAACCACAATAATGCGACAAAAAATGGCGCTCCGAATAACCATGTCCGCGCGCCGGCAGGGGGAGATAGGGTCAGGAGTGCGCTTCGACTTGCTTTTCAGGGGCTCGGGCAATGCTGACGGTGGCGCCATTCTCCTGCAGGAACTGGCGCAAACGGGAGCGTTCTTCGAGGTCCATATCCGCAAACTCGAAGCTGAGCGCCTGGGCGCGCGCACCGCGCACAAAGGCTTGCGCGTGCATGGAGCGCAGCGACGAACCGATGCGCAAGGAGACCAGGGTCCCTGGAGTGATGTGTTTCTCGGCGCTGGCCAATCCGCCGCTCAGGTTCAGCGCGCGAATCTGGAGCGGAACAGTCTGGCGTTCAAAGGAAGCGGTCGCGGGCACGGGCGTATTCAGCTTGATGCGGGAATAGCGGCGCTGGCGGAACCAGGGCGTGTCCGCTTTGCCGTCGCGGGGCGCAGGTTCGAGGTGTTCCGCAAGACCGCTATGGGGCAAGAATCCGGCCGCCCAATCCGGGTCTATCTGGCACATGGCGTGAAAGGCGGAGATCCGCATCTCGGTATGATTCAGCCAGCGCCACATTTTTTTCGTCTCCAGAATTTCGCGGAGCACAGGCGCCGCGTCCGCCATCTGTAAACGGCCGAGCGCCTCAATGGCCTTGATACGCAACAGCGGGCTCGCGCCAGCGGGAAGATCACCCGCCGCGATTCTCACCAGCCGCTCCGCGCCGGTGGTTCCACTGGACATTCCGATTTCATCGGCGGCCAGAGGCTGCAGCATGGACTCGAACTGCTCGAAGACGGAAAGCAGCAGCCAGCCGCGCTTTTCCGAGCCGCTCGCGGCAACCAGGCGAAGGGCGCGGTCCTGCGCCGAGCGCGGCCAATCGCGCAAGCGGCTTACCAGATATTTGCCGGCCGCGCCGGGATCGAGACGGCAGAGCAGGCCGACCACTTCGGCCGCATCGCCGGGCGTGGCGGTCAGGAGAGTCTCCCGCAAGTTGGCCATGGCTTCCTGGCCGATGGCCTTCACTACTTGAACTACCGCCTGAGAATCAACGCGAGAACTGACGCGATTGAAACGGGCGACCAGGTGCTTGACCGCAGGCTGCGGCATGCGCTCGATCAGGTCGATCAGACCATCGGGTGTGGGGCTGGAACGGATGGCGTCTTCGATGAAATCGGGAAGGCGCTTCTCAAGACCGAGGCGCGGGCGCACCGTGTCGCCAAACGCGGGGCGCTGATTTTCGATGCCTTCGAGCAGGTCGATGGCCTGCAAAAGAGCGCGATAGGAGTTTCGGGTGGCGGCCTCCTGCACCAGGCGGACAAAAGCGGCGGTCACCAGGGCCTGCAGCTGGTCTTCGCGCTCGAGGCTCAACTGCACGCTGGTGATGCGGATCGCCGCAATCAGGGCCTGGGCGCGGTCCGTGCCATAGAGTTCCGCGAGTTCGACAAGACCGATGGACGCGCGGCGGCGGGCGGCCGCGTCTTCGTTGCCGATGGCCGTGGCATAGTTCTCCAGGATCGCCGAGGAGGTGGCGTGGTCGTCCCTGCGGCGCAACTCCTCGATGTACTGGCGGACGTTGCGCGGCGGAATGCACCACGCGTCCGGCGAGAGCAGGACGGAGCGCTTGCCCGACTCCGGAACGGCGGCCCAGAATTGTCGATCCATGAGGTCGCTGTGGGATTCGACCATCATCCCGGCATCGGCCATCTTTTCTTCGTGCGCGCCGAGGATCTGACGGAGAGAGCCGATTTCCTGGCTCATACGCTCGAGCAACTGGCGGACGGCGTTCACACGCACATCGCCTTTTTCGTATCGATCGAGCGCGAATCGGATGGCGAGGTGTTCCGCCAGGCGCAGCAGCATGGGGTCGCCGGAACGCACGGCCGAGCCCTGCGCAGCCAAGGTGGCCAGCGCCTGCCGCAGCAGGCCGCGGGAATTATCGGAAACCTTGGAGATCTCCTGCTCGAATGCGCCGGGGAGCAATCCTTCTTTGCCTCCGGCCGTCCGGCCGAGGCTGGAGAGCAGCCGCAGCACGCCCATGATCTCTTCGTCCTGGACGCCCACGCTCTCAGCCGCGCCGGATTGGGACGAGCCAAACGCGGAGCCAGTGGAGGACGCCGGAGATGAACCGGAAGCGCCAGACCCGCCGCGAGCGCCGCCGACATTTTCGCTCGACCCAGAATGCGAGCCTTCAGCCGCGGCAATCAATTGCAAGAGCTTCTGCGGATCATTCAGCCAAGCCTTTACCTGCCGGGAGTCCGACCCCAGTGTCTTGACCATCAGCGAGGCCGCAGCTCGCATTTCGGAGCCCGCCGCGTCCTCGGCCACGTAGCGCATCTCGTTGATCTTTATCCCCTGGGCATTTTCGAGCGCGCTCCTGAGCTGATCGGCCAGGACCGAGGCTTTGACATTGCCGGTCGGAAATGCCTGTACGAATCGGGCCAATTCCTGCTTGGTTGCGTTGGGGAGAAAGTGAATGCTGGCGAGGCCCGCGGCCGACAGGAGCTGCGCAAAGCTGCGCTCCGCCGCGCTGGTTTCGATGGGCGCGCCGTCCAGGATGAGCTGCGAGCCGGAGGCGCCAAGCATGAGTCCGGTCTGGTCGCCTTCGAGAATGGCGGTGCGGAGGTCGGTCCAGGCGCTCCTGAACTGCTCGGCAGAGCGCGTGTGCTCGAGGCCGTACAGGCGGACGAACTTCAGCAAGATATTGAGGCTGCGGATAAACGAGCGGGCCGCCGCCAGTTTGGTATCGGTCTTCATGCGGGTCGCAAAACGCGCCTCAGTTCACGGCCTATTGAAGTTACCCTGCCTCCCGATAAGCCACAATGGCGGTGTCAACTCGTGTTACTAATTGGCAACTAGCAGGGGTCACCGGGCAGCGTGGCCGCCGCAGCTTGCCCTGCCGGAAATGCCAGCCTATGATCGAACGGCAGGTTCGAAAGGAAAACGATGCCCCCAATGCCGCCAAGACCCCCGGGTCAGCCTGAAAAGACGCCTATACCGGGCGTAAAGAACCTCATCGCCGTGGCCAGCGGCAAAGGCGGGGTCGGAAAGACCACGGTGGCTGTGAATCTGGCCATCGCACTGGCAAAAATGGGAGCGGCGGTAGGTGTGCTGGACGCCGACGTCTACGGGCCGAACGTGCCGCTGATGTTTGGGACGGAGGAGCAGCCGCGAGTCTTGAGCGAGCGGCAAATCCTGCCCGTGGAGGCATACGGCGTGAAGCTCATCTCCATGGGGCTGCTGGCGCCGGCGGACAAACCCATGATCTGGCGCGGGCCGATGCTGCACAGCGTCATGCAGCAATTCCTGCGCAGCGTCGAATGGGGCGCGCTCGATCACCTGGTCGTGGACCTGCCGCCGGGCACGGGCGACGTGCAGCTCAGCTTGATCCAGACCGTGCCGGTTACCGGGGCGGTCATCGTGACTACACCCTCGGCGGTCGCGCTGGCCGACGTGCGCAAGGCCATCGAAATGTTCCGGCAGGTGAATGTGGAAGTGCTCGGCGTGGTTGAGAACATGAGTTATTTCGTGTGCCCGCATTGCCAGAACCGCGTGGAAATTTTCGGCCACGGAGAAGGCAGCCGCGTGGCCGAAGCCTACAGCGTGCCGCTGCTGGGCGAGATTGAGATCGATCCGCGCATACGCGTGGGCGGAGATACGGGCAAGCCGGTCGCAACGCTGGGCGAAGACGCGCCGGGCGCGCGAAGCATTTATGCGATGGCGCGCGCGGTCGTGGGGCGCGTAACGGAAGTGAGCGCGGCGGGCACGGGGCCGCGCGTGGAGATTACTTAGAGAGCGGCTCACTCCTCGGAACGACGGCAAGACGAAGCTGACCGGCTCCCCAATTCACCCCTTCCTTGTCAGTGCGATACGCGTATGCTAGCTTGGCGAGTTTGTTCCTGCGCGCGGAGTGCGGCTCCTAGGGACGAGGGCGCTTTGAGGTGGCATCTTGATCCGCAGCTATAAGGGGCGGTGGCCGCAGATCGCGGCGACGGCCTATATCGATCCGGCCGCGGTGATTATCGGCGACGTGAGCATAGGCGAGCATGCCAGCGTCTGGCCCGGCGCCGTGGTGCGCGGCGACGTACACTGGATTCGCATCGGCGCGCGTACCAATATCCAGGACGGTTCGGTGCTGCACGTGATGAAGGACCAGTATCCGCTCATCCTTGGCGAGGGCGTGACCGTGGGCCACGGCGTGGTGCTGCACGGCTGCACCATCGAGTCGCGCGTGCTGGTGGGCATGGGCTCGATCGTGCTGAACGGCGCACAGGTGGGCACGGGATCGATCATCGCGGCGGGGACGCTGGTAGCGGAGAGAACCGTGATTGAGCCGCACAGCCTGTTCATGGGCCACCCGGGAACATTTCGCCGCACGCTTTCACCCGAGAATATCGAGAGTATCGACGCGTACGCGGCGCGCTATGTGGAATACGCCGAGGAGTACCGCAGCGAGGCGGCAGCTTCGGAAAAGAGCGCCGGCGGGCAGCGCGCACAATCGTGAAGTTCCAAGCCATCAAGGGCGTCCGCGATATTCTGCCGCCGGAGTCCGCGCTGTGGAACGGCGTGGAGCAGATGGCGCGCGAAGTCTTCGCCACTTACGGCTACGGCGAAATTCGGCTGCCGATCTTTGAGCCGACGGAGCTCTTTGCGCGCTCGGTGGGGCTCGATACGGATATTGTTTCCAAGGAAATGTATTCGTTCGAGGACCGCGACGAATCTTCCATCAGCTTGCGGCCGGAGGCGACGGCGTCGGTGGTGCGCGCCTATATCGAACACGGGATGCATACCCGGCCGGGAAACGTGAAGCTGTACTACGTCGGGCCGATGTTTCGCCGCGAACGGCCGCAAAAAGGGCGTTACCGGCAGTTCTACCAGATCGGCGCAGAGCTGCTGGGGCCTTCGGACCATGCGGCGCTGGACGCGGAAGTGATCGAAATGCTGCTGGCGTTTTTCGCGCGGCTGGAACTCCAGGGCGCGGCGCTTTCCATCAATTCCATCGGCGACAAGAATTGCCGGCCGGCCTACGTCGAGCGGCTGCGCGGTGAATTGCAGAAAGTGCGCGAGCATTTGGGCGCGGATAGCCAGCGGCGCATCGACGCCAATCCGCTGCGCGTGCTGGACTCGAAGCTGCCGGAAGAGCAGCCGATCATCGAGAAGCTGCCGCGCATCGCGGAGCATCTGTGCGACGCCTGCCGCGAACACTACGCGGAGATGAAGCGGCAGCTGGCACTGCGCGGCGTCGCTTACGAAGAAAACTGGCGGCTGGTGCGTGGCCTGGACTACTACATGCGCACGACGTTCGAGATCACGGCGCCGGGGCTGGGCTCGCAGAACGCGGTCTGCGGCGGCGGGCGATACGACGGCCTGGTCGAGCTGCTCGGCGGGCCTGCAACGACAAAGGGCATCGGCTTCGCGATCGGCACCGACCGTCTGGTGCTTTCGTTGCAGGAGTCTTCGCAAGAAGCAGGCCACAACCAAGCCGGCGCGGCGAATTGCGGAATCGACGTTTACATCGCCTGGATGGGTGCGCCGTCGTATCCTGCTGCGATGGCGCTCGGACGAAAACTGCGAGAACAGAACTTCGCGGTCGAAGTGCCGGCAAGCGAGATGAAATTCGGAAAATCGCTGAACCTGGCCGACCGCCTGGGCGCGCGCTTTGCCGTGATTCTGGGCGAAGATGAGATCGCGGCGAAGGAGTTCACGGTGAAGCGGCTCGCGGACGGCGAACAGAAGAGGCTTTCGGAGGCGGATTTGCTGGCGTATCTCAAGGCAGCGGGCACCAAATGATGGCGCGCCAGGGCGAACTCGATCTGCTGGGCGACTGGAAGCGCACGCACTATGCGGGCGCGCTGCGCGCGAGCGACGCCGATCAAGACGTCGTGCTGATGGGCTGGGTGCACCGGCGGCGCGATCTGGGCAACATTATTTTCATCGATTTGCGCGACCGCGGCGGCATCGCGCAGATCGTGTTCAATAAAGAGCTGGCGGACGCGGCGCATGCGCGCGCGGAGGAGTTGCGCGGGGAATACGTGATGGCCGTTCGCGGGCGGGTGATGCGGCGGCAGAAGCCCAATCCCGAGCTGACCAGCGGCGAAGTGGAGGTCTTTGCCTCGGAGCTGCGCATCCTGAATACGGCCAAGACGCCGCCGTTTGTGATCGAGGACCAGGTAAACGCCAGCGAAGAGACGCGCCTGCGTTACCGGTATCTGGATTTGCGCAGGCCGGGCCCGCGAGCCAATCTCGTGCTGCGCCACCGCATTATTTTGGAAATACGAAAGACGCTCGACGCGCTCGGCTTTTACGAAATCGAAACGCCCATGCTTACGCGCTCGACGCCGGAAGGCGCTCGCGATTACCTGGTTCCCAGCCGCGTGCATCACGGGCAGTTTTACGCGCTGCCGCAATCGCCGCAGATTTTCAAGCAAATCCTGATGATCGCGGGCCTCGACCGCTATTTCCAGATCGTGCGCTGCTTCCGCGACGAAGATTTGCGCGCGGACCGCCAGCCTGAATTCACGCAACTCGACCTGGAGATGTCCTTCCCGACGCAGGAGGCGATTTTCGGGGTCATCGAGCAGGTGATGGTGCGGGCGTGCGCCGTGGCCGGAATCGCGGCCCAGGCGCCGTTCCGGCACATGGAGTATCGCGAGGCCATCCGGCGCTACGGCATCGACAAGCCGGACCTGCGATTCGGCATGGAATTGCACGATGTGACGGAGCAGTTCGCGGCCGCCCGCGAGAGGATGCACATCGACGGAAGCGTGCACGCGCTTGCGGCGACGGGCGCGGCATCGTTTTCCCGCAAACAAGTGGACGAATTGGCCGAGCAGGCGAAAGCGCTGGGCGCGCGCGGGCTCTACACGATTAAAGTCGCGGCGGAGGGAGTGAGCTCGCCGCTCGAAAAAACGCTGGGCGCCGAGGGCCTGCAGGCCATCATCCGCGCGGCAGGCGCGAAGCAGGGCGATCTCGTTGTGGCGGTTTCCGCCGCCGAGCAGATTCCCGGCACGGATGCAGCCGCGCTTATCGCCGGGCAACTGCGGCTTACGCTGGCGGACTGGCTGAAATTGATACCGAAAGACCGCTGGGAATTCCTGTGGCTGACGGGCTTTCCGCTGTTTGAATGGGGGCTGAGCGAGAAGCGCTGGGCGCCGGCGCAGCATCCGTTCACGGGCATCGTGGAGGAGGACCTTGACAAGCTCGAGTTGGCGCCTCAGGACGTACGCTCGAAGGGCTACGACCTCGTCTTGAACGGCTCGGAACTGGGCTCCGGCAGCATACGGATTCACAGCCAGGAGCTGCAGTCGCGCGTGTTCCAGTTGCTGGGATTGAATGAAGAGCAGAGGCGGCAGCGCTTCGGATTTTTTCTCGATGCGCTGACCTATGGCACGCCGCCGCACGGAGGCATCGCGCTGGGGCTGGATCGTGTGGTGGCGCTGCTCGCGGGAGAAAAGTCGATTCGCGAAGTCATCGCCTTTCCGAAGACTACTGCGGCGCAGGACTTGATGGCCGACGCCCCGTCCGGGGTCGACGCGGACCAGCTCGATGAGCTTGGGATTTCAATTCGGCCGGAGAGCCGCTAGGTTGGCGTACATAGAACCATGAGTCGCATTCGCATATTGCCGGAGGCGGTGGCGAACCGGATTGCAGCCGGCGAAGTGGTCGAGCGGCCCGCGTCGGTGGTGAAGGAGCTGCTCGAAAACGCGCTCGATGCGGGCGCGAATTCGGTGCGCATCGAAGTGGAATCCGGCGGCAAGCGCATGATCCGCGTGGTGGACGACGGCTGCGGGATGAGCCACGACGACGCACTGCTGGCCTTCGAGCGGCACTCCACTTCCAAGCTGCGCACGGCGGACGACCTGCTCTCCATCGCCACGCTTGGATTTCGCGGCGAGGCGCTGCCTTCGATCGCCTCGGTTTCACGGCTGCTGCTAGAGACCTGCCTGAGCGGGGACGAACAGGGCACGCGGGTGGAATTTGCCGGCGGCAAGCTTGTCGGCGTGAAGCCCGCGGGGCTGCCGGTGGGGACCTCGGTGAGCGTGGCGGACCTTTTTTATTGCGTGCCGGCGCGAAGAAAATTTCTGAAATCGGAGACCACCGAACTCGGGCACATCGCTTCGCTGGTCACGCATTACGCGCTGGCCAATCCAGACAAGCAGTTCACGCTCAAAACGCCCACGCAGGAAATTGTCGGTTGCGCGCCGGTGGCTACACTGAGCGAGCGCGTGTACCAGCTTTTTGGCCGGCAGATGCTGGAGGAGACCATCGAAATGCCTCCGACGTCGGCGCCGATCCGCGCGGCGATCACCGAGCCGGAACTCGATGAGCCAACGCGCGCCGCCGAAATTTCCGTTCGCGGCTTTCTCTCCCGGCCGGAGGTGCAGCGCTCCAATCGCAACGGGATTTATGTTTTCGTGAACCGGCGGCTGGTGCGCGACCGCCTGCTGCTGCACGCGATCCACGAGGCTTACCGGAATATCCTGCCGCCGGACGCCTTTCCGGTGGCGCTGCTGTTTGTGGACTTGCCCAGCGAAGAGGTGGACGTAAACGTGCACCCGGCGAAGATCGAGGTGCGCTTCCGCCACCCGCAATGCGTGCACGATTTCGCGCGCGACGTCATCCGGCAGACGCTCTCGCGGGCGCGCCCCATCGCGAGCTTCCCGGCCGCCGCAAGCGCGGCAGCGGGCGCAGCCGCCGGCGCTGCCACGGCGATGGCCGCGGCAGCACCGCGAACCGCCATGACTCCTCCCGCGGAATACTCCAGCCCTGCGGCCGAAGCCTTCGGACTTACGGCGGCGCCGCTCGCTCCGGAAGCGCAGCGCTTTCGCTTTGAAGGCGTTGAGGCCATTCCCATCAACCTGGGAGCCGAACAGATCGCCGAACACTTTCGCCAGGCGGCGGAGCAGCCGACGCCTCCGGGCGCGGCGCCGGCAAGCGCCACGAGCCTCGGGGAGTTGAAGCCTCTGGGGCAGGTCAATGCGAGCTTCATCGTGGCCGTGAATTCCGAGGGATTGTGGATCATCGACCAGCACGTGGCGCACGAGCGAATTCTATTTGAGCAGCATCTTCGCGCGCGGCGGGAAGGAAACCTGACCGGGCAACGGCTGCTCGAGCCGATCCTGATCGAGCTCGGGCCGCGCCAGCGCGTCATCCTGGAGCAGATTGCGGACGAGCTTTCGGCCAACGGTTTCGAGGTGATGCCCATGGGCGCGCAGAGCGTGGCCATCCAGGCGACGCCGGCGGGAGTGGCGAGCGCGGACGCCGAGCGGTTGCTGGCGGAGATCCTCGACGGCATCGAGCGCGAGCATCAGGCCATCTCCATCGATTCGCTGCAAGCGCAAATCGCCGCATCGACAGCGTGCCATGCCGCAATCAAGGTCAACATGCGGCTGGACCAATCCAAGATGGAGTGGCTGCTGGGAGAGCTGGCGAAGACAGATGCGCCCATGAGCTGCCCGCACGGGCGGCCGGTGGTGCTGCGCTATTCGCTGCGCGAAATCGAACGCGCATTTAAACGCGTGTGAACCGTCGCCGCCGCTCGGCGGCGCGGGTGTCAAGACAGACCGATGGCCAAACTGATCATCGCCATTGACGGGCCGGTGGGTTCGGGGAAAAGCACGGTGGCGCGGCGGGTTGCCGAACTGCTGGGATACGTGTATCTCGATAGCGGCGCGATGTACCGGGGCCTCGCGTGGAAGGCGCTGCGGCGCGGCATCGCGCTCGATTCGCCGGCGCAACTGGAAGACCTCGCGCGCTCGACCAGCATCGACCTGCGCAGAGCGAACGGCGATTTCCGGGTCAGCGTGGACGGAGAGGACGTCACCGCGCAAATCCGCTCGACGCAGGTATCGCAGGCGGCGTCCAAGGTCGCGGTGATCGCCGGCGTGCGCGCGGTGCTGGTGAACGAGCAGCGGCGGGCAGGCGAGAAGGGCGGCGTGGTCATGGAAGGACGGGACATCGGGACGGTGGTCTTTCCCGACGCCGGGCTGAAGATTTTTCTGGAGGCCTCGGTGGAGGTGCGCGCCGAGCGGCGGCGGCTGGAGCACCTGCAGAAGAACGAAACCTTCGAGCCGGATCAGGTTTTGGATGAGGTGCGCCAGCGCGACCGCCGCGACCGGGAACGCGCCGTTTCGCCGCTGGTTCGCGCGCGGGACGCGGTCCTGGTGGACAACACGGCCATGAGCGCGGAAGAGACGGCGCGGCTGATCGTTTTGCTGGCGCGAGAGCGGGACGCGGGCTGCTAGAGCGGGCTGCTAGAGCGGGAAAGAACGGCGGCAGGAATCGCGCGTCAGGACGGGCTGGACATCGAGCCCAGGAATTCGGCGTTGGACTTGGACTTGGAAAGCCTGCCGAGCAGCAGTTCCATGGCCTCGACCGGCGAAAGAGGATTCAGCACCTTCCGCAAGATCCAAACACGATTCAATTCATCGGGAGGAAGCAGCAGCTCTTCCTTTCGCGTGCCGGAGCGGTTGATGTCGATGGCCGGGAAAATGCGCTTGTCCACCAGGCGCCGGTCGAGATTGATTTCCATATTGCCGGTGCCCTTGAATTCCTCGAAGATCACGTCATCCATGCGGCTTCCGGTATCGATCAGCGCGGTGGCGATGATGGTGAGCGAACCGCCCTCTTCGATATTGCGGGCGGCGGCGAAGAAGCGCCGGGGCCGCTGCAAGGCATTGGCGTCAATACCGCCCGAGAGCACCTTGCCCGAAGGCGGGGTGACGGCGTTATAGGCGCGTGCCAGGCGCGTGACGGAATCGAGCAGGATGACGACGTCGCGCTTGTGCTCGACCAGCCGCTTGGCCTTTTCGAGCACCATTTCCGCGACCTGAATGTGCCGCTGCGGCGGCTCGTCGAAGGTCGAGCTGATGACCTCGCCTTTCACGGTGCGCTGCATGTCCGTGACTTCCTCGGGGCGCTCATCGATCAGCAGCACGATCAGCGCGACCTCGGGGTGGTTGGTGGTGATGGAGTTGGCCACCGATTGCAGCATCATGGTCTTGCCGGTGCGCGGAGGCGCGACAATCAAACCGCGCTGGCCTTTGCCGACCGGGCAAAGCAGGTCCAGCACGCGCCCGGTAAGGCTTTCCTTGGCGGTTTCCATCTTCAGGCGGCCCTGGGGATACAGGGGCGTCAGGTTATCGAAGAAGATTTTGTTGCGCGCGACCTCAGGGTCTTCAAAATTGACCGCTTCGACCTTGATCAGCGCGAAATAGCGCTCGCCATCCTTGGGCGGACGGACCTGGCCGGAAACGGTGTCGCCGGTGCGCAAATCGAACTTGCGGATTTGCGACGGCGAGACGTAGATATCGTCCGGGCCCGGCAGGTAGTTGTATTCCGGCGCGCGAAGAAAGCCGAAGCCGTCGGGGAGGCATTCAAGGACGCCTTCGCTGAAGATCAAGCCATTCTTCTCGGTTTGCGCGCGCAGGATCTGGAAGATGAGCTCCTGTTTGCGCATGCCGCTGGCGCCGGGAATCGCCAGGTCCTTGGCGATTTTCGCCAAATCGGTGATGTTCTTTTCTTTTAGCTCTGCAAGGCTAATACTCATCGTGACCGTTCCTTTGATACGGCCGGAGTGGTCCGGCCCGTGCTCTTGGGTGATCCGACAGCTCGCGGCAGGATGCACAGAGGCCGTGATGCGGCGGAATCCAAGTCAAATCGGGAGACAATTGTCTTCTTCTAGGTTTCGAACAGGAACCAAACAGGCGCGGGGGTTATCTCCGGACGTCACGCTGATTCTGCGGCCTCGTCCGGGAAACGCCCGAGGATCTCCGTCAGTTGGTTAATTCCTGATCTTGCTCTGCTTCGGCACCGAACTTGGCCGCCACTTCCGGAACCGCCGGAAGTGATGTCGGAAGCGGCCGTTCCAATGCCAACCCCAGAACCTCATCCATCGTTTCCACAAACTGAATCACTAAGCTCGACAGGATATCCGGAGGAATATCGGCCAGGTCTTTCTCATTGTCCTTGGGCAGGAGCACCGTGCGGATACCCACGCGATGCGCGGCGAGCAGCTTTTCCTTAACGCCGCCGATGGGCAATACCTTGCCTCGCAAGGTGATTTCACCCGTCATGGCTAGATCACAGCGAACCGGGATTCGCGTCAACGCGCTTACGATGGCGGTACAGATGGTAATGCCGGCGGAAGGGCCGTCCTTGGGAATCGCTCCCTCCGGAACATGGACGTGGATATCCACGTGGCGATAGAAGTCGTGCGGCAGGCCGAGCGTGGCCGTGCGCGAGCGCACGTAGCTCATGGCCGCTTGCCCGGACTCCTGCATGACGTCGCCTAATTTTCCGGTGAGCGTGAGCCGGCCTTTGCCATGCATCAGGCCCGCTTCGGTGGTCAGCACCTGGCCGCCGACTTCGGTCCAGGCGAGGCCGGTGGACAGGCCGATTTCGTTTTTCTTTTCGGCCCAAAGCTCGCGGAACTTGATAATTCCGAGGAAGTCGTTCACATTCGCGGGAGTGACCGCGACCTTCACCTGCTTGCCTTCCTTCACCACGCGCCGCGAGATCTTGCGGCAGACGTTGGCGATCTCGCGCTCGAGGCTGCGCACGCCCGCTTCCTGCGTATAGTGGCGGATGATGTAGTTGAGCGAGTCGTCGGAAAATTGCAGATTCTCTTCGGTCAGCCCATTAGCTTCCCGCTGCTTTTTCAGCAGGAAGCGCTTGGCGATTTCCCGCTTTTCGACCTCGGTATATCCGGGCAAGCGAATGATCTCCATGCGATCCTGCAGCGGCTGCGGGATGGTGTGCATCACGTTGGCCGTGCAAATGAACATGACCCGGGAAAGATCGTATTCCACGTCGAGATAATGGTCGGTGAAAGCGTGATTGAGCTCGGGATCGAGCACTTCCATCAAGGCCGCCGAGGGATCGCCGCGAAAGTCCATGGACATCTTGTCCACTTCGTCCAGCACGAAAACCGGGTTTACCGTGCCGGCCTTCTTCATCATCTGGATGATCTGGCCGGGAAGCGCACCGATATAGGTGCGACGGTGGCCGCGGATTTCCGCTTCGTCGCGCACGCCGCCGAGCGAGACGCGCACGAATTTGCGTCCGGTGGCGCGGCCGACGGACATGGCCAGGGAGGTCTTGCCGACGCCCGGAGGCCCGACCAGACACAGGATCGACCCGCGGGGATTCTTCACCAGTTGGCGGACGGCCAGGTATTCCAGGATGCGTTCCTTGATCTTGTCGAGACCGTAATGGTCCTCTTCCAGGATCTTTTCGGCCACGCCGATATCGCGGATCTCCTTGGATTTCTTCTTCCAGGGCACCGCGAGCAGCCAGTCCAGATAGCTGCGGCTGACAGTGGATTCGGCGGACATGGGCGGCATCAGCTCGAGCCGCTTCAACTCCTGCATGGCCTTTTCCAGCACGTCCTTGGGCATGCCCGCGGCTTCAATCTTCTTCTTGAGCTCGTCGAGCTCGCTCTTTTCGCCGCGGCCGAGTTCCTTGTGGATGGCTTTGAGCTTCTCGTTGAGGTAGTACTCTTTTTGCGCGCGCTCCATCTGGCGCTTGACGCGGGTGTTGATGCTGCGGTCGACGTTCAGCTTCTCGAGTTCGCTTTCCAGAATCTCACCGACGCGGTTCAGCCGCTCCAGCACGTCGAAATTCTCGAGCAGTTCCTGTTTCTCCTCGACCGGGATCTGCAGATTGGCGGCGATAGTGTCGGAGAGCTTGGCCGGGTCCTCGACGCGAGCTGCGGCGATCATGGTGTCGTAATTCAGGCTCTGCGAAAGCTTGGCGTACTGCTCAAAAAGGCCGTTGACGTGCCGCACCGCCTGATCGACCTGAGGCGAAGGCTCCAGGCGAGTCGGAATCACCCGCAGCGTGGCGCGGTAAAAGCCCTCTTCGCTGGTGAGCTGCACGACCTT
>Ga0209415_10012212_pt1 | contig 14346 bp, 14 predicted proteins | sample PeaSoiSIISIP2007_FD_187696 | JGI IMG/M metagenome (GOLD analysis project Ga0209415, IMG submission 187696) | Peat soil microbial communities from Weissenstadt, Germany - SII-SIP-2007 (SPAdes) (version 2) | ecosystem: Environmental > Terrestrial > Soil > Wetlands > Peat | place: Germany... | reverse complement strand
CCATGCAGATGGCCAGCAACGCCGGATACACCAACGTGATCTCGCACCGGTCGGGCGAAACCGAAGACGCTTTCATCGCCGATTTCGCGGTGGCCACGCGCGCCGGGCAAATCAAGACCGGTTCGGCCAGCCGCACCGACCGCATCTGCAAGTACAACCAGCTCATCCGCATCGAACAGGAACTCGGCGCCGCCGCTCAGTACGCGGGCCGGAGCGCGTTCCACCAGTAGGGCGGAGACATGAAGAAGCTGGTTCTGATTCGACACGGCGAAAGCGACTGGAATCGGGAGAATCGCTTCACCGGCTGGACCGACGTGGATCTTTCCGAAAAGGGTCTCGCGGAGGCGCACGAAGGCGGCCGTATTCTGAAGGCCGAAGGCTACACCTTCGACGTCGCCTATACTTCGGTGCTGAAGCGCGCCATCCGCACCTTGTGGATCGTGCTGGACGAAATGGACCTGATGTGGATTCCCGTGTACCGCACGTGGCGTCTGAACGAGCGCCACTACGGAGCGCTGCAGGGCCTGAACAAAGCGGAGACGGCGGAGAAGTTCGGCGAAGCGCAGGTGAAGATCTGGCGTCGCAGCTACGACGTTCCGCCGCCGGCGCTGGAGCCTTCGGACCCCCGGTATCCGGGCCATGAAGCCCGTTACAAGAGCCTCACGAAAGAAGAGCTGCCGCTCACCGAGTGCCTGAAAGACACGGTGGCGCGATTCCTGCCGTGGTGGCATGAGACCGCCGCGCCCGCGGTTCGGAGCGGCCAACGCGTGCTGATTGCAGCGCATGGCAACAGTCTCCGCGCGCTGGTGAAATACCTGGACAACATCTCCGACAACGAAATCGTCGGATTGAACATCCCGACCGGCGTGCCACTGGTGTATGAGCTGGATGACGATTTGAAGCCGATCCGGCACTACTATCTGGGCGATGCGGAGAAAATCCAGGCGGCCATGGACGCGGTAGCTGCGCAGGGAAAGAAAAAGTAGAGCCAGACAGGAAACGCTCGGGGATTCGCCCTGGCCACGGCTTCGTAGGTTGATCCATGCGGCGGTACTGGCGTACGGCACCCCGTACGGCCTACCAGTACTGGGTGATTTTGAGAACACCGGCCTATTTGCCCTTCGGCCGGCTCCTTCTAAAATCACATCGTAATGGAACCGAACGCGATACAGATCGTTACCACGATCGCTCTCATGGTCGCGGCCGGGGCGGTTGCATTGGTTTGCGACTATCTCCGCAACCGGTCGCAGCAACTGCGGGAACTGGCCCTGGAACTGGACGTTCGCAAGGAAATGACGGCAGCGCCGTCTCCGGGCGCACGCTCCGCGGTCACCGTCGCAGCAGCACGTGTGGCGCGCCTTTCCGCCATGCACCAGGAAGAAAAGCCCGCAGCCGAGTATTCGCCGGCAATTCTCCACGGCCAAACGGAGGCTTCCCCGAACGAGGCCAAACCGGAACAGTTCGAGCGTCATTCGGCCGACATTGTCCGTCCGGCCCTGACCAGCGCCGCCGAGATGACTTCGCTGCGTGGTAATGGGCGGGCGCGCCGGCGCGCCATGCCTCCACCCGATGTTCCCTTGCCAAGACTGGACGATATGAACCCGCGTCAGGCACTTTCCGATTGGCTGGACCAGCGGGCGGCGAAGGCCCCCGCGAAGTACGCCGAACCGGTGATCGAAGCCCCGGTGGTCGAAGCCCGCGTGCAGCGCCCGGAACCCGCGATCGAAGTCCGCGTGATCGAGGCTCCCATCATGGAAGCCCCCATCGAATCGCCGGAACCACTTCCCGCCTCCGAGGCCACGCCCGCAGTTATCGTGGCGGCGCCGGAAGCGCAACCAGAGCCTCAGGTCGAGCCGGTGGCGATGGCGGAGCCCCCAGTCGCGGAACCCGTGGCAGCGGAAACCGTCATCGCAGCGCCTCAGGTCTCGGAGTCCATCGCCGAAGCCACGCCGGCTGCCGAGAAGGACGAACTCCGCCTGATCATCCGCCGCGCACTCGCCAAACGGAATCAGCAGACGGCCGCTTCCAGCCCTCAGCCGGTGCAGGAGCCCGCTGCAGTTGCTCCGCCTACTCCGGAGCCGGTCTTCGCTTCTGCAGTAGCCGCTCCAGTTGCTCAGGAGGAGGTTGTTCAGGAGGTGGTTCTTCAGGAACCCCAGCCCGAGAGAGTGGCTGCTCCGGTTCCGGTAGCCGGGCAGGCTTCGCATAAGCTGAGCCTCTTCCTGAGCACCAGGAAGATCGATGCGCCAGCGACTCCCACCGCTCCGCCGCCGCGCTTTGAAGTGATCGAGGGCTCCGGCAATTCCGGGCATTCGCAAGAGGTGACGCTGCCGGCCGGCCTGCACGATCACGTTGCGCTGGAGCGCGCACTCTCCACGGGCAAGCCTTTTACGGGCCTGGCCATCTCCGTGGGGGTGAACGATGCGGAAGGGCGCGCGTCGCGCAACGGCGATCTGATGCAGTCGATCGCGTACTTTATTCGCGGCCTGCTCGAAGAAACGGAATTTGCCTGTCGCGCCAACGAAGACGAGTTTCTGATCCTGTGCCCCGGCCTCGAGGGCGGCGCTGCGCAGAGCCGCCTGAATCGCGTGGCCGAGCAGCTCTGGGACTATCAGCTGCGCGGCGTCAGCACCTGGTCGATCCTGTTTAGCTGGGGCGGCGCCGATGTCCACCTGAAACGCTTGTCGGAAGTCATCACCATGGCCACCGAACAAATGTGCCAAACGCGCCGGGGCCGGAAGATGGTCTCGGTGGATTCGATACGGCCGCTCCAGCGGGCCGCCATGTAACGAGTTTGTCTGCGTCCCGGTAAGTCCCTTCTTTCTTCTCCGGCGGCTGTGAAACATCAGCCGCCTTTTTCGTTTCGGTTACCCTGAGATTCTATGCCTGTGCCTCGGGTGCTTGTGCTGGGCAATCCGGAATCTCCCCATTTCCAGCTCCTCGGCGAACTGGCGCAGCCCACCGATCTGCATATTGGCGCGGATGCGGATTTCGTGGACCGCGAAGCGCCGTTGGCGGACGTGCTGCTGCACACGGGAGTGGACGGATCGGTGTTCCGGCGCGCCTGGCCTCTGGCGAAGCGGGTGCGTTGGGTGCATTCGCTGTGGGCGGGCGTGGATGCCATCCTGACGCCGGAGTTCGTGGCGAGCCCGGTGCCCTTGACAAACGCACGCGGGGTCTTCGCGGACGCGCTCGGCGAGTACGCTGTCGCCGCAATCCTGCACTTCGCCAAGAACATTCCGCTGATGCAGAGCAACCAGAAGGCGCGCCGCTGGGAGTGGCTGACCGTGGAGATGGCGCGTGGCCAGACGCTCGGCGTGGTCGGCTATGGAGAAATCGGGCGGGCTGCCGGGCAGCTGGCCGCGGCAATCGGGATGCGGGTGTTCGCGGTGCGGCGCAGGCCGGAATTGTCGAGCGGCGATGGCATCGCGGAACGCGTTTATGCGCCAGCTCAGTTGCACGAAATGCTGGGCGAGTCGGACTACGTCTTGCTGGCGATGCCGGCGACGCCGGAGACGCGGCACGCAATCGGCGCGGTCGAACTGCGGGCGATGAAGTCTTCCGCGGTGCTCATCAATGTGGGACGCGGCAATGCCGTGGACGAGTCGGCGCTGGTGGAGGCGCTGCGGGAGCGGCGGATTCGCGGGGCGGCGCTCGACGTCTTTGAGACCGAGCCTCTGCCGCCCGAACATCCCCTGTACACGCTGGATAACGTTCTGATCTCGGCGCACTCGGCCGACCGCACACCGGGCTGGCTGGACCGCGCGGTCCGGATGTTCGTGGAAAACTACGGGCGGTTCGTGCGCGGCGAGCCGTTGCTGAACGTGGTAGACAAGAAAGCGGGCTACTGATGTTCGGTGCGATCGCCGCCCTCGTCTCGGCGGCGCTTTGTTGGTTTGGAACAGGTCTTCACCCGCTGTGGTTTCTGACCTGGCTGGCTCCGTTGCCGGTGCTCTGGTACGCGCGAACGGCGTCGTGGCGGGCGGCGGCACTGGTCGCGTTCGCGGCGTGGTTCGCGGGCGGCTTCAACATGTGGGGCTATGTGCATGGCCTGATCGGCCTGCCGGTCCCGGTGATCCTGACTTTCCTCGCGATTCCGGCGGTTGTGTTTGCGCTGGCGGTGCTGGCGTGGCGGCGTGAGATGCGAGCCGGGCGGGCGTGGCGAGCGGCGCTGCTCCCAGCGCTGATCTCGGTGACGTTTGAATACCTCACGACAATCACTTCTCCGCACGCGACGTTCGGCAGCCTCGCCTACACGCAGATGGACTGGCTGCCAGTGGTGCAGATCGCATCGCTGACGGGAATCTACGGGATCAGCTTTCTGTTGTTGTTGGCGCCGGCCGCTCTGGCGACTCGCCGCTGGCCGGTAGTGGCCGCGATCGCCGTATTGCTCGCAGTCGTAGTCGGATTTGGTGCGTGGCGGCTTCGGCCGGGGACAGAAGGCCATGTGCGTGTTGCGCTCATCGTATCCGATGCGCCTCAGGATCGCTGGGCAAAGAACGAGCAGGAAGCGCTGGCGATCCTGGGGCGGTATGCCGCCGAGGTCGAGACAGTGGGCCACGCGAACATCGTCGTCCTGCCGGAAGATCTCGGCCCCGTGCCGAACTCCGCGCTCGGCCAGGCACGCGCCATTCTGGGCGATGCCGCACGGCGAGCCGGCGTCGAGCTGGTTGCCGGGCTGCGCATAGGACAAACTCCACCGATGCTGAATGAGGCGCTGGTCTTCCGTCCCGATGGAACACTCGAAGCCGCCTACGAAAAACACCATCTGATTCCCGGCATCGAGGACGGCATCGTGGTGGGCTCGCAGGTGGTCACTCTGCCGGGCCGGCAGGGACTTCAGGGAGTGCAGATCTGCAAGGATCTCGACTTTCCCGCCCTGAGCCGCGAGTACGGCCGGCGCGGGGTTGGTCTCCTGCTGGTTCCGGCGTGGGACTTCGACGCCGACGGCTGGCTGCATGACCGAATGGCGATGTTGCGGGGCGTCGAGAACGGATTCAGCATCGCGCGGGCAGCACGCCACGGCCTGCTGACTCTGAGCACCAGTCGCGGGCTCGTCACACTCGAGCGTACGACATCTCGCGCCGGTTTTATAGTCGCCGAAGGAGCGACTCGCGCAGACCACGACGACACCCTCTACACAAGAGCAGGCGACTGGTTCGCGTGGGCGTCGATTGCCGCGCTCGCAGCGCTGCTGGCCACCGGATGGAGAAGACGTGCCCATCTCGTTCGATGATGTTGCTCGCGCGGCCGAGCGGATCAGCGGCATCGCTCATCGCACGCCGGTGATGACGTCGCGGCTCTTCGATGAGCGGGCCGGTGTGCAGGCGTTTTTCAAATGCGAAAACCTGCAGCGCGGTGGCGCGTTCAAGATTCGCGGCGCGGGAAACTTCGCATATTCGATTTCCCAGGCCGACATCGGCCGTGGGCTGGTGGCCTGTTCGTCGGGCAATCACGCGCAGGCCGTGGCCATTGCGGCGGCGCTGCGCGGCGTGCCGGCAACCATCGTAATGCCCGACGATTCCCCGAAAACGAAGTTGGAGGCCACGCGAGCTTACGGCGCAAACATCGTCATGTACGATCGCCAGCGCGAGGACCGCGAAGCCATCTCCCGCCGGATCGCCGAGGAAACGGGCGCGACGTTTATCCATCCCTACGATCATGAGTGGACCATGGCCGGACAGGGGACGGTGGCACTGGAGCTGCTGGAGCAGCAGCCGGACCTTGAGGCGTTGCTGATCCCGATCGGCGGCGGCGGATTGTGCGCGGGATGTTCCGTGGCGGCGAAGGGGCGGCGGTCCTCAATGCGGGTCTTTGGTGTGGAACCCGAGGCAGCCAACGACACGTGGTTGTCGCTTCGGGCGGGCGAGCGAGTCTCCATTCCACCGCCGACTTCAGCGGCTGACGGACTGCGCGCGCCGAGTCCAGGCGTACTGACATTCCCAGTCCTCCAGCGGAACGTCGAGGCGGTTCTGCTGGTGAGCGAGAGCGAGATTCGTGACGCAGTCCGATTTCTGCTGACGCGCCTCAAGATCCTGGCGGAGCCGAGCGGCGCGGTGGGCGCGGCCGCGGCACTCTTCCGCAAGCTGCCACCGGATATCGGGCGAGTGGGCATCGTGCTGACCGGCGGCAATGTGGACCTGGACTATCTGCGGGCGCTGTAAAGCTGCCGCAACTGGTCTCGGAGCTGGAGGTCATACCAGGAGCAGGATCGAGCCTCTTCAAACCGGTGATGGGCAATCGCATGCTCCATGCACCGCAGATTGGCTTCAATCTGCGTCTGGAGGCTTACGTTCGCGCTCGGTTCTTCGGCCGGTATCGGCCCTCGCCTTAAGTGTTCCACGCCCGCGCCGGCAATCAGACCGGCGAACTCCCGCGCGCAGAACCACAGCCGCTCCAGCCAGCCGCGCTGCTCGTTCAATGCCGCCTTGAAGACAGCGTTCATCTCCGCGCCGAACTGCTCGCGGTGTTCGTGTGGGTACAACTGCAGAAGCATTCGCCACAGCCATCTCACGATCATGCCTCCCTCATGCGCAGGCGGGCCGCCGCGGCCCGAGTCAATCGCTTCATGCGCTCCAGCTCCAGACGCAACTGCTCAACCCCCGCGGAAGTCAAACGGTACGCCTGCTTCTCACGCGAAGTGTCGTCCTGCTCGAAGCGTTCGATCCAGCGGTCGTCCAGTAGCCGGCGCAGCGCGCCGTAGAGCGTGCCCGTGCTCAACCGAACGCGCCCACCACTGAGCTTCTCGATATCCTTCATGAGGGCGTATCCGTGACGCGGCTGCCCGGCCAGACTGGCGAGGATCAGCATCACCGGTTCGCTGATGGGCCCATCTATCCGCCGCGCGTCATGTCGTTCTGTGACCTGTCGCATTACGTCATATTATTCCAATGCGCTTTTCCTGTCAACACTTCCGTACTGTACCTCCGGTACTGGTGCCCCGCCGCCGCGGATTCGGGCGCTTCCACGGGCACACTTAGGGTATTAGGCGCATTGGTGCGCGGCCCATTCCCGGTTACTCTCGCATTGTACGGATTTGATCCACCAGGAGAACGAGGGATGAAGAGGATACGTACTTTGCTTCTTATGGCCCGTGTGTGGAAAGACACCCGTGGTCAGGACCTGATTGAATATGCTCTGATGGCCGGCTTCGTCGCCGTTGCGGCTGGCGCGATCATGCCCAATGTGGCGACCAGCATCAGCACCATCTTCAGCAAAATCGGCAGCGTGATGAGCGTGGCCGCTAACCAGGGCAGCTAGACTGCTTAACCGGACCGACGCCGGAAGGGGCCTTGACCGTGGGCCATTCCGAGTTCGACCGTTTTGGACTCTCCCGGGCGGGCAGCGCGATGGCGCTGCCCCTCGTTTTTTGTGATATCGTCTGCAACGCTGACGTCTCCTTCCTCCGCTTTGACCTTCCCCCACCCATTCGATAGACTCGTCGCTTAAAGGACAAAATGCTCGCGCAAACGGAGGATTGTACAACTCCGGCGACGCCGGCGGTTCAGCCGGCCTTCCAGCCCGCCAGCGCACCCGACTACGTGCCCAGGCCGCTGCTTGAAGAACTCCAGTTTCACCGTCTGCGCGCCGTGGTAGAGCGGGCGTGGCAGCGCGTGCCTCTCATCCGCGCCCGCATGGACGAGCGCGGCATTGTGCCGGACGACATCCGCTCGCTCGGCGACATCGCGCGCCTGCCTTTTACCGACAAGACCGATCTGCGCGACACCTATCCGTTCGGCCTTTTTGCCAGCCCCATGCGAGACATCGTGCGGCTGCATGCTTCCAGCGGCACCACCGGCAAGCCCATCGTGGTGGCGTACACAGGCGCGGATTTGAACGTGTGGTCGTCGGTGATGGAGCGCGCCTTCGCCGTCTGCGGTCTGCACGAAAGCGACATCATCCAGAATGCCTATGGGTATGGGCTCTTCACCGGCGGGCTGGGCGCGCACTACGGCGCGGAGCGGCTGGGCGCCACGGTGATTCCCATCTCAGGCGGCAACACCGACCGCCAGATTATGGTGATGCGCGATTTCGGCGTCACGGCCGTCTGCTGCACGCCCTCCTACTTCCTGCACCTGCTCGACCGCGCCGGCGAGCTGGGCGTCGATCTTCGCGGCCTGCCGCTGCGGGCGGGCGTGTTCGGCGCGGAACCATGGACTGCGGCGATGCGCGCGCGAATCGAGAAGATGGCGGGCATTCGCGCCTTCGATATCTACGGCCTGTCGGAGATCATCGGACCGGGCGTGGCCATCGAGTGCGAATGTCAAAACGGCCTGCACATTTTCGAGGACCACTTCTATCCGGAGATCGTCGACCCGGAAACCGGCGCACCGCTGCCCGAGGGCTGCGAAGGCGAACTGGTTCTGACCACGCTGAACAAGCAGGCCATGCCGATGATCCGTTACCGCACGCGCGACATCACGGCGCTCATGCCCGGTCCGTGTCCGTGCGGGCGAACGCTGCGGCGCATGCGGCGGATCTCGCGGCGCTGCGACGATATGCTGATCATCCGCGGCATAAACGTGTTCCCGTCGCAGGTGGAATCGGTTCTTCTGGAGATGGAAGGGACGCTGCCGCACTACCGGATTATTCTGACGCGCGAGCACGGGCTCGACCAGATGGAGGTTCAGGTGGAAGTGACCGCGCGCATGTTCAGCGACCGCGTCGGCGCTCTCGAAACGCTGCACGACGAGCTGGCCGACGCCATGGAGCGCGTTCTCCAGTTGCGCACGCGGATTACGCTGGTGGAGCCGCGCACGATTCCACGCAGCGAGGGCAAGTCGCAGCGAGTCACCGATCGGCGGTCGTCATGAAGGTTACGCAGCTCTCCGTTTTCGCCGAGAACAAGCCCGGCCACATTCTCGCCCCGTGCCGTCTGCTGGCCGAAGCGGGCGTGGATATCCGCGCGCTTTCACTGGCCGACACGCAGCGTTTCGGCATCCTTCGATTCATCGCGTCGGACTGGCAGGCCGCGTCGAAGCTGCTCGAGGAGGCCGGATTCCTCGTGCGCGCCACCGAGGTTCTGGCGGTGGAGGTGCCCGACCACCCTGGCGGCCTCGCGCACGTCCTTTCCGCTTTCGAGGGCAGCGACATTAACATTGAGTACATGTACGCTTTTCCCTTTGCGCGTGAGGAGCGCGCGGTGCTGGTGTTCAGCTTCGATAATCCCGACGCCGCCATGGAGCGCCTGCGCGCGGCGGGTATTGCCGTGGTGGAGCGCGACGAGCTGTTCGCCGGAATCGTGTCGCGGTAATGCCCATCGCCAACACCATCGCCGAACAACTGGAGCGAGCCTCGTGGATCCGGCGCATGTTCGAGGAAGGGACCAAGCTGAAGCGCGAGCGCGGCGCGGAGAACGTCTTCGATTTCACGCTGGGCAATCCCGACGTCGAGCCGCCGCCCGAGGTGCTCGAAGCCCTGCGCCGCGTCGTTTCCGGGAATCGGCCGGGGTCGCATGGATACATGCCGAACGCGGGCTATCCGGAGGTGCGCGAGATCATCGCCGCGAAACTGCGGCGCGAGACGGGCCTCGATTTCACCGCCGAAGACGTGTTCATGACGGTCGGTTCGGCGGGCGCCTGCAACGTCATTCTGAAATCGATTCTCGATCCCGGCGACGAAGTGATCGTGCTGACGCCGCGGTTCTCCGAGTATCCCTTCTACGTCACCAACCATGCCGGCCGCATGGTGCCGGTGGAGACGGACGCCAGCTTTCTGCCTGACGCCGACCGCATTGCCGCGGCTCTGACCCCGCGCACGCGGGCCATCATTCTGAACACGCCGAACAATCCCACCGGCCGCATCTACGGAGAGCCGGTGCTGCGCGATATCGATGCCGTGCTGGCGCGCGCCGGCCATCCCATCATGGTGATCAGCGACGAGCCTTATAAAGCGCTGGTCTACGATGGGCGGCGCCAGCCCGAAGTGGCGTCTCTGATCGGGCCGACGGCGATTTGCAACTCGTGGTCGAAATCGCAGGGGATCTCGGGCGAGCGCATCGGCTATCTGGCGCTTTCGCCACGCCTCCCGGACCTCGCCGACCTGCGCCGCGCGTGCACCTTCAGCAACCGCATTCTAGGCTTCATCAATGCGCCGGCGATCTGGCAGTGGGTGATGGCCGACGCCGCCGACGCGACCGTGGACGTCGCGGGCTATCAGCGAAAACGCGACGTGCTCTGCGACGCGCTCGAGGCGATCGGCTACGAAGTGACTCGCCCCGAAGGAACTTTCTACGTGTTCCTGGAGACCCCCATCCCCGATGACATTGCCTTCGTCCGCCTGCTCACCGCCGAGGGCGTTCTGGCCGTGCCCGGCGCCGGGTTTGGACGCGGCGGTTATATGCGCCTTTCACTCACCATCCCGCTCGATCAGATTGAGCGCTCGATTGGGGGCTTTGAGCGCGCATTCCATGCTGCCCGCCTGTTAGGATAAGCATTCGCTGCGCTGGAAGCATGACGCAAAAAAGCATTTTGGTAACGGCTGCCTGGAGCGGCCCCGGCATCGCCGCGACAAAATCACTCGCGCGCGCGGGGTTCCGGGTGCTCACCACCGATACGCGGCCGTTGCCGCTGAAAGCGCGCTCCCGACATTCCGATAGCGAGACGGTTCTGTTCGCGACCGACTGGCGTGATTTCGAACATTCGCTGGTGACTCTGGTGGAGCGTCTCCGTCCGGATGTGCTGTTGCCCATTGGCAGCCGCTGGACCCTTGCGGCCAGCCGAAATCGCCGCGAATTGAGTGCGCTCACGGCGCTGAACATACCGGCGCTCGAGGCCTTTCGCGCGGCCTTCAACAAGGCTGTGTGCATGGCCGAGTGCCGCCGGCTCGGCATTCCAGCGCCGGCGGTCTACTCAGCGGACGAGGCCGCTGAGGTGCTACATCGCGATCGCGATGCGGCGTTGGTGGTGAAGCCGGGCTTCGACGCCGGAGGCGCTCACGGAGTGAAGTACGCGCGAAGCCCTCATGAGTTGAAAGCGGCGATTGCGGCGTGCGAGGCGCAATACGGAGCGCCGCTGATCCAGGACTATATCCCCGGCGGCTCGGAAAGCATGACCTGCGTTATGCTGCTTTTTTCTCCGCAGTCGCAGTTGGTGGCCGGTTTCGCGGCCCGCAAGAGCCGGCAGTGGCCGCAGAGCGGCGGATTGATGGCTGCGGGCGAAAGCATCCCGTGCGAACCCTTCGTCCACCGGCTCCTGCCGTTCTTTGAGCAATGGCGATGGCGCGGTCCGGCCGAGGTTGAACTCAAGTTCGACCCGCGCGACGGCCAGGATAAGGTGATCGAGATCAACCCGCGATTCCCGGCTTATCTTCGCTTTCCCGTCGAATGCGGGCTCGACTTCCCATTGCTGGCGGCTCGACTCGCGCTGGACCGCAATCACCTGCCTCCGGCCGCTTACCGCGCCGGCCTTCGTTACCTGAATCCCGGGTTAGGTTGGCGAACGCTCGTCGACGATCTGAGTCACGGCAGATTGCCGGGTTCGCTCGCGCTCTGGACGATTCCCGGAGCCGCAGCGGCTCTTCGATCCGTCGGCCACGCTGTCGATGACCCCTTGCCGTTCCTCGGCCGCTGCCTCCAGGCGCTGGTTCGTCCACCGGAGGGCGCGCTGTACCCGCCGCCGGTCGTCTACGAGTAGCGGGCTGGCCGCCTGTTACGATAAGCATTCATGCCCATTTATCAGGTCGTGATTCTGGCCATCATCCAGGGACTGACGGAGTTCCTGCCGATCAGTTCCACGGCCCACCTCGCTCTCACACACTGGCTGTTCGGGTGGGGCTTCAAGGAAGGCACGAGTCTCGATTTTTCGTTCGACGTCGCTCTGCACGTGGGCACGCTGCTCGCCGTGATCCTGTATTTCATCCGCGACTGGCTGCAGATCATCGCCCATGGGTTCGGTCTCAATTTCGGCCACGACCGGCAACTCGCACATAACCGTGGCTTGATGTGGCTGCTGCTGGGTGGCACCATTCCTGTCGGAATTGCCGGCCTGGTCTTCGGCAAGCACGCCGAGGGCGACTGGCGCAGTCCGTGGGTGATCGCCTCGACGCTCATTATTGTGGGCGTGCTGATGTGGATCGCCGACGGGGCTGGAGCGCGGAACAAGGATATGGGATCGGTGGGGACGGGCGACGCGGCGACGATCGGCATTGCCCAGGCGTTTGCGATTGTCCCGGGTGTTTCGCGCAGCGGAGTCACCATCACGGCCGGCCTGTTTCGCAATCTCGATCGTGAAGCCGCCGCGCGCTTTTCGTTCCTGCTCTCCGCTCCGGCCATTGGCGCGGCCGCTGTGAAAGCCTTCTGGGACCTGCACAAACATTATGGCGGCATTCCGCCTGAGATGCGCATGCCCTGCGTGATCGGCGCGCTGGTAAGTGCGATTGTCGGCATGGTGGTGATCGCTTTCCTGCTGGAATACCTGCGCCGCCATTCGCTGCGCGTGTTTGCGGTGTACCGGATCGCCCTGGGCCTGGTGGTGATCGGACTGACCCTCGCCGGCGTGAGCCGGGGCTGACCGGGCCAACCCCTGGTTTTTCATCCGCGCAGTGCGCCGTTTCCCGTGGTACAGTCCTTGAAATGAGAATTGTCGCAGTGGTGCTGCTTGCGGCGGCCGCGGCGTTCGGGCAGAAAATCAATATCCAGTTCGACAACGCCGCCGATTTCAGTAGGTACAGGACGTTCGCGATACGCGGCGGCGTTCTGAACAGCAGGAGTCCCGCACTGAACAGCGAGCTGGTCAAGAAGCAGATCGAAGCGGACCTTGCGAAGGACCTGTCCGCACGGGGCCTGACCCAGGTTGCCGATTCGGCCGATCTCAACGTTCGCTACCATCTCGGCTCGGCGCGAAAGTCCGAGGTGGAGGCATATCCGGCGGGATGGTACGGCTGGGGGACGCGTTACGTGCGCGTGCCGTACACGGAGGGAACGCTGGTCATCGATCTGCGCGATCCCTCGACGCACTCACTGGTATGGCGGGGCATTGCCAGCGAGGAGAAGAACGACCCCAGAAAGATCCAGGGCAAGCTGGACGACATGGTGCGGAAACCGATCGAGAAGTACCCCCCGAAAGTGAAGTAGCAAGGCTAGAGGACGACACGTGCGTCGCCGTCACGGCGGGTGACACGCTCGCGATCGAGGAACTCCAGCAGTGGAATTGCGTACTTGCGCGAGATGCCGGTCCAGGTCTTGAAATCGGCCACGGCGAAGCGAAGACCTTTGCGTTGAGCCAGCAGTGCGCGCAGGCGGCCGATGGCGGAGAAGTGGAAGACCAGATCGTCCCCGACGCGGATGAGCTTCTTCTCGCGCAGCAGAAGGTGCAGAAGCGTGCGGGCACGGGCGGGCTCGATGCGGGCAGCAGCCAGGACTTCTTCGACCGACGGCACAGCGAACCCAGCGGTCTCGAATGCAGCCTCCATGCGCGCGGTGGCTTCCTTGTCTGCGTCGCGCAGGGCCGCGCGATGGGAAGACAAGCGAACCGTGTCTCCTCCCGCAACAAACTCGGGCGCACCGGCAAGAAGCGCATCGAATACGGCGGACGGCGCATCGGGCACAACTCGGCCGCGCAGGTCTTCGCGCGTCATTCCGTCCAGGAGCGGATTCTGCCGATGAAACGCGTTAAGCTCGGCACGAACCGTGGCGACTTTCGCGGCGAACCAGATCGGATCGGTGAACCAGCCGGACAGAATCACCAAACCGGCCACGCGCGCGGCTTCCGCAATCTCGGCCTCACGCAAGCCGGTTCGCGCCACAAGGGGGGCGAGTCCCATGCCCCCTTTCGATTCCCGCACCAGCAGCGCGATTCGTTCGGCGGCAGCGCCACGCCCGAGAGTGTCGAGGCGTTCGACGGGGGCGCGGCGCGGCGGCGCAATGTCCAGTATCAGGCCACCGCCGATGGTGGTGACCGGCGAAAATCGGCGAACGATGAAGCGATCGCCCGGCAGCGTCAACAGCGGTTCTCTCAGAAGAACCCGCACATAATCGCCTGAGCCAGGCTCGATCGCGGTGCGCCCGCTGAGAATCCGGACCTCGCCCACCAGTTCCGCGGCGCCGCTGTGAAAGTGCACGGGAGCGCGATGCTTCAACGGTGGCGCGTCGGGGAGCAGCGCCAGCGAACAGTCCACCTGCATGGTCGCCTGGAAACGTCCGGGAGCCGACAGGACCATGCCGCGGCGGAGTTCGGCAGCCTCTATACCAGTGAGATTCAGCGCGCACCGTTGTCCCGCCGTCGCCGTTCTCGCGGGCTCATTGTGCACCTGCAGTCCACGAAGGCGCAGATGCCTGCCTCCCGGGTGCAGTTCCACTTCATCATCCACGCTGACCTCGCCAGCGATGAGCGTCCCCGTCACCACCGTGCC
>Ga0209415_10012211_pt1 | contig 14348 bp, 14 predicted proteins | sample PeaSoiSIISIP2007_FD_187696 | JGI IMG/M metagenome (GOLD analysis project Ga0209415, IMG submission 187696) | Peat soil microbial communities from Weissenstadt, Germany - SII-SIP-2007 (SPAdes) (version 2) | ecosystem: Environmental > Terrestrial > Soil > Wetlands > Peat | place: Germany... | reverse complement strand
CCAGAGTGGGTGGGGCAGCAACCTCACTCTCAAAGAGCGACGGTCGCTAGCCAGACGCCCATGGGATCTTTCGGCGCGAGGCCGTCATTCGACGCGCACAAAGGATGGTCCGCTCGCGGCCCTATTTCGGTCATTGCCCGGCGCCGACCCGGAAGTCTCAAGTCTGACGGCAGGCAGTTAGCTCAATCGCCCTTCGAAGCATCGGGCAGAACTATCCCCTAAGCACATTGGACATTCCCTCCGACGCGGTTCTCGGCGGATAGAGCTTGGCCAATCTCACGCCCGTTTCACCGTTTCTCAACCACAGTCTGCGCAAGTTCTGCCCCGCACGAAGAGCGGGGCGTCATGCGCGCGGACAGCAAAATCATCGCCATCGCGCCCGCCGTGTTCCCGGCCCGACTCCTGGTGCCGGGTTACGCCGCGACCTTGTTCTTCAGCGCTGGGCTGCTCTTCCTAGTGCAGCCGATGGTCACTAAGATGGTGTTGCCGCGGCTCGGCGGGTCGCCCGCCGTGTGGAACACTAATATGTGTTTTTTCCAGGCGGTGCTGCTCGGCGGCTATCTTTACGCGCATCTGTTGGCGACGCATTTCGAGCGGCGGACGCAAGCGCTGATCCATGGCGTCGTGCTATTAGCTGCCGCGGCGTTCCTGCCGCTCGATCTGACCCAGGCGACGCCGCCTTCGGACGGCATTCCGGTGCTGTGGCTGATCGGCCGCCTGGCGATCAGCGTCGGTCCGCCGTTTTTCGCGATCTCGGCGACCGCGCCACTGTTGCAGCGCTGGTTTTCCCGCACCGATCACCCGGCCGCCGTCGATCCCTACTTCCTCTACGCCGCGAGCAATGCCGGCAGCCTGATCGCGCTGCTCTCCTACCCGCTGCTGGTCGAGCCCAACCTGGCGCTGCCGGCGCAAAGCCGCGCCTGGTCGCTGGGGCTGGCCCTGGTCGCCGCCGGCATCGGCATTTGTTGGCTCGGCTATCGCAGCCATGCCGCACCAGAGGCGGTTCTCCAGGCGCCGGCGGCATCGCCCGAATGGGCCGAGCGGCTGCGCTGGGTCGCGTTCGCCTTTGTCCCGTCGGCGCTGCTCCTCGCGGTGACCTCCCATATCACCACCGACCTTGCCTCGGCGCCGCTGTTCTGGGTGATCCCGCTCGCGCTCTATCTGCTGACCTTCATCTTCGCTTTCGCCAGCCGGCCGCCGCTGCCGCACACGCTGATGCTGCGGCTCCAGCCGTTTCTGATCATCCCGCTGGTTGTCGTGTCGGCGATGCTGCACAGCATCTGGCTGTTAGGGCTGCATCTCGCACTCTTCTTTGTCATCGCGATGGTCTGTCACGGCGAGCTGGCGCGCCGCCGGCCGCCAGCCGCTAACCTCACCGAATTCTATCTCTGCGTCTCGCTCGGCGGCGTGCTGGGCGGTATTTTCGATGCGCTGGTCGCACCGGTGATCTTCCCCGATATCTGGGAATATCCGCTGCTGCTGGCGCTGTCCTGCCTGGCGCGCCCGCCGTCCGTCGCCGGAGGCACAAATGCGCGCTGGGCCGATTTCTATCTTCCCGCCGTGCTCCTCGCCGGGCTTGCCGCTCTGATCTTCGCCGGCAACCTACCCGCCTGGGTGCTCGTCGCCGCGCTGCCCTTGGCCGCGGTCGCCTTGCTGCAATTCAGTCAGCGGCGATGGCGTTTTGCGCTCGGTGTCGGAGTCTGTCTGCTCGTCGAGCAGATTGCGGCCTCGGGCAACACACTCGCGACCGCGCGCAGCTTTTTCGGCGTCAACCGGGTTCGCCTCGTCGAGGACGCAACACTGCGGGTCTTCCAGCACGGCACGACGGTGCACGGCGCCGAATATGTCGACTTTGGCCGCGAGACCATCCCGCTCGGCTACTACAATCGCGAGGGGCCGTTCGGCCGCTTCTTCGCCGCGCTCGCCGGCCGCAGTGTCAAGCAGGTCGGTATTGTCGGGCTCGGCGCCGGCGACCTCGCTTGCTACGCTAAGCCCGGCCAGACCTGGACCTTCCACGAGATCGATCCCGCGGTCGAGCGCATCGCCCGCGACCCGCGCCACTTCCATTTCCTCGAGCGCTGCGGCAACGACCCGCGCGTGATCCTCGGCGACGCGCGACTGACGCTGCACGACGTGCCGGACGGGCATTACGATGTCCTCGTCATCGACGCCTTTAGCTCGGACAGCATCCCGCTGCACCTTCTGACCCGCGAGGCCCTGGCGCTTTACGGGCGCAAGCTGGCGCCCGACGGCGTCCTGTTGTTCCACATCAGCAACCGCTACCTCGATCTGGCGCCGGTTCTCGCCGCGCTCGCGAAGGATGCCGGAATGCCGGCGCGCCATATGATCGATTTGGCGCCGCCGCCGGAATCGGCCGCGCGCCTCTCCGCCGAGGTCGTCGCGCTCGGCCAGCCCGGCCACAGCATCGACTTTCTGACGGCATCCGCGGGCTGGCAGCAATTGATTGCGCCGCCGCGCTCAGTGTCATGGACCGACGGACGCTCCGACATCATCAGCCGCATCAAGTGGCGCGGCACCGCGCACTAACCACGCCCGCTCCGCTCTCGCCGTTCGGATCGCTCACCCCCTTTGATGGAAGACTTACTCGAAGTTGCCGCGGATCGCCCACCGGGGGTGTAGCCTTTGAACGTTGCGCGGGGCGAACGCCGGCTCGGGAAGATTCTCGGTGCCGATATCGCTGGCCGCAACCATCTCCTGGACAAGCCTGGCACTCATACGGCTCCGAACGCATCCCCGCGAACTCATTGATCATAAGATCGCCGAACACAAGGCGAACCCGGCAGTTGGATCGGGTTCGCGTGGATGACCGCTTTTCGGCGCTTCTGCGACATTCAAACCGGGCACAGCGAACGGCAGCTTTGCGTCCAGAAGCGGCCGCTCCACGAAGGCCGTGCGGATATTGCTATCTAGCCGTGGCGACGCGTGACTGAGCTATCGGCTCATTCCTCACCTCCGTCGCCTCACCCTCAATCACTTCCCCACGCTCCCGCCGGTCGCGATCCAGCATCTCTCGGATCTTTGCACCCAACTGCTTCGCTTCCTCAAGCTTCTGCTCCTCCGTCATCATCGTTAGACGCTGCTCAAGCGAAATAGGGTTCGGGCCTCGACGACCATCCCACGTCTGCCATCAGCAGACCGCCCTGGAAGTTCGAGAGAGTGCGGATGAGCAGCAGCACCCCGAGAAAGTGTTGGAAAGTGATCTCTGGACCGATCTTGTAGGCGGTCAACGTTGCCTGGGCGGTGTGATTGATGTCGTCTGCCAGTGCGAACCACAGGGCATTCTGCTTCCGGCACTCGGCAATCATTGGGCCTAGCTCGGGTGAGAGAAACCCAACTTCCTTGGGTGACTGGCTCTTGTTGAAAACCATCGGCCTGAGATGGGCGGTCGGTTTCGCTCCGGCAAGGCTGGAAGCGGATGTGCGGCTGCTTCCACCAACAGAGGTTAATTGCGACGTCGGTTGGGGAGCGGCTACGTTGTGCGGATGTGTGGTCGCGCCCACCTCTCCACCGACTTCAGCGAGATCAAGCTGGTCTTCAACCTGCCCCCTGACCAGCCGGTGCCGAACTTCGCGCCCACCTACAATCTCGCGCCAACTGACCCCATTCCCGTCATCCGCCGTGATCCTGAAACCCGCGCCAGAAGGCTGGATGTGATTCGCTGGGGCCTCATCCCCTACTTTTGGCACAAGACACTGAAGGAGTTGAAGTTCACGACTATAAACGCAAAGGCAGAAGGGATCGAGACGGCGAGCTTCTACCGCCTGCCGTTCCGCCAGCGTCGCTGCCTAATTCCCCTCGACGGTTTCTACGAGTGGAAGAAGCTCGGCCCCGATGACAAGCAGCCCTACTCGGTTGGCCTCAAGGGTGGCGGCTTAATGGCCGTAGCGGGCCTCTGGGATCGTTGGCAAAGGTCTAGCGAGATGGTGCATAGCGCGACCATCATCACCTGTCCTCCGAACTCTCTCTGCGCCGAGCTGCACGACCGGATGCCGGTGATACTTCCGCTCGAGGCGTGGTCGGTGTGGCTCGGCGAGGAACGAGCCGATACAGAGCGGCTCAAGGCGCTGCTGGTGCCCTACCCGAGTGGGGGGTTGACCATGTGGCCGGTGGATCGGCGTGTCGGGAACGTCAAGAACAACGACCCGTCACTGGTCGAGCCCGTGGCCGAATGACGAACGCCGGGCGACGCGCTAAACTTCGGCGCGATGCCCGACAACCTCCTGTCCCTCTTTCCGACCCCCGAGGCCCTGCTCGCGCAGGAGCCAGAGGATCTTGCTGGCGCCCTTATGGAGGTAGTTCCCGGCGCCAGTCAAAATGGCATGTTCAACTACCACGGCTTGATAGCGCCCCTGTTCCCCGCGATAGGGAACACCGGCTATCCTCCACGCTTGCAAGGCGAGGTGCAGCGTGCCTTAGCCGAAGCCGTCCAGTGGCTCATGAGCCAAGGTCTGGTGATCCGTGACCCCGAACAGCCGGGCGAATGGTATCGGCTGACGCGCCGTGGCGCGATGCTCAGGACCAGAGCCGATGTCACTGCATTCCGCAGGGGTGCTCGCCCCGACGTTGGCCTCGGGTTCGCTTCTGACACTCCGCAGCCGCTAAGATCGTCTCAGGGGATACCCCCCGGCGCTTTGGGCACCGGAGCCACCGAGGTCTTTCCGCCAACCGGGGTTTCGGCTGGCGATCCGCCCTCTGGGACTACGCTTGTGACCCCGTTGGCTGAAACCCCATCCCCCACCCACTCTGTCATGAGTAGTGGCGCGATGCCCATTGCGGCGCCAGCGGGAGGCAGTGCTTCGGGCCGTGAGAAGCCGGACGGCGAGTTCCCATGGCTCGTTCAAACCTATCTCGTCACCACTCCCCTTCGTCTTCCACCCAATTTTATAGGTGCTACGCTCTTCTCGCTCACGCTGCGGTTTAGTCCCAGCTACCACAACACCCTGGCCGAGCACCTCTCAAGCGTCTTGACTGAGGAATTTGAAGGGTGGAACAGGGAACTAGTAACTTCCGGCGCCGCGCTGCTCAATCGACTAGCGGCACATGGCTCTGAAGTAAGCCAGCCGCTCCGCACTGCCATCGTCGATGCGCTGGACAATTATGCTGCCGCCCTGCGGTTCAGTGACCCGAGGTCGTTCACAGCCAAGGAGCTTGTGACCCTCGGGACAGGTGTTGCGGCATTCTCGGCGATGCCCGCCGGGGAAGCCTTGGTGGGTGTCGTCCTCGCGGGCACATCCATCGTCTTCCTCCAAGTTGCCTGGGCGCTCGGTACCTCGGCCAGCTACGCCATCACCGAACTCAGCAGGGCATGGGTGGATAAGACAGCGCGAAGGCTTCGGGAAAATCCGCCAGCTTCATGAGCCATCACGCGGCCACCTTCCGTCCCACTTGAAGTGCCACGACCAGTCCAGGGCGCTCAGGGCGGTACTCGTTAACGGTCCGTTAGCTGCGCTCGATCATCCTCCGTGCCACCGCCCACCGGGGCGGAAGGATTGCCGCCATGCGCTGGGTGCTGGCGAGCGTGATTGTCATCGCGAGCCTCGTCTACCTGCTGACGCGGGACGTGACCGGGCCATTCAACTGAGTGAGTGCTGGTTATGAGCTACTTCCCGATGGCCGACTATTTTCGTGCCGAAGCGGAGCAGTTGAGAGAGTTCGCGAAGGAGGCCATTGCCCCCGAGATTGCCGAGATGTACAGGCGATTGGCCGCGCGCTTCGAGGAGAAGGCCGCCACGAGCGTCGAGGTCGAGGGGCCGGTCCACTAGACGAGCAAGACGTGGTGCCACCGGCAATCCCACCTTCTGTCCCCCTTGAAGAGCCACGATCAGTCCAGGGCGGGTTCCAGCGGGCTGGGGAGCTTGCTGATCGCCTGGGCAAGCACCCTGAGCGGATACCCGAGCCCGTAACTGTCGCCCAAAATGCCCGTTAGGGCCGACTCCAGCGGTCTGATTTCGCTCACGCGAACGGCCGGAATCGGCGCAACCTCGCCATTCGTACGCGCTGCAGCGAATGACCGTTGTCCACCCACAAGCGCCCGATCGGCAACGGCCGCTTAGCACCCCTAAGGCGACATTCGCCGAGGTTGCGTCCCCTTCAATGCCGCCTCGCAAGCGCGTGGCGTCAGACCGCGCGGCAAGAACTGGGGGAGAACGGCTGGGCGAGACGTGAGGGACCGGAAATATTCACATCCCCGTCCTGAACCGCGGCTGATTTCGGGTTTCCGTGATCGTCAGCAATTTTTGGAAAGCGTCGGATTTTCCGAGGCCGTCAGAACTCATCGCGCGTGCGCCTCTTCCAAGGTCGCGGTTGCGTCGATCATCTGCGGCTCGGCAGAGACGATCGTTCCACGCGCCTCGGCGAGCCGGCGCAGCATATCGGGCAGCCGGTCGATGCGCCGCTCGCGCATCACGCTTTCATCGACCTTGACCTGCGTCGCGATGATGCTGAGTGCCGTGTCTTTCTGGATCGAGAGCAGCTTCTTGTCCTCGAGATCGATCGGCGCGGATAGGATCGCTTCGGCGACGTCGAGGCTCTTGGCCGTCAAAACCGCCAGCCGCTCGGCGGAGCCCTGCCCGTTGCCCACCGCCGGCAATTGAGACTTTGCCATCGCAACCATCCTTTGCGCCACCTCGATCAGCCTTCCTTCCACACTCGGCCCCGCACCTTCGCCGCGCCGCCGTCTGCCACCCGGTATCTTATCGATGATACCCGCCGCTTTGGCCGCCTGCATCCTCGCAACCCAGCGAGCGCGGCCCGCTACCATCGCCGCTACCGCGCGCGCCTTGCCCTCTAACGATCTCGCTCCCGTGCTCTTGCCGCCATGCTTCCGGCAGCGCAGGCGACCCTTGACCGCGAGCCCCCGACAGCGCCCACGATCGCCTGACAGGCGAGCACCGCAGAGTCGGGCGCGAGGACGGAAGGGTAAGCGATACATCGTAGTGTATGTGGTTCGACATGCGCCCGAACAGCAAGCCGGGGCTAGGCGGCGTCGATGGCGCGGCACATGGTGTCATATAGAACTAAGTCCGTGCTGTCAGGAGCCGCCCCTGTCAGAGATGATGTCGCCATTGCCATGTGTATTGCCCCTCGCTCTAGACCGTTTCGCCGACGAGCCGCAGCAGCGGGCATCCCGGCGTATGTGGGCAGTCGTGGGCTGTGGGGGGTGCCCCCGCCTCGCTGCTAGCCACTGCGGGCGACGCATCTCCCCCTGGTACCCTATAAGTGTCTCTGTGGAGGGACTGTGAAACGGCATTTTTGGGCCTCACAGTCCCTGTAGCGGGACTGCAACGGGTAATTCTATTGCGCGGTATCCCTGTAGCGGGACTGTCAGTCCCTGTCGCGGGACTGTGTTCTAAATTTTGATCGGGCCTCCATCGCATGAAATCTTTGGTGCCCTGCTCGCCGCGATAGGGTTCGGCGGTTACGCGCCAAGTCCGCACCTGCCTGTTCTTCACCGTGAACGCGGAGTCGCGCACGACCACGAGGAAGCCGCGCTTAATCAAGACCTCAAGCATCCGGCTGGCAACGCTCTGGGATATGCCGATTTCTTTGGCCTCACGCACGCCGTAGGAGATTTCGCCGTTGTTGACGCCGTTGTGGCGCTTCCAGACGTCGATCAGCACCTTGACCGCGTCGCCTGGCAGCGTCTTGTACGCAGGGCAGTTAAGCAGGTAATGCCGCAGGCCGACGTATCGGTCGCCGGGGTTCAGCTTTCTGCGCTTCCCGCTCACAGCCCCGCCTAGTCGAGCGCGCCGGGGTATTTTGCTTCAATCAGCCCACACACCTCCGCAGAGAACCTGTCCCCGCGCTCGCGGCTCGACCATTTGAGGGTGTTGACATATTGCGGCTTGCCGTCGATTTCCTTGATCCGGCCATTCTGCATTTGCGGCTTGCCCGGCATCCCAACCCATGAGCGGCCATTCTTGGCGTGCACCGTCAGGTCCTCGATGATGAGCCCGCAGGCAAGCTCGACGGCGGCGAAGCCGCGAAGGGAATTTCGTCGGAACTCTCGCCAGCCAAGCAACCGCATGTGGTTTGGTTGTGCAGCGGGATCGAAGGGTGTAACGAAGCGCGGTCCAGCATCTTCGATACCGGCCCGGTCGCCGCCTGCCAGCGGTGCCAGGCTTTCCACTTGTCGCATGGCTCAAGCGGCCTGTGACTGGCCGAGCAGGCGCTCGATACGGGCGCGGATCGAGCGCATGGTGATCTTCCGCGAAGCCCCGTCCCGGTAACTCTCGAGCTCACCGCTGCCGATTAACTCGTAAACGCGTGTCATGCCGCAATCGAGGAGAAATGCAGCGCGTCGCGGGCTGACTGCCAACGGCTCACCATTACTTATCCCGTTCATCTGATCGCCCCGTGCCGAGTGAATGTGGGCGAACGATAACGGATGAGACTTGGGCAGCCGGTAACCGCAATTCCGGAGAATTATCGTTACGGTCAGGTCCCCGTTCGGGGTCTCCCTCGCTTGTCGTCAGCGATCACGCGCAAATCGCTCCCGTTCGTGGCCTCGAGCAACGCCTTGTCGCCGCGCGACAGTGTCTTGATCCACCCATCGAATGCTTCTCTGCCCTTCGCGGCTTCCGCGCGGCCTTCTGCCTCCAGAACAGCTCGTCTATCCGCTCGGCAATCCACTTCGGCCCGGACAGCGTCCTTGTCGATTTTGTGTTTGGTTTCCTTGAAGTAGATGTTTCGCAGAGTTTGGGGGCCGCGCTCTTCATCGGTCATGTAGTGTCGCTCGAATACCTCCTCGGAGGCCGCGTCGACCTTGTAGCCGGCGTCTCGGAGCTCCTGAATCTCCGCAGCCCGCATGAAATGGCGGTAGGCCTCTCGCCTAGGTGCGCCAACCTTCCGCTTGCCGAGGAAGTCTCGCATCGCTTCGACGGGATCGTTCGCACCCAAATCCGCTGCTCGGCGGCCTCGGCGAAAAATGTTCGGAGGCGCGGATCGATAGAGCCGGTCTCAATCTGGTCTCGGTAGATTGTGCGCAGTTTCCTGACGGCCTTTGCCCTATATCGCTCCGCTCGCTCGGCGGCGTCTTTAATGGGCTCGTCAAAGCCCGGGCGAGAGGGCTGAAGTTCTCCTCGGGCTACCGGCAACCAGGTCGTTATCAGCAGGGTCTGCCGATCGAGCTTGATGCGTAGAGCATACGCCGATTGAGTCGAACGACTGCCAGGCAGGGTCGCGCCGCCGGCCTTTGCCATCTCAGGCATGTACGCCTCCGCATGGGCGCTCCGCAGATGGTTCGCGACAGAAGGCCGGTGCGGTGCCGGCTGCGTCGGGAGCTACCCTATCCGCCGCGATCTCGAACTTACGCACCTGCCCGGAGCTCGACCACATTCGCCCCATCATCGCGGCCGTCGCCGACGATGAAGGCGACGCGCTCGGCCCATGCTTCGAGGGCGTGCCGCTTCTGGTCGAGATAGTCGTGCCGATTGTAGGTGCCGGCGAGCGTGCCCTTGGCGTGGTTGAGCACACGATCGATGGCGTCTTGCGGCACATGCAGCGCCGCCATTCCCGTGCTCGCCGTGCGCCGCAAATCGTGGAAGGTCCAGCCGATCACACCCGACTCACGATCAAGAATCGTCTTCAACCGCTTCTGTCCGGCGTAGGGCTTCGTGCCATCCATGGTGAACACCGGCTTACCGAAGCGGCGCAGTCCGCCGATCATGTCGATCATCGCCGGCGCCAGCGGGATTTCGTGGTCGCGCTTGCCCTTGCTGCGAGCCGCCGGCAGGGTCCACAGCGCACGGGTCAGGTTAACCTCGCTCCACGCCATGCACCGCACTTCATCGCGGCGCTGCCCTGTCAGTATCCAAGCCTTGACTAGAGACCGGCTCGGGTCCGGCAACGTGTCGGCGGCGCGCCATATCGCTCTCAGCTCGTCATCAGTCAGCACGCGGTCGCGGCTTGCCTCGATCTTGCGCTTCTTGACCGCTGCGGCGGGGTTCACATCGAGGTACTCGCGTTCGACACCCCAGTTGAGCGCCGCGACGATCGCGCTGCGGACGCGGTTGACCTGAGCCCGCAGTCCTTTGTCGTTCTGCAACTCGTCGAGCAGTTCGACAATATCGGCACGGCGCAGGTTAGCCAGAGGCTTGCCGCCGATCGCCGGCTTGACGTGTGAGCTGAACATGCGCTCGGTCAGCGTCCATTTGCGCTGATTGCGCTTGCAGTAACGCTCGACATACTCGTCGAGCAGATCGCCCACCGTGCGGGGGCGGTTGCCGATCTTGCGCTGCTCCTCACGGGCGCGCTTTTCCGTTTTGGGAAGATCGACTCCATCAGCTGCGGCGGCGGCAACGGCTAATGCCCGGCGCCGCGCATTGCTCAGGCTGAGCACGGGGTAGATGCCATAGGTTTCGCGCTTCCGTTCATCGCCCTTCGGCCTGTAGCGGATCGACCATGCCTTTCGGCCGTCGGCTGACACACGAAGCTCCAGCCCCGGCGCGTCGTCGTCGATGTAGACCGCCCGTCCGGACGCCGGTCGCGCGACGCTTTGTACGAAACGATCGGTCAACCGCTTTTTCATGGTCCGCCCTTTCTTGCGGGTTTCCGATTTTTGGGACCCCGACGCTCCTGGGGTCCCGCCGGGGTCCCACGACCCTCCGGCTTATAGCGAAGGCGCGCGGAAGCACGCGAATGAGTCTTAGTCAAAAAGGTTTTATTTACAAGGGATTTTGCGTTGGCTGGCGACCAGCGGCGAAAGCACCCGAAGGCTCTTCCTTACGTCTCCTAGACGTGAAGCCTCCCCGTTCAGACTTGGCCGGAACCTTGTGTTCCGGCCATTTTTCTTTTGTCTGATCTTACTACTTGCGATTACTCGCCACCGCGATCGGTGATCGTAACACGCACCGCCTCGAGCGGATCGTCGGCCACAGTCGATACGCAAAGCTCGCCGTTACGCTTTGGCCCGACCACCCCGGCCTCAAAAAACGACCCTTCATAGGCGATTTCGAGCCGGTCGCCGAATTCCTCCGCGGGCCGCACGGCAAAACCGGTCAGCGGCAGGTTGCGGCCGCGGGTGCCGGCATAGTTGCCGTTGCTGACCCATGCGGTGGCGCGCCCTTCTTGGGCGAAGACGCGGAACTCGACCGCGCTTGCCGCGAGCCCCTCGCGCGGGCGGACGCTCAGCGCCTCGATCTGGCGCCGGCTACCGGGATTACCGGCCCAGCCCGGCTCGACATAACGGCGGTCGCCGAGCCCCATGATGTGCAGCAGGATCTCGGCGCCGACATCATGAATGCCTTCGGTCGCCGCTGGTTCTGGCTCGGGCGCAGGCGGGGGAGGTTCAGCCACGGCAGTAGCCGGTTCCGGCTCGGGTGCTGGCGGCAGGATTTCCGGTGCGGCGGCAGCCGGTTCCGGCTCAGGTTCGGGCGCCGGCGGCGGGGGTTCCGGTGCCGCGGCAACCGGTTCGGGTTCGCGCGGCGGCGGTTGCACCGCGACCGGGGGCTCCGGCACTGGCGGAGGAGGAGGCTCGGGCTCCGGCGGAGGTGGTGGCGGCGCAGCAGCCGCAGGCAGCGGGGAAGGCGGCGCGGCGGCTGCAGGCTCCGGTTCCGGCGGCGGCGGCTCCGGCTCAGGTGAAGGCGGCGCAGCCTCGGCCGCTGGCGGCGGCACCGCGCGGCCCGTACTCGGCGGGCGGCGCGCCGGGGCGGGAGGCAGGGGTGTATTGCCGGCCTTCTGTTCGACCAACCTGCGCAGATCGTCCTGATAGCGATCGCGCAAATGCCCCGGATCGAAATCGCCGGCGCGGCGGGCGATGATCGCCTCGGCAATCTCGATCATTTCGGCCGGGATGTCGTCCTCGGGCCGCTCGTGGAACTCGGCGACGATCAGCTCCTCTTGCGTATGCAGCGTCGACATCATCAGACCGGCGCGATGCGGCTCGATCAACGCCGGACGTTCCCGCTCACCGATCCTGACATGGCCAAGCGCCACGCGCCCGCTACGGCGCATCGCCAGCCGCAGCGCATGGACGGTGTCGGAGGCCAATTGGCCCTCGGGATGGAGGTAATAGGCAGCCTCGACATAAAGATGATCGATTTGGTCGCGCGGCACGAAGCGCTCGAGATCGATAATATTGCCGACGCCGCTGCCGAGCTTTGCCAGCTCGTCCTCGCTGAGGGTGACGTAGCGCCCCGAGGCGAATTCATGGCCCTTGACCAGCGCCTCCTTAGCAACGACATCGCCCGTCTTAGCGTCGACATATTGCTCGGTCACCGGGTTGCCGGTCCTGGCGCTCAACAAATCGAGCTTGACCCGCTGCGCGTCGCTTGTCGCGGAAGTGAGGGAAATCGGGCAGGACACCAGTGAGAGGCGCAGAAAACCGTTCCATACCGCTTCTGCCATCGGCCTTTTCTCCGCAATCACAAGAGGTCGGCGGGGTTATAACACGACACTTCGGCGTTAGCGCACGTCCTCAATCATGACCCGGCGGACGCGCCGACAACCCGCTGCCAATCGACCGCATTGCCGAGCTTCAGGCGCGTGCCCGCCTCGGGCATGGGGTACTTTAACCCGCTGGCGCAGTTGAATAAAACGACCCGATCGCTGGCTGCAACGCGGCCGTCGGCGAGCGCCTGGCGATAGGCGGCGAAGGTCGCCGCACCCTCGGGACAGAGTAACAGCCCCTCGTCGCGCGCGACCTCGCGCCAGGCATCGGCGATCGCCGAGTCGTCGACCGCGATCGCGAAGCCGTCGCTCTCGCGCACCGCGCGCAGAATGAGGAAATCGCCGACCGCCTGCGGTACGCGGATGCCGGCGGCAAAGGTGTGTGCATCCGGCCAGCGCGGCGCATGCTCGATACCGTCTTCCCAGGCCTTGACCATCGGCGCGCAGCCCGCCGCCTGCACCGCGACCATGCGCGGCCGCTTCTTGCCGATCCAGCCCATCTGCTCGAGCTCGTCGAAGGCCTTCCACATGCCGATGAGGCCGGTGCCGCCGCCGGTGGGATAGAAGATAGCGTCAGGAACCTCCCAGCCGAGCTGCTCGGCGAGCTCTAGGCCCATCGTCTTCTTGCCCTCGATCCGGTATGGCTCGCGCAGCGTCGAACAATTGAACCAACCAACCGCCTTCTCGCCCTCGGCGACGAGCCGGCCGCAATCGTCGATGAGCCCATCGACGAGGAAGACCGCGGCGCCCTGCATCGCGATCTCGCGCACGTTGACCGCCGGCGTATCGTCCGGGCAGAAGACATAGGCTTTCATTCCGGCCCGGGCGCAATAGGCGGCCATCGCCGCGCCGGCGTTGCCGTTGGTCGGCATCGCCATGGTCTCGACGCCGAGTTCCTTGGCCATCGACACGGCCATGACGAGGCCGCGCGCCTTGAACGAACCGGTCGGCAGTCGGCCCTCGTCCTTGACCAAAATCTCGCCACCCTTGGCGATGTCGCGCCCGATGCGCGGCAGCGAGATCAGCGGGGTGACGATCTCGCCGAGCGAGACGACATTCTCCGGGCGGCGCACCGGCAGCATCTCGCGGTAGCGCCACATCGTCTGCGGCCTGGCGGCGAGCATGTCCTTGGTCAGCGCCTTGGCGACCTCGGCGAGGTCGTAGCGAACCAGAAGCGGTCGCCCAGCCTTCGACAGGCCCTGGATGACATCGGCGTCGTAGCGCTCGCCGGTCAGCCCGCATTCGAGGTGAGTGACAAAAGTCGGCAGCTCGCCGCCGGTCCAGTCGTAATCGGGCATTTCATGCTCCCCGGGCGCTCATTTATCCGCTGTTCCGCGCCGCAATTTAACAGGAGGCCCAGCTCCTGTTTCTCCTGTTATTTGCGGCAAATTATCAAGCAGGCGGATTCGGGCAGCTTCCGCAGTTTGTTCCATCGGTCCTGGCTGGGTGCCGGCTCGGCGGTTTGCGAGGATTTGATCTGGATCATCCCGCCGATGCGACGCTTCGTGAGACACAAGCCGGACATTACTCCTCATAAGGAAGCAACGTATGAGCGGCCACTACCACGCCGTCATCTGGATCGATCACCTCGAGGCCCGCATATTTCAGTTTGGGCATGAGGACGTCGATCGACTGGTGATACATCCCCACAACCCGACCCGGCACATCCATCACCTAGCGCATACCATCGGCAGCGGACACGCCGCAGAAGATCAGGATTTTCTTCATCGGGTCGTCGAGTCGGTGGCGGGCGTCGGCGCCGTTCTCATCACGGGCCCGGCGAACACGAAGACTGAACTCCTGAAACATATCCACCATCATGACCCCCAGCTGATCGACATCATCGCGGGCGTCGAGACCGTCGATCACCCGAGCGACGGTGCCTTGGTCGCCTACGCTAAGCGTTACTTCAAGACGGCCGATCACATGAAGCCACAGAT
>Ga0209415_10012210_pt1 | contig 14349 bp, 13 predicted proteins | sample PeaSoiSIISIP2007_FD_187696 | JGI IMG/M metagenome (GOLD analysis project Ga0209415, IMG submission 187696) | Peat soil microbial communities from Weissenstadt, Germany - SII-SIP-2007 (SPAdes) (version 2) | ecosystem: Environmental > Terrestrial > Soil > Wetlands > Peat | place: Germany... | reverse complement strand
GGAGATTCATTTTGAACAAGAACTACGAAGAGCAAAAAGGAATAACAAACTCTCTGTCGAAAACTAATAATAATGCTTTCCAGTTGTGCAGTACCATGTAAACGTTAGGAAGGAGATGAATCAGAATGCCAAAATTTAACTTTGCCTGCCCAATGAGTAGATCAGAAGTTATGGAGACAATTTCCCTAGTTAAGGAAGAGGTAGCCTTTATTAGTGGAGGCACAGATCTTATCATTCAGTTAACCAGCGGGCAGATTAAACCAGCTTGGCTCATTGATCTTTCTCAAATTCCTGAGCTTAATTATATAAAGGAAGTAGACGGCAGGCTAAGAATTGGGAGTGCCACAACTTTCACTCAGATCAGTGAGAGTGATCTCATTGCAGAGAAAGCTAGATGTTTAGGACAAGCAGCTTCTAAGGTGGGTTCTACTCAGATTCGTAACCGGGCTACACTAGGTGGAAATATAGCTAAGGCCTCGCCCGCAGGGGATAGCCTCCCCGCTTTATTGGCTCTTGATGCTTGGGTAAGTATCCTTAGTCCACAGGGGTCAAGGAGAGTAACATTTGCTCAACTCCAAGCAGGAGGCGGTTCAGGCTTGCAAGCAAAAGAATTGATAACGGAGATTGATTTTCCTGTATCGGAACCACTGGCAGAAGCACAAATCGTCAGCGGCTTTGCCAAAATAGGCAGCCGTACTGCGGTGACAATTGCCCGTCTAAATATGGCGGTAAAAGTTGAACAAGACCTTGTAAGTGGCAAAATTAGGGAAATAAGGTGGGCCGTGGGTGCCTTGGGGCGGACACCATTTCGCCTCGGGGAGTTGGAACTTGAATTGCAAGGAAAGACGATTAATCAGGACTTGGCACGGGAGATCGCTGACCGTCTAAAAGAAGCCGTCGACCGAGCGATTCCGGGCAGGTCTTCTCAGGAGTATAAACGCCAAGCTATTCAGGGCTTAGGGTATGATCTTCTGTATGATTTGTTTCCAGAGCAGATGGGGGTTGGGAGGTAAGAGTATGCCCAGTGATGTTTTGGTCTTAGCGTTAAGGCATCTCTTTAATTCGATTGAAGAAGGCGTCATAGTTACCGACCACGAAGGGAAAATTATTTTTTATAATTCCGAGATGGCTAAATTAGAAGACTTATCACCAGAAAATGTCGTGGGCAGATATTTGGCTGATGTATATGATGCAGTTACACTAGAGAGTAGTGAACATTTAACTGTTGTTCTGACCGGAGAGCCTATTTTGGAGAAGCATAAGACTTACTTCACTAACAAGGGGAAAGAAGTCAACATTATAGCTAGTACTTTTCCTGTCCTTGAGAACAGGAAAGTTGTAGCTGTCTATTCTGTGTGTAAAAATATTACTAAGTATAAAGAACTATTGACGAAAACCATGCAATTGCAGGATCAAATTGGGGTCGAGGGATATCGTGATAATGGTACTCGCTATACGTTTGAATCAATCAATTATGCTAGTCCTGCCATGCAAAGTCTGATTCTTTCAGCAAGGAAAGCGGCAGTAGTGGATGGGTACATCTTGATTTTTGGAGAAACCGGAACCGGCAAAGAGTTATTGGTTCAAGCAATTCATAATCATAGCGCCCGAAAAAAAGAACCTTTCGTGGCGATTAATTGTGCCGCGATTCCAGAAACTTTGTTGGAAAGCATCCTTTTTGGTACAGCCAAAGGGGCGTTTACGGGAGCTGTGGAGTCTAAGGGTCTGTTTCAACAAGCTGGAAATGGGACCTTATTTTTGGATGAACTTAATTCTCTGAGTATCGCTCTTCAGGCTAAGCTCCTGCGTGTACTCCAAGAGAAAATGGTGCGGAGGGTTGGTGGGACAAACGAAATTTCAGTTCAATGCAGGATCATCAGTTCTACTAATGTCGATCCCTGGGAATCGGTTAAGAACGGTACCTTACGAAAGGATCTTTTTTATCGATTGGCGGTTATCACTCTCTATGTTCCTCCCTTAAAAGATCGTAAGGAAGATATTGAGGCATTAATCTCTCATTTTTTGAACAAATACCAACGAATTTATGGCCTAGGGAGTGTCCAAATGGGCAATGAACTGGAGACCTTCTTCGGAAGATATCCTTGGCCCGGCAATGTCCGTGAATTAGAACATACTATTGAAAGTGCCATGAGCATGCTTGATGGGCGAAAAGTCTTAACAATTGAACATTTGCCACACTACATAAAATCTAAGTTTCTCAGTCAAGATGGAGCCTTCTCTGAATTATACAAAAAGGGTTCCAGTACATTAGCTCAAGTATTACGTGAGGTAGAAAAGCGAGTGCTTTGGGAAGCATTAAAGAGCCATGATGGAAATATCACCAAAGCTGCTGATTCCATCGGCATAGCTCGGCAAAATCTACAATATCGTATGAAGAAATTAAAGATTGAACTTTGAGGAACCCGTTTCAAGAATCAAGGTGCATAATTATTTGGCTGAAAATAAATTATGCACTCACCATGAAATATGCTATTCAAGGGTATTGGACTTGAAAGTGCAAATAAAATGAGCACCTCGCGTTATACAAACTCTGATTGTGCCATAGTACAAGCCTAGGCTAATAGGGTTAGAACAACACTCTTGCTGGCCTGGTGTCGGATGAGGCGAGAAAGGTGGCGTGATTCTTGCATTGAACTTATCGATAGAAATCAGGCTTAAATCTTAAACGGAGGCTCTTTGATTGATTCCTAAATAGGTCTTATCGATAAATCTAAAGAGAAAGGGATGATGGCGAGTGACCTTAATGGATTTCATTAATTTTCTCACGAATAATACTGGGACGATCGTGGAATATACTGGGAATCATTTTACGCTTGTCTTGCAGGCAGTTTCAGTTTCCTTGGTGATCTGGGTACCGGTAGGTTTATTACTGACGAAAAGCGATAAATGGGCAGCACGGGTCCTGTCTTTGGCAAATACGATTTTTTGTATTCCCAGTTTGTCAATGTTTGCCATTTTAGTCGCCATTCCTGGCTTCGGTTTAGGACGGAAGTCAGCTTTGTTTGCCTTAGTCCTCTACGCTATGATGCCTTTGATTCGTAATGTTCACGTTGGGGTTAAAAGTGTCGATCGGAATGTGATAGAAGCGGCCAAAGGGATGGGCATGAGTACTGGCAGGATTATGCGAGAAATTCTCCTGCCTTTAGGTATGCCGATTATTTTTGCCGGTTTTCGGATAACCGTTGTCATGACAACGGGCATTGCCGCTATAGCCACCTATATTGGGGAACGTAATTTAGGGCGCTTTATTTCGGAAGGGCTTGTCCGTTCTAACACTCCCATGATGGTTACTGGAGCACTGATTATCTCTGTGATTGCCATCGGATTAGACTCAATCCTGGGTGCTATTGAGAAAAGAATTGTACCCCGAGGATTAAGAATTTAACAACTAGTTCCTCTTCAAAATTGATGTTCTAAAGTGAGGAAGGGTCAAAGTGGCAGAGGGGGATTCTGATGATTGAATTGTTGCAAATTACGAAAAAATTTCCTAACCAAACAACTCCAGCAGTGGACCTCTTATCTCTTTCCATACCTGCCGGAGAAATTTGCGTCTTAGTCGGTCCCTCAGGATGCGGGAAAAGTACCACCCTGCGCATGATTAATCGCATGATTGAACCAACATCCGGGATAATCAAAATTAATGGAGAGGATGTCAAAAACACAAATTCGGATCAGTTGAGAATGGGTATTGGCTATGTGATTCAGCAGATTGGCCTGCTGCCGCACCGGACGATAGCAGAGAACATTGCTATAGTGCCACGGTTATATAAATGGCCGAAAGATAAGATTAAGAAACGTGTCGAAGAGCTCATCGTGATGATGGGGCTTGACCTAGAAAAAACTTGGGGAAAATATCCGTCTCAGCTTAGTGGTGGGCAAATGCAGAGAGTCGGTGTAGCCCGGGCTATGGCAGTTGATCCTCCCATTATGCTGATGGATGAGCCCTTTGGAGCAGTTGATCCCATAGCACGTACTCATTTGCAAGACGAATTTCTGCGTCTACAAAAGGAGATCAAGAAGACGATCGTTTTTGTAACCCATGACATTAACGAAGCAATTAAAATGGGGGACAAGATCGCCATCTTTGACGCTGGAAAGTTAGTTCAATTTGGAACTCCGGAAGAGATCCTTACGAATCCGATCAATGATTTTGTCGAGAACTTTATTGGACATGATCGGGTTGTGAAAAAGTTGAACTTGTTTCATGTAGAAGAAGCAATGCAACCCGTTGGATGTATGGTCAGGGAAAACGAATTGCACAGCGCCGCCGTGAAGATGAAAGCGGTCGGGGCTGAGGTGGCGTTCCTCTTAAATGAAACGGGTAAAACTTACGGACATATCACGTTGACGGATTTTAAGGATTGCCAGGATAATATAGAGAGTTTAAGGAAAATGGTTCAGCGCACCAAGAAGGCTTTCGTGCAAACATCGACCTCCCTGCCGGATGCCCTCTCTCTGTTATTAGAATACGATGTTGATTATCTTGGGATTCTTAAGGGCGAAAAACTGCTTGGTATGCTCTCCTTTAAAGACATTCGGAAACATGTTTACAGGAAGGAGGGTGACTAAATGACTTGGGAGAATTTTAGGTTTGCCCTTTTTGAAAAGGCACCAGGAGCTCTGCAAGAGCACTCGTTAATCGTACTCATCACCATAACCCTAGCAATTCTGATTTCTGTACCTCTCGGGGTATTCTTGACCCGTCCCAAGTTCAAACGCTTCGGGATGGTTACCCTCAACTTGCTTAACGTATTACAAGCGATCCCAGGATTGGCGATTATTGCCTTAGCTTTACCGATTTTGGGGTTAGGAATGAAACCCGCTGTGCTTGCTTTGCTTTTTCAGAGCCTGCTGCCCATTGTTAGAAACACGATCGCGGGTTTATTAGGGGTCAGTCCAGACGTGAAGGAAGCCGCCTCAGGAATGGGAATGTCCCAAAGGAGAATTTTGATAGAAGTGGAAATACCGTTGGCTTTGCCGATTATTCTTAGCGGTATTCGAACGGCTACTGTTTATGTGGTCAGTATGGGTACCCTAGCTGCACTGATTGGGGCGGGAGGTTTTGGAAATCTAATTATGGGTGGGCTATCTCTCTTTCGACCCGAATACTTAATAGTTGGCGCAGGACTCGGGGCGATCATGGCTATCTTTCTAGATCGTGTTTTAGGGTATGTTGAGTATCGAATCACTCCACCTGGCATGTGGATTGAATAACTTAACTAGGACCGGCGTTGGAAGGAGGGGATCAACTGGATAAGGCGAGTTCGTTTTAAACGCCCACATCTAAACGTGGGCGTCGCACTGATTTGATTAACATTTAGTGAAGGAGGAGAATGTATATGAAGAGAAGATCATTATTTGGAATTGTAGTAGCGGTCTTGTCCCTAGTACTAGCTTTTGGAGGGGTAGTGGGCTGCGGTTCATCGGCGAAGTCAAGCGATAGCGCTGCTACTGCTAAAAAAGGACCCACGATTAAGATTTCGTCTAAGACCTTTACGGAAGCTTCACTCTTGGGAACACTTAGCTTGCAGTATTTGCAAGGCCTGGGCTATCCTGTAGAAAACAAAATGGGGCTTGGAGAACTGGCTGTGATCCGTCCAGCCCTGACCTCTGGGCAAATCGACCTTTACTGGGAGTATACTGGTACGGGTGTGATCAACTTAATGAAACATGATCCCGTGTATGATGCGAAAGAAAGCTACACACTTATTAAAGACTGGGATGCTAAGAATGGTATTGAGTGGCTGGATTACGCACCGTTGGATGACACTTATGGAATTGTAGTTCGCTCAGATGTCGCTGAAAAGTATAAACTAAAAACTATATCGGACTATGTCGCCCAAGTTAAGAAGGGTGTACACTTAAAATTTGTCAGTTTTCCTGAATGGGATGGCAGAGCGGATGGTTTGCCAGCTTTTGAAAAGGCCTATAATTTCAAAATGCCTAAAGATGATCTTGTCGACGTCGCCATGGGCTTAAACTACGACACCTTGAAAGCACAAAAAGGAGATTTGGCCTTGGCCTTTACCACAGAACCAAGGATTATCGCCGATAAGTTGGTCATGCTCCAAGACGATAAAAAGGCTTTTCCTGTCTATAATGCTTGCCCAGTTGTAAGAAAGGAAATTGTGGATGCCTATCCTAATCTGCCAGCAGATCTTAAAAAACTGAGTTCGCTTCTGGATACCAAGACGATCACAGAACTGAATATGCAGGCTGATATTGGGAAGAAATCTATTGAGGAAGTTTCTACTACGTTTTTAAAAAGTAAGGGTTTATTGAAGTAAGGGATTTTATTGCCACTTTATGCCCCGTAATTTCCTTTCAACTGGGTGTATCTTGGGTATAAAGTGGCGACGATTACGCTCAAATTGAAAAGCACCTTTATCCATTTTGTTTGGATAAGGGTGCTTTTTTAAACCTAATATATGCCAATGTACCAGGCGCATACATATGAAACTAAGACTTCAATAAGTTGTACTATCAGAATTACCACCAGTAGTCGGCCACGTGGTCCCCGCCAAGAGCAGTTACGACTGCCGATGGATCGAGCTTGCTATGAATATTAATAGATGCAATTGTACCGTCTCCCTCAAAATCAGTCAAGAGAATGGGCGCATCGTACATAGCTGCTAACGGTGAAGCAATGAGAGAGTCAACCAAGTGAGTGTCTTGGCCGTTGGCAACGTAAACATGATTATACTTAAAAGTTAAGGCCTTAAGAACCGCCTGATTCGTAGCGAAACGATCTGCACCAAAGAGGCGTGTGGCACCTGGGATATTGTCTACAAGAGCCGGTCCACCGATAATGAATGTTGTGGCACCCATGTAAGCAATTTCCGAAGCCGGTAGGGTTCCATCAGGTTTAGCCAGCAAGATTGAGTAGTTGTTAGCCGCAGCATAGGACGCTATTGATAGAGCATCAGGCAAGGCATCGTAACCAATCACGAAGGATCCTGCAGGATTGATAAGCTTAGATGCTATGGCAGCCGCTGTATCTGTACGATCGATACCCGTGAGCACAGTCGCTGTTACACCGCCCAACGCGTTTATTTGATCAACGACCGTCTGGTCTATAGCCCCAACCACATAGACGTTCTTTACTCCCAGCTTGACTAATTCAGCTTGAGTAGCAGCAGTTAGAGTGTTTTTGTCTGTCAATAAAATAGGAGACGATTTACCAGCTAAAGGAGCTGCCTCTAATGCGTAAACCAAGTTCGCATCGTCTGCGGGAGCCAAGATGGCCGTGGTAGCAGTCGTCCAGCCAGTATCTGCAACAGCAACAGCGGTCCCAAATCTGTCCGCACCGAAAATTCGTGCACTTGTTACCTCAGTGTCTGCGAGGGCATTAAAAGGAGTCAGGCTCATTGCCACACATGCGAGAGCTAAAGTAGCCAAAGTTTTTCTAGCTGTATTTTTTTTCATTATTGAATTCCCCTCTCTTAACTTAATAAAAATGATAACATAACTAAATGCCATTATTATCGTATTTATCTTGTATTTAGGAGATATATTTATAACCAAGTCGTTTGACTCATGGATAAGATACAAACTGAGTGTAAAGTCTTGCTAAAGAAGAAACTTTCTAGTCTAATCTTGAGAAGTAAATAGCGCCTGAATCACAGAAAAATGCTCCGATAATGGCATTTTCGTCTGCTATCATCTTATTTATAGAAGTAAAAGGTATTGGTAACTGAAATAGTACTATAATGATAAAATGAAAGGAGACCGAATCAATGAACCGTTTTCTGAAAGTACTTACAGGTCTGTCAATTATTATAATTGGGATTGGTTTTATGAGTGTGGTAATACTGCAGCAAATAGTGGTAATACAGGAACAAGTTTTGGTAATAGCGCAATTTATTTAAGTGCGGAGGTATGTTTTTTAGTTATGATCGTTTCATGTTTGATCCTTATTACAACCTTATTTATATTTACAGTTGGAAAAAGTCCTATTTTACGAGTGGACCGGGCCGGAGTTGCGATCATCGGCGCTTCTCTGACGGTTGCCACAGGAATGACCTTTGATCAGGCCGTTGGAGCGGTTGACTATAGGACTATTGTTCTCTTATTTTCTATGATGATTATTACGTCTTACCTAAATCTATCCGGTCTCTTTCAACTAGTCGGTAATTATTCAATGAGTAAGTTACAAACTAAAAAACAGTTGCTGTTTTGGATCATACTATCGACAGGGTTTTTATCGGCGTTTTTCATAAATGATATTGTCTGTCTTCTCTTTACCCCAGTAGTAATTTTGATTTGTCGGCGTATGGATCTTAATCCAATTCCCTATTTGCTCGGTGTGGCTTCCGCCTCAAATATAGGTAGCGTAGCCACTTTAATAGGTAACCCTCAGAACATTCTAATCGGAAGTCTCTCCCATATGACCTTTATTTGGTATATGGCTGTGGCTACACCATTGTCTCTAGTGGGCCTTATGTTGGATTACTTGATTATTGCTTGGGTATACAGGAAGGTACTCAATGGCCTTCTTCCAGATTGCCCGCCTCTGGATGGCGTTATTAATCATAAGTTGATTAGAAAAGGTTTGGTTGTGATGATCTTGGTGTTGGCTGGCTTTCTCTCTGGATTTGAACCTGCCGTTGTTGCCAGTTTAGGTGCGGCTCTTCTTCTGGTAACTCGGCATCTCAAACCCAACAAGGTTTATGCCGGGATAGATTTTAATCTTCTAGTCATCTTTATCGGATTATTTGTTATCATCGGCGGTGTAGAACAAAGTCACCTGATTGGGCAATTACTAACTCCTCGTTTTATCCAGAATGTGCAGAGCCTACCTCTATTTACGCTCTTAACTATTCTGTTTTCCAATGTAGTAAGTAATGTGCCAGCAGTGATGATGCTTAAATTTCTAATCCCAGTCACTTCCGCTCATGTTTGGTGGGCTAGCATGGCTGTTTTCAGCACGATAGCGGGTAATCTCACCTTGACTGGTTCCATTGCTAATCTAATCGTCGTAGAACAAGCCAAAAAACAAAACGTCGATATAAGTTTTTCTACTTACTTTAAAATCGGATTTCCATTAACGATAGCCATGGTCGCTATAGGTTTGGCGTATTTTAGGCTGCTGTTTGGAATATGACGCATTTTAATTGAATTTACGAGTGATTAGCTATAGGATCAGTAACCACTGCACAAACAGGTTTTTTTAGTTTAAAGATTGTTTGCGAATAGTTCCTTAATGCAATAAAAATGCCATAATAATGGCATTTTTTTCTGTTATCATCTTAACTAGAGAGAAAATATATATGTGTAAGGAAGGATTAGAATGCTTGTTAAGCGGTCCACACCTTTTTTAGCTTATACAGCTGATGGTGGTAATTTCAGTAAGAGAGTATACTTAAATAAGTGATTGGAGGTAAGTACTATGGGAGATAAAAGTCCTAAGAATAAGGAAAAAAAGAAGAAGAAAGCTGAAAAAAAGCCCATTGCTCCTATATCTTTTACAATAGAGCCCACGAACAAGCCCAAATAATCATATGAATTGGGAAAGTTTTTGTTAAAGCTTTTGTTTGTATTTTAGAAATTATACCTTATAAAATAAGTCTAGCTTGAAAGCTGGACTTATTTTTCGCTCATCTTGGCTGGAGGAATTAGATTGGTCTTAGTTCAGCAGATCGCAACCCTTCATCATGGTAGCCTCGACGTACAGAGCATGGTTGGGCAAGAGATGGGGTTTAGAGTGAATTTTTCTAAAAATTCACTTTTGGAAATATATAGCTCCTTAATAACAGAAGAATGCCATAAGAATGGCATTCTTTTCTGTTATCATCCTGAATAGAAAGAAAATCCTATCGATATACTGGAAGTTATTCTATTGTAAAATATCCTTGGCACCTTGACTTGCTATTTTCTTTCATATGTCTTATTTTGTTTTTTCTTGTAAACGTCCATAGATATTAGGAGGAAATCAAGTGGAAATGTGGAATATAATTTAGAATAATAATCTGAGCGCGACGAGATTTAGTTTGGATCGCTTCGCTTTTGATAAAAAATACATTAGTCTTGATGATAGAATTATAATAAATCTCATTGGAGCTATAGGCCTAAAACAATGACTTTCAAATTTAGAAGTGATGGCATAGGAGTTACAAACATTAGTGAATTGATTCTAATCGTTAAAAATTGGAGTTCAGAGAAAAGGAGGTAGTTATTATAGAAACAACAATCGTAGTGGCAGACGATGATGCCAGTATCCGACAGTACCTACATATCTTATTGACTCGAGAAGGTTTTGGGGTAAAGGTTGTTGGGCAAGGTGCGGAAGTCATAAACGAGTGCCATAATTGTAACGCAGATCTACTATTACTTGACATCATGATGCCAGGGATGGATGGATTTGAAGTGTGCCGCAAAATAAGGAAAGAAAGTAATCTGCCTATTATCATTCTAACGGCCAAGGAAGATAATGAGGATAAGATTTCAGGACTTATCTTAGGTTGTGATGACTATATCACCAAGCCGTTTGATAGCACAGAGCTTATCTTGCGTATCAAAGCGGTATTGCGTCGGGTTAAAGAAAGCGGTCAGGTTGAAAACGAGCGAAATAGTGTGGAACTCCCTGGACTGACTATTAACCATATTAGTAGAATTACTGAGGTTGATGGTAAAGAAGTTGAGCTAACCCCCAAGGAATATGCCCTGCTCTGGTTGCTGTCCAACCGTCCTGATCAGGCCTTTACGAGAGAACAGATCCTTTATCAAATCTGGGATTCAAACTATTATGGAAGTCCTTCAGTCGTCACATCACTGGTCAAGCGCTTGCGAGAAAAGATTGAGCCGGATGCTGCTAATCCCTATTACATAAAAACAATACAAGGGGTAGGATACAAACTAGGTGTGAAGCCTTGCTAAAGAAAAAGTTATCTAAATTCAAACATGCGCCACAGAATAGTTTCTTAATACAAGAAAAATGCCATGAGAATGGCATTTTTTTCTGTTATCATTCTAAAGAGAAGAAATAAGATTTCGGTAAACCAAATATTACTAATGGAAAATTAGGGTGGAAAAAGGAGGTAACAACATGAAAAAAAGAACGAAGATTATAACCTTGGTAGCAACAGCAATTACAACCCTTCTATCGGCAACAGTTGCTGTCGTTGCAATCTCAATTGCAAAAAAGGGCAGCACAACAAATGACGAGTTGAAGAAAGAAAACGGAGAGTTAAAAACCGTCCTAGATGGGCTAGTAAACGTTGGAATAATCACTGGGATGCAAGAAGTGGCCATTCGGAGAGCGTTCATTGCCTCTAAAGAGGCAGCTATAGCTAATGGTGAATTTCCGGGTAAAGAGAACAGTGAACATCAAGCTATTCTAATTGTGAATGCAACCGGCACACTTATGAAGCTTAAGAAATCGTTTTTCAGAGCGCGATCACAGCAGCTCAAGAAACCGACAAAGCCAATGACGGGATTATGAGAAAAGATACAACTCCTATTTAAGTACTTTTAGCCCTACAAACGTTTGTGGGGTTAGAAGAGTTTAGGCAGAAGCATATAACGCAAGTTAATACTTTCTGTATAGTAGGACAAATACTAAATACTAATTAGGTATAAAGGTTTTTAGGGTTTGGTGTTGAATTATGTATTGATGGAGGCTAAACCGTTTGAACAATAATTATTATCAACAGACATTTCAAAAGTCACCGGTAGGATACGTGTACTATAGAGTCATCTCTGCAGAAGACGGCGTTCCTTGTGATTATGAATTTCTTGAAGTTAACGATGCCTTTGAAAAATTCACGGGCTTGATAGGGCGAGATATCATTGGCAAGAAATGGTCTGAAGTATCACAAGGGATAGAAAATAATGATTTAAGATGGATTGATTTTAATGGTGAGATAATTATAAATGCTGGCAGAAAAGAATTTAGCCAGCATTCAGAAGAGTTGACAAAATCATATCGAGTGAATGTGTATTATCCTGATAATAATTATTTAATAACAAGTTTTATTGATATTTCCAAAGAAAAATGGCAATTAAACGAACTAAGAAATCTCCTTGATGAAAAGGGGAAACGTGCAGCGGAGTTAATCATTGCCAATATTGAACTTACCAATCAAAATGAAGAAAAAGCAAAACGAGCTGCAGAATTAATCATCATTAATAAAGAACTGGACTTTCAAAAAGAGCTAACTTTTCAAAATAAGGAGAAAGAAAAAATTGCCGCAAAATTGGTCATTGCTAATATCGAACTCACCTGCCAATATGAAGAAATTAAAAAACGGACTGTGGAGTTAGAGATTGCCAAAGAACAGGCTGAAGCAGCCAATGTCATGAAGAGTCAGTTCCTCGCCAATATGTCTCATGAGATTAGAACACCCATCAATGGCATAGTGGGTTTTTTGGAGTTGTTACGCATATCTAACCCATCTGATGAACATAAAGAATTTATACGTGAGGCGAAATTGGCGTCAGAGACATTACTGCACATTATTAATGATATATTAGATTTTTCCAAGATTGAAGCTGGAAAGCTAACGCTAGAAAAATCTTGTTTCAATATCAGAACGGCTATTGAGGATGCAGTCTCACTCCTGGTACCAAAAGCTGCTGAAAAAAACCTGGTACTTCATACGATGATAAAGGCTAATGTTCCTGAAACGGTTATGGGCGATTCACATCGGCTTAGACAAATACTGAACAATTTTGTCGGGAACGCTGTGAAGTTTACTCAGCGTGGTGAGGTTTCGGTAACCGTTGATTGTACAGAAACAGAAAATGGCATTGGCATTCTTAAGTTCAGTGTCAAAGATACAGGTATCGGCATTAGTCAGGAGAATATTCATAAGCTTTTCCAATCGTTTAGCCAAGCAGATGCCTCCACAACCAGAAATTTTGGAGGAACGGGCCTCGGACTAGCGATTTCTAAAGAATTGATTGAACTGATGGAAGGTAATATTCAAGTTGAAAGTGTCCTAGGGGAAGGCTCAATCTTCAAGTTTGAGATACGGTTGAAGATAACTAAAAGAGCCTCCAACCTTAGATTGACCTTCAAAAAACTTGACGGCGTGAATATTCTAATCGTCGATGGTAATACTGACAATCGCAAAATTGCTGCTTCGTATCTTGGTGAAATGGGTTGCAAGGTATTTGAAGCGAACGACGCGGGCGAGGCAATTACTACAATTATTTCTAGAACAAATACTAAAGACAAAATAGATATTGCGTTAATAGATTATCAAATGCCAAGCATGAGTGGTTATGAGCTGGCAAGTTCTCTAATGACTCTTCCTTTTGCCAAAGATGTTAAATTAATATTGCTTAGTTCCTCAGCTCAAAATGTGGACACCAAAGAAGCAAAACAACTTGGCTTCTCTGAATTTCTTAACAAACCGATTAGACGAGATGACTTGCTTCATAGTATTGCTGTCGTTCTTGGTTTAAAGACGGAAGAAATAACTGCACCTATTATGACAAAAAATAGTGCTAACGAGAGTCAAAATGACAAGAAACCTAAGATACTATTGGTTGAAGACAATGAAACAAATCGTAAGATTGTCATCGCAATGCTTAAGCTACGGAAACTGACTTGTGATGTGACGTTGAATGGACTTGAAGCTTATCAAGCCATATTAAGGAAGAACTATGATGTTATTTTGATGGATTGTCAGATGCCTGGGATGGATGGGTATCAAACCACCGAAAGAATAAGGAAACTAGAAGGCAGTAGAAAACACACGATCATTATTGCCATGACGGCGAATGCGATGGAAGGTGAAAAAGACAAATGCCTCGCAGCAGGAATGGATGATTATATCAAAAAGCCAATTAATTTTGATACTCTGTTCGAGATGATAGAAGACAACTTAGCGGGTAGCAAGTGGAATTCAGAACTTCTGGAGTTTCTAGTTGGTTATATTGATGTATTTGTTGAAAGTACAGGATTAACACGAGATGATGCTAGGGAAATATTTGTAGACTATGCAAAGAATTTATCGAATCTATTTCAAGAGGTTGAAGACTCGATCGCGCAGGATGATCTCAAAAAATTAGCCCGATTGGCCCACCAGGTAAAAGGAACATCTGGAACTCTTAAAATAACTTCTATCTTTGACTGGGCTGCGAAACTTGAGGAAGCCGCTCTCAGTAAAAAAAAGGAAGCCTGCGCAAGAATTTCCGAGGAAATACAAGGGATGTTCGGCAGCGCTGGCTAAGTGGGAGGAAAAACAGTGGATTTTAATTTTCGCAAAAAGATGATTGAGGATTTATTTATCTCAGTTGGACAGACGGTCGGCATTCAAGTTTTCGTGATCATTTTCGAACGTGCCTTATGGAAGACGGAACTTAATTATGAAGAAGCTGATT
>Ga0209415_10012209_pt1 | contig 14349 bp, 7 predicted proteins | sample PeaSoiSIISIP2007_FD_187696 | JGI IMG/M metagenome (GOLD analysis project Ga0209415, IMG submission 187696) | Peat soil microbial communities from Weissenstadt, Germany - SII-SIP-2007 (SPAdes) (version 2) | ecosystem: Environmental > Terrestrial > Soil > Wetlands > Peat | place: Germany... | reverse complement strand
GCCGGGCGCACTGGGCAGGCCGGGCGCACTGGGCAGGCCGGGCGCACTGGGCAGGCCGGGCGCACTGGGCAGGCCGGCAAAACCAGACAGGCCGGACAGGCCGGGCAGGCAGCCAGGAACGGGCAGCCCAGGAGGACCGAGCAGCCGAGGCAGGTCAACGGCGCGGCGCTAGCCGCTGAGGACGCGCTGGCCAGCGACTCTCCGGCCGAGCCGCTCTGGCGCCGACTGGCCGGCTATCCCCGCGCTCACAAGCTGGAAACCGCCACGATCGTGGCTTCCTTGCTCGGCCTGGCGGTATCGATCTACCTGACCATCGAGCATTTCACGCAGGCCACGAGCCTGGCGGGCTGCCCGGAGAACGCCACCTTCAACTGCGTCAAGGTGACCACAAGCGCGCAGTCGCACGTGTTCGGCATCCCGGTCGCCGTGCTCGGGCTGGCCTTCTTCGTCTTCATGGTGGCGGTCAACTCACCGTGGGGCTGGCGCGCGAGCCAGCCGGTCGTGCACTGGGCCAGGCTGGTCTCCGTGATCGTCGGCATCGTGTTCGTGCTCTACCTGGTCTACGCCGAGCTCTTCATCATCAACGCGATCTGCCTGTACTGCACGTCGGTCCACGTGCTGACGTTCATCCTGTTCGCGCTGATCGTGGCCAGGGCCACGCTCACCGGCGTGAAGCCGACGGCAGCGGGCCGCTAGCCCGTCTGAATCCATGATCGGGTCGATTTCTCAGGTCTATTCGCTGAGAAATCGACCCGATCACCAGATGACGGCCAGCCAGGAGCGGCCGACGACGATCTGGGAGCAGGCGAGCCGGTGCCGACGTCGGGCCGAGCATCGTGCGCACAGGACATGTCACTTACAGTAACTTTATGACTCCGGTGAGTGCAGCGGCGCCTGGTTCAGTCCTGGGCCCCGGACCACCTGTTGCTCGCCAGCCGCAGCATGCTACTTACAAGCCGCGGCAGGCTGCTCGCCAGCCGCGGCAGGCCGGCGCGCTGATCCTGATGGTGCTGATCGCCTCGGCTCTGCTGCCCGCCTGCACCGGGTCCGGCCAGTCGGCAGCCGGCCTCACCTACTACCTCAGCCCGACCGGCCGTGATTCGGCCGCGGGAACGTCACCTCAGACCGCCTGGCGGACGCTCGGCCGGGCCAGCTCCGCCGGCCTGCGGCCCGGCGACCGGTTGCTGCTCCAGGGCGGAGCGCGCTTTACCGGGCAGCTCGCGTTCGGCAGCAAGGACGGCAACGATCCGGCCAGGCCAGTGCGGGTAGCTTCCTACGGGTCTGGGCGGGCGGCCATCGACGGGCGGCACGGCCCGGCAATCGCTCTCTTCGACACTTCAGGATTCGAGATTCGCAACCTGGTGATCGCCGGAGACTCAGCCTCCGAGAGCGGCTCGGCGGGCGTGCAGGTGTACAGCGATCTGCCGGCCGGCCACCGGCTGGGGCACATCGTGATCGATGGCGTCGACGTCAGCGGATACTCGACCGGTATCGAGTTCGGCGCCAGGAACCCGGCAGCGGGTTTTCGCGACGTCTGGATCCGCGATTGCTCGGTGCACGACAACATTGACGCCGGTCTGTCGTTCTTCGGGCCGGGTTTCGATGCCGCCGCGCCGTCCTACGCCCACGAGAACGTTCATATTTCCGGGGTGCGGGCATACCGCAACAGCGGCGACCCCGCCAACACCCACCGGAACACCGGGAACGGGATCGTGCTGGGCAGCGTCAGTCACGCCAGCGTCACCTGGTCGACGGCCTACGACAACGGCGGGCGCGGCGGCGCGCGGAACGAGGGCCCGATCGGCATCTGGGCGTACGACTCTCATGATGTGGTTATCGAGCACAACCTCTCATATGGCAACCGGACGGCCAGTCATCGCGATGGCGGCGGCTTCGGCCTCGACAGCAATACCTCGATGTCCTATTTGCAGTACAACCTTTCGTACGGGAATGCCGGAGCCGGCTATCAGGTCTACTCACCAGATCACGGGCTCAGTGTCGGCAATGTAGTGCGCTTCAATATCAGCAGCGGCGACGCGCTGGCCACGATCGATGCCGCCGGCATCATTGTCGCTGGCCGGGTCAGCAATGCCAGCGTCTACCAGAACACCGTCGTCATGCCCGCCGCGGCTGGTGAGCCGCACGCCGCGCTCTGGCTGGGCAGCGTTCACGGCGTCACCGTGCGCAACAACATCTTCATGGTCACCCGCCCCGGGCCGATTGTCATCGCGGCGCCCGCGCTGCCTGCATCAGCCGCGCTGCTTCAGGGCAATGACTACTTCGCGACCGCGCGCCAGGGGAGCATCCGATGGGGCCCGGGCACCTACCGGACTCTCCGGTCATGGCGGAAGATCACCGGGCAGGAGACGGTCCGGGGCCGCCCGACCGGCCTCACGGTCGACCCGCAGATGGCCGGACCCGTGCTCGGGCTGACGACCTCGACCGCAGCCGACCATGACGGCGGCGCGGGATTCGTCCTGCTCGGCACGTCCCCGCTGCTCGGCGCCGGCCTCGACCTGGCTCGGCTGTTCGGGGTAGATCCGGGTTCGGGCAGCTACTCGGGCCGGCCGGTGCCGCGCCAGGATCCGAACATAGGAGCGCAGTAACGCACCGGGGTGAGCAGCGATGACACCGCCACGACGTCGGCTGTCAGCCTTCCGCCGGGACGAGTCCTGGCCGCTGCTCCGGCACCTCGCCGGCGGTCGAGCAGAACCAGTCGATCGTCCACCGCACTCCCACCTCGGTGGTGATCTTCGGGCGCCAGTTCAGCACGCTCATCGCGCGCGCGATCACCGGGCACCGGCGGGTCGGATCGTCCACCGGCAGCGGGCGATGCTCGATGACCGAACCGGATCTGGTGAGCCGCAGAACCAGCCGCGCGAAGTCCCCGACCGAGAACTCCTCGGGATTGCCCAGGTTCAGCGGCCCGGCCGCCGCGGAATCGATCATCCCCACGATTCCCCTGACGAGGTCATCGACGTAGCAGAAACTGCGGGTCTGGCTGCCGTCGCCGTACACCGTCAGCGGCTTGCCGCTGAGCGCCTGGGTGATGAAGTTGGTGACGATGCGGCCGTCGGCGGCACGCATCCGGGGTCCGTACGTGTTGAAGATCCGGACGATCCCCGTGCTCAGGCCGAACGTCCGCCGGTAGGCGGCCGTGGTCGCCTCGGCGAAGCGCTTGGCCTCGTCATAAACGCTGCGCGGGCCGATCGGGTTGACATTCCCCCAGTAGTCCTCCCGCTGCGGGTGCATGGCCGGATCTCCGTATACCTCGCTGGTGGACGCGAGTACGAATCGGGCGTTCTTCCGCCGCGCCAGCCGCAGAGCCTTCTCGGTCCCGGTGCTTCCCGCCGCCAGCGTCTGAAGCGGCCGGCGCAGGTAGTCCGGCGGCGAGGCAGCGCTGGCGAGGTGCGCGACGGCGTCCAGCGGCCCGGCGAGGTCGATCCCCTCGGTGACGTCGGCCCTGATGAACTGAAAATCCGGCACCTCGAGAAGATGAGCGATGTTCGCCATCCGGCCGGTTGACAGATCGTCCACGCAGACGGCGGCATCGCCTCGGGAGACCAGGGCGTCGCACAGGTGCGAGCCGATGAAGCCGGCTCCGCCGGTTATCAGGTAACGCATGTTCCCCCCTATTCGCCATCGTCCGGCCGCGGCAGCGCCGGCGGCGCGGACCCGGTATCAGCCGGTACCGATCAGCTCGCTGCCCGTCCGAGGCCGCGGATCGTCCAGCCGGCGGATCGCCATCGGTCAAGCGGCAACACGTTCCGCGCATCGACGATCCGCGGCTGCCGCACGACCGATGCCAGGTATGCGGGATCGATGGCCTGGTACTGTGCCCACTCGGTCAGGTGCAGGACGACGTCGGCGCCCTCGCAGGCCTTCTCCGGTTCGGTCGCGTAGTCCAGGTCAGGGAAGAGCTCGCGGGCATTGCTCGCTGCCTCGGGATCATGAACCCGGACGGTCGCACCCTCATGCCGGATCCTTACGGCGACGCTCAGTGCCGGTGAGTCCCGCACGTCATCGGTGTTCGGCTTGAACGCGACGCCGAGCACCGCCACGTTCCGGTCGGCGAAGGACCCGTCGACGAGCGTCCTGGCGACGTCGACCGTTCGCCGCCGGCGGCGGATATTCAGTTCGTCGATCTCACGGAGGAAATTCAGCGAATCGATCACGCCGAGCTCCTCGGCCCTGGCCTTCAGCGCGCGGATGTCCTTGGACAGGCAGCCGCCGCCGAACCCCAGGCCCGCGGCGAGCGAACTCGGGCCGATCCGGCTGTCCAGCCCGATGGCCTCGGCCAGCGTCACGACGTCGGCGTCAACCGCGTCGCAGATATCCGCGATCGCGTTGATGAAGGAGATCTTCGTGGCCAGCATCGCGTTGGCCGATACCTTCACGAGCTCGGCCGTATGCAGGTCGGTCGAGACATACGGTGTGCCCGACACCAGGATGGGGGCGTAGACCATGCGCAGCACGGCATCCGCCATGGCGGTGGCCGTGCCCACCACCAGCCGGTCGGGCTGAAGCGTGTCCTTGATGGCCGTCCCCTCGCTGAGGAACTCGGGGTTCCAGGCCAGGTCGGCAGCCACGCCGACCGGCGCCAGCTCGGCGATCCTGGCGCGCAGCCGCTCCGCCGTCCCGACCGGCACCGTCGACTTGCCCACGACGAGGCAGCCACGGCGAAGCTGCGGGGCCAGCTCGTCGATGACGGAATCGACCAGGCTCATGTCCGCCGCGCCGGTGTCGGGCATCTGCGGCGTCCCGACGCAGATGAAGTGGATGTCTCCGGACTCGGCCGCCTCGGCGAGCGACGTGCCGAAGCGCAGCCTCCCGCTCCGGACCATCCGGCTGAGCAGTTCGTCAAATCCGGGCTCGTAGAACGGGGCGCGGCCATCGGCCAGTCCGGCCACCTTCTCAGGATCGGCGTCGACGCCGAGTACTTCATGCCCGATCTCGGCCATGCATGCCGCGTGGACGGCACCCAGATAGCCGGTTCCGATCACGCTGACGCGCATTCCGCTTCCTGCCGATGAGTACGACGACATCGTGTTTCCCCCGATCAAGTTGAGGCCGCCCGGGCTACTCCCCGGTAGCCGGCCGGCCTGAACTGCTGGAATCGCCAGGCATCACGGCACATGTCGCCGATGTCCCTGGTGGTGCGCCAGCCCCATTCCCGGCGCACGCGGCCGACGTCGGCGATCAGGCTGGCGACATCGCCCGGTCGCCGGCCGACGATCTCGCAGGGCACAGGCATGCCGCAGGTCTCGGCGAACGCGGCCACGAGCTCGAGGACCGAGACGCCGACCCCGGTGCCGAGGTTGAAGACCCTCATGCCTGGCCGGTCGTCCAGGTGATCGAGCGCGATCCGATGCGCCCCGGCAAGGTCGGCGACGTGGATGTAATCGCGGATGCCGCTGCCGTCGGCGGTCGGATAGTCGGCGCCGAAGATCCGCAGCCTGCCCAGGCGCCCGATCGCCGCCCCGGTCAGGCATGGCATCAGATTGCTCGGAATGCCCAGCGGGTCCTCGCCAAGCAGCCCGCTCGGGTGCGCTCCGGCCGGGTTGAAGTAGCGCAGCGAGATCACGGTCAGGCCGCCGGCCGCGGCGCAGGCGTCGGCCAGGATCTGCTCGCAGATCAGCTTGGAGCGAGCGTACGGATTCGTCGGCAGCGGCGGGTTCTCCTCGGCGATGGGCTCGCTGTACTGGTCGCCGTAGACCGAGCAGGACGAGGAGAACACCAGGCGCTGCACGCCATGATCGAGCATGCTGCGCAGCAGCGTCGTGGTGCCGCCGACATTGACGTCGTAGTAGTCCAGGGGGATCAGCACCGACTCGCCCACAGCCTTCTTGGCGGCGAAGTGGATCACGGCGTCCACCTGGTGTGACTCGAAGACCCGGTCCAGTTCGCGCCGATCGCGCAGGTCAACCCGGTGCTCGGCCAGGTCACCGCCGGTCAGCGTCCGGACGGCCTCAAGCGCGGCCGGCGAGCTGTTGGAGTAGTCGTCGACGACGACCACTTCGTATCCTTTGTCCAGCAGATCCGCGCAGGTGTGGCTGCCGATGTAGCCAGCCCCGCCGGTCACGAGAATGACCATGAGTATCTCCTGTTCGGCTCGGACATCGGTCTGATCACGGGTCGTCACCAGCCAAACAGCCGGGCTGCGTAGGCGGGGAAGAGGGCGCCGGCGGTCACGGTGGCCGCGACGGCGATCGCGGCGAGCGCCAGCGGCCCGGACACGGTTCCGCGCAGGGCGGCGCCACGGGATACCCCGGCCCGCGCGGCCGCCTCCGAGGCGTGCAGCATGGGCACCGCGGCCGCGACGACGGCGTACATGGCCGCTGCGATCGTACTGAGAAAGACGTAGCCGGCCGCGCTGCTGAACCGCTCGCCATAGATCGCGGCGCCCGAGCAGGCGACGCTGATCCCGAAGTAGGGAACCACGAGCCTGACCGGAAGCGGCCGGAGCCCGGCCACCCCCTTCTCCGTCAGCTTGAAGTCGATCGGCCGCGGCCTGATCCGCTGCCGCACGGCCGCCCAGATGCCGAGTGCCACATAGGGCCAGCGGCTCAGCGCGTACAGCCAGCTCTCCCAGCTGATGACGGGCGCGTCGGGGGGACGCAGCAGGCCGCGGCGCCGGAGCAGGAGCGCGATCAGCAGGAGCCAGGCCGCGATCGGCCACCAGTGCAGCACGAAGGCCGCGAAGCTGACGTTGATCCACGGAATCCCGGTCACCGCCGCTATCGGCGCGAGCATGAGCCCCGCGATGGTCGTCGACACCAGCAGGCCGTAGTACGACAGGGCGTAGAGGAAGCGCACGCGCAGTCGCCAGGACAGCCGCCGCAGGTTGACCGGCACCAGCCCGAGCAGGATCGTCGTCAGGCTCCTTGCCCACTGGAACTCCTGGACGATCATCGCGGCGAAGGTCTCCGGACCGAGGCCGCGCGCCTCCGCGTCGATCGCGAACACGCCCTGCCAGCCGGCCGCGTTCAGCAGGAACGTGGTCGAGAAGTCCTCTGCGAGCTCCGGGCCGATTCCGCCGATGTCCCGCAGCGCTGCCGTCCGCACCGCGTAGTGAGATCCGATGCAGAGCGGGCCGAAGCCGTCGCTGTGCCCTAGCTGGAACGGGCCATGAAAGGTGGCCTCCCGGTACACCCGCCCGCGCGCCGACCATGAGTCCCGGGCGTTCGCATCACACACGCTCGGCGCGGCCACATAACCGACCGCCGGATCGGCGAAGGGCCGCACCATCTCGGCCAGGTACGTCCTGGCCGGCCGGTGATCGCAGTCGAGCTGCACCACGATGTCGTAATCGCGATAGCCCTGAGAATCATAGAAATAGGCCAGGTTTCCCTCCTTGCAGCGAGCCCGGCGCGGCCAGGCCGGGCGCTGATACGGTTCCACCCCGGCGCGGGTGGAGACCATGACGTCATGCCGGCGGCACCAGCTCAGGACATCCTCGGCGGGCCGCTCGTCGCAGAGCCAGATGTCGTAACCGAACGGGAAGCTCTGGCCCGCCATCGCCGACAGGGTCGATCGGGCGATCGACCAGCGCTCAGCCGGCGCCCGAGTGACGACAAACGCGACCCGCGCGGCCGGAATGCCCACGGCGGCGCTGACCCGGCGCAGCCGGTTCGCCCCGGCCACGAAGAAAACCGGGAAAAAGGAGACGTATCCCAGCACAACGCTGTTGACGACGAGGCCAAGGCTGCCCAGACGATGCTCCGGCTCCAGCCACCACGTCCAGAACCAGGCCAGGGCCGCCAGCCAGCCCGCCGTCATGCCGCCCACGAGCAGACGGTCGGATCCGCTCAGCGCCCACGTCAGGGTGCCGGCTCCGAGCCGGCGTTGCAGGCCACCGGCGGCGATCACCGGGCCTGCAGTGGTCACCTTCCGCACCTTGCCAGCAGAGAGCCTGCCGAGGTCCAGGTCGACCTCAGCCGGCTCCCCCTGGCCGACCGTCACCGTGCTAATCGCGGTGCGCCCTCGATGAATCGACGTCGCTTCCCCTATCCGCGCGTAGTACGTCAGGTTCCGCCGCGAATAATCCCCCGATTTAGCGTTACGAGCGCTAAGCGCCGCTCACCCCGTAATTGCTTACTCCTAAAGATATCTGAATTGCATGGAAGGAACAAGCCAGAATTCAAGAGAAGAATAGGCATAGTCAGTCTTTCGCCAAGGCATAGCAAGGATCTCGTCATGACCTCGCTCCGGCCGGCTCGCTGCCAGCCACCCTGGATCGCGAGTCACAGGACCGGCGCCGGAGCGGCCGGCCGGCCGGCCGGACTGCGCGCCAGGAACCGGAACGTCGGGCCCGCCGACGCCGCATCTCGGGCCCCGCCGCGGAACAACCGCCCGGCAGCCGGTTGTTGCGATAGAGGCGGTCCGCGCACCGTGCGCGCTAGGCCGCCAGCGACCCCGAGCCGGAGACGGGCACTGAGCCCTGCCTGCCGTACCCCTGAGGATGTGCCTTGACCAAGCCAGCGCGTGAACGCTGGCTGCGCCGGCTGATCGGCTACTGCTGGCGCTACCCGCGCTCGATGACGCTGGCGCTCGGCGGTTCGCTGGTGGCCACGCTGGTCGCGGTGCTCATCCCGCTGATCCAGCGAGACATCGTCAACAACGCGATCCTGACTCGCCGTCAGCCGATCTGGCTCGGGGCGACCGCCCTGGTGATCGCCGCGATGGTCAGCTTCGCCGGCGTCTATACCCGGCGCTACATCGGCGGCAGGCTGTCCCTGGACGTCCAGCACGACATGCGGACCGAGATATTCGCCGCCCTGTCCCGGCTGGACGGTGCGCGCCAGGATCAACTGCACACCGGCCAGATCGTCAGCCGGTCCATCTCCGACGTCAACCTGATCCAGGGGCTGCTCGGCATGGTGCCGATGCTGCTCGGCAACGCCCTGCTGTTCTTCCTCTCGCTGATCGTGATGGCGATCCTGTCACCGCTGCTGACCGTGGTCGCGCTCGCGGTCGGGCCCGCATTGTTCCTGATCTCGATCGCGTCGAGGAACAGGCTCTTCCCCGCGAGCTGGGACGCACAGCAGCATTCGGCCAGCGTCGCCGGCGTGGTGGACAACGCGGTGACCGGCGTGCGGGTGGTGAAGGGCTTCGGCCAGGAGGAGCAGGAGGTCGATCGCCTGGAAGGCGCCGGGCGGCTGCTGTACGCCTCGCGGGTGCGCGCGGTCAGGCTGATGGCCCGCTTCAACCCCGCGCTGCAAGCCGTGCCAGCCCTCGGCCAGGTCGGCGTGCTGTGCTTCGGTGGCTGGCTGGCGATTCACGGCGAGATCAGCCTCGGAACGTTCTTCGCGTTCTCCTCCTACATTGCCCAGCTCGTCGGTCCGGTCCGCGCCCTGACCGGCCTGATCACGATCGGTCAGGAAGCGCGGGCCAGCGTCGTCAGGGTGTACGAGGTGATCGACTCCCGGCCGGTGCTGACCGAGAAGCCGGACGCGACCGTGCTTGCCCACGATGCTGTGCAGCCGAACGGCACCCAGCAGCCGAACGGCACCCAGCAGCCGAACGGCACCCAGCAGCCGAACGGCACCCAGCAGCTTGCGGGCACACCGGACGTCGAGCTCGCTGACGTCGCCTTCGGCTACCTGCCGTCCGAGTCGGTGCTGCGCGGGCTGTCGCTGCGGGTCATGCCCGGCGAGACCGTTGCCCTGGTCGGGACATCAGGTTCGGGCAAGTCGACCATCTCACTGCTGCTCCCGCGGTTCTACGACGTCACCGCCGGAGTCATCAGGATCCGCGGGCACGACGTCCGTGACCTCACTCTCGATTCGCTGCGCGCCTCGATCGGCCTGGTGATGGAGGAGAGCTTCCTGTTCTCCGACTCGATCAGCGCGAATATCTCCTACGGCCGACCGGAGGCGACGCGGCGGCAGATCGTCGCGGCGGCGCGGGCGGCCGAAGCCGAGGAGTTCATCAATAGCCTGCCAGACGGCTACGACACCGTGATCGGCGAGCAGGGCCTCACCCTGTCGGGCGGGCAGCGGCAGCGGGTCGCGCTGGCCCGGGCACTGATCACGGACCCGGCCATCCTCGTGCTCGACGACGCGACGTCTGCGATCGACGCGAGGGTGGAGGCCCAGATCCACGAGACCCTGCGCCATGTCATGGCCGGGAGAACCACCCTCCTGATCGCGCACCGCCGCTCTACCCTCCAGCTCGCCGACAAGATCGCGGTCCTGGACGACGGACGCCTGGTGGACCTGGGCACGCACGAAGAGCTGACCGCGCGGTGCCCGCTCTACCGGCTGCTGCTGGCGGGCCCGGGAGACGACGCCGAGGGAGTCGACGCCGGCGAGCTGGCCTACTACGAGCCCGCCGACGGCGGCGCAGCCGACCTCCCCGCCGGACCGACCGCCGGAACTGGCACGCGCGGAACGCCGACGGGGATCACGCCGAGCTTGTGGCCGCTAACGGCGATGACCACGCCCGCCGCCGACAGCCGGCCAGACACAGGGGCGACCGGCGCGCTTCCTGCCGGACAGGCCGCGAGGCAGCTGTCCAGCCAGGCAAGCACGGCGATCGGGCGCGGCATGGGCCTGGGCGGCGGCCGGGCGCGATCGGGCGCCAGCTCGCGGATCGGACTTGGCAGTGCCGACGGCGGGATGCTGGCCGGGGTCCCGCCGACGCCTGAGCTGCTTGCCAAGGTCGCAGCCCTGCCACCAGCCAACGACGAGCCAGGAGTCGATCAGGCCTTCGCCCGGGCCGGCGACTCGCACTTCACGTTGCGCCGGCTGCTCAGGCCGTTCGCTATCGCGCTGATCGCTGGGCTGATCCTGGATGGCCTGGACGCCATCGCCGGGGTCGCCATCCCCTGGCTGATGCGCGGCGGGATCGACCGCGGCATCGGGAACAAGGCCTTCCACGCGATCGTCCTGATCTCCCTGGCAGCGCTGGCGATCGTGCTGGCCGACTGGGTGGTGAACGCCGTGCAGACCGTCGTGGTCGGCCGCAACGGCGAGCGGCTGCTCTACACGCTGCGGGTCAAGATCTTCGCTCAGCTCCAGCGGCTCGGCCTGGACTTCTATGAGCGGGAGATGGCCGGACGGATCATGACCCGGATGACCACGGACGTGGACGCGATGTCAACGTTCCTCCAGACCGGGCTGATCACCATGGTCAACTCCGGCCTCACCTTCATCGGCGTCATGATCGCGCTGCTGCTGATCAACGTCAGGCTCGGTCTCACGCTATTCAGCGTCCTGCCTGTGCTCGTGGTCGCCACGATCGTGTTCCGGGCCAAGTCATCGAGGGCATATGCCGAGGCCAGGGAGAAGGTCAGCGCGGTCAATGCCGACTTCCAGGAGAACGTCTCCGGCCTGCGGGTGGCCCAGGCCTACCGGCGCGAGCAGGTCAACGCCGACCGCTTCGCGGGACTGAGCAGCTCCTACCGCAGGTCGCGGCTGCGTGCTCAGCGCTACATAGCGCTGTACTTCCCGTTCGTGCAGGCACTGTCCACCATCGCCGGAGCGCTCGTCCTGTTCGCTGCCGCCAGCGAAGTGCACAGCGGCCTGCTCACGGCCGGCGGCCTGATCGCCTACCTGCTCTACATCGACATGCTGTTCTCCCCGGTGCAGCAGATGTCCCAGGTCTTCGACGGGTACCAGCAGGCAGCCGTGGGGCTGCGCAGGATCTCAGGTCTGCTGCGAACGCCGACAAGCACCCCGCCGGCCGCCCACCCGGTGCGGGCCGGACGGCTGGCCGGCCGGATCGAGATCCGGGAGGTGCATTTCGGCTATAGCGGTCATTCCCGCGAGGCCATCGCCGGTATCAGCCTGGACATCGCGCCCGGCGAGACCGTGGCGCTGGTCGGCCAGACCGGAGCGGGCAAGTCCACGCTGGTGAAGCTGCTGGCCCGGTTCTACGACGTGACCTCGGGCCGGGTGCTGGTCGACGGCGTCGACATCCGCGACTATGACCTCGGCAGCTTCCGCCAGCAGCTCGGCGTCGTCCCCCAGGAGCCCTACCTGTTCCCAGGGACCGTGCGCGACGCGATTGCCTACGGCAGGCCCGCGGCGAGTGACGCGCAGGTCGAGGCCGCAGCGCGCGGCGTGGGCGCGATCGAGATGATCGCCCGGCTGCCGGGCGGCTTCGACCACGAGGTTGCCGAGCGGGGCCGCAATCTCTCGGCTGGCCAGCGCCAGCTCATCGCTCTCGCCAGGGCCTACCTGGTCGATCCGGCCATCCTGCTGCTCGATGAGGCGACGGCCGCGCTCGACCTGGCGGCCGAGGCCGCGGTGATCCGTGCCACCGAGCAGCTCACGGCCAGGCGGACCACGCTGCTTGTCGCGCACCGGCTGACGACAGCGGCCAGGGCGGACCGGATCGTGGTGCTTGACTCCGGCCGGATCGCCGAGACCGGAACCCACGAAGGCCTGCTCGCCGCCGGCGGCGAGTACGCCGCGCTCTGGGCCGCGTTCACCGGCGCCAGCGCCCTGATCGCCTAGACCAGGGCGCTGGCGCTGGGTCGCCGACCCCTCGTTGCCGGCCGGCGGCCGGCCGCTGGCCGCCAGGATCGGCTGAAATGCTCAGCCCGGGCCGCCCGCCTGACAGCCCGGGCTGAGCCGACGGGTTCACCAGCCGGAAACGCGCTAGGCCGCGCTCTGGGCGGCTCCCACGGGCGAGGCTGACGACGCCAGCTCACGGGGCAGCGTCTCGGTGCCGGCCGAGGCGACCGGCGCCGCCAGTTCCCGAGCACCGATGGGCTCGTGCGGCACCGGGTACGCCTGGCCAGACCGCATCGTCCGCACGTCGCGCGGGATCAGCGCGAGCGCCGAGGCGATCACCGTGATCGCCGCGGCGCCGTATTGCGTCGCCGAGACGCCGATCGCGGCGGCGATCGGGCCGGCCACGACCGCTCCGACCGGCATCCCCATCATCGAGCCAAGGCCGTCGTAGCCGGAGACCCTCGCCAGCATGTCCGGCCGGATCTTGGCGGCCATGGTGACCGTCCAGATCACGCTCATCATCTCGATGGCGATCCCGAGCCCGAACGCGGCCAGGCAGATCACCGGCAGCGGCAGCAGCATCGCCAGGGACAGCGGCGAGATCGCGATCGCGCCGCCGATCAGGGCCACGAACCGCACCGGCCGGGCGGGCGTCCAGCGCAGTGAGACCAGCCCGCCGACGATCAGCCCGACCGCCTCGGCCGAGGTGATCAGCCCCCACGCGGCGGGCCCGCCCAGATGCGCCTTCGCGACCGCCGGACCGAGCACCTGGAATCCGCCGCACCAGGCGGCGAGGACCACGGTGAACTGCAGCACCGTCGCCCACAGCCAGGTGTGTGACCTGAACTCCGACCAGCCCTCGCGCAGCTCGCGGATCACGCTCGGGGCGTGCGCCCGCTCGCGCTCGCGCGGCTGCACCCGGATGGCCAGCAGCAGCGGGATCGTGCCCAGCATGCCGATGCCGCACACGGCAAGCGCCCAGCCAGGGCCGAAGACCGCGACGCAAGCTCCGGCCAATGCCGCGCCCGCCATCTGGGCGCCGTTCATGCCGAGCCTGCTGATCGCGCTGGCCTCCTGCATCTGCTCCGCCGGTACCAGCGTGGGAAGCAACGCCATGGACGCCGGGTAGAAGATCGCCATTCCGCTGCCGGTCAGCATCTCCAGGCCGACCATCACCCAGAGGTTCGGGCGGCCAGACAGCACCAGGATGCCGAAGGTACCCTCGCCGACGGCGATCATGACGTTCGCCCCGATGATCACCAGATGCGGCGCGGCGCGGTCGGCGATGACGCCGCCAACCAGGAGGAAGATCAGCGACGGGCCGAGCTGCGCGGCGAGCACGTAGGACAGGTCGGCAGTGGATCTGGTTACGTCGAGCACCGCGAAGGACACGCCGACCAGCGAGAAGGTCGCCGCCATCGGGGCAAGCAGGCGGTCGGCCAGCAGCAGCCGGAAATTCCGGTTGGCAAGGACGGGAAAGCGGCGCACGAGCGCACGCGTAAACATGACAAAAGTCCAATCTGAACAGATAACCGGCTGACCGATCCTAACCGCGCGGCCCTCGCGCACCCAACCGGTTTTCGCCCGGCACGCGGCCAGCACCGCAAGACCAGGCCTGCCACTACGGGGCCCGGTCCCGGCCGTGCTCGCAGGTCCTGAGCGCAGCCGACTCGGTCCCGAAGGGTGCTCGGTCCTGAGCGCGGCCGGCCCGGTCCCGAGGGGTGCTCGGTCCTGAGCGCGACCGGCTCGGTCCTGAGCGCGACCGGCCCGGTCCCGAGGGGTGCTCGGTCCTGAGCGCGACCGGCTCGGCTCTTGAGCGCGGCCAGCCCGGTCCCGAGGTGCTCGGTCCTGAGCGTGGCCGGCTCGGCTCTTGAGCGCGGCCAGCCCG
>Ga0209415_10012208_pt1 | contig 14350 bp, 13 predicted proteins | sample PeaSoiSIISIP2007_FD_187696 | JGI IMG/M metagenome (GOLD analysis project Ga0209415, IMG submission 187696) | Peat soil microbial communities from Weissenstadt, Germany - SII-SIP-2007 (SPAdes) (version 2) | ecosystem: Environmental > Terrestrial > Soil > Wetlands > Peat | place: Germany... | reverse complement strand
GCCGGCCGGAAGTCGACGCGAATGACGGGAGTGCCGCCGGTCGTGTCCTCGCCGACGTACTCGAAGCAGTGCGCATTTTGAAACGCCGAATCGCCCAAGTACCGAAACGTGGGGAGCGGCATGTACTGACGCGTGTTGCCGGTTGGGCCGACCTCCCAGACGACCACCGTCCCCGGCTTGTATGGGCGACTCTCCATCTGTTGCACGTTGTAGCGCACCGTATCGAGACTGATGGTTTCCTCATAGCCCGCACCGTTCCGCCTGACACGCCACTCTTCGCGGGTGAATTCGAACGGATATTCCTCGACGAGCAACCGATAGCGGTCCACATTCTTCTGCAGCTCGGTGAACAGATCGGCCAGCGAAGGATTGGCCGAGGAATCCGGAATCCCGGGCGCCAGGCATTTCCCTCTCTGCTCGCCGACGATCGTCACCGGCGGCAGCTTGAGCGCCACCGCTTTGAGCACGACGCGCAGGCGGTTTGACTGGGACCGCGCGGTGACGGTGACAATGGTATCGCGGGCGCCGAAGCCGATCTGGCGCACACGCACGTAATAGGAGCCTGGAGCCAGCGGGCCGACGATAAATGAGCCTCCGGCATCGGCAAATCTCTTGCGGTTGCCGGGCTCCACGATCACCGTAGCGTACGCCAGGGGCCGAGCATCACCGGCTTCCACCACGTCGCCGACGATCATGCCTCCGTCGAGCGGGCTGACTGCCGATCCCGTCGCCGCCGGCGCAGTCTGCTGTGCGCGGGCGACCGGCGCCAAGCCCATCGTGAGCGCAGCGGCACACCAGCCCCGCCCCCTTGGCCGCCCGAGCCACCGAAGGGCGGGAAACCCGCCGGCTCGCCGCCAGAACGGCGTCCCCAGTTGCCGCGTGCTAGTCACGCTCTCAACTGAGCACCCGTCCGAACGGCGCGCAATGGGCAGAGCTGGTCGCCGGCAGTGCGCGCCCAAGGTCCCGCTGAGGTCGCCGCCCCGGGCGCAGCGGAAACCTGACGCGGCCGCGGCGCGTAGAGCTTACTGAGAGGCACGGCAGGGCGGTGCGCCCGGGTCGCCCGTGCCCAGGAGATTGCGATGGCTCCGTTCATCAAAGGCGTAGTGCTCGGCGTGATTGGCGCCGTCGTCCTCGCGCCGATCGTGTTGGTGCTCGCGATCCTCGGCATCCCGGTCGTCATGGCCGGCATGCTCGTCGTGGGCTCTTTGCTGGCGATCCCGGTCATCGTCATTGCGGCCCTCAGCCTCCCATTCCTGGTTCTGGGCGGCGTCGTGGTGCTGGCCGTCGTCGTGGCCCTGCTGATCGCGGTCAAAGTCGCCGTCTTCGTCGTCCTTCCGATCGCGCTCGTTGCGCTCGCCATTGCCTGGCTTGTGCGGACGAGCGAGGCGCGCAGAGCCGAAATGAATTAGCCGGCGGCCGTCTCTTCGTCGCCGCGTAGTTCCAGCACGTCCTGCAACTCTGGGCGCCCATATTCGGCGGAGCCCACGACGACACGCAGATTGGGTGTGACCTGCACGGCGCCGCCCGTATGCGTGTGCCCGCAGAGCACCAATAACTCGTGGTCGGGATGGGCCTCCATGATCCCCACCATTACGTCGCCGACCGCGCGAGCGCAGAAATGGGGCAGCCATTCGGGATCGGCGATACGGCCCTGATACCACGTGGTCTCGGGGAACGGCGGGACGTGCGTGAGCGCAATCACGCGGCGATGTCGGGACAGAGCCTTGGGGAGTACCCGAGCGAAATGTGCCGCCGCTTCATCCCCCAACGCGCCGAGGACGGCTCGGCGGCCCTCAGACGTGAGCCCGGTGAGCTCTCCAATCAATCGATAATCCTTGACCAGCACTCGTGACGCGGTGTAGTCCCCGCACCGCCCGTCGGCCCAGCCATCGTGTCCAATGAGTGCCGTGTTGGGCCCGACCGAGACGACATCGGTACGCGACATCCACACGAGATGCGCCGCTTGCGCGACGAGTGCCTCGACCTGACCACGCACGGTGCCGATGCTCCCATGATAGAAATCGTGATTGCCCAGAACGAAGTAGATGGGCATCGGCAACGCCCGGTCGAGCGCTCGCAGATAGCGTTCGAGGCTCGGGGCCTGTGCGAGGTCCCCGGTCAACAGCAGCCCGTCCGGTGCCAAGGCGATCATGCGCTCGCAGAATTTCACCACGGCATCTACCGTCGTGAACTCGAAATGGAGATCGGTCGCCCAGGCGAGTCGAACCATTGGTGGGGTGGCGGGGAGCGGGTGGCAGTGGACGGGAACAACGCCGAGCGCCGGTCGCCGCGTATAGTAACTTGCTGTCCGGTTTGTTCCCGCCACCTGCCACCCGCCACCCGCACTCCGGCGTCATGCAGCTCCGCCCGCTCGGTCAATCGAAGCTCGAGATCACTCCCGTCGGACTTGGCTGCTGGGCCATCGGTGGAGGAGGATGGCAGTTCGGGTGGGGCGCCCAGGATGACGCGGCGTCGGTCGCAGCGATCCATCGGGCGGTGGAGCTGGGCGTCAATTGGGTCGACACGGCGGCCGTCTACGGCCTCGGGCACGCCGAGGAAGTGGTCGGTCGCGCGCTCGCGGGGTGCGCGTCACGGCCGCACGTGTTCACCAAGTGCGCGATGGTGTGGAACGACCGAAAGGAGACGTCGACGACACTCGCGCCGGCCGCGATCCGGCAGGGCATCGATGACAGTCTCCGGCGCCTGGGCGTCGACGTCATCGATCTCATGCAGATTCATTGGCCGACGCAGGAGATCGCGGAGATCGACGGCGCGATGGAGGTGCTCGCCGACGCGCAGCGGCGGCAGAAGATCCGTCATATCGGCGTCTCCAACTTCAGCGTCCCACAAATGGAGCGCGCATTGCGAACGGCGCGCATCACGTCGCTGCAGCCGCCGTATTCACTCCTCCGGCGGACCATCGAGCCCGACATTCTGCCGTTCTGTGCCGCCCACCAGATCGGGGTGATCGTGTACTCGCCGATGCTGTCGGGGATGCTGACCGGGACGATGACGAAGACGCGCGCGGAATCGCTGCCGGCGAACGACTGGCGGCGGACCAATCGCGAGTTTTCCGAGCCTCGCCTCTCCCGCAACCTCGCGTTCGTCGAGGTGCTGCGCCGGATTGGCGCTCGACACGGGCGCACGCCGGGCGAGGTCGCGGTGGCGTGGACGCTGCGCCGCCCCGAGGTCACCGGCGCCATCGTGGGGGCGCGGAGCGCCGAGCAGGTCGATGGCTGGATCGGGGCCGCCACTTTTCGCCTGACCGCCGAGGAGCAAGCGATGATCGAAGCGGCAGTCCCCCCCAAAGAGGGGGTGTAGGGCACTGGAAGAGGGCCGCCTCCGGACGCCTCTTGCGGCCCCGGGCGGCGTCCCCGATATAGTGGCTGGGAGAGCGCAGCGCGGCGGGACATCGGGGAGGCACCATGTCCGACGGCTGGTCGACGCGGGGACAATTTCAGGACTCGCCGAGCTACACCGCTCCAGGGCTAGCCCCGGCCCGGACCGCGGACTGGGGCAGGCCGCGTGGAGAGCCCGTCGATCTCATCACGGTCTCGCGCGAATTCGGCGCAGGCGGCAGCGACTTCGCCCGCGAGCTCGGACTCAGGTTGCGCTGGCCCGTGCTCGACCGCGATCTCGTGCACAACGTGGCCGATCGGTTGCGCCTCGATCCGCGGCACATCGAGCCGCTGGACGAGCAGACCTCCAGTTGGTTGACGCGGCTCGTGGCCTCCGCGTTGCTGATGACGCCCCCCGAACTGCCGATCGATGTGGAGGTCAGGGCGACCATCGGAGCGGATACGGTGGCCGAAGCCACGCGGGCCGCGATCCTTGCCGCGGCCCAGTCGCCGCCGCTGATCGTCGTCGGGCACGGATCGCAATGTCTGTTCGCTGATCGCCCGGGCGCGTTGCACGTGCGTCTCATCGCGCCCCTGGCCCGTCGAGTGGATCGCATCTGTCGTCGCGAGACCTGCGATCCGGCTGCCGCGGCCAGTATCGCGCGTCGCATGGATGACGCCCGCCGTGCATACGTCCGCCGCCATTACCATGTCGATCTGCGCGATCCGCTTCTCTACGACGTGCAGGTCAGCACCGGATCGATGACCGTCGAAGAGGCCGCCGACCTCGTCGCCGCGATCGTGGAAGGGAGGGTGGCGGTCGGGGTGACCAGGTACCGGGACGAATAACAGACGGGACGAACGGCAGGTAGCGGGAAGCGGGTAGCGGGAAGCAGGAACAACACCCTTCGCCGCGCGCGCGGTCTGCCAGTGCTGGTGCTGCCCCCTGCTACCTGCTTCCCGCTACCTGCCCTTCGTCACGCCGTCACAGCGGCGACGACCCACTCGTTGCCGCGCGGAGTCTCGCGAACGGGCGCAAGGGCCGCTCGGGCGGCGTCGAGTTGTTGACGCACGGCCTCGGGGCCGGTGCCGCCGGCGACGTTGCGGTGTGCGACGGATCGCTCGGGTGAGAGGGCGTCGTACACATCACCTTGGAACGCGGAATGGGCGGCGGTGAACGTGCCCACCGGCAGCTCGTATAGCTCGACACCGGCCGACTCGGCGGCCCGTACGAGAGCGCCGACCGCGGCGTGGGCATCGCGGAACGTCACACCTTTCCGGACGAGGTAGTCCGCCAGGTCAGTCGCCATCAGGACGCTGCCGAGCGCGGCACGCATCCGAGCGGGCTGAAACGTCAATTCGTCGATGGCACCGGCGACCGCTGGGAGGACGAGCAGCAGGGCGTCCACTGCATCGAACAACGCACGCTTGTCCTCTTGCAGATCCTTGTTGTATCCGCTCGGCAGACCCTTGAGCGTGACGAGGAGCGCCGTCAGGTCACCAACGGCGCGGCCGCCCGAGGCGCGGGCCAACTCGAGGGCGTCCGGGTTCCGCTTCTGCGGCATCATACTGGATCCCGTCGTGTACGCTTCCCCGAAGCGCACGAACCCAAACTCGGCGGTGCCAAACAGGATGAAATCCTCGGCCAGTCGCGACTGGTGCGTGGCCAGGAGGGCCGTCGTGAACAGAAGCTCGGCAACGAAGTCGCGATCGCTGACGGCGTCCACGCTGTTGGCCGATAGCGCACTGAAGCCGAGGCTCTCCTTCAGCAGGACGCGGGAGATCGGGTAGGCGGATCCGGCGACGGCGCCCGAACCCAGCGGCAGCGCGGCAAGTGCCGAGCGACCGGCAGCAGCCAGCCGTGCACGATCGCGCTCGAGCGGCCAGAAATGTCCGAGGAGCCAATGTGCGACGGAGACCGGCTGGGCGCGTTGCATGTGCGTGTACGCCGGCATCAACACATCCTGGAGTTCCGATGCTCGATCCAGGAGTGCTTGCTGCACACTCCGGACGCCGGCATCGAGCGCGGTGACCGCATCCGCGCACCACAGTCGGGTTGCCGTCGCGACCTGGTCGTTGCGGCTGCGGCCCGTGTGCAACCGAGCGGCCAACTCGCCCACCGACTCGGTCAACATGCGGTCGATCATCGTGTGCACGTCTTCGTCGCCCGGCTCGGCCGTCTCGCCGGCGGCCAATCGTTCCGCGACGATGTCGAGTCCGCTCTCCAGGCGCTGACTCTCGGGCAGCGTCAGGACCCCTGCATCCCACAGCGCGACCGCCCAGGCCTTCGACAGTCGGATGTCGAAAGGCCAGAGTCGAAAATCAGTGCCGATCGACCGGTTGAGCGCCTCGAGTGCTGGTGCGCTCTCGGCGGCAAACCGGCCGCCCCACAGTCGATGCGCCCGTGCGCGGGCCCGTGAGCTGGTGACGGCGGGGGGGCCCGGCGGCGGCCCATCACCGGGGGTCATGTCGCCCCCACGGGGTCGGCGAGGCTCTCCGCGGCCAGCGGATCCGCGCCATCCGTCTGTTCCATCGAGGCGGTGCGTCGCACAGCCGTGGCCCGCGCCGCGGCACTCGCGGCGCGCTCGCGTGCCTTGAGCGCCGCCACGCGCTGCGAGAGGCCGAACAACCGGATGAACCCGGCCGCATCAGCCTGCTGGTATACATCGTCGGCCCCGAAGGTGACGAACCGCTCGTCGTAGAGCGCGTGCGGACTCGTCCGGCCAGCGACAGCGACGTTGCCCTTGTACATCGACAGGGTAACCGTGCCGGTGACCGAGCGCTGGGTGACGTCGACCAGCGCGTCGTAGGCTTCACGTTCCGTCGTCCACCACCGGCCCTCGTATACCAAGTCCGCGTAGCGCATCGCGACCAAGTCCTTGGCCGCCAGGGTCCGCCGATCCAGCGTCAACTGCTCCAACTCGCTGTGCGCCGTATACAGCAAGGTCCCGCCGGGCGTCTCGTACACACCGCGCGACTTCATCCCGACGAGCCGGTCCTCGACCAGATCGACCCGTCCGACTCCATGCCGTCCACCGATCGCGTTGAGCGTCGCGATCACCGCGACCGGGTCCAGCATCGTGCCGTTCACCGATACCGGCGTCCCGCTCTCGAATCCGATGGTGATGCGTTCCGGCTCGCTGGGCGCCCGCAACGGGGATGTCGTCAACTGAAACATGTCTTCCGTGGGCGCCCAATCTGGATCTTCGAGCCCACCACCTTCGTGCGACAGATGCCACAGATTGCGATCTCGCGAATAGATCTTCTCGATCGTCGCCGTCACCGGGATATTGTGGCGCGCCGCATAGACGAGTGCGTCCTCGCGGCTCCGGATGTCCCACTCCCGCCAGGGGGCGATGACCGTGAGCTCGGGAGCAAACGCGGCGTACGTGAGCTCGAACCGCACCTGGTCGTTGCCCTTACCCGTGCATCCGTGGGCCAGGGCGTCAGCACCGATCCGGCGCGCGACCTCGACCTGCCGCCGGGCGATCAGCGGGCGGGCCATCGCTGTCCCCAGCAGGTATTTCCGCCCGTACACCGCGCCGGCACGCAACGTCGGCCAGATGTACTCCTCGACGAATTCGCGCTTCAGATCCTCGACGAAGCACTCGTCGGCTCCCGACGCGAGGGCCTTGGCCCGTACACCGGTCAACTCGTCACCCTGTCCGATGTCCGCCGCGACGCACACCACGCGCGCGCCAGGGTAATGCTCCTTGAGCCACGGCACGATGACCGACGTGTCGAGCCCCCCAGAATAGGCGAGCACGATTGTCGAGACGGCGCGAGACGAAGATCCACCAGGCGTCATGAATACTCCACGGGTAGTTATGCAGCCACTGCATAAATACACGTCTGCGCGGGGGGCGTCAATGAGAACGACCGGGACGAAGAGAAGCCGGGACGAAGAGAAGCCGGGACGAAGAACAGCCGGGACGAAGAACAGCCGGGGTGAAGAGAAGCCGGGGAACAACGGCTGTTCCCGGCTCCACTTCGCCCCGGTAGTACCTCATCCCGGCTGTTCTTCGTCCCGGCTTCTCTTCGTCCCGGCTTCTCTTCGGTTTATGCTCCCATCAGCTCGGCTACCCGTCGACTCAGGCGTTCCCGGGCGGCGACGGATCGACAGACGATCAGGATGGTGTCGTCGCCGGCGATCGTCCCGACGATGTCGGGGACGTGCTCGCTGTCGATGGCCCGGGCGACCGTCTGCGCGCTGCCCGGGGGCGTCCGCACGATCAGGAGCTCCGACACCCCGTCGAGTGAGGTCACGAGCTGCGGGGCGAGCGTCTCGAGCGACGGGCGGAAGCCGTCCGCTCCACCGGCCTCGGCGCGGGCGTACCGGACACCGTCCCCGGTCGGCACCCGGGCCAGGCGCAGCTCGTGCACGTCCCGTGACAGCGTCGACTGCGTCACGTCCAGCCCACGCTGTCGCAACAGTCGCCGCAGGTCCTCTTGAGTCGCCACCGGCCGAGCCTCGATCAACTCGAGGATGACGGCGTGCCGCTCGCGTTTACCGGCCATGAGAAGGGGAAGCTACGCGGGCCGCGGTCGGCAGCCAGAGGCCACTCCTCGTCAGGGATCCCTTGACTGTCGGTCCACGCAACCTTATGCATTACGCATGCATAAAATCCCCATCGGCGTGCTGGGGGCCAGCGGCTATACCGGGCGGACGCTGTGCGCGCTCGCCGGTACCCACGGGCGGGTGGAATTAGCGTGGGCGGCGGCCGGCGAACGGCGCGGGGAGTGCGCGGACATCGGGGGCCGATCCGTCCGGTTTATCGGCCTGGACGACGCCCCGCTGGCCGATGCCGCCGTCGTGTTCAGCGCGTTGCCGCACGGTGTCTCGGCGCCGTGGGTCGCCCGGGCGCGGGCCGCCGGCGCGCGCGTCATCGATCTTTCGGCGGATCTGCGGCCGGGGGCTGCGGTGCTCGGCGAGGCAACTGGCGCGCGTGTGGTGGGCGCCTCGCCAGCGATCTACGGACTCACCGAGCTCGCGCGCGACGAGGTGCGGGGCGCCAACGTCGTTGCCAATCCCGGCTGCTATGCCACGGCGGCGCTGCTGGCGCTGCTCCCACTGCTCGTCCGCGGCTTGATCGCGCCCGGCGCGACGGTGGCGATCACGGCGGCCAGCGGCGTAACCGGGGCCGGCGATGGGCCGCGGCGAGATCTGCTGTTCGCCGAAGTCACCGAGAATTTTCGCGCCTATGCCGTGGGCAACGACCACCGGCATCTCGCGGAGATGCGCGCGGTCTGCGCCCGATTCTCCGCCGACGTCGATCTCGTCTTCACGCCGCATCTGCTGCCCGTCGCGCGGGGGATTCTCGCCACGGTCGTCGTTCCGTTGATCGAGCCGCTGGCCGACCCGCTGGCGCTGTGGCAGGCCCACTATCGCGATGAGCCGTTCGTCGAGGTCACGGCCGAAACGCCATCGCTGCGGGAGGTCGTCCATCGCAACGCGGCTCGGATTTCGGTGGCCGCTGCGGCCGGCGTCCGCCAGCCTACGCTGATCATCACGTCGGCCATCGACAACCTGCTCAAAGGTGCCGCCGGTCAGGCGCTCCAGAACGCGAATCTCCTCCTCGGGTTCGAGGAGTCGGTTGGGTTGCCCGCATGATCACGCCAGGCACCAGTGCCGTCATCAAGGTCGGCGGCCGAGCCCAGACTGATCCGCGACTTGCATCCGCGCTCGCTGCCTACTGGACGAGGTGGCAGAGTGCCGGCACGGAATCAACCGGTCGGCGGGCGGCGTGTTGCGTCGTTCACGGCGGCGGTGATGAGGTCTCGGCCCTCCAGCGCGCGGCCGGCATCGAGCCCACGTTCGTCGGCGGCCGGCGAGTCACACGGCCCGACGACATCGATCGTCTGCGCATGGCCCTCTCGGGGCTGGCCAACAAACGGTTGGTCGCGGCCCTTGGACTGGCCGGCGTTCGCGCGGTGGGCCTCTCTGGGGAGGACGGCCCCCTGCTGTTGGCCGACGTGCTCTCCGACGGCGCGCTGGGCGCCGTTGGCGAAGTGCGCACGGTCGATACGACGCTCCTCGCGACACTCGTCGCCGCCGGGTACCTCCCGGTCATCGCACCGGTGGCCGCGGCCGCTGCGCGTGTCGCATCCGCGGCCCTCAACATCAACGGTGATGATGCCGCCTCGGCGATCGCGGTCGCGCTCGGCGCGGCGGAGCTCCTGCTCGTCTCCGATGTCGCCGGCGTGCGCATCGACGGCCAACCCGTGGCGGAGCTGACGCCGGTGCTGGCCGAACGGGCGATCGCGCGCGGCGATATCGCCGGCGGCATGGTGGCCAAGGTCCGCGCGGCGCTGGCGGCACTCGAGTGCGGCGTGCCGCGCGTGCGCATCGGCACGCTCGAGATACTCGATGGTTCCGATCTCGGGACTCTCCTCGCGCCAAGTCGTGCGCGCCTGGCGCACGCGTCCACTTCTCAAGGAGCGGCGGCGTGACGACGAGCCTCGCACTGCCAGTACTCGATCCGTCGCTGCACAACGTGCGCGATGGGGCGACCGCGACGACGTCGCCCGGCGCCCACGCCGGGGCTCCGTACGCTGCGTTGCTGGGGACGTATGTCCGTGCACCGATCACGCTGGTGGGTGGGGAAGGCGCCGAGCTGATCGACGACGCGGGGCGCCGCTACCTCGACTTCACGAGTGGCATCGGCGTTAATGCGCTGGGGTACGATGACCCGGGGCTGCGTGCCGCGCTGCACGCGGCGGCCGATGGGCTGATCCACACCTCGAATCTGTTCCACACCGTGCCGGGTGCCGAGCTCGCCCAGTGGTTGGTCGATCACTCGTTTGCCGATCGCGTGTTCCTGTGCAACTCCGGGGCGGAGGCCAACGAGGGCGCATTCAAGTTCGCGCGTCGCTGGGCCCGCGCCGTGGGCGGCCCGACGAAGCACGAGATTGTCGGTCTGCGCGGGAGTTTCCACGGGCGGCTGTTCGCGTCGCTGGCGGCCACCGATCGCCCGGCGTACCGGGCGCCGTTCCGGCCGCTGGCTGGTGGCGTCTGGATTGCCGAACGCGACATCCATGAGCTCGACGTAGCGCTGCGCGACGAGTGTATCGCCGCGGTCGTCGTCGAGCCGGTGCAGGGCGAGGGCGGTGTCCGCGTCCTCGACCCCGGCTTCTTGCGCGAGCTGCGCGCGCTGACGCGCGAGCGTCGCGTGGCGCTGATATTCGATGAAGTCCAGTGCGGATTGGGTCGCACCGGCTGGCTATTCGCCCACGAGCGATCGGGGGTCATGCCCGACCTCATGACGTTGGCGAAGCCGCTGGGCGGAGGGCTGCCCATCGGTGCCGTGCTGCTGACGGAGGAGGTTGCGTCGGCCGTGCAGGCCGGAGACCACGGCAGCACGTTCGGGGGCGGCCCGTTCGTGGCCGCAATTGCGCGATACGTCGTTGGCCGGCTCGGTGATCCCGCGCTTCTGGCGACGGTTCGCGCGCACGGCGAGTGGCTTGGCCACGCCCTGGCCCGTCTGGCGGACCATTCCAGCGCCGTGCGCGGCGTGCGCGGCGCGGGCCTGATCTGGGGGATCGATGTCCAGGAGCAAGCGGCGGCGGTTATCGGCCGCGCGCGCTCGCTCGGTCTGCTGGTGCTGTCGGCCGGCGACCACACGATCCGGCTTCTCCCGCCCTTGACCATCTCGCGCGACCAGTTGTCCCTCGGTGTCTCTGTGCTGACAGAGGCGATCACGCATCGCTAAGCGGCCGGCGACCGGCCCCTCACGTCGACGTTCCATCTCCTCGTCCTCTCGTCCCCCCTCTCTCCGCTCTTGCCCGATGCCTCCGACGATTCGCCCAGCCCGCCCCCACGATGTCCCAGACATCACAGCCCTCATCAACGGGTTTGCGGCACAGCAGCTGATGCTCCCCAAGACGGCGGAGTCCATCGCGCTGGCCCTCGATGACTTCGTCGTGGCGACCGACGCCCAGGGGCGGCTCCTCGGGTGCGCGGCCCTCCGCGAGTACTCGCCCTCACTCGCCGAGGTGTCGTCGGTCGCGGTCGCGTCCAAGGCCCACGGCCTGGGAATCGGCGCGGCCCTCGTGCGGCGCGTCGAGCATCTGGCCCGTGCGCGTGGGACGGCCGAGCTCTTTGCGCTGACCATGACGCCGCCGTTCTTCAACGCGCTGGGCTACCACGTCGTCGATCGCGCGGATTTCCCGGAGAAGGTGCGTCGGGACTGCGCGCGATGTCCGCGTCGCTTGGAATGCGCCGAGGTCTGTGTCTACCGACCGCTGGCCGAGGTAACGGTTCGCGCAGCATAGGCCCGCTGACGGGCGGGACGTCGTAAATTGAGCGGTCCGCCCTCGAGGACCGCTCCCATGCTCACGATACCTCGCGCCTTCCACGGCGTCGTTTGTGGCGCTGCCGTAGCAGCGGCCAGCGGCGCAGCGGCTGGCAGCCAGCGGCCAGCGGCCAGCAACGACACCGGAAGCCCGCCATCCCGCACACCGGTTGCCCCTCGGGGTGTGGTGCCGGCCGCCGGCCGCCGGCCGCCGGCTGCTGCTCCTACGCTGGTCGTCTTTCTCACGATCGATCAGATGCGGGGAGACTACTTCGAGCGGTTTCTCCCGCAGCTGAGTGGGGGACTTGGTCGGCTGTATCGAGGCGGGGCCGTGTTCAGCAACGGCTTCCAGGACCATGCGGTCACCGAGACCGCCCCGGGGCATGCGACCGTGCTATCGGGCCGCGAACCGTGGAGCACGGGAATCGTAGCTAACGCCCAGGGTGTGTACGATGCACAAGCCCCGTTGGTGGGCGGCGTCGCCGGTGATCCGGCCTCACCATATCGGTTTCGCGGAAGCACGCTGATCGATTGGATGCGCACCGCCGACGCTCGGTCGGTCGCGCTTTCGGTATCCAGGAAGGATCGGGCGGCCATTCTCCCCATCGGCCGTGCGCACCAGTGGGCGGTGTGGTACTCGCCGGACGGTGTGTTCACCACCAGCCGTTACTACGCCGACACGTTGCCGGCGTGGCTGTCAGCGTTCAACGCACTGCACGTGCCCGCATCGTTTGCCGGGCAGAGCTGGACGCCACTCCTGGGCGACAGTGCGTACGCCGAGCCGGACAGTGTGCCGACTGAGAACGGTGGGAAGGATTTCGTCTTCCCGCATCCGTTCCCGACCGATGCCGCTGCTGCGGCGAAGGTGTTGTCTCGGTTCCCGCAGATGGATCAGGTGACACTGGAGGCGGCCCTGGCCGGCGTGCGCGCGCTGCGCTTGGGCGCCGGCCCGCAACCCGACCTCCTCAACGTGTCGCTGTCGACGACCGATGCGATCGGCCACGCCTTCGGTCCTGACTCCAAGGAGCTGCATGACCAGATCCTCCGGCTCGATCGCTACCTCGGGGCGTTCCTGGATTCGCTGTACAGTGTGCTGGACTCCACGCGCGTGATCGTGGCCCTCACTGCAGATCATGGCGTGGCGCCGTTCCCTGAGGTGCATTCGGGGCGGTATCCCAACCAAGCGGCGAAGCACGTGGACATTTCAGGGTTGATCGAGTACGTGGCGCAGTCGCTGCCGAGGCACGGCGTGGACCGGCACGCCTGGCGCTGGGAGAACGGGATGCTCTGGGTGGATCAGGACGCGATGCGCGCCGGCGGAATGAATCCCGACTCGGTGCTGCGCGTGTTTTCGACCCGCGTCCGAGCGGTAGCCGGCGTCGCCAGAGTCGATACGTATCAGAGCCTCCTCCGTGCTGACACGGCGGCCGACGCGATCGCCCGTCGGTGGCTGCACATGTTCCCGCCGGACGTCGCACCGGCGCTGGTTGTCACCCTCACGCCCTACAGCGTCTGGGGCAACGGTGCATCCGCCGAGCACGGGTCCCCATACGATTACGATGCGCGCGTGCCGATCCTGTTCGCCGGCGCGCCGTTTCGACCTGGTCGTTACGCCAGGTTGGCGCGGGTCAGCGACATGGCGCCGACCATCGCGGCCGCGTTGCACGTGCCGCCCACCGAGCGAGTTGACGGCCGGGTGCTGCGCGACGCATTGCAGCCGGAGATCCTGGCCGGCGTCCCGCTAGAGCGGCGGCGACCGCCGGCAGGCCCAACGGCCCAACATGCCACGTCGGGGCCATAGACCGCGCAAACCGAGGGGCCACCCATCGGCCCAGGACACCGGGGCGATCCCCTCGGGGAGGCGCCCGGGTTCGGCGCCTGGCCGGCCACGGGGCTCGGCTCGGGTCGGGCCATTGGCGTTGGTGCCCCCCGCCGTCTTTGCTTTTGACGAGGCGCGTTTCGGCCGGGACCGGATCCTGAATCTGCGAGCCTCGCTGCCAACCGGCGCTGAAGCCGCACGCCGGGCCGAGGCGTGGTTGCGCGAGCGCCAGGCGTCGAGCGCCGGTGAAGTGCTCGTGATTACCGGCCGTGGTCGCGGGAGTCTCGACGGCGTGCCGATCGTTCGCGACGCGATCGTCCGTTTACTCCCGGCGTTACGACGTGCCGGCGTCATCCTGGATGCTGGGGAACACACTGAGGGTTCGTTTGTCGTTCGCCTGGCCCCGCTTCAGGCGCTCGTCGATGCGCCGCGCCGCCGTCGGCGGACGCCTGTCGCTGCCGCACCTGACCCGCAGGGACTCGAAGGGCTCGATCGGGAGACTCGTGACCTGCTGCGACGCCTCGCGGCGATGGCGCTCAGCGCGCTCGGGATGCGCGATCCTCCGGATCCGTTTGTTTCCGAGGAGATGGTTCGTCAATTCGCCACGCTGTCGGCCGCTGTCCCAGCCGGTCCCGATCGTGAGTCCGCGCTCCGCGCCGTGGTGCTGCGCGCCATGGAGGAGTATGACCAACTACCGGGATGAAGAGGAGCCGGGACGAATAACGGCCGGGACGAATAACGGCCGGGACGAATAACAGCCGGGACGAATAACAGCCGGGACGAATAACAGCCGGGACGAATAACAGCCGGGACGAAGAGGAGCCGGGGACTATCGTAGTTCCCGGCTCCTCTTCGTCCCGGCTCCTCTTCGTCCCGGCTCCTCTTCGTCCCGGCTCCTCTTC
>Ga0209415_10012207_pt1 | contig 14350 bp, 15 predicted proteins | sample PeaSoiSIISIP2007_FD_187696 | JGI IMG/M metagenome (GOLD analysis project Ga0209415, IMG submission 187696) | Peat soil microbial communities from Weissenstadt, Germany - SII-SIP-2007 (SPAdes) (version 2) | ecosystem: Environmental > Terrestrial > Soil > Wetlands > Peat | place: Germany... | reverse complement strand
AGCGAGTTCATGCCAACGCTCAACGAAGGCACGCTGCTCTTCATGCCGGTGACGCTGCCGGGCCTCTCGGTGACGAAAGCCGCCGAGCTGCTGCAAACGCAGGACCGCATCATCAAATCGTTTCCCGAGGTGGAATCGGTATTCGGCAAGGCGGGCCGCGCCAACACCGCGACCGACCCGGCCCCGGTCGAGATGACCGAGACAGTGATCAATCTGAAGCCGGAGAGCGAATGGCCCCCCGGCATGACGATCGACGCACTGCAAGCACGGATGGACGAGGCGCTGCGCCTGCCCGGCGTCAGCAACGCCTGGACGATGCCGATCAAGGCACGCATCGACATGCTGGCCACGGGCATTCGCACGCCGGTCGGCGTCAAGGTGTTCGGGCCGGATTTGCCCGAGTTGGAGCGCCTGGCGATCGAGATCGAGCGCGTGGTGCACACGATCCCGGGCACGACGAGCGCCTTCGCCGAGCGGCTCGAAGGCGGCCACTACGTCGAGATCACACCCGATCGTGCCGCGGCAGCGCGCTACGGAATTTCCGTCGGCGATATCCAGAAAGTCATCGCAACCGCGCTTGGCGGCGCCGCTGTCACCACGACGGTTGAAGGGCGCGAACGCTACAGCGTGATCGTGCGCTACCCGCGCGATCTGCGCGATGACCCACGCGTGATCGCAAGCCAGGTGCTGGTGCCGACAATGAGCGGCGCCATGATCCCGCTCGGGCAGGTCGCTCACGTGCAGGTGACGCTCGGGCCGCCCAGCATCCGCACCGAGAACGCCCAGCCGGTCGCCTATGTCTATGTCGATCTGCACGATCGCGATCTCGGCGGCTATGTCGCCGAGGCGGCGCGCGCCGTCGCGCAGCAGGTCAAGCTGCCGCCCGGCTATCACATCGAATGGAGCGGGCAGTTCGAATATCTGCAACGCGCCGAGGCAAAGCTGCGCGTGGTGGTGCCGGCGACGCTGCTGGTCATCTTCGTGCTGCTCTACCTGAATTTCGGGCGACTGACCGAAACGCTGATCGTGATGTTGTCCGTCCCCTTCGCGCTGGTCGGCGGCGCCTGGCTGATGTGGTGGCTCGGCTACAACATGAGCGTTGCCGTGGTGGTGGGTTTCCTGGCGCTCGCCGGCGTCGCCGCCGAGACCGGCGTTGTCATGCTGATCTATCTCGATCAGGCCCTCAACGAACGGGGCGCCCGCTGCGCACGCGACGGCCGCGCGCTGCTGCACCAGGACGTGCGCGCCGCGATCATCGCCGGCGCGGTGGAGCGCGTGCGCCCGAAGATGATGACGGTCATTGCCATCATGGCCGGCTTGCTGCCGATCCTGTGGAGCGAGGGCACGGGGTCGGAGGTGATGCGCCGCATCGCCGTGCCGATGGTCGGCGGCATGCTGTCCTCGACCTTCCTCACCCTGATTGTCATCCCCGCGATCTATGCCTTCGTAAAGCTCCGCACCGTCCGCTCGGGGGCGATAGGCGGCGTTCAAATCAGCCCACGACCAGGGCGGGGGATCGGTGGAGGCGGTGGCCTGACGCAAGCCGGTCAGCCGGTCCAGAGCGCCGCCTCGACCTGTGCGGGGGCGCGCTGGATCACCCGCAGGTAGCTGCGCGTCGCGGTATCCGGCTCGCGCCGTCCCGCCTCCCAGTTGCGCAGCGCCGCGACGTCGAGGCCGAAGCGCAGGGCGAACTGCTCCTGCGTCAGGCCGAGTTGCTGGCGGATCGCCCGCACGTCGGCGGGGCCGTCCGGCAGGACCGTGGCCGCAACGCCGTGGGTGGCAAGCTCGGCGGTCAGGGCGGCGACGTCCTCGACCATCGGGACCAGCACGTAGGCGCGGCCGGTCTCAAGCAGCGCCTCCATCGCCCGCTTGCCGCGCAGCATCGGCAGGTGCCGCTTCGCCAGGGCGAGCGCCGCCGACACGGTCTTCAGGTCCGCGAGCTTGCCGCCCAGCGTCAGCGTCAGCGCGACGGGTGAACCGGATGGCACGCGGTCGATGCCCCGGACCGGCCCCAGTCGTGCGAGTAGCTCCTTCAACGACGAGGTGTTCGACATTCATCTGCTCCATGGCCGCGCGGGCGAGCACCATCAGGTTCGCCGCGCCGATCGAATTCGCCCCGGTTCGCTCGCCGTGCATGTGCACGCCATGCAGGATCAACGTCGTGCCCTGCCGTTCCGGCTCCGCCATCACCAGAAGTTCCCCCGCCGGCGTCGAAACGGAGACGGTGATGATCGGGTGGTCCGTGTGACTGTCGGCGACGTCGAAAGCGATGTCCGAGGCGAGCCAACGCGCCATTTTGATATACCATTGGCGCAGTGGTTTCAAGGAAGATCGCGCCCAAGGGCATGCAATCACCACACTGGGGTAAATGCCCGGTCAACGCCCGGCGGAAGCCGGCACCTCAGGCAGAGACGCCGGCTAGGAGCCTGTCGGACTTAAGCACGAAGCAAGAACAAAATGGAGACTTATTTCACGATACTACCTTATGAGGAAATATCATGACCGTTTTCTGCTCCGATGCGACTTATTCTTCCGCAAACTTGCTCAGTCCGACAGGCTGCTAGGACTGCGCCTCCGGCGACAGCACCATGCAGGCGCCGCGGCCGTGCAGCTTCTCGCAGGCCGCGACCGCCGCCTCACGCGACAGCCCGGTCAGCCGGGCGCGATACAGCGTGCCGCTTCGCTCGTGCACGGTGACGACCAGCGGGTGCGCGACCGAGAGCGACTCGCCCGAGTGGATCCTGGCCATGCCGATCGCCTCCTGCGCCTGGGCGGGCTTGCTGAAGGCGCCGAGCTGGATCGCCCAGTTGCCGGTCGGCGGGCCGCCGCGCCGTTCCGGCATCGGCTCGGCGTTGGCGACGGGAACCAAGCGGAATCCGCCGCGCTGCGGCTGCGGTGGCAAGGGGGGCGGCGGCAGCGCGAGTGCGACCTGGCGTTCCGGCGGGGCGGGGCGCGCCTGCGGCGGCTCGACCAGTTGCGCGGTCTGCACCGGCGTCCGCGGCGCACTGCCGCCGGCGCCGCGTTGGCTGGCGAACTGGGTGCCGCGGCCATAGCGCGGGCCGGGCGGAATGTTGATCGGCAGCGTGTTCATCGCGTAGGCCTCGGCAGGCGAGCGGGTCCGCGGAGACACGCCGGCGATCGCCGGGCCGATCATCGCCACGTAGCGCCGCGTCTCATCCGGCAGCGGGCGGTTGTTGCTGAGATAGTCGTCCAGCCGCGCCGGCCCGGCGTTGTAGGCGGCGAGGAACCCCGGCGCGCCGTAGATGTCGTACATCTCGCGCAGATACGCGGTCCCGGCCAGGATGTTGCTGTGCGGATCATACGCGTCGTCGCCCAGCTCGTAGCGCGCGCGCAGCTCGTCGTAGGTCTCCGGCATCACCTGCATCAGCCCCATCGCGCCGGCACCCGAGGTGATGAGCTGGCCGTTCAGGTACTGGTTGCCACCGGACTCCACGCGCATGACCGCACGGATCCAGGTGCCGGGCACGTCGAAGCGCTGGCTCGCCTCGTTGATGTAGGGACCCCACGGGTCCTCGGGCGGTCCAGGCGGCGTGTAGTTGCCGCGCGCGTGGGCGGCATAGCGCGCGGCTTCCTGCGTCGCGCCGGTGCGCGGTCCGCCGCCGGCGCAGGCGGCGAGCAGCCCGAGCAAGGCGAAACAAGCGATGGCGCGTGCGCCGATGAGGGGCAGGGTGCGAGGCATCCGGTGGGACCTCCGTCGTGGCGCGCCAGCAGCGGCCGGTGGTCACGACGGCCTGGCAGCCGTCGTTCATTCAGGCGCTGAGAAACATCTGATAACACGTTAACCTATCTCGCTGTTCCGGGCAAGCCCGTATCGATGGCGGCGCCAGTTCCAATTTTGGCGCGACGATATTGCTCACCCGTCATGGCCGGGCCCTTGTCCCCGGGCGCTTGTCCCGGGGATCAGCCGGCCATCTGCGCTTCGACCGTGGTGCGCAGATGGCCGGGACAGGGCCCGGCCATGACGGTGGGCTGAACGACAGGGCTGCACGACCCGTCCCGGTCGGATCGCGGGCCTGCCGTTTCGAATGGCATCGCCATGTGATAGGGGCCAGGGGCGAAGGCGGATCGTTGCGAGGAGGGGAGCATGGCCGACAAGCTGATCAACATAAAGGCCGACAGCGTCGAGGAGTTCATGAAAAAGGTTCCCGCCGCCGTGGGGGAGGGCGCCGGCGTGATGGGCGTAACGAAATTCCACATCGACGCGAGCTACAAGACCGTGGACGGCAAGGTGGCCTCGCCCAAGCTGAGCCTCGATGTAACGGTCACCCGCGCGCACTGGGCCGGCGGCAAGGCGGATGGCGCCAACAAGGACGCGATCCAGCAGGCGGAGGAGCTGAACCGGAAGCACGAGGACAAGCACCGCAAGCTCGCCGAAACCATCTTCGCCAGGGAGGAGCGCGATGCCATCAAGGAAATGGCCGGCAAGGACGAGGCTGATGCTGAGAAGATCGTCGCTGCGATCAACAAGAAGATCGATGACGCATATGACGATTTGGACAAGAAGGAGGGGATGACCGAGGTGACGAAGGCCGCCAACGGCAAGTTCACGGTGAAGCAGGTCGGGCTCTGACCGCGCCTCATCGCCGCCGGGGGCCTGTCCGGATCGTCATCGCCCGGTGAAGCGCGGCTTGCGCCGCTCCTGGTAGGCGCGGATGCCCTCCTGCATGTCCGCGCTGGTCCGCACCCGCCCGACCGTCTGGCTGATCGCCACCATCCGCTCGATGGGTCCCACCGGCAGCACCTCGCTGACCAGTTGCTTCAGCGCACTGATCACCAGCGGCGCGGAGTCCAGCAGCTCCTCCGCCATCGCCAGCGCCGCGGTCTCGTGCTGGCCGTTCGGCACGACGCGGTTGACGAAGCCGACCTCGTAGGCGCGGCTGGCCGGCACTTTTGAGGCGAGCAGCATCATCTCCATCGCCAGCTTGTGCGGCATGCGCGTGACGAGCGAACTGATCATGCCGGCGGTCACGCCCAGCTTCGCCTCCGGGTAGTAGAAGATGGTGTTTTCGCTCGACACCATCAGGTCGCACATCATCACCATCACCACCCCGCCGCCGACGCACCAGCCCGAGGTCGCGGCGATGATCGGTTTTCCGGTGCGGAAGCCGACGCCCGGGATGGCGCGCCACAACTCCGGCAGGTCGGTCACGTCGGCGCCCGAGGTGAAGGCGCGTTCGCCCACCGCGCTCAGGATGGCGACGCGCTGGTCGGAGGCGTCGAATGCCTGGAATGCCTGTTGCAGCGCCACCGCGACCCCGTTCGAGATGGCGTTCAGCTTCTCCGGGCGGTTGATCCGGATGATCGAGACCAGCCCCTTCTGTTCCACGGTGACGACACTCATCGACGCGATCCCCTTTCTGCCGACCCGCATGCCACACGACGGCAGCCGCACCGCCTTTGGCCACGAGACGTGGTTGCGGAGTCCGTTGCCCGACGCTGCGCCGCCGGCGAGCGGTCAGCAACCACGCCAGCTTCAGCTTGCCACCGCCCCGGCCGATCGGCCAATCTGCGCCCCGGCATGGACCCACGCACGTACAAACTGCCCTTCGCCGAACTGCTCGGCATCCGCGTGACGGAGGCGACGGCGGAGCTTGTCGTTGCCGAGATGGAGGTGCGCCCGGAGCTGTGCACCACGCCCGCCGTGCTGCATGGCGGCGCGGTGATGGCGTTTGCCGACACGCTTGGCGCGCTGGGCACGCTCGCCAACCTGGCGGAGGGCGCCGGTACGACAACGATCGAGAGCAAGACGAATTTTATTGGTGCCGCCGCGGTCGGGACGACGGTGATTGGCACGGCGACCCCGGTGCATCGCGGCCGTCGCACCCAGGTGTGGCAGACGCGGATCACCACGCGGGAGGGGAAACTGGTTGCGCTAGTGACGCAGACCCAGTTGGTGCTTTGAGCGGCGATCGATCTTGTGGCTGGCAGCCGCGTTGACGATGCCGATGGTCTGCGGCCGGGTGCGATTTTCAAGACCGCAAGATCCACCGCGGATCATGGAAAAGAAGGCGATTTGAGCCGGATCGGATCGGAAAAGTCCAGGTAATAGGCTCAATGTTTGCAATTCGACGTTGCTAGGATATTTTGTATATTCTCCTGTATGCGATCACAGGGACGTGATCAACGTCCGATCACTGCGCACCGTCACATAGCGGAGCGTCGCCCGGATCGTCCAGGGGACACGACGGAGCGCTTATCGTGCGCCACCCTGGCACCGGCAAGATCATAAGGGTGATTGGAAGGTCGCGACGGGTTTGATCGAGAAACAGCGCCCATGCTCGGCATGGGCGTGAGTGCTGGCATCTGTTCGGAGTCGAATCGCTACTTGGGTATCCTGCTCAGGGTCAGATGCGACGTTCTGTGAGCACGTGCGCGCTGGCGCCCGGCTCCGCCGCGTCCATGAACAGCGGAGCCGGTGCAGCCGCTTCTGGTCGTGGGGATGTGTCAGTTCTGAATGTCCCATTTGCAAACGGGCTTCTTACCGGGGAAAAGTTCCACTGCTACGCAGAACGTAGTCGCCTTGTCTTCGTCCGAAAAACAGAACTCAACTCGACCGGAATCCCCCCAACGAAAGTCCCAGCCAACGCTTCGCCCGCCCGCCATCCTCGCCGCAATAATCTTGTATAGCCCGATGGAGGAATCCGTCGCAGTCAGTCCGACACAATACGCGAACCTGTCCATCACGATCGCGCCGGAAAGTTCAAACCTACTTACAGGGCCACGCAGCTATCAGGGCCTCAAGGGCGAGACCGGCGAACCGCTCCTGCATCCGCGCAGGTCGTGTGTCGATATATTGAATAACTACTCTCACGGCTTGCTCGTTGATCGCTCCTTCTGGCGAGCATACCTTTCCAAACCTGAACGCTGTATCCCAAACGCCTTCGACGTTACCTGCGCAGAGTCCCTGCCGCAGAAGCGCTGCATTGCGACTTGCATTCGGGATTGTCGCGTCTGGCGAGTCAGAGATAAAGGCGCGGCAGCCCGGCATCAGCCAGTTCGCGCTGCTAGTATCTACGTCCGCTCTCGCTCCCGTCATGCCCACCAAGAGCGTTACGCACAACACCACCATCGCACGCATAAACGCCTCCGATCATTCCAGTCTTGGCAACCTACACCATTCGAGAGTCCGTTCCAACGAACGATCTCATGAATGAGACGCAACCAGGCGAGCCGGTGCAGCCGCTTCTGGTCATGGTGACATGGTTCGGCGTTGGGATCGTAGCCGCATTGGTGCCGCTGGTGTTCCGCTCCGGTTCGATGTATCATGATGATGAGCGGTGCAGCCGGGGCTAAGACATGCTCATCCTGATGAAGCTGTTTTACACCTTTTGGATTTTGCTCGCATGGGGGCTATTGCAGGCATGGACGAAACAAGTTCTGCTGCCCGCGTTGGTCCAGCAAGCCTTGCTCAGTGGTGGTCCTTTTGGGGCAGTTCCTATAGAAGGAGCCGTTCTCGGTGGGGTTCCGGCGGCACTGGCCTTCTGGTTGCTTTGGAAGACATGGCGCTACAGACCTGCCGCCCCGCCGCCGGCGGTGGTGGTGATGATGACCAGCCCCGAACCGACCCCCCTGCCGAGTGAGCCGGACCCTCCAAAGCCGCTCGCTCTGCCGAGTGAGCCGGACCGCAACCCACTCGCAAACGCGCCGGAAACTCCCGCACAAGTTGAAACGTTGGACGAGCGTCTTGACCGGGCACGCCGTGCTCGGCTTGCCTCAGTGAACGGAAGCAAGGAGACTGCAGTGGCCCAAACTGACAAGGCTTGGTCTTTCGAGAGCGACTGCGAGCGTTACGAGAGACTACTAGCCCAAGTCAGGTCTGGTAAGTTCTGGGCCGGTGACAAACCGGGGCGCCCTAGCAAGCAAGAGTTTCAGCGGCAGGTTGAACGCCTTGAAGGCATACTTGCCCAACTTCGTGATGCCGCAACCTGATCGAGCATAGTCGCCAGGCGCCGCGACCGTCACCACGTCACCGCGGCGCATCGGTGTCGAACGCGGAGACCGCTTCGATCCATTGCAGCGCTTCGCGTTCGCTTTCACGGCTGAGGCGCGCGACCTGAGCCGCCACCCGTCGCCGGATCGCCGCCGACCGTGCATCCGGGACGACGAGCCGCACCTCGCGCAAGCCGTTCGTGCGTCGCCGCGCCCGCATTGCCTTCATCCGTTCAGCCGGGGCGGTCATGCGACTTTCCTTCATCGTGGCGCCTGCTAGTGTAACGCGTTACGATGCTCGGATCAACCACTGACGGCAGACGAAGCGCAATTCGGCCAGCCGCGCCGGCAAGGCCAGGGGGCGAGGTTCAACAGCCCGATTGAACCAACCCCCCGCGCGCCGCAGAATGCCGCGCAACGAACGCCTGCCGGGGAGCACGTCCATGTCCGCATCCACCGAAAGCTATGCGCACGGCGCCAGCGACATCCCGCTGATCGGCGAGACGATCGGCGCCAGCTTCGACCGCACTGTGGCCGCCTGGGGCGACCGCCCCGGGCTGATCGTCCGCCAGCAAGGGATACGCTGGCGTTTTCGCGAATTGGGCGAGAAGGTCGACGCCTTCGCCGCCGGCCTGGTGGCACTTGGGCTGCAGCCGGGGGACCGCGTCGGGATCTGGTCGCCCAACAACGCCGAGTGGGTGGTGACGCAGTTCGCCACCGCCAAGGCCGGGCTGATCCTGGTGAACATCAACCCGGCCTACCGGCTGGCGGAGCTGGAGTATGCGCTGAACAAGGTCGGCTGCCGCGCGCTGATCACCGCGACCGCGTTCAAGACCTCGGACTATGTCGGCATGCTGACCACGCTGGCGCCGGAGTTTTCTACCGCGCAGCCCGGCCGGCTGACCGCGGCAAGATTTCCGAAGCTGGAGATGGCGGTCCAGATCGGCCCCGCGCCGGCGCCGGGGTTCATCGCCTTCGACAGCATCTATGGCATGGGGGCCGCGTCGCACCGCGCGCACCTGGCCGCGCTGGCGCCAAAACTGCAATTCGACGAGCCGATCAACATCCAGTTCACCTCCGGCACGACCGGGGCGCCCAAGGGGGCGACCTTGACGCACCACAACATCCTCAACAACGGCTTCTTCATCGGCGAGGCGATGAAGCTGACGCCGCAGGACAAGCTGTGCATCCCGGTGCCGCTGTATCATTGCTTCGGCATGGTGCTGGGCAACCTGGCCTGCACCACGCACGGCACGGCGATGGTCTATCCGGGCGAAGGTTTTGAACCGCTGGCGACGTTGCGGACGGTGGCGGAGGAACGCTGCACCGGGCTGCACGGGGTGCCGACGATGTTCATCGCGCAGTTGGAACATCCGGAGTTCGCCGGCTTCGACCTGTCGTCGTTGCGCACCGGCATCATGGCCGGCGCGCCTTGCCCGATCGAGGTGATGCGCCGCTGCATGGCGCAGATGCACCTGTCGGAGATCACCATCGCCTACGGCATGACGGAGACGAGCCCGGTCAGCACGCAGACCACGACCGACGATCCGGTGGCGCGGCGGACCAGCACGGTCGGGCGGGTGCATCCGCACGTCGAAGTAAAAATCGTCGACGCCGAGGGGCGGATCGTGCCGCGCGGCACGCCGGGCGAGTTGTGCACGCGCGGCTACTCGGTGATGCGCGGGTACTGGGACGATCCGGAGCGTACCGACCAGGCGATCGACGCGGCGCGCTGGATGCACACCGGTGACCTGGCGACGATGGATGCCGAGGGCTACGTCAACATCGTCGGGCGCATCAAGGACATGGTGATCAGGGGCGGGGAGAACGTCTATCCGCGCGAGATCGAGGAGTTCCTGTACCGGCATCCGAAGATCCAGGACGTGCAGGTGTTCGGCGTGCCGGATGCGCGGTTCGGCGAGGAGCTGTGCGCCTGGGTCAAAGTGCGCGCCGGGGAGTCACTGACGGCGGAGGAGGTGCGTGAGTTCTGTCGCGACCAGATCGCGCACTACAAGGTGCCGCGGCACATTCGTTTCGTCGACGAGTTCCCGATGACGGTGACCGGGAAGATGCAGAAGTTCATCATGCGCGAGCGGATGACGGCGGAGCTGGGGGTGCAGGAAGCGGCGACGGCGTAGCCACACCATTCTCCCCCGCCCCTTGAGGGCTTGGGCCGCGAAGCGGACCAAGGTCGGGGGGAGGGGTGGGAATTGGCACCGGCGGTGCCGGCTCGGCCCCTCCTCCCAGCCTTGGTCCGCTTCGCGGCCCAAGCCCTCAAGGGGAGGGGGGAGAATTTCATTGTCACCTCGCTGTCACTCACCAGCGTCGATGCGTATCGTCTCGACCTTTTCCGGCGGCACGCAACACTCACTGCCCGCCTCGCCCGTCCCGCGGAGCGTAATTTGCAGACCACCGGACGGGTCGCTGCCGGCATCGTATGCATAGGTGAACCGTTGGGTTGGCCCGGTGCCCCAGGACAGAGGAATCCGCAGCTCCGGGAGGAGCTCGGCAGTCAGTCGGAATACCGCGAGGTATGTCGTCGTGGCGTTCGGCGCACGTCCCTCGGTGTACTCCAGAAGTGCATAGGTCCGGCCGTGCTGGTCAGCGACAACACTCGCCTTGGCCCGGCCGTACGAGGAGCAGAAATCCTCGCGCGCCAGTTCCTTGCCACCGTCCGTGATCACCAGCCTCATCGCATCGCCAGTGAAGTCGCACCCCGTGAAATTGGGAGCCGCGGATTGGTTCGGCGACACCCTCGATACGATTTCGGCCTTGGGCACGGCGTGCGCCGCCGGCGTGGTCCCCGCCAGTGTGGCCCAGGACATCACGATCACGGCGCAGATGCGAAGAATTTTCGTTGCCATTTCCGACCTTTTTTTGTCGTTCTGCCCCAAATGGCACGCTGGCACGCCCTACCCGTCGTGCCCGGTCAGTAGGAACACTTCGGTCGTCGCCGCCTTCAGCCTTATCGCCAGTGCCTCCTGGTATTGCGCGGACTTGTACCACTCCATCGCCCGTTCCGGACTCGGAAACTCCAGCAGCACCATCCGCCCCGTCTGGCGCCCGCCCTCCAGCGTCTCGGTCGCCCCGCCGCGCACCAGGTATTTCCCGCCGAACGCCGCGATCGCCGCCGCCGCCAGCGGGCGATAGGTCTCGTACAGCGCTGGATCGGTCACCTCGACCTCGCCCAGAATGTAGCCCTTCGGCATCATCGCCTCCCCTGCCTGCCGCCGCCGGATTTGACGGATCGGCCTCAGCTTCGTGGAATACGCTGATTACCGGGGGGAAACCAAGTGCCGAGCACCACCAGCGACGCCGACACCTATGATTTCGTCGTCACCGGCGCCGGGTCCGCGGGCTGCGCGGTCGCCGCGCGGCTGTCGGAATCCGGCCGCCATCGCGTGCTGCTGCTGGAGGCCGGGGGCAAGGACAGCAACCCCTGGATCCACATTCCGCTCGGCTACACCAGGACCTTCACCAATCCGGCGGTGAACTGGATGTTCGACAGCGAGCCGGAGTCGTCGCTCAACAACCGCATCATGTACCAGCCGCGCGGAAAAGTGCTCGGCGGCACCAGCTCGATCAACGGCATGGTCTACATGCGCGGCAACCACGCCGACTACGACGACTGGCGCCAGCGCGGCTGCACCGGGTGGGACTGGGACTCGGTGTTGCCGTACTTCAAGAAAGCCGAACACCAGGCGCGTGGCCCGAGCGAATACCACGGCGTCGGCGGCCCGCTGCGCGTCTCCGATCAGCCGCAGCGCTGGGAACTGGCGGACGCGCTACTGGAAGCCACCGTGCAGGCCGGCATTCCGCGCAACGACGACTTCAACGGCGCGAAGCAGGAGGGCGCCGGCTTCTACCAGACCACCACCTCCAACGCGCGGCGCTGGAGCACCGCGGTCGCCTATCTTCGGCCGGCGCGCACGCGGGCCAACTTCGTGGTGCAGACCAAGGCGCACGCCACGCGGCTGCTGATCGAAAACGGCCGTGCCGTCGGTGTCGAATACCACACCCCGGCCGGGCGCCGGACCGCGCGCGCCCGGCGCGAGATCGTCGTCTCCGGCGGCGTCTACGGCTCGCCGCAACTGCTGCTGCTGTCGGGCATCGGGCCGGCGGCGCATCTGCAGGCGATGGGCATCCAGGTGCTGCGCGAGTTGCCGGTGGGCGAGAACCTGCACGACCATTTCAACACCTACCTGACCTACAAGTGCGCCAAGCCGATCACCCTGAACGAGCTGCAGCACAGCCTGCTGCGCCGGGTCGGCGCCGCGGCGCAGTACGCGCTGTTCCGCAAGGGGCCGATGTCGGGCAACGGGCTGTATGTCGGCGCCTTCTTCTGCTCCGATCAGCGCTTCGAGCGACCCGACATCCAGATGAACATGTTCGCCTGGAGCACCACCGAGCGCACCCGCAACGGCATCGTCTCGCACCCGTCCCCGGGCTTTACGCTCAGCCCGGTGCATCTGCGCCCGGAGGGCCGCGGCACGCTGCGGCTGAAATCGCCCGACCCGCTCGCGCCGCCGGAAATCCGTTTCAACTTCCTGCGCAGCGACTACGACTACCAGGCGCTGATCGCCGGCATGCGCATGGCGCGCCGCATCGCCGCGCAGCCCGCCCTCGCGCCGTACATCGTCGAGGAGACGCTGCCCGGCCCCGGCTGCACCACCGATGCCGACATGATCGCCGACATCCGCGCCCGCGGCGTCTCCAATCTGCACCCCGTCGGCACCTGCCGCATGGGCACCGGCCTCGACGCAGTGGTCGATCCGCGGCTGCTTGTGTATGGTGTCGCGGGGTTGCGTGTCGCCGACGCCTCCATCATGCCGCAGGTCGTCGCCGGCAACACCAACGCGCCCAGCATCATGATCGGCGAGAAATGCGCCGCGATGGTGCTGGAGGATGCGACTGCTTAAGGAGGGGCGGCTGAAGGAACAGGCGGCATGACGAGCGGAAAGGAACCAAGACCATGCGCTGGGCACGCTTCGATCGGAACGGCACCGCCGGCTACGGCATCGTCGAGGGCGACACGATCGTTCCGGTGCGTGGCTCGCCGTTGGCGACCTGGGAACGCACCGGCGGGCGGCACAAGCTGGCCGACGTCAAGCTGCTGGTCCCGCTGGAACCGCTGACCTTCTACGCCTGCGGCCTGAACTACCCGGAACACGTGCGCGAGGTCGCAACGAAGCGCGGCGAGGAGCCGAAATTCCCGCCGCAGCCCGACATCGGCTATCGCGCCAACAACGCGCTGATCGCGCAGGACGAACCGATCGTCATCCCCAAGGATGCCACCGACAAGGTGCAGTACGAGGGCGAGCTGGTCGCGGTGATCGGGCGCAAGTGCAAGCACCTGACCCGCGACGACGCGCTGTCCGCGGTGCTCGGCTACACGATCGGCAACGACGTGAGCGAACGCACCTGGCAGCGGGGCGACCGCACGCTGTGGCGCGCCAAGAACACCGATACGTTCAAGCCGATGGGCCCGTGGATCGAGACCCACGTCGATCTGGAGAGCCTGATCACCAAGGTGCGCCTGAACGGCGCGCAGATGATCGAGTTCCACACCAACCACATGATCTTCGGCGTGGTGGATTTTCTGGTGGCGATGACGCGCTACCTGACGCTGTATCCGGGCGACATGGTCTGGATGGGCACCGAGGGCGCCACCGCCGACATGAAGCACGGCGATGTGTGCGAGGTCGAGATCTCCTCGATCGGCACGCTGCGCAACCCTGTGGTGCGGGAGGCGTGACGCAACGGGCCGGCGACGTTACCGGTCCGGTCACGACTATTTTGCTTACCGTCCCATGGTGCTCTTGTGGCACCCTTCCCGCCGTACGCCGATCATCCGCGGCGTCGGCAGGAGGGCGGCTGCATGCGGCACTTCTTCCCCGGTGCGATTCTGCTGCTCGCGTGCCAGGCGCACGCGGCCCCGCCCGACGACGCCGACCCGCAACTGGCGCCCTGGTTCAACAGTCTGCGCCAGCCGTTCACCAACGCGCTGTGCTGCTCGATCGCCGACTGCCGGCCGGTGCCGTCGCGCCTGCTCGACGGTCACTACGAGGCTTTTGTCGGCGGCGACTGGCGCGTGGTGCCGGACGAGCGCGTGCTGACGCGGCCGGACAACCCGACCGGACACGCCGTGGTCTGCTGGACGCCGCGCGCCGGCGTGCTGTGTTTCGTGAAGGCGCCGGAGAGTTGAGCGGGCCGCGGCGCGCGGGCGTCGGATTGGCCGGGGCGGGATTGACCAGCGCCTGATTGGACAGCGCCTGATTGGACAGCGCCTGATTGGACAGCGGCTGATTGGACAGCGGCGGGTTGGGCAGCAGCGGATTGGACAGTGCCTGATTGGACAGTGGCGCCGGCGGAGGCTACACGCCGACCGCCATTGTGAGAG
>Ga0209415_10012206_pt1 | contig 14352 bp, 11 predicted proteins | sample PeaSoiSIISIP2007_FD_187696 | JGI IMG/M metagenome (GOLD analysis project Ga0209415, IMG submission 187696) | Peat soil microbial communities from Weissenstadt, Germany - SII-SIP-2007 (SPAdes) (version 2) | ecosystem: Environmental > Terrestrial > Soil > Wetlands > Peat | place: Germany... | reverse complement strand
GCGGCCTCCGGGCAGCCGAGATGGTCGAGCATCATCGCACCCGACCAGATCTGCGCGATCGGGTTCGCGACGCCTTGGCCGGCGATGTCCGGTGCCGAGCCGTGAACGGGCTCGAACATCGAGGGGAAGTTCCGCTCCGGATTGAGGTTGGCCGACGGCGCGATGCCGATCGTCCCGACGACGGCCGGACCCAAGTCGCTGAGGATGTCGCCGAATAAGTTCGAGCCGACGACGACGTCGAACCAGTCCGGGTGCAGCACGAAGTTCGCGGTGAGGATGTCGATGTGGAACTGGTCGGTGCGCACGTCGGGATAGCGTTCGGCCATGACTTTGACGCGCTCGTCCCAGTACGGCATCGTGATCGTGATGCCGTTCGATTTCGTCGCCGACGTCAGGTGGTGCTTGGGCCGGCTACGCGCGCATTCGTAGGCGTAGACGAGGATGCGGTCGACGCCGCGCCGCGTAAAGATCGATTCTTGAAAGACGATTTCGTCGTCGGTGCCCTCGGCAAAGCGGCCGCCGACCGTCGAGTATTCACCTTCGCTGTTCTCGCGCACGATGACCATGTCGATGTCGCCGGTCGAACGCCCGGCCAAGGGCGATGCGATGCCCGGCATCAGCCGCACCGGCCGCACGTTTGCGTACTGCTGAAAGCGGCGGCGGATCGGGATGAGCAGCCCCCACAGCGAAACGTGATCGGGAACGCCCGGAAAGCCCACCGCGCCGAGAAAGATCGCGTCGTGCCGGCGAATCTGCTCGAGGCCGTCCGGCGGCATCATGGCCCCGGTGGCGCGGTAGAATTCGCAGCTCCACGGAAACGGCTCCCACTCGAAGCGCAAGCCGAAGCGCTTCGCCGCCGCGTCGAGCACGCGCATACCCTCCGGGACGACCTCGGTCCCGATGCCGTCGCCGGGAATCACCGCAATCTTGAACGTTTGCATCAGCTCGAAACGTTCAAGTACGCTTTCGAAATGTCGGCGACCGACTTGGCGCCGGCCAGACGCATCGTCATCTTGAACTCGGTATTGAGATGCTCGAGCACGCCTTGGACGCCCATCCAACCCCCGAGCGCGAGCCCGAAGAGTACCGGACGGCCGAGCGCGACGGCGTTCGCGCCCATGGCCAGCGCCTTGAACACGTCCTGACCACGGCGGATTCCGCCATCGATGATGATGGGGATTCGTCCGCCGACCGCGTCGGCGATGCGGGGCAACATCGTAAACGACGCCGGCGTGTCGTCGAGCTGACGGCCGCCGTGATTGGAGACTTGGATGCCGGCGACGCCGTGTTTGATCGCTTCGGTCGCGAGCGCCGGCGAAAGCACGCCCTTGATGAACACCGGCAAGCCGGTCACGTCGCGAACGTAGGCGATGTCGTCCCAGCCCAGGTTTTCCTTGAACGGCGACGAGCCGTAGCCGCCGCCGCCGACCCCGGGAAAATTCGCATTCGGCAACGGCGAGTGGAAATGGTTGCGAACGTCCGTTTCGCGATTCGACGAAACGAACGCATCGATCGTGATGGTGACGGCCTTGTAGCCGGCGGTCTTGGCGCGCAGCAGCACGTCGCGCGTCATGCCGCGGTCCTTCGGGATGTAGAGCTGGAAGAATTTCGGGCCATCGCCGGCCTTCATCGTGTCTTCGAGCGTGACGTTCGACTGCGACGGCGCGATCATCAGCGTGCCGGCGGCAGCCGCACCGCGAGCCGACCCCGCTTCAGCCGATGCATGCGCCAATCCGTGACCCCCCATGACCGTGACGACGATCGGCATCGAAATGTGATTTCCGAGCAACGTCGTCGACGTATCGGCCGCGTCGAGGCCGCTCAAGTAGTGCGGGACGATCGTCACCCGCTTGTACGCCGCCTCGTTCTCGCGTTTCGTCCACTCGTCGCCGGCGGCGCTGGCGATGTAGCCGAAACCGCCCGCCGGGATCACCTTTTGCGCCTGCCCTTCCAACTCGCGCAGATTGATGATCTCGATCGCCCTGACGTCGGTCGGCGCGCCGTAGCCCGGGAAGTGCTGCAGCGGTGGCCCGCTATCGTCGGCCGCCGCAACGATCGACGGTTTGAGCAGCGCCGCTCCCCCGGTCAGCGCGGCCGCCACGGCGGAAGAGGTAAGAAAGTCGCGACGATTACGAGCCATACGGGACTCCTTTACGCGGTGATGAGCAACTCTTTCAGTCGCGGGTAGACCTCGCGCGCGAAGATCGTCATGCCCCGGACGGTTTCGTCGTGTTCGAGAAAACCGGCCTGCCCCATCATCAGCAGGTGGCCGTAGCCGCCCACGTGCGCGTGATGCCGCGCGATCTGGCGGTACACCGTGTCGGGATTACCCGCGAACACGATGCCTTGCTCGATGCATTGCTCGAGCGAGGACGAGCGATCGAAAGCAGTTGAGGCGCCACGCAACAGCGCCGCGGCGGTCTTGAGCGATGCGTAGCCGGGTGGATTCTTGAATTGCGTTGCAACCTTGTTTGCGCTCAGGTACCAGAGCAGTTTGCGCGCGCCGGCGTAACCGCTCTCGTCGGTATCGCCGGTATACACGAGTGCGGCGTAGGCGAGCCGGTCTTCGTGCATCGGCTGGCCGTTGACCGCGCGCCGGTTGCGGTACGTTTCGAAGATCGTCTTCGAAGCATCGAAGCCGGTCAAGAAGGTCGCCGCGACGTGGCCGAAATCAGCGATCTTGTCGACCTGCGCGGCGGTCGAGGCAGTCACCCACACCGGTGGATGCGGTTGCTGGTAGGGCCGCGGCCAGATGTTCACCTGGCGGTAGTTGAAATAGCGGCCTTCCCAGTTGAACGGGCCGTCGTGACTCGTCCACGCTTTGAGAATCAGGTCGTGCGCCTCCCACAACCGGTCGGCCGTGCGCACCGGATTGCTGTTCGCCGCAAAGATCTCGTAGGGGACGCCGCGCACGAAACCGACTTCGAGCCGCCCGCGCGCGTAGTTGTCGGCCATCGCCATCTCTTCGGCCACGCGCACCGGGTCGCGCCGGTTCCCAATCGGATTGCCGAGGATGAGAATGCGCGCGGTTTTGGTTATTCGTGTGAGCGCGCCGAGCACGATCGCCGCCGACGGGTTGAGGTTCGTCGCCGTCGCGTGGTGCTCGTTGAGCATCAAGTCCAGCCCAACGTCCTCGGCCGTCTGCCACTCGTCCAAATAGCGGTGGTAGAGCTCCGCGCCGATCTTCGGATCGAAGTTGCGGTTGGGCAGGCTGACGCGAATCGAGGGGAAGGTCGCCGGATCGGGCAGATACGGATAGGCGTTTTCGCTAAAGTACCAAGCGCGCAACGTCTCGCTCCTAACGGGCTCGTAGCGAAGGTGCCGGTGCGCAGATAAATCGCGCCACCTGCTCGACGAACGCTTCGGGCTGCTCGATGTGCGGGACGTGTCCGGCATTGGGGATCAGCTCGAACCGCGCGCCCGGAATGCGTTCGCAGTAGGCGCGCCCATAGGCAGGCGTCACGATGCCGTCGCTCTCACCCCACAACACCAGCGTGGGAACGTCGATTCGATGCAGGCGTCGCGGCAGCTTGGGATCGTGCGCGTACGGTTCCCAAAGGTAGAGCGCCGATGCCTCGCGGTTTCGCGCGACGATTTGGAGCGCTTCATCGGAGAGCGTCGCCGGATCGACCGCCCGGCTCGGGTCGGCAAACGCCAGCCGCACCAACTCGGCCGGATCGGTGGCGAAGATGTCGACGATGTCGCGCGTGAGCCGGTCGCTGACTTTGATCCCGACCGCATCGACGAGGATCAGCCGCGCGAGGCGGGCCGTCGATTTGACCGCGATTTCGGCGGCGATCCAGCCACCCATCGAGCACCCGATCACGGTGACGTCGCGCAGGTCGAGCACGTCGAGCAGATCGAGATAAATGTAGGCCAGGTCGTCGACGCTATCGATCCAGTCGGGCAGCACCGCGCGACCGAAGCCCGGATGCGTCGGAGCGATCACGCGCCCGAGCGCCGCCAGGCCGTCCAGGAACGGTGCATCCGGCGGTAAGCCGCCCGCACCGTGCAGCAGGAGGATCGGCGCGCCGGCACCGCGGTCGAGGTACGAAAGCGGCACGCCGCCGGCTAGCAATTCCTTCGCGGTCGCGACGCTCATGGCGGCGGCGTTCTCGGCCCGCCGCCATGAGCCCCTTTACGGAGGCGCTACGGGCGCGCCACCGGCTGAAGCGGCGCCGGGCTCACGCTCAGCCTTTCTTGAATCGGGGCGTCGGGGTCACGGACCGAAACTGTATTCATCGTTGCTCCGTACGATGGCTGTGAGGAAGCGACACACGTGGGCATAGCCCTGGCCGCCATCGCACTCTTGCTGGCGTTGTCCGGCGCGCGCGCGGCAGCGGCATCCTTGGCGGCCAGCGTGCCGGCCGTCGCGGCGGCGCCGCCCCGGGATGCCCAAGCGTCGCTATCCGCCTGGCCGGCAGATCCGGTACTCCCCCTGACCTGGGACGTCGTTAGCACGCGCGCCGCCGACGAGCCCACGGCGGTGCACCTTGCGACCGATGGCCGCTACCTCTACGTGCGTTTCGATGCGACGCAGCGCGAGCCGGCCGCCGCAACGCAGCACAGCAACGACACGATTACCGGCGGCAGCAACGGCACCAACGGCAGCCTCGCCTGGAGCAACGACGACGCGGTATGGGTCGATCTGTGGCCGACCGGCGCGACCGGTTTCCAATACCAGTTCGAGGCCAACCCGAACGGTTCGCACAACGAAAGCTCGACCGAGAACGCCGCGTTTGCGCCGCGGTGGGAATCGCACGGCGCGATTCACGACGGCGGCTATACCGTCACGATGGCGATTCCGCTCGGCGTGCTGCACGGCGCGCGCAGCGGAACGTGGCGGGCGCAGTTCATTCGCTACGTGCGCGCAACGGGGGCCGAATACGTGTGGTCGTTCGATCCGGCCCAGACGAATGCCGACGACGTGACGCGGGCCGGGGCGTTGTCCGTTACGGTCGCGGTAAAGGCGCCGCTTCCGAAGCCGCGGGCCGGGGTCTACGCGCTCGGTGCGGCGGCGAGCGCGCCCGCCGGCGGTTCGACCTCGCGCGTGGGCGCAGATGTCTCCGTTCCGGTCACGCCGACCGCGGCGTTCTTCGCCACCTTTCACCCGGATTATTCGAACGTCGAGCTCGACCAGCAAACGATTGCGCCGAGCGTCTACCAGCGGCAGTACAACGAAGTACGGCCCTTCTTCACGCAGGCTGCGTCGTACTACAACATCTTCAACTGCGACGTGTGCATCGGATACTCGGCGACCCTGTATACGCCGGCCATCCCGACCTTCGCGCAAGGCTACGCGTTCGAGGGGAAACAGGGCAATTTCGGCTTCGCCGGTTTCGATGCCATCGCCACCAGACGCAGCGACATCGCCGGCGCCCTCGACTACACCTCACCCGACACGCACTGGCAAGGCGCTTTCCAGCATGTCACCACGGACTTGCCCGGGCTGACCGACGACACGAACGAGTTGGGCTTCAACTGGAACGATCACGTCCACCTGAGCGGCTACGCGCACTATACGACCGAAACCGGCACGAACGTGCTCGATCCCGGTCAGGCAACGGCGGCCGACGCCGGCGGCGGCTACGGCAGCACGCATTTCGCGCTTTACGGAGCGCTACGCAGCGTCGGCGCCCAATTCAATCCGGTCGACGGTTTCGTCACACACCCCGGCATCGCGGGCTACGCGGTGTTCAGTTCGCGCATCTGGAACTTCGCGCCGTCGGACGCCCTGGCATCGGTCGGCATCAGCGGCGTTCTCGATCGTTATCAAGGACCGGTTTTCGGTCAGTCGCAGAGCGACCAGCAATTGACCTTCGACCTGCTCACCAAGAGCGCGTGGGATCTGCAGCTCTACAGCGGCTCCGACTACTGGCGTTTTGGCAGCGCGCTCGAGCCGGTTTCGCAAAACGGCGGATTCAACCTTACCTATCACAGCGGGTTGCAGACCAACAACCCCGGGAACTTTCCGTCGCACGGTTCGTCTGCGACGCCGACGAACATCCAATACTCGACCGGCCGCTACGGCGCCGGGCGGCTCGATACGTGGTTTCGCACCTCGACCGTTCGCCTCGGCGAGCGGGGCACGCTGACGTTCACGCTCGACAACACCTCGCAGTGGCTGCGCAGCGGCCCCGACAACATCCAGTGGTTCGACGGCGTCGCATACTCCTATCAGGTGAATCGCGAGTCGTCGTTTGCCGTGGGTCTGCGCAGCGTCACCGGCATGCCGCCGCAGCCGAACGGCGGCGGAGACTGCACCGGTAAATGCACCAACGTCGCCATAGCTTACCACTTGCGCCTGACCGACGAAGAGTTCTACCTCGCCTACGGCAACCCGAACACGCTAACCACCGCCCCCCAAGCGATCCTCAAAATCATCTTCTACCTCGGCGGCCAAAAGGGCACGTGAGCCTCAGATGCGGAACGATCCGGCCATCGTCGTTTCCCAGAACAGCTCGGCGAGATCGACCTTGCGATGCGCCACGCCTTGCTCGTGGGCGAAGGTCGCGAACGCTTCGAGCGTCACGAGGTTGGGTTCGATGCCGTATGGGAAGGGATCGGGCCCGAAGAGTTCTTGCGCACGCTCGAAGTAGAAGACGCCCCACGGAATCGGGAAGCGCGAGGCGGTAGCCTCCACGGCCCGCGCGTAGCTGCGCAGCTTTGCTTCCTCGAAGGCCTTGAAGAGGTTGCGCGCGACCCACGGGTTGCGTTCGAGGATCGGACGCTGGATGGCGAGGACGTGCATGATCGGGAAGATCCCCGTCGCCTCGAAATACGCTTGCTCGACCGCTTGATAATCTCTGAACAGCCGCACGACGCGCGGGTCACCGTGCTCGAACGCAGCCGGGGGATGCGCCGCGAACACCGCCGCGATCTCGCCGCTCAGGAGCATTTCGTTGAGGCTCTTCCCGCGCACCGGTTCGAGCGTCACGCCCGCCGGCAGTTGCAGCTCAACTTTTTCTTCCCGGCCCGCCTCGTTCGTGCCGGCTTGCACCCAATGCACGTCGGTCAGCTTCAGGCCGTATTGCTGCTTCAAGAAGCCGCGCGAATAGATGGCCGCCGTTTGCGCCCACTCCGGCAGGCCCACTTTTTTGCCGCGCAGATCCTCGACCGTTTTCACCGGACCGTCGCGCAGCACGTAGCCCGATGACTGCCGGAACACGCGCGACGGGAAGACCGGAATCGCGCTGAAGGTATCGTCGCCTTGCGAGATGAGCGAAATATACTTTCCAAAGGAAAGCTCGCACACGTCGAATTCGTGAAATTTCAGCGAGCGGTAGAAGATCTCTTCGACTTGGAAATCGAGCGCGGTGAGCGTGATGCCCTCCGCACAGATGCGGCCGCTCGTCAGATCGTGCGTATGATCGTAGTCGCTCAGCGCCATGGAAAGTGACAGCTTTTCCGGCATGCGGTGAGCCTTTTCGACCCGCCGGGGCATCCCCTCGTTCGATCGAGGAATGCCTGGCGAGGAGAGATAACCGGTGCGCTATGCCGTTCACCGCCGATCTTGTCGAAGAACTCGCGCTCGCCCTCGACAACGCCGAACGCTCGCACCAGCAATTGCGCCAGTTTTCGCTCGAGTATCCCGACATCACGATCGAGGACGCGTACGCGATTCAGCGGGCCTGGATGCGCCTGAAATTCTTGAGCGGACGCGAGCTCAAAGGGCACAAGATCGGCCTCACGTCGCGGGCCATGCAGCGGTCGTCGAACATCACCGAGCCCGACTACGGCGCGCTGCTCGACGACATGTTTTTCTCAAACGGCGGCGACGTTCCGATCGACCGGTTCATACTGCCGCGCGTCGAGGTCGAGCTGGCCTTTATTCTCAAGGATCGTCTCAGCGGCCCGGCGTGCACGATCTTCGACGTTCTCAGCGCGACGGATTACGTGGTCCCGGCAATCGAGATCATCGACGCGCGCATCCAGCAGATCGACCCCCAGACGAAGGTCACGCGCAAAGTGTTCGACACGATCTCCGACAACGCGGCCGATGCCGGCATCGTGCTGGGCGGGCGGCCGGTCAAGCCGGGCGACGTCGACCTGCGCTGGGTAGCGGCCGTGCTCTACCGCAACGGCGTCATCGAAGAATCGGGCGTCGCGGCGGCCGTGCTCAACCATCCCGCCAACGGACCGGCGTGGCTCGCCAACAAACTGCACCCGCATGGCGTCACGCTCGAGCCGGGCCAAGTCATCCTGGGCGGATCGTTCACCGCCCCCGTCGCCGCGCGTGCCGGCGACACGTTCCACGTCGACTACGGAACGCTCGGCTCGATCTCGGTCCGCTTCGCCTGATCGCTTCGCATAATGTTGTCAGTGCGTTCAGTTCCGTGAAATAGCCAGCCCGTAGACCGGCGGCAGGCCCGTCGCGATTTGATCGAACGACTCGCCGTAGTCGGTGGACATCCAGATCGTCCCGTCGTTCATGCCGACCAGAAACGATCCCGTTTGGTCGGGACGCGCGGCCGTCGCACGTGGGGCGGCCGTCATTTTGTCCGGTAACCCCCGGCCCTTGAGTTCTTTCCAGGAGCGCCCCTGATCGTCGCTGCGGAAGAACTTCGAATTCGCGCCTTCCGGCCGCCGCCACATACCCGGTGGAACCTCCGCGGCGGCGGTGAACAGAATGTCGGGTTCGGACTCATGAAAGGCGATCTGCGAGACGTACTCGCGCGTGAGCCCATCGCTCGAGAAGACGAAATGGTCGCCGAGATCCTCGCTGCGGAAGATGCCGTTGCCGCTCGCCGCCAGCAACACGCGGGGGTGGTTCGGCATCACGCTCACCGTATGCGAATCGATCGTGGTGCCGGCCTTGAGGTTTTCCCACGTTTTTCCGCCGTCTTTCGAACGAATCAGCCAGCCTTCTTCGATCGCGCCGAAGACGAGATTCGGATCTTCGCGCGAGAGTCCGAGCCCCTTGACGTGCGCGACGTGGGGCGGGTTGGGAAAGGTCCAATCGATCGTCGTACGCAGGCTGTGCAGTTGCTCGCAGAACGTCCAGGTGTCGCCGTAGTTCGTACTCTTGAACACCGATGCCGGTCCGGTCCCGACGTAGATCTCGCCGGTGGCCGGGTGCTGCACGATCGACCAGATTTCTTTGTAGATCAACCCGTCGTTTTTCTCGTGCCAGGTTTTACCGCGATCGTCGGAACGGAACATGCCCCCGCGCCGTGTTCCCATGTACAGGCGGTCGGGGTTGTGAAAGTCGATGAAAATCGGGGCTCGCACCAAACCGCTGTCCGGCACGCCGACGGCTTCGATGTCGTTGAGGCCGGAGTTCAGAGCTCCACGGAGCAAGCCCGTTTGGGTCGAAATGTAGACGTCCGGATGGCTCGGCATAGCAGTTCTCTTTCGCGACCAAAAAGCTAAGGCCGGGTTTTTCGACGCCACCTCGGCGCTTCCCGGGGAAGGACATCAACCCGCCCCATAGCAACAGAACGCGATGCCGCACGAGAATTCCGCGCCCTGTTTGCCGCGTTCCGCCGCGCTGGCGCTGATCGCCGGGGGCGTGCTCGCCGCCGCCCGCCCGGCTGCGGCGCAGACGGCCGCGCTGAGCGTGCGCATCGGCGCGCAGGCGATCGATGCCGCCGGCGAGGCGTTCTACGGCGACCAAGCCGGGATCTTCGTCAGAAACGGCATTACCCCGCAGGTAACGCTGCTGCCCAACGGCGCGACGATCATTAACGCGGTGCTGGCCGGCGATCTCGACGTCGGCGAGGCCAACCCCATGCAGGTCGCAGCGGCGATCGCGCGCGGGATTCCGCTGCAGATGATCGCGCCGGCCGTGCTTTATTCGAAGCGCGATGCCAACGCGAACCTCGTGGTCGCAAAAGATTCGCCGTTGAAATCGCCCAAGGACTTGGTCGGCACGACGCTGGGCGTGGGGTCGCTCGGTGACTTCAACCAAATCAGTGTTTTGGCATGGCTCGACGCCAACGGCATTGCGCGCGAGAGCGTGCACTTCGTTGAAATCCCGTTCGGACAAGTCGGCGCCGCACTGCAACGCGGCACGATCCAGGCCGGATTCATCACCGAACCGTTCAAGGGCGACGCCGTGCGGGCCGGCCAGATCCGCGACTTCGCCGATACCTACCTTGCCGTGGCGCCCGAACTCGCCGTCGTGGTGTGGTTCACCACGAAGGCCTGGCTGCAGAAAAATGCGGATGCGGTAAAGAAACTCGTCAAAGGCATCTACGCGACGGCGCTCTATTCGAACACCCACTACGCCGAGACGGGCGCTATCCTCGCGAAGATCGCGAAGATGGACCCGGCCACCGTCGCCGTCATGAAGCGCCTCTACTTCGCGACCTCCAACCAGCGCCGGTACGTTGAACCGATCCTCCGCGTCGCCGCGAAGTACGGGGCGTTGCCGCGCCCCGTCTTCTTCGAAGAATACAGCGCGTTCTAGCAGCGCCGTTCAGGCGACCTGGCGGTCTTGGTAGTATTCCTCCGTGGCCCGGTGCAGCTTCAGGTTGGCCACCAGGTGCGGCCGGAAGGCGGAATACGAGAATCCGTGCGCGTTGTCGAGGATGCGTTCGTCCTCGAGCGCCTTCAGGACGGCGCGGACCAAGTCGTCCGGCACGTCGGCCTGGCCGTAGATATAATGGTGGCGCCAGCCGACGGCGGGGAGGTCTTCGTCGGCACCGGGGAAGAGCCGGGCCGGCAAGGTCATCTTCGTCCCACCCCAGTCGGCGTTGATTGAATCGAGAATCCCCTCATCGAAGCGCAGGAAGCGCAGATCTTGCAGAACGGTCAGATCGCGGCCCCACGCCGAACATCCGTTGAGGTAGAGAAAGAAGCCGCTCGTAGCCCCGCTCTTCGCAAGCTCCGCAGTGTGCGTGGCGAGCACGGAGCGGCCCCCCACGCGTTCCTGCTCGCGTTGCTCCGGGGTGCGCGTGCGCGTCGGGCGCAAGTCCGCGCCGCCCCAACTGATGATGCTCTCGCGGGTGAGACCGTGTTCGCGCATGATGCGTTCGATATAGACGCCGATTTGATTCTGCGGCGGCGGCAAGACGACTTTCCACGGGTAGCGCTTTTGCGCCAGTTCCGCAAGCGAGGTGATGCCGCTGGCGCGATCGACGGTTGCCGCCAGCCACACGGGCAAGTTCAGCGCGGCGACCACCCGCAGCTCGGGCAGGTCCATCCCCTCGTAGATGCCGATGCGCCGCTCGGCCCAATCGACGAACGACGGCATCGTGATCCCGAGGACGTTCCTGCCGTCGCACACCGATAGCACGTTGTTGTAGTCACTCACCCGGTCGCCGAGAACGAGATCGTACCCGAGCGGCGCGATCGCTCTTTTGAGCAGCATCCCGCCTTCCCACCAAAACGACCCGATCGCACTCGCGGCAAACGTCACGCTCTTAGACATCGTTGTTTCCCTTTCTGGGTGGGAATTTCGGACCGGCGCCCCGGAACTCATACGGCATGAGACATGGGCTTCCGTCTAGACGGGACGCGCTCGCCGGCGGTTTCGCGGCGTTGGCTTGCGCCGCGCAACCGTTCGCGTCGCGCCCGGCCGGCGCGCAAGATCTGCCCAAGCTGCGGGTGGCGTATCAGCCGTACGAATATAGTGCGCAGGTGTTCTACGCACAAGAGATGGGTTTCTTCTCGAAGGCCGGCCTCAGCGTCGAGCTGCAGGAGATCGCGTACGGCGCCGCGGTCGCGACGGCCGTCGTCTCAAATGCCGTCGACATCGGGGTCGCGACGATCACGACGCTCGCCATCGCCCATTCGAAGGGCATTCCGTTCACGATCGTTGCTCCCGGCGCGGAATTCAACGTGAGCCGGCCACCGACCGGATTTCTCATGGTCGGGAATCAAACCTCGATTCACAGCGGCAAGGACATGAACGGCAAGATTGTCGGCACGCCCGGCCTCGCGACGCTCGGCGAATACGGGGTACGCACGTGGGTGGACGCCAACGGCGGCGACTCGACGACGTTGAAGTTTCAGGAGCTGCCGTTTTCGCAAATGCCGGCCGCGTTCGCAACCGGGCGCATCGACGCCGCGTTCATCGGCGAGCCCTTTCTGACCGACGCGCGCAAAGTCGCCCGCGTCCTTAGCCGCGAAATGGATACGATCGCCAAAGAGTTCGTCATCACGTCGTGGTTCACCACGGTATCGTGGGCGAACGCGCATCCCGACCTCGTCGCGAAATTCCAGAGTGCGATCGGTGAAAGTTCGGCCTGGGCGCTCAAGAATCCGGAAAAGTGCGTCCAGATCATCGCCAAGACGTTCAAGCAAGACCCTGCGACGATTCCCCAAAGCGGCCTCGCCACGTTTCCCCAGCACATCACGCCCGCTCTGATCGACGCCGAGATCGCGATCACCGCGAAGTATGGGAAGTTTGCGCCGTTTCCCGGTCAAGACTTGATCTACAACACGCGCAGCTAAGTGTCCGACCACCGGGGGTGGGAGCGCTCCCTCGTTCTCATGGTCGCTCTGCGGTTAGCAACGACGATGTCGCTCTCGATCGCCTTCCCGTTTCTGCCCTTTTACGTCATGGAGCTGGGGGTCCCAAAGACGTCGGAGGTCGCGATTTGGACCGGCGCGATCGCATCGGTCGGCTTCCTCTGCTCGGCTCTTTTTTCGCCGTTGTGGGGCGCGCTTGCCGACCGCGTGGGCCGCAAGCTCATGGTCGTGCGATCGAGTCTTACGGCATCGGCCTTATTGCTCTTGTCCGGCCTGTGCCACAACGTGTGGCAGCTTTTCGCGGTGAATGCGTGCGCCGGAATCTTCGCGGGGTTCTCCGCGGCTTCCATGGCCCTCGTCGCAACGCAGGTGCCGGAAGAACGGCTGGGATTCTCACTCGGCTGGCTGGCCACCGGTCAGCTCGTCGGCTCGCTCGTCGGTCCGCTCGTGGGCGGCGCGATCGCCGACCAAACGCATAACTACCGCACGGCCTACTTTGTCGCGGCAGCATCGGCGCTGCTCGTCACGGTGGCGTGCATCGCGTTCATTCGCGAGCGCTTTGAACCGGTTCGTCAGACGCCGGAGACGCCATCGATCTTGGAGCAACTGCGCGAGTTGGTGCGGCATCCGGCGCTGGTACCGCTGCTGGCCGTCATGTGTCTCACGCAGGTTACCGTGCTGGCGGCATTCCCCATCATTCCCCTCGTCGTCCGAACGTTCATCGGCAACGGCGGCTGGCTGGCGACGGCGTCCGGGTTTGCGATCGCGGTCACGGGGCTGGCCGACGTGCTCGCCTCACCGTGGCTCGGCAAACGCAGCGACATCATCGGTTACCGCAAGGTGCTCCTCATTTCGCTCGCCGGCGCGGCAATATTTACGCTGCCGCAAGCGTTCGCAAGCAATTACTGGACCTTCGTTGCCCTGCGGTTCGGCGTGGGCATTTTTCTGGGCGGCATCCTGCCCTCGGCAAACGCGCTGCTCGCGCGCCTGTTCTCACGGGAGCAGCGCGGTCAAATCTTCGGGCTGGCGTCGAGCGCAACGTTCCTCGGTATGTTCTTGGGCCCGCTCGTCGGGGGTCTGGTTGGCGCGCAATTCGGCTTCGGCGCCGTCTTTCTCGTCGTGGGATGCCTGATACTGATCAACCTCGGATTCGTCGTGCGACTGCGCGGAACGAGTTTCTGATCTTCGACCCTACTTCGCGCGGACCGCAACCGAGGCGATCATCGTCTCTGCTTTCATGGGTTTGTCGATCACGCCGTAGCGGAGCGCCGCATCGATCAGCGGTTGGATATCCTTCGGATCCAGCGTGTCGGCGGCGGGCGTGCGCTCCATATTCGCGACGACCGACGGATCGACGCCCCAGAAGGGGGCGGTGACGGCGACGGTTTCGGCCTGATGCGTGTTGGTGTAGAGGACCGCTTGACGCAGCGTTTGCGCGAACTTCACAAGTGCGTCGTGATTCTGGGCGATGAAAGCTTCGGTTGCGCACCACCCGGTGACCAAGAAGCGCTTTGCAATCGCCGTATTGGGACGTCCGAGGATGCGTACTTTCCCGGTGGCAAGCGCATTCGCCAAAAACGGGTTGGGGAGTCCGGCCGCCGCAACGCGCCCCGTTTCCAGCGCCGCGAGATCCGACGAGATCGGCAGCTCGATGAACTTCACCGTCGTCGAATCACCGCCGTTGGCGTCGATCCACGCGCGCGTCGCGACCTCGAAATAATCCTTCAACGACGGCGACGGCACGGTCTTCCCGTTGAGGTCCCGACCGGAATTTATCGGCGAGTCTTTGAGCACGATCAGGCCGGCGGTGACATCCTCGCCGACCGAAATCTCGGCCGGGGCAATCAACTGAATCGGCACGCCGTGGGCGCGCGCGCTGATCATCGGCAAGAGACTCGAGCGGCCGATATCGAGGGAGCCGCCGACCACGGCGGC
>Ga0209415_10012205_pt1 | contig 14353 bp, 11 predicted proteins | sample PeaSoiSIISIP2007_FD_187696 | JGI IMG/M metagenome (GOLD analysis project Ga0209415, IMG submission 187696) | Peat soil microbial communities from Weissenstadt, Germany - SII-SIP-2007 (SPAdes) (version 2) | ecosystem: Environmental > Terrestrial > Soil > Wetlands > Peat | place: Germany... | reverse complement strand
GACGTAGAAGTCCACGTTCGCCTGCGGGTCGCTTGCCAACGCGGTAACGTGGTGGATCCCCTTGATATCCATGATGTCCTCCCCGACGAGCCTGTGCATCGTCGCCATCCCTATGGATACGAAATGGCCGGCGCGGAGTCAACGTCAGCGTCGATCTTGTGTCAGCGTCAATCTTCCTGGTCGAGCAACCTGCGAAAAGACTCGAGCTCTTCTTTCTTTTCCGGCGGCGTTGCCGGGTAGGAAACCTTGAGGGACGCGAGGGTGTCCACCGCGATCTGCGACACGATGATCCGCGCGTTCTCCTTGTCATCCGCGGGAACGACGTACCACGGGGCGTCGACCGTGCTCGTGGCGCTGATGCACTCCTCGTAGGCCTCCCGATAGTCTTTCCAGTACTTTCTTTCCTTGATGTCCGCCTCGCTGAACTTCCAGTTCTTCTCCAGGTCATCAATGCGCTGCAGGAACCGCTTCCTTTGCTCCTCCTTGGACAGGTGGAGGAATATCTTCACGAGCCGGGTCCCGCTCCTGTGGAGGTGGCTTTCAAACTCCTTTATGGACTGGTAGCGGCCCTTCCAGAGAGCGCCGTCAGCCGCGGTCTCCTCGGAAAGGCCCTCCGCCCGAAGGAGCTCGGGATGGACGCGCACCACCAGGACTTCCTCGTAATAGGAGCGGTTGAATATACCGATCCGACCTCTCTCGGGAAGGCATTTCGTGGTGCGCCAGAGAAAATCGTGCTGCAGCTCCTCCGCGCTTGGCTGTTTGAAGCTGAAGACCTGGCAGCCCTGCGGATTGACCCCGGACATCACGTGCCGTATGGTGCCGTCCTTCCCGGCGGCATCCATCGCCTGGAAAATGAAGAGGACCGCATAGCTGCCCGACGCATAGAGGACGTTCTGGAGCGAGCTCAGGGCCCGGACATGATCCTCAATGAGGTCCTGGTATTCCTTCTTCGATCCGTACACGGGCTTGACCCGGGTCGGCGCTTCCTTCAGGCTCGTTTTCGCGCCCTGCCGGACGATGAAGTCACCTGGGTCGATCTTCATCAGGCAGTCCCGGCAAGCTCGCGCAGGCGCTCGAGGGCTCCCGGTTTCGTGACGCCGCCGTGATAGCACAGCACCCGGTCTATGGGGTACTCCAGGAGCTTGCGAAGCGACGCGGTGGCAAGGGAAAGGTCTTCGGTGGCTGACGGGCTGGGCCCCTGCAGGACGCCTTCTTCCGCGCGCAAGGCGTCCCCCGAGATCAGGAGCCTGTCAGCGCTCAGAAAGATGCTGATGTGTCCTGGGGTATGCCCGGGTGTGTGGATGACCACCATGCCTCCGCCATAGGGCAGCTTCTCCCGGTCCGCCAGCGCCCGGTCCACGTGGACGCTGGGCGGGTTTGCAAAGAAACGGCGCACGCGTTCCCTCTGCTCCTCCGGGACCCCCTGCAGCCTTTCTTCGATCCGGGCGGGGTCCGCCTTGAGCAGCCTGCGGTCCCCCTGGATGTACGGAATGTCATCCGCGTGAGCCAGGACTTCCGCGTTGCTCGCCTTCACCACCGCGCTTGCCCCGCCAATGTGGTCTATGTCCTGGTGCGTGATGATGATGCGGCGGATGTCCTTCCATCCCAGGCCGAGCCTCGCGAGGTGCTCCCCGATGGCGGCATCCGATCCGGGCACTCCGGTGTCAATAAGCGTGGCACCGTCCGTCTTGTCCCACAGGAGCACTGGATAGATGGTGCTCTCCCGTGCGCCCAGGCGCATGGTAACCTCCAGCGCCTCGAGGTTCTTTCCCAGCTGCATACCTTCCAAGGGTACGGCCGCGGCCCGCGTGCGGTCAACACGACCGCGCTTAGATCTCGATCCCCCCGCGCTGGGTCTCGTACAGCTTGCGGAAGTACCCGTTCTGGCGGACCAGCTCCTCGGGGCTTCCCCTCTCCACGATCCTGCCGGCCTCCACCACGAGCACGGTATCAGCGTCACGAATGGTGGAGAGGCGATGGGCGATGATGAAGCTCGTCCTGCCCCGCATCAGCTGGATCATGCCCTGCTGGATGTGCAGCTCGGTGCGGGCATCCACCGAGCTGGTGGCCTCGTCCAGCACGAGCAGCCGCGGGGCGGCAAGCACCGCCCGGGCAATGGCAATCAACTGCCTCTGGCCCTGGCTGAGGTTTGCTCCAGACTCAACCAGGGGCGTCTCGTATCCCTGCGGAAGGCGCTCGATTGCGTGCGCCGCGCCGGCAAGCTCAGCCGCGCGCCGCATCTCCTCGTCGGATGCATCCTGCTTCCCGTAGAGGATGTTCTCACGGACCGTTCCCGAGAAAAGCCACCCGTCCTGCAGCACCACGCCGAAAGCGCGACGAAGGCTTGTCCGTGAGTAGTCCCGGATGTCGGTGCCGTCGATCAGGATGGCTCCCGAGGTGACCTCGTAGAAACGCGAAAGGAGGTTGACGATGGTCGTCTTGCCCGCTCCGGTCTTGCCGACTATTGCGGTGACGCTGCCCGCGTGTGCCATGAAGGAGACGTCTTTCAACACGGGCACGTCCGGGCGGTAGCCGAAGCTCACGCCGCGGAACTCCACCTCCCCGCGCGGCTGTGCAAGCTCGCTCGCGCCCTCCGTGTCAGCCGGCTCTTCCGGCTCATCCAGCACCTCGAAGACGCGCTCGGCTCCCGCCACGGCGGACATCAGGGTATTGTAGGAATTGGCGATTTCGTTCAGCGGTCTCACGAACTGGCGGGAGTAGGAGACGAAGGTGGCGATGAGCCCGACGCTGATGGAGCCCCGCAGCGCAAGGTAGCCGCCCGTCACCGCCACGAAAGCGAAGCCGATGTTGCTGATGACGTTCATCATGGGCATGAGGAACCCCGTCCAGATCTGGGCCCGCGTTCCCACGCGCCGCAGCTCTTCGTTGATGCCGGCGAACCTCCTCCCCGCCTCGGGTTCCCTCCCGAACGCCTTGACCGCCTGGATGCCGGAGACGGTCTCCTCCACGTGCCCGTTCAGGGCGCCCAGGGCGTCCTGCTGTTCCTTGAACAGCACGCGCGTTCGCCGCGCAATGGTGGAGGTGAGAAGGAAGACAAGCGGGACCGGCACCAGGCTGACGAAAGCCATTGCCGGGCTCAAGAGGATCATGATTGTCAGGGTGCCGGCAACGACCACGACGCCGGACATGAGCTGGACGGCAGACTGGGACACCGTGACACTCACGGCGTCCACATCGTTGGTGAGCCTGCTCATGATGTCACCGTGAGGCCGCGTGTCAAAGAAGGCGAGGGGAAGGCGCTGCATTGTGTCGAACAGGCCCTCGCGGATGTTTCTCACCATCCGTTGGGAGATCCCCGCCATGAGCCATCCCTCCGTGGTCTGGAGAAGCGCGCCGCCAAGGTATGCCGCCAGGAGCGCGAACACGGCCAGCGAAAGCGCGCGGACGGGCAGCGCCAGGCCCCCGAACGCCGCGGCAACGGGGGACCCCGGTGAGCCGGCCATGGCGGCTATCGCATCCACGCTCCGGCCGATCAGGTACGGTCCCGCCATCCCAAGAGAAGAGTCCACCAGGATGAAAGCGAACACGAGGGCAAGCCGCGCGCGCTCGCCGCGAAAATACGACCAGACCCGGGCCATGGACCGGCGCAGGTTGCGCGGCCGCACCTTGATGCCGCCGCGCATGCCGGGGCCCAGCCCCGGGCCGCGTCCGACCATGCCGGGCACGGAGGTGAGCGCGGGGCTGCGGGGATCAGACATCCACGGCCTCCCGTCCCAGCTGCGCAATGCAGATGTCGCGGTATACATCGCACTCCCGCATCAGCGTCTCGTGTCTACCGAGTCCGACGGGCTTCCCGTCGTCGAGCACGAGGACAATGTCAGCGGCGGCGGCCGCCGAAATCCGCTGCGTGATGAGGATGCAGGTGTAGTTGGCGGCGGACCCTCGGATCCCGCCCAGGATCTCCGCCTCCGTAATGGCGTCAACCGAGCTGGTGCAATCGTCCAGGATCAGCACGTCCGGCCTTCGCACCAGGGCGCGGGCAATGGCAAGGCGCTGCTTCTGGCCTCCCGAGAGGTTGACCCCGCCCTGGCCGAGGACGGTCCGATAGCCCTCCGGGAAACCCGCCACAAAGTTGTGGGCGCGGGCAAGGCGAGCCGCCTCCGCGAGCTCTTCGTCCGTGGCGTCATCCCGCCCCCACCGGAGGTTCTCCGCGATTGTGCCCGTGAAGAGGACCGTCTTCTGAGGCACCAGCGCTATGCGCCTGCGCAGGTCCCGAAGATCCAGCTCGCGGACATCCTGTCCGCCAAGGAAGACCTCTCCCCGTGTCGGCTCGTAGAAGCGGGGGACCAGGGAAACCAGGCTGCTCTTACCGGACCCGGTCGGCCCGATCACGGCGGTCAGCTGGCCCGGCGTGCACTCGAGGTCCACGCCCTCCAGCACGAGCCGGCCATGGGACGCCGGGTACGCGAAAAAGATGCCGTTGAATCGCACGGAGACGCCGCCCTGCCCGAGCGGTGTCCCGCCCACCGCCGCCGGCACATCCTCGAACTTCTCGCTTCCCTGCACCTTCAAGATGGCGCCAACCCGGTCCCACGACGCCTTTGCGCGGACGAACGACGAGATGATTGCCGAGATCATGTTGAGGGAGAAGAGGATCTGGGTCATGTAATTGATGAACGCGATGATCTTCCCGATCTGCAGCGAGCTTCCCGCAACGCGAAAGCCGCCGATCCAGAGCACGGCGACGATCCCCAGGTTCATGAAAAGGGAGATTGCCGGGCCGAAGAGCGCCATGACGCGAAGCGCGAAGGTTGATGCGTTGGTGAGCTCCGCGTTGGCTTCGGCAAACCTGCGCACCTCCCGCTTCTCCTGGCCAAACGCCTTGACCACGCGGATCCCGCCCAGGTATTCGCGGGTCACCGAGTTGACGCCGTCCAGGCCTTCCTGCATCCGGCGGAAACGGGGAAAGCCGGTCACCAGGTTCACGGTGATAAGCGCGGCGGAGAGGGGGACGGCTATGGCAAGCACAACGGAAAGCCCTGGCTCCAGCGCAATTGCCATCACGAGGCCGCCCACGGCAAGGATGGGCGCCTTGGCAAAGATCCGCATGACCCCGTTGACGAACGCCTGCACCTGCGTCACGTCGTTTGTCTGCCGGGTGATGAGGGATGCCGTGTCGAAAGTGTCCAGCTCCTGGAAGGAATAGGAAGTGATGCGGTGAAAGAGGTCGGCGCGAAGCTGCGCACCGAAACGATAGGAAACAACGCTTGCCAGGATGTTGCGGCCGGTGGCGCCTCCCGCCCCGAGCGCCGCCACGCTCAGCATCAGGAGTCCCAGCCGGATGACAATCCCGATGTCCCGCGCCGCGACTCCACTGTCCACGATGCGCGCCATGATGGTGGGCTGCAGCAGGTCGCTGACTGACTCCACGGAAAGGCACGCGAGCGCTGCCAGGAAAGGCCAGAGGTATTTGCGAAAGTAGGGGCCCGCCAGGGACTGTTGATGATTCACGAGTGGTCAAAGCCTACGACGGCAGCCCGCCGGGCCTCAAGAGACGCCGGATGAACAGGAAATAACGTTTTGTTATCTTGCCCTGATTCTTTTGCCTATCGCGAGGGCCAGGGCCATGATCGTCAGGATGGGCGGGTTCCCAAGCGAGCGGGGGAGAAGGCTTGCGTCCGAAACGTAGAGGTTGTCCGGAAGCCCCTCGGGATGCAGGCTCGCAGAGTCTCGCCGCCTCAGCGGCACCATGCCGCCCGGATGGCCCGCGTTCAGCGTGCCCAGCCGAAGTGAGCTCTCATCCACACCGAGCTTCAGGAGAATCTTCCTGCACAGGGCAACCGCGCCGGCCAGGACCGACTGATCCCGCGGCGATAGCTCCTTTCGTATTCTTCCGGGCTCGGAAGCGCCCTCGCTGGAATCTGCAAGCTTGACCATGAGGGACAGGATTGACCCTCCGGGATTGCGCCAGCCGCGGTTGTAGAGGAAGCTGAGGTAGTCGAAGTACGGTGAAAGGATGTACGAGTCCTGCTGGACCACGAAAGGCATCGAGATTTCTCCCCGCGGCCCCGTTCCCTCCCGGCGCCCGGCAAGGCAGAGGACAGGGTCCACGAACAACGTCTCCTGGCAGGGAATGCCGGATCTCTGCAGGATGACGGGTGTATCAAGGCCTCCCGCTGCAAGGACCACGAGGTCCGCCGCAAAGAACTTCCTTCTCCCGCGGAAGCGTGCCCACACCCCCGTTGCCCGTTTTCCCTCTATCCTGACGCTGTCTACATGGCACCCCGGGAGAAGCCGTGCGCCGCGGTCCAATGCCTGATCGACGAAGGCCCGTACGTCGCACTTGGCGCCCGTGGGGCAGCCAAGGATGCATCGCCCGCACCGCCTGCACTTGCGGGAGTCGATCAGCTTCGGCGTAGGGACCGGGGCAAGGCCCATATCCGTGCAGAGGGCAAACAGCTCCCGGGTATCCGCCCTCCAGCCCTTCACGTGATCCGTGCTGATCGGGACCTCCCGGGAAAGCTCTTCGAACTCCCTGTCCAGGTCAACCCCGATCTCCCTCAGGTCCCGGTCCATGCGAAGCGCATTTCCCGCGCTGATGGTGGTGGCGCCGCCGACGCACCTGCCGTTGACCAGGGCCATTTTCCCGCCGCCACCGGCGCTTCTCCTGATTCGCATCGGCGGGAACAGGAAGCTCGTCATGCGCTCGTCACGGAGCAGGCCGCAGGCTTTGAGCCCTTCCATGAACGGCTCGCTGAAAGAAAGGGGATGGAAAGGCCGTCCCTCTTCGAGGATGGTGAGGTCAAAGGAGCCCGCGAGCTCGCGCGCCACCGTGGCGCCTCCCGCGCCGCTTCCCACCACGATTGCTGATTTCACCGCAACTCTCCCCTGCACACGGCGGCTCCCTCCGTGATGCGCTGCGTGAACACCATCCTGGCCCCGCCGGTGAGCCCCGCGAGAAGCCCGGCATCCAGGGAAGAGATGAGCCGGCACGCCGCCGGCGTGTAACGGGAGCTGAAGAGGCAGCTCTTCACCACGAAGCCGCCCGCGGCTCCGACCCTGAAGTCCACGCCTATCACGCGATACAGGGCGCGCGCAACGTGCGCTGCCTCCGCCATCGTCCGTACTCCCAGCCAGGTCCGAAGCCGGGACCCCAGGGCGCGTGCGCTGGAGAAAAGCCTCTCCGCGCTTTCCCCTGGCGCCGTTGCCGCGTGCTCCGCCGTGAAAGAGGCGAAGCTTCCCAGGCTGCTGCGCCGCGGGGGAGGCGAGCCGAATGCGTCCGCGGCCATCCGGGCCAGGAGCCTGATGCCTGCCGCGCGAAAAATCCCCGGCGCAAGGATGGCAAACAGACGTGCTCGGGCGCTCACGCCGTCCTTCCCGCTGACGCCATCCCCCCCGCGGCTGTCGTCTTTCCATCGTACATCGCCGCGATCAGGCCGCCAAACCTCCGCGTGATGGCTTCCCGTTTCAGCTTCAGGTTGCCCGTGAGCTCTCCTTCCTGGATCGAAAGGTCGTTCGGGAGCACCGTCCACTTCCTGATCTGCTCCGGGTGCGAGAGCCGGCCGTTCACCTCGCCTATGCCCCGCTCAACGTCGACACGGTCATTCGCCCAGATGAGCGCGGAGCAGAAGGGCATTCCTTCGCCGACCACCATCGCCTCCGCGATTCCCGGGATGCTCTTCAGGAGCGCTTCGATCCTGCCCGGGTGAATGTTCTTGCCATACGAGGTCACGATCAGGTCTTTCTTCCTGCCGTCCAGCACGAGGCTGTCATCCTCCATGTGGCCGAGGTCTCCCGTCAGAAGCCAGCCATCTCGAAAGGGCTGTTCCTCGCATCCGTCATACCCCGCGGTTACCTGCGGTCCCTTCACGAGCACCTCTCCGTCCTCTGCAATCCTGATCTGCGTCTCCGGGAGCGGCGGTCCGACGGTTCCCGGCCTGTTGGCGCCGGCAACGTTCAGGGTTGCAAGTGGAGCCTCAGTGAGGCCGTAGGCGTTATGGATTGTGATCCCCAACTCCTGGAACGCTGAGAGCAGCGCGGGGCTCGCCGGCGCTGATCCAGAGATGAGCTGGGCGCACCTGTCCAGGCCCGCCTTCGACAAGAGAGCGCGGCGGATCACCGGACGCAGAAGACTCTTGGCTCCGCCGGCAGGAAGCCGAAGGTAGACCTTCCCGACTCTTCCCGAAGAAAACGACTGCCAGAGTTTTTCGTAGAATCGAGGAACCGAAAAAAAGATTGTCGGCCTGACCCTGGGGAGAGACCGGGCCAGGGCACGGAAGTCTTCCAGGAACCAGATGTCCACGGGCGTCGGAAGGTTGTAGGGCGCATAGGTGCACAGGATGCCTTCCACCACGTGGCTCATCGGCAGGAAGGAAAGGTACGAAGCGCGCCGCACCCTGACCTTCCAGGGGAGAAGAGAGGCAACGGTTTCACCCATCCAGCGGACCTGGTCGTGGCGGAAAATAGCTCCCTTTGGCTCGCCGGTGGTGCCAGAGGTGAATCGCAGCGTTGCCTCGTCAGAAAGGCTCACGGGAGCATCGGAGGCCTGCAGGTCGAGTCCCGCGCCCAGACCGAGGAAGTGCTCCCACGGCATGATTGTCCGCGAGACAACCCGGCGGCAGAACGAGACCACGGGCAGTCCCTTCGTGATCTTCGGGAGCTCAGAGAGGAGACCGGGGGAGCCGATGAAGAGAAGCCGTGCCCTGCTTGCCCGCAGGATCTCCTCCATCTCAGCCGCGGGCGTGGTGTAGTACACGGGCACGCTCACCGCTCCGATAAGCCCGATCGCAACGTCCAGGACGAGGTATCGCACGCCGTTCAGGCCGGCAATTGCAATCCGGTCTCCCTTTCCCACGCCCATCACCCTGAGGCTTTGCACCGCCTGCAAGATCTCTTCACGCACCTCCGCGGCGCACCGCGTGGTGGTCTTGCCGTCAGCAATCTCATGGAAGCGAACGGGCCGCGTCCTGCTCTGCAACCGGAAAAGCACCTGCTCGTGCGCAGTGCGGATCGAGGCGTGAAGGAACCCCCGGGAGGCTGCGTAGGAGAGGAGACGGGGCAGAATGGCCTTCCAGTCCATAGTGCAGGGGCCAAGGAGCCTTTCCGTGTTGGAGGTCTGAAACTGCCTGTCCTCGCTGAAATAGGAAATGAGGGATTTCGGAATTGCCCGCAGGAGCTTTGCGTTGAACGCGCCCGCGGGGATGGGCATCATGACGGGCAGAGCGAGCCGCACCTGCAGCGCCGAGGCCGCCCATTCGCGAACGCTTTCCAGGAGCTCACGGGCAGTGGGGAGGAGGCGCGGCGGGACTGTGAGGTGAAAGGTCAGCCCTTCTGCCCGCGCATCGAAGGTGAGACGTGAGATTGCATCTGCCACGTAGTCGACGGGAACGACATTCACCGGCAGGTTTCCCTTGCAGGGCATGACTGTCAGCTTCCCGGTCAGGTACAACCTCAGCGGCACATACACGGTGTTGAACGTGGGAATCCGTCCTGTGAGCGAATCCCCGACGATCATGCCCGGCCGAAAGACGGAGACAGGCAGCTCCAGACCGGCCGCCCTGACCAGGCGCTCCCCCTCGAGCTTTGTCTGCTCATACGTGTTGGAGAACCCGCCTTCATCGCTCAGTGAGTCTTCGGCCACCACGCCGGTGCGGCGCCCCGCCACGTACGCGGTCGAGACATGGGACAGCCGCGCAATCCCGTGGCGTGCGTGAGCCTTGCGCGCCAGCTCGATCACCCGGGCCGTGCCCTCGACGTTTATCCTTCGAAGCTCCTCGATGGGTCCATCCAGGCGAAGGTCTGCCGCGGTGTGGACGATATGAGTGGCGCAGGCCGCAAGACCATCGTATGTCTCCTGGTCAAGGCCAAGGAGCGCCATGCTGACGTCGCCGCAAAGCACTTCCACGTGCGTGCCAATAGCGCCAGCCAGCTCGGGCCACGGCCACCATGTCCGGGCAAGACGCGCTGCCGCATCCTGTTCCGTTTTTCCCCGGACAAGCACGATCAAGCGGACGCCTTCCCGCGCCAGGAGACGCCGGGCGGTCTGCGTACCTACAAAGCCGGTTGCCCCCGTGAGAAAAACGGTGGCGCTCATGAAAGTCTCTCCGCGGCAACCATCCGAGGTGCGTGCCGGGCCGCGGACGCCGCATGCTCGACACCCAGCTCGCGTCCCAGCAGGGATCGGTTTCTCGAAGCCAGGTCGAAGTGTGCCGCGTGCCCCGCCTCCAGGGCTGCGGCCACCTGACTCGGGTCCTCCAGGAGCTGATCGATGCGCTCATTCAGAGCCGTGAACATCCCCGGCAGGCGCGCATCCACAAAGAAGCGCTCCTTGAGCCCGAGGTCCTCGTACAGGGTGCGAAGGCGAAGGTCGTGCCCCACGGCCGTCTGGGGAACCCGCGCCGCAAGGGACAGCACCGCGGCGTGGTAGCGCGAGGTCACCAGCACCCGCAGATTTCGCAGGAGAACGGTCATCTGTGAAGCGTTGCGTTCCCGGGCGGAGAACACGCGGGCCATCTCGGGATGCGCCACGCGGCTGTGCACGGCCCGGGCCAGCCGCTCATCCACCTCCTCCATGCAGATGAGGGCCACGGGCGCCCCGTGCTTCGCGGCAATCCTGTCCGCAGTTTGCGCGTACCCGCGCGCCAGCTCTTCGCTTGCCGCGCGCCGGCGGGCGTTGCGGGAGAAATAGTACGGCCACTTGTAGCAGTCCTCCTTCTTCCCCCAGGGTCTCATCACGACAGGAAAGAGGTTGTAGTCCACGATGGCCATTCCCACCATCCCCTCGGATGCGCGCGGCCATTCCCTCTCGGGCCAGCCTTCATCCTCCGGCCGCGTCCTGTAGGTGAATGCGTTGTCAGCGGTCACTTCGATGGGGGCCGTTACGCCGCACGAGGCCAGGCGGTCCGCCGCCGCCCGGTTTCGCGTGATGATGAGATCCGTGAGGCTGGCGATCCTGCGGACGAGCCGCCGGTTGAGCGGTGAGAGGGAGCCCGCGTCCACCGCGTATGCCAGACAGCGCTTTCCCAGGCGGGCGGCGCACCGCGTTGCCCAGAGGAAGGCCCAGAGCAGGACCGACCCCCAGGTGTCCATGTACGTGGAGCCTTCCACCAGCATGATCGTGTCGTGCTCCTTGACGAGCTTCCGGATGGCCCGGAAGTACAGGATCGGGATCCGGACGATCCTGAGGGCGGGCCCTTCCTTGACGTAGCGGCGGAGGTTCTCCGGTGCCAGGCTCGGAACGGTGATCTGGACGCCGGGGCCCAGCACCGCGCGAACGTCCTCTATGTCGGACAGGAGCAGCGCCTCGGCGCCCGTGTTGTTGGCTCCGTTGTATCCTACCATCAGAACTTTCGTCGTGGTGCCGTTCATCTCGATCCTCCTCGGTCTTCTTCACACCCTGTAACGATGGGGACTGGCCTTTTTGCACCACACTTTCGAGGGATTTCACCCGGCATCTGCTGATCAGTATCTTCCTCCTGTATGCTGCGAACACTCCTTCTGAAAGGGTCTCTTTTCCTGGGGGCGGCGGCGACCTTTGGCCAGTCCGCAGGCCTTCCGCCCGCGGAAGCTGACGCAAAGGCACGCCTGGACAGCTCGCCGCGGCACGGTGAGTGGGTCGCCGTGGACGCGGGCGGCGGGGACGCGGTGGATGCATTTGTCGTCTATCCCGAGCGGGCGGACAAGGCCCCCGTGGTCCTGGTGGTCCACGAGAACATCGGCCTCACAGACTGGGTGCGCGCGGTGGCGGATCAGCTTGCAGCGGAAGGCTTCATAGCGATTGCCCCGGACCTCATCAGCGGCAAGGCGCCTGGCGGCAAGGGAAGCGCCGCGGTGGGCCCGGATGATGCACGCACGCTGATCTATGCGCTTGACCCGGGAGAGGTCGCGCGACGGCTCGACGCGGTAGCGAAATACGCGGTCTCCCTCCCTGCCGCGCTGCCTCGATTTGCCGTGATAGGTTTCTGCTGGGGCGGCGGGGTGAGCTTCTCCTATGCCGCGGCCCAGCCCGGCCTGAGCGCAGCGGTGGTCTTCTACGGCGTGCCTCCCGCCACAGAGGCCCTGGACCGCATCAAGGCGCCGGTGCTCGGCCTCTACGGCGGCAGCGATGCCCGGGTGGACGCGACCGTGCCGCCTGCGGCTCGGGAGCTTTCCCGGCTGGGGAAGTCCTTCGACTACGAGATGTTTCCGGGAGCAGGGCACGCCTTCATGAGGGCGCAGAACGGGCAGGCAGGGGCGAACCTGAAGGCGGCGCAGCGTGCCTGGCCGCGCGCCATCGGCTTCCTGAAGAAGAACCTGGAGTCAGGGGTCTCCCGCGTGTCGGCCATGGATGTCGAAATGAGCCTCCTCCGAACGACGAGGTGTGGACACACATTGTAGAGGAGGGCACATGAAGTACCTGTGCATGGCGTACGGAGACAGGAGCAGGATGGAGGCCCTGTCAAAGGGCCAGATGGACGCAATCATGCAGGAATGCAAGCCCTACGTGGATGACCTCCACGGAAGCGGCCACCTGATAATCGACGAGGGGCTCACCTGGGAGACGACCAGCATCCGTCCCCGGGCCGGGAAAGTGGCCGTCACGGACGGCCCGTTCGTGGAAACGAAAGAGCAGGTGGGCGGAGTTTTCATCATCGAGGCGCGGGACCTGAACGAGGCCATCCTCGTGGCCTCCCGTCACCCGGCGGCGCACGTGGGAGAGCACCTGGGCTGGGGCATCGAGGTGCGTCCCATCGCCGTTTTCCCCACGGCATGACGGGAGACGCGGTCCGAAGCGCGCGGGAGACGGTCGACATCGTCTACCGCTCGGACTCGCGCCGCGTCCTTGCCACGCTTATCCGGCTCCTGGGCGACTTCGACGTCGCGGAGGAGGCGCTCCATGACGCCTTCGCGGCGGCGCTGGAACAGTGGCCTCGCGACGGCGTTCCAGCCAATCCGCGGGCATGGCTCGTCTCCACAGGCAGGTTCAAGGCGATTGACGGCATGCGGCGAAGGGCCCGGTTCGACAAGTCGGTCGCGAAGCTGGCAAGGGAGCTGGAGCTTCGCGACCTTGCGGGAGAAACGGGGGCGGGCTCCGCGGCTCCGGGCACGGTCCCCCGGGAAGGAGCAGACGGCCAGGGCCCCGAAGACGACCGCTTGAGGCTCATCTTCACGTGCTGCCACCCGGCGCTTTCCCCCGATTCGCAGATAGCGCTGACGTTGCGCGAGGTCTGCGGCCTCACCACGGAGGAAATAGCGCGCGCTTTTCTCACCAGCGGGTCGACGCTCGCCCAGCGGATTGTGCGCGCCAAGGCGAAGATTCGTGACGCGGGCATCCCCTACGAGGTCCCCTCCCGGGCGGATCTTCCCGAACGGCTGGACGCCGTCCTGCGCGTCATCTACCTCGTGTTCAACGAGGGCTACTCGGCGTCCTCTGGCGCCTCGGTGACCAGGAATGACCTTTCCGCGGAGGCCATCCGCCTGGGCAGGCTGCTCCTGGAGCTGCTGCCTGACCCGGAGGCGGTGGGGCTGCTTGCCTTGATGCTGCTGCAGGAGTCCCGCAGGGCCGCCAGGTCCACACCCGACGGAGAGCTGATCCTGCTGGAAAACCAGGATCGCTCGCGGTGGGACAGGGCGCAGATTGCGGAGGGAGTGACGCTGGTCCAGCGCGCTTTCTCCTCCCGCAGCTTCGGACCGTACACGCTCCAGGCGGCCATTGCCGCGCTTCACGCCGAGGCGCCCAGCACCGCGGAGACGGACTGGGAGGAGATCGTCGGCCTGTACGAAGTGCTGGCCCGGGCGGAGCCGTCCCCCGTGGTTGAGCTGAACCGCGCGGTGGCCGTGGCAATGCGCGACGGTCCCCCCGCGGGTCTTGCCATTGTCGACTCGATATTGGCGAAGGGCCACCTGGCGGACTATTACCTCGCGCACTCCGTGCGCGCGGACCTGTGCCGTCGGCTGGGCAGGACCGCAGAGGCCCGCGTCTCGTACCAGAAGGCGCTGTCTCTCACGCTGCAGGAGCCCGAGCGGCGGTTCCTTCAGCAGCGTCTCGCGGAGCTGGCCTGACCGCGCGGTGAGAGGCGCGGCAGGCATGACAGGAGGGAATATGCGTTTCATGGTCATAGTCAAGGCGAACCGGGAGTCCGAGGCCGGCGTTCTCCCGGACCGCAGGATCCTGGAGGAGATGGGCAGATACAACGAGGCGCTGGCAAAGGCGGGAGTGCTGCTGGCGGCTGATGGGCTCCATCCGAGCTCCAAGGGCGCGCGGGTGCGGTTCTCAGGCAAAGAGCGCACGGTGACCGACGGACCGTTCCCCGAGACGAAGGAGCTGATCGCAGGCTACTGGATCTGGAAGGTGAAGTCGAGGGAAGAGGCAATACAGTGGCTCAAGCGCGCCCCCTTTGACGGCGGCGTCGAA
>Ga0209415_10012204_pt1 | contig 14353 bp, 17 predicted proteins | sample PeaSoiSIISIP2007_FD_187696 | JGI IMG/M metagenome (GOLD analysis project Ga0209415, IMG submission 187696) | Peat soil microbial communities from Weissenstadt, Germany - SII-SIP-2007 (SPAdes) (version 2) | ecosystem: Environmental > Terrestrial > Soil > Wetlands > Peat | place: Germany... | reverse complement strand
CGGTGCGTCGCGCCAAGCCGGTCCGCGGTGAGCTCGGTGCATCTGCACCGTGGGCGTGCGTCTGGCAGCCGCACCGGGAGCTCCGGGCAGCCCAACGTGCCAGCCCGCCTGCGTTGTTCCGGCAGCGTTGCTGCGCGGCCACCCTGCGCCGGGCGGTCCTTGCAGACACTCCGTTAACAGATCGCTGGGCTGTCCAGCGCGCGCTGTATGACCCGCGCGAGGTCAGCCTCGCGATAGGGCTTCTGAATGATCACCGCGCCTGGCCGAAGCGCCTTCACTTTTGTAATGTCGCCACTGACGAACACATGCGGAACGGGACCGGTGCGGTGGATTTCCGCGACGGCGTCGACGCCGCTGCCATCGCCCAACCGCACATCGACGATCATCAGGTCGGGTCGGCAACGAGCGGCCGCGGTCACCGCATCGGCCTCGGTGGCCTCGATGGCGCAGACGTCATGGCCCATCCCAACGAGCATTTCGGCGAGCAGCATGCCGATCAGGGCGTCATCCTCGACCACGAGGACGCGGAGCGCGGTCAACGAACCACCCCCCGCACCGCCTCGGGTTGCCCCAATTTCGAGACGATCACCCGGTCCCGACGCGGCGCGGTGCGCGTTGGTCGGTACGGACGACCGACCGGGCGGGGGGCGGTCATCGGGACGGGTGCGAAACCGTCAATCGGGCCTGCACGCGACGTGCCGGAACCAGAGATGTCGCTCATTTCGGCGCGGCATAGGATTCGACCAAACCAAAGCTGTGCGGTGATGGCCGCTCGTACGGTTTGGCCGAGTGCCAACAGGGGTTTGTTCGGACGCTCGACGGACTGCGCCCGGATTTTATCGGACGGCGTGTTGTGGGTCGGCTGCATGGTCGAAACTCCGGGCTTCTGCGAACGCGGACATGAATTTCGCTGCGCCGGCACGGAGCGTGCCGCCCGGTCGGGCAACGCCCCCAATAGGAAACTCTCGGATCAATGACTGACCACTCCCAATATGCTGGCGGAAGGCCGCTAAAACAGGGTCGGAAACTACTCAGGCTGCCTCGCCGTTCCTGTCATCACCCAATCGATAGCCATGCAGGAACATGCAGCGGTCGGCCCTCACCCGGTGTCGTGCATGCAATTGGCCAGGTCGCGCAGGAGGCTCACGCCTGCCATACCGCGCGCGATCTGGCCGGACCCCTGCGCCATCGCCTCACGCACGCGCGGCAGGTCCGGCCAGCCCCGCTGGAGAACAAGCTGCGCGCCGTCAACACTGTCGTTGATCGCCGCCAGTGGCGCACTCAGCTCGTGCGCCAGCGCCGCAAGTACGTCGGCAAGTTGCTGACATACGCCGCTGCCGTCCAACGCGATATCGGCGTGCACTTCCGTGACGAGACAAGCTTCACGGTCAATGTCACGATACACGTACCAGTGGTTTACCGCCATGACCGCCCCGCCATCGGCATGGCGATGAATGAGACCGCCACTCCAACGATTCCGCTCCCGCAGCGTGGCCTGGATTGCCGGCAGTGCTTGCGGAAAGATGGTTCTGAGCAGTTGGTGCGATGTGCACCCCTCGGCTTCCTCGCTGGTGAATCCGTAGCGTCGCTGCATGTCCGGAGACCAGGCGGTGATGTGTCCCTCCATCGTCCGGATCAACCTGCCCGGCGGGGCGTTCAGCCCTCGCCGGCCGTGGTTGACGCCTTCGCTTTCGCCGCCGGTCGACCGCGTGGCCCCGTCGCCATTGTTCGCCATCCCAACCGCTCCCTCTATTGGGTGGGCATCTGAAACCGCATCGTCATCCAGGTCGGGCCGGCGTTGCTGGTTGCGGAATCTACTCAGTACGTCCGATGAGGCGTTGAGTTTGCGCGTGCGGTCGCATAAGTATGCTTCGACGTCCGGCGGCCGGTTGCTGCCGGTGACTCTGTAACATCGCGCGTCGCCGCGGTGGAAAAGCCGTGATAACATGGCGTTGAGCCTCCCTTCGGGACGCACGCATTCGTGGGCAATCGACCAATGTCAGCAACCCGTCCGCATCAGGCCAAGGCGGCCCGGCCGCGATCGGCCCGGCGCCTCCGGGCGGTACGCGCACCGCCGCGCGGCCCCGGGGACTTCGCGGTCGTCGGAATCGGCGCCTCGGCGGGCGGGCTTGAGGCCTGCAAGAAGCTGGTGGACGCGCTGCCAGCCAGCAACGGCATGGCCTTCATCCTGGTCCAGCATCTCGATCCGACCCACGAAAGCATGATGGTGGAGCTGCTGGCCGGGCACACGTCGATGCAGGTGTGCCAGGCAGCGGACGGCATGAAGCTGGCGCGCGACCACCTCTATGTCATCCCCCCGGGATCCTATCTTTCCGTCGGTGACGGTGCGCTGCACCTGTCGCAACCGCAGGCCCGTCATGGGGCGCGCATGCCGTTCGACTTCCTGCTGCATTCGCTGGCGGAGGCGTGCGGCGCGCGCGCCGTCTGCGTGATCCTGTCGGGATCAGGCGCCGACGGCAGCCTGGGTCTGAAGGCGGTGCGCGAGAAGGGCGGCCTCGTCATCGCGCAGGACCCCAACGAGGCCGGCTATGACGGCATGCCGCGCAGCGCGATCGCGACGGGCGCGGTCGATCTGGTGCTTCCGGTGGCCAGGATTCCCGACGCGCTCGTCAAGTTCGACCGGCGAGTTTCCCTCACCCAGGCGCCCGCCGGGCAGACACCACAGCACAGCGCCCGGGATTCGCTGCCCGAGTTCATCGATCTGCTGCGCACGCGTACCGCGCACGATTTCACGCTCTACAAACCAGGGACGTTGCAACGCCGGATCGAACGGCGCATGGCGATGGCGGCGATCGACACCGATGGCGTGGATCGCTATCTTGATGTGCTGCGCTCCGACCCGCGCGAGCTCGACCTGCTGGCCAAGGACCTGCTGATCAACGTCACCGGCTTCTTCCGTGATCCGAAGGTGTTCGATCTCCTGGCGGAGCGGATCGTTCCGGACCTGGTGCGCAGCCAGTCGCCCGATCGCCCACTGCGCATCTGGATCGCCGGGTGCAGCACGGGCGAGGAGGCCTATTCCCTCGCCATGCTCTTCCTCGAGCAGATCGCCGCGATCAAGCGCAATGTCAAGCTGCAGGTGTTCGCCTCCGACGTCGACCCGGACGCGATCGCGAGCGCCCGCGAGGGCCTGTACCCGGAAACCATCGAGGCGGACGTGTCTCCGGCACGGCTGGCCCAATTCTTTTCCAAGGAAGAGCACTGTTATCGCGTCCTGCCAGAGATGCGCGCGACCGCGATTTTCACGGTGCAGGATGTGCTGACCGATCCGCCGTTCGCGCGCCTCGATCTCATTTCATGCCGGAATCTGCTGATCTATCTGGGCGCCGAGGCGCAGGCGAAGGTCATCTCGCTGTTCCACTTCGCATTGAACGAAGGTGGCATTCTCCTGCTGGGCACCTCGGAGACGGTCGGCAATGCCGACGGCCACTTCGAGGTGATCTCCAAGCCGGAGCGGCTCTATCGCCATATCGGTCGCAGCCGGCCGGCGGATTTTGGCTTCCTGCGCGGCGCCGCGGACGCCGTGCGGGCGCCCGCGCGGCCGGGACAAGGTCCGCCGCCCTCGCGCCAGGCCGCCCTCGCCGAGCTGTGCCGGCGGCTGGTCATGGAGACGCACGCGCCGGCGGCGGTGCTGATCAACCGCAAGCACGAGTGCCTCTACACGATGGGGCCGACCGACCGCTATCTGCATGTGGCGCCGGGGCAGCCGACGCACGACCTGCTCGCCATGGTGCGGCAGGACCTGCGCACCAAGCTGCGATCCGCGCTGCAACAGGCCGGCCAGGCGAACGCGCGCGTTGTCCTCGCCGGCGGCCGGACCAACCACGATGGACATGCGGTGTCGTTCAGCATCGACGTGCAGCCGGTTGCGAGCGAGGGCGAGGCGCTGCTGCTGATCTGCTTCGTCGAACAGCCGGCGCACGAGGCGAACCAAGGCCATCCCGCCGCGCCGCGCGACATGCCGCGGATCGCCGTGCTGGAGCAGGAGCTCGAAGCCACCCGCACCGAGCTGCAGGGCGCCATTCGCAACCTGGAGATTTCCAGCGAAGAGCAGAAGGCGATCAACGAGGAGGCATTGTCGGTCAACGAGGAATACCAGTCCGCGAACGAGGAGCTGCTGACCTCGAAGGAGGAGCTGCAGTCGCTGAATGAGGAGCTGACCGCGCTCAACAGCCAGCTTCAGGAGACGCTGGAGCAGCAGCGCACCACCTCCAACGATCTGCAAAACATCTTGTATAGCACCGACGTCGCAACGATTTTTCTCGACACCAGGCTCAATATCCGTTTCTTCACGCCCGCCACCAAGTCGCTGTTCAGCGTCATTCCCAGCGATGTCGGGCGGCCGCTCGCGGACCTTAACTCGCTGGCTGCCGATAGCACGCTGCTGGCGGACGCCAGGACGGTGCTGCACACCCTCGCCCCGATCGAGCGGGAGATCGAGGCGCAGAACGGCGCCTGGTACATTCGTCGCGTCCTGCCGTACCGCACCAAGGACAACGGGGGCGAGGGCGTCGTCATCACCTTTGCCGACATCACCGAGCGCCGGCACGTGGCGGACGAGCTGGAGGCGGCCAAGCGGCAAGCGGAGCTGGCCACGCTGGCGAAGTCGCGCTTTCTGGCCGCGGCGAGCCACGACCTGCGCCAGCCGCTGCAGACGCTTGCCCTGCTGCAGGGGCTATTGGCGAAGATCGTCGAGGGGGAGCGCGCCCAAAAGCTGGTCGCGCGGATCGACGAGACGCTGAGCGCCATCGCCGGCATGCTGAATACGCTGCTCGACATCAACCAGATCGAGGCCGGCACCGTCCACGCCGAATCGGTCAGTTTCCCGGTCAACGATCTGTTTGCCCAGATGAAGGATGAATTCACCTACCACGCGCAAGCGAAGGGGCTGGCCCTGCGCGTGGTGCCGTGCGGCCTGTCGATCCAGAGCGATCCGCGCCTGCTCGAGCAGATGGTCCGCAACCTGCTGTCGAACGCATTGAAATACACCAAGCGCGGCAAGGTGCTGCTGGGGTGCCGGCGGCACGAAGGCATGCTGAGCATCGAGGTCTGGGACACCGGAATCGGCATCCCGAATGGGGAACTTCACGCGATCTTCGAGGAGTACCATCAGCTCGACAATCCCGCGCGCGAGCGAAGCCGCGGCCTGGGTCTCGGTCTGTCCATCGTGCAGCGCCTGGGGGGATTGCTGGGGCATCGGGTCCGCGTCCGCTCGCGCCCGGGCCAGGGTTCGGTCTTTACCGTGGAAGTCACGCTGCCACCGCGCGGCGCGGCGCCGCAGCCTGAACCGCAGCGGCACGGCATGCATGCCCAAACCGTTGCCGGTGTTCGCGGTACCGGTGCGATCCTTGTCGTCGAGGATGATCCCGAGGTGCGCGAACTCCTGGAGATGTTCCTCAAGGACGAGGGGCACCGTGCGGCGACGGCGCCGGACGGGAGTGCGGCGCTGGATCTGGTGGCGCGGGGGATCGTCAAGCCGGACCTTATTCTTGCGGACTACAATCTGCCGAACGGCATGAACGGGCTTCAGGTCATCGCGAAGCTGCGGGAGAGGCTGCATCGTGAGGTCCCGGCCGTCATTCTGACTGGCGACATATCGACCGATGCCCTGCGCGGTATCGCGCTGCAGCACTGCGTGCAACTTAACAAGCCGGTGAAATTGCAGGAGCTGACGCAGGTCATCCAGCGTCTGCTGCCGCTCGCGCACGCCGTGGTGCCGGCGCCCGCGCCGCGCCCCGCCGAGGTGGCCGGCGACACGGGGCCGCCGGTGATTTTCGTCGTCGACGACGACGACAAGGTGCGCGCGACGGTTCGCGAGGTGCTCGAAGACGATGGCCGGCGCGTCGAGGATTATGCGACGTGCGAGGCATTCCTGGCAGACTATCGTCCCGGCCGCGAAGCATGCCTGGTAATCGATGCCTATCTTCCCGGCATGGACGGACTGGAATTGCTGCGGCGGCTGCGTGATGCGGGCCATCACCTGCCCTCCATCATGATCACCGGCAACAGCGACGTGCCGATGGCGGTGCAAGCCATGAAGGCCGGCGCTGCGGACTTCATCGAGAAGCCGATCACCCGCGACGAACTGCTCGCCAGCGTCGAACGCGCGCTCGAACAGGCGCGGGATTCGAGCAAGTTGTCCGCGCGGCAAGAGGATGCGGCGGAACACGTCGCGGGCCTCACGCCGCGACAACGCCAGATCATGGAACTGGTGCTGGCGGGCCATCCCAGCAAGAACATCGCCGCGGATCTGCGGATCAGCCAGCGCACCGTCGAGAACCATCGCGCCTCGATCATGAAGAAGACGGGCACGAAGTCGCTTCCGGCACTGGCCCGATTGGCGCTTGTCGCCGCCGGCAGTGGCACCGACGCACCGCAGGCGCGCGCCGGAACGCCGGCCGTCGTCGCGCGGTGAACTGCCGGTAGGTGATTTTCGAGCCTGGCGTGGCGGCCTGGCCGATTCTACATGCCGCGATGGTTCGCGTTGATCCTCGCGGGTGAGCCCAGCGGCCGGGCGTGAGTAGTTTCCGAGTCTGGCCGCCCGGCTGCCCTGCCAATACCGTCGCACCTCTCGCCGCGCCATCGCGGCCGATCGCCAAAACGCCTGGCTGCCGACCGCCGCATGGGCGGCGAAGTGGACGGCGCGCGACGCCGAGCCTGGAGGATGGAACTGGGCCTATACGTCACCGACAAGGAGCGATGATGAATCATCTTCCCGCAAGCCTTCGATGCGATGACGCCATGCAGGAGGTCAGTCTGGTGCTCGATGGTTATACCGTCAGCTCTCGGGGCAGGTGCATGACGCGCATCGGCGGGGCGTTCGTGATGCGCGACGGCACCGGCCGTTGCGTTCGCGTTCCGGTGACCACCACCGAGGCGCCGGCGCTCGGCGCGATGTGGGCAGCCTTCAGTCGTCCCGCACGTGAGATGGGAGATGCGCCCGGCACAAGCGATGCAGCCTGGCGCGCAACCGCCCACCCCAGGGACGCTGCTCTTGTCTTGCAAGGTTACACGGCCAACACGCGCGGCGTGTGCCTGGCGCGCGTCGTCGGACATTACGTCACACGCGACGGCGTTCGCCGCTGCATCCGGTTTCTCGTCGATACCGTCGACCCGGTGAAGCTTGGGGCGGCTTGGGCCGCCTTCAGCGACGCAGCGGGATGGGTGCACGCGGCTTCCGGAGTCCGCGTGGAGACATTGAACGATCCAGTCGGCCACTGGGCTGATACTGGCGAGGAACGCAGGGCATCCGGCTAGGGTATCAATTGATCCGGCGTCGACGGCGCAGCCCGGCCGTCGCGCTCGGACATGGAATGAAGGTGTATCATGGGACTGATTCTTCTGGTCGTCGTGCTGGTTCTGGTGTTCGGCGGCGGAGGTGGCTACTACGGCTACAGTCGCTACGGTGGGCGCGGGGCCGGCGGTATTCTCGGCCTCGTGCTGGTCGTTCTGCTCGTGGTGTGGCTTGTGGGCGGCGTGTCCTTCAACCACTATTGATCCGCCGTGCCGCCCGTCCCGGCGGACGACATGTTGGCGTGCGGCCATCGCGCGCGCATCGCCTGACGCCAGGAGAACCGACCATTCGATGGTGTCCCAGCCCGTCGATCGCGGCGCGGCTCGGGCGCCATCGATGCGTGGCTGGGCACGCTTGTCCGGCGCCGCGCGTGCAGATCAGCCGCAACGGGCGGTGATCTGAGTAGTTTCCGGGGCTGCTCCCGCGATGTCCCAGTGCCCATGTTTGAAACCGGCGGGGCAGTGATCGGACCGCCGCCCTTCAGCCAGCCGAAACCATCCGACGGGCGATTCGACGTGATCCCCGCATCCCATACGAGACGCAGCACCGGTGACGTGGACGGATGCGTATCTCGAACCTTTCCCGTCCCAGCGAGGGTATGATGACCACCTCCAAACGCGTGACTCTCAGGAGCGCTTTGCTCGCCGCGACGATTCTCGCGAGCCCCCTGATCCTGGCGGCGCCGACACCGGCGAGCGCGCAGGTGACGATAGGGATTTCGGTGCAGGTCGCGCCGCCCCTGCTGCCGGTCTACGAGCAGCCGCCGATGCCCGACGTCGGGTATATCTGGACCCCCGGTTATTGGGCCTGGAGCCAGCCGGTGGGTTACTACTGGGTGCCCGGCACCTGGATCCAGCCGCCGGTCGTCGGCGTGCTGTGGACTCCGCCCTATTGGGGTTGGAACAACGGTGCCTATGTCTTCTATGATGGCTATTGGGGACCGCATGTCGGGTATTACGGCGGCGTCAATTATGGTTATGGCTACGGCGGCAGAGGCTACGACGGCGGACGCTGGAACGGTAACAACTTCGACTACAACCGGTCCGCCAACAATTTCGGCTCGGCACACGTCCAGAACGTCTACGAACAGAACGTGACGGTCATCAACCGCACAAATGTCAGCTACGTGGGCGGCGCGAACGGGCTCAAGGCCGAACCGACCGCCGAGGACCGCGCGGCCGCGAACGACAGGCACATCCCGGTGACCGCGGAGCAGACCAGGCACATCACGGCGGCCGCCGGCAATCCGGCGTTCGCGGCGAGCCACAACAACGGGCGTCCGGCGATCGCCGCCACGTCGCGTCCCGCCGAGTTCCAGGGTGCGGCGGCCCATGCGCAACCAGCCAGCACCACTCAGCATGCGGTCGAACCTGCCGGTGCCGCGCATCCGGCTGAACATGCGGCCGAACCCGCCGCTGTTGCACATCCGGCTGCGCATGCGGCCGAACCCGCCGCTGTTGCGCATCCGGCTGCACATGCGGCCGAACCCGCCGCTGTTGCGCATCCGGCTGCACATGTGGCCCAGCCTGCCGCACCGCATCCGGCGGTAACGCCTGCGGTCGCGCGGCCGGCCGAACCCGCGGCACCGCATCCGGTCGTAGAGCACGCGGTCGCGCGTCCGGCGGCGCCCGCGGCCGCGCCGCATCCGGCCGCGGCGCATCCCGCACCGGCCCACGAGGAGGAGAAGAAACAGTGAGACGTCAGGGCGCTGATCCGGCACGGCGGTTGAAGCCCGCGCCGGCGGCACCCCTCTCACCGGCGCATCGATCGGTGGCGCGATAGGCGCCGTCGGCGGTGCCGCGAGCAGACCCGACCACCCCGACCCGGGTTGTCCGATCCGGCACTGATGCCAGGCCCGACAACCACAGATGATCTCGTTCCACACGGAAGGACCGCCACCATGCGCAAGACATTCTCGATCGCCCTGACCGTGCTTATGCTGATCGGCGCGGTGCCCTTGCTGGGTGCCTGCCACACCATGGCCGGCGCGGGCCAGGACATCACCGACACTGGCAATGCGCTGACCAACAGCGCGGACAAGCACTCGCCGTAAGCGCCGAAGGCAGCGAAGTAAGCTGGCAGGCGGGCTCGACCGACCTCCGCCCGCCCGTGGCGGATTCGCGGCCGACAGCAACAGAAAGGTGCAAGCAACATGGACAAGGACAGGATCATCGGCGCCGGCAAGCAAATGACCGGCGCCATGAAGGAGGTCGTCGGCAAGCTCGTCGGCGATGCCAAGCTGCAGACCGACGGCAAGGTCGAGCAGATCGAAGGCAAGCTGCAGAATGCCGTCGGAAGCGCGAAAGACACGCTAAAACGCTAGGGATTTCGCATCATGCGCGCACTTCTTCTCATCATCGTCATCCTGATGCTCATCGGCGTGCTGCCGCTTTGGCCGCACAGCATCCACTGGGGCTACTTCCCCAGCGGCGGTCTCGGCACGGTGCTGATCGTCGTCCTGGTGCTGATGTTCATCGGGGTGATCTGAACCACCCACGATCACGCCACCTTCATCCAAGAGGTATCACCATGCGTTATGTAAGTTTCGCGACCATTGCCCTGCTCGGCATGGGTGCGCTGCAGGCCCTCGCCCAGGCGCCATCCGGCCTGGATCCCGCCACTGGCGCGCGACCTGGCCACGAGCCCGGCGTCGGTGTCTCGTTGCCGCTGTCCAACAATGCGAGCAACATCGGGCCGGCCGACACGCAGTCCACCATCGCGCCGACCCTGCCGACACCTTCCGTCGGCGAAACGGCGACGACGCGCGATTACCTGCAGTCTGCCCGCGCCTCGCTCGTTGCCGGGCGCACCGGGCAGGCGCAGCAGTCGCTGGAGATGGCGGAGACGCGGGCGCTCGATCGCTCGGTGCCACAGGGCCAGACCAATGCGCCGAGTGACAGCCAGCTTGTCTCCGAGATCCGCGATGCGCGCCACGCGCTGAGCGGCGGCGACAGCGCTCACGCCATCCAGCTCATCGATCGCGCACTGTCGAGCTGACGGCGGGGCGGGTTGCGAATACCGGAGGGGAAGCAGCCTTGACGGAACCGGCAGAGCCCGATCGGGCCAAGCCACCTGATCGCCTGAAGCTGCTCCGGGTGCTGGGGCCTGGCCTGATCACCGGGGCGGCGGATGATGACCCCAGCGGGATCGCCACCTATTCGCAGGTCGGCGCGCAATTCGGCTATGGCCTGGCCTGGACGCTGGTGCTCAGCTACCCGTTGATGGTCGCGATCCAGGAGATCAGCGCCCGCATCGGCCGCGTCACCGGATTCGGCATCGGCGGCAACCTGCGCCGGCATTATCCGTCGTGGCTGTCGGGCGGCGTCGTGTTGCTGCTGCTGACGGCCAATCTGATCAATCTGGGCGCTGATCTCGGTGCGATGGGCGCGGCGCTGAAGCTGCTGATCCACGGGCCGGTGCTGATCTATGTCGTGGCATTCGGCCTGCTGTCCGCCGGATTGCAGATCTTTACCCGCTATGCGCGTTACGTATCGATTCTGAAATATCTCTGCCTGGCGCTGTTCAGCTACGTGATCTGCGCGTTCATGGCGAAGGTGGCCTGGACCGACGTCGCCTGGGCCATCGTCTGGCCGCCGCTATCGCTCGACGCCACCTACCTGATGGCGGTCGTCGCGGTGCTGGGCACCACGATCAGCCCCTACCTGTTCTTCTGGCAGGCCGGGCAGGAGGTCGAGGACGAGAAAGAGCGTGCCGGCGCCAAGCCACTGGTCCGTGCGCCCGAGCAGGCACGCGGCGCATTCGCCCGCATCCGGATCGATACGGTTATCGGCATGGCGATTTCCAACATCATCGCCTTGTTCATCGTCATCACCACCGCGGCGACGCTGCATGCGCATGGGGTGACCGACATCCAGACCTCGGCCCAGGCGGCCGAGGCGCTGCGCACGGTGTCCGGACCCCTCACCTTTGCGGTGTTCGCCGCCGGCATCATCGGCACCGGCCTGCTGGCGCTGCCGGTGCTGGCGGGATCGGCGGCCTACGCGCTGGGCGAGACATTGTCCTGGCATGTTGGCCTGGCGCGTCTGCCGCTGCGCGCCAAGGCGTTCTATGCGACCATCGCGGTGGGTATGGCACTGGGCGTGGCGCTGAACTTCTCGCCCATCGATCCGATCAAGGCGCTGTATTACAGCGCGGTGCTGAATGGGGTCGTGGCCGTGCCGGTCATGGTCATGATGATGTGCCTGACCATGCGTCCGGCGATCATGGCCAGCTTCACGTTGCCACGATCGCTGCAGGTGATGGGCTGGCTGGCGACTGCCGCCATGGCAGCCACGGTCGTCGCCATGGTCGCGTCGTGGTTCGAGTAGTTAGGGCTCGCGTCGGCCGCCTTGTCGCCGCGCCGGCATCGCGGCGACAAGGCTGCGGTGTGTAGGATCGCCAGAAAGCCGGTTTGCGGCCTAATGAACGCCGATATCGACCGCGCGATTGCCCGGATCGGCAACGTCGCTGGCGGTTTGCGCGCCCTGCTGGCGTTCGCCGGTCCAGCGCGTTTCGATCCGCTGCGCCGAGACTTTGCCGGTCTGCAGCAATGCGGTGCGCACCGCGTTGGCACGTTCCTGCGACAGGCGCATGTTGGCGGCGTCGCCGCCGGCGGAGTCGGTCTTGCCAATCACCGTCGCCGTCAGCGCGCCGTTGCTCTGCATGCTGTCAGCCGCGTTGTTGATCGCCTGCAGGCCGTTCGCGTCGATCTGGGTGCTGCCGTTGGCAAACATCACGTGATACCAGGTGACATTGCCCGCCGGCAGTTCTGCCAGGGCAGTGCCTGGCGGGTTGTATCGTGCCGCGGGCTGGCTCTGCTGGGCGCAGCCAGCCAACAAGACGAAGGCGGCGACCGAAGCAAGCCTGGCCGATTTGCTTGAGAGCAAGGACATCGTTGTCTCCATTGGTTGTATCGCGTGACGATGGGGCATCGGCCGGCAAATCAATGTGCCAGCCTCGTCTTGTGTGTGTCGGTGCCGAGGTCGCCCGACGCGATGATTGCGGTGCGTTGGGCCGATCAGTCGGGTGGATCAGAGCGCGGATCGAGCAGTCGGTATCGGTTGCCGGGCCGCGCCGAATGTCAGGTAGACTGCCTGCGGCATAGCGGTGTGCCACTCACCCAGATGGTCCAGACGATCCGCGAGATCGGCGAACGTGGCGCCGCTTGCGAGGCTGAACGACCGTGCCCTGTCGGCAAACAGCGCCATCACCTGGTTCGCCGGGATTGTTGTTCGATGAGTGTTTTGCATCGCCTTGCTCCAAGTTTGTGCTCGAATGAGGATCACGTATCCGACCGCCCGACCGCAGCTTCCGTGGCGCCTCGCAAGGCGCGCTTCGCTGGGCTCTTCAGGGCGCGTCCGATGCGCTTGTCGTGCTGAACATAACGTGTGGCGGGTGGTGCGATAGGGCCGGAAATTACCTACGCGATGCGGCGGCGCCTGTCGCACCTGCATCATTCAGCGATCCCTCGGGTCGCAGATTGCGGCACGCCGGCGCGGCGCTCGCACCGGCGGATACGACAGCCGCAGCCGCGTGGTAAGTCGCGAGAGCGCGCGACCTGGCCCTCACGCCGCGCCGATTCGTCTGCGTAGTTTCCGACCCTGCCGACGCGGCGTCGGGCGGACTACATCGTGTGGCGGGACAGCGAGCGATCTCCGCTTGCGGACAGTTCCCCGGAGAATACAACATGATCAGAACCTGGCTCGCGGCGACCATGGCCCTTGCGATGATGACGGGCGTCGCCGTCGCACAAACGTCATCCTCCACCACGACGTCAACTCAGACGACAGCGCCAGTTCCTGCGCCGGTGTATGGCAGCTCCAGTTCGAGCAGCAGCCAGCAGACCACCGACAGCAACGGCGTCCAGACCGACAAAACCCAGACCTACTCGACCGGCACCACCGTTACGCCGTCCGGCGCTGTGTCGACAACCCGGAAGACGACCGATTCGACAACCACCCAATAGCCGCCCGTCATTTGGCTGCCGAGCAGTTCGTCCTGTCCGGCTTCCAGATCTGCTGATCGATTGTTGCGGGTGATCCGATCCGAATTGCGCGATCACCCGCGAATTCATTGGAGTCGAACAATGACCAAGACCACATCGCGTTTCAGCCTGGTGATTGGCGTGGCAATGCTTGCCGGCACGGCTGTGCTGGCCGGGTGCGGCGCGCCGCCGACCGTGACCCGATCATCCACCACCGAGCAGACCACGACAACCACGCCGGCTCCGGTGGTCTCCTCGACCACGACCACGACGCAGCAGACGCGGCAGCCGTGACCTGACGGCAACGGCCGAGCGCCGGCCGTCGGTGGGGATGTGTTCGCCGCGTGACGCGACAGGCCTCGCGCTGGCGGCGGCCGGTGAGGCCGGACGCCAGTGCCTCGCCGTCGTGCGCCTCGGGGCCGCGCAGCGTCGGCTTCGTGAGAACGCCGCATCGCGCGGGTGCAGACGTAGGCACCCACGTGGTGCCGTGCGCATTTGACCATCGCGGTCAGCACGATCGCCAGATGAGCCGCACGCTGTGCCTTGATGCCGAGGCCGTCGCGCACAGCTCGACGATCTCGCACATGCATGAACGCCCGGTTGCAGTCACGCGACGGCGCACGTGGCTGCCGAAAAGCGTCAACGCCGTGCGATAGTCATCACGGCGTGGATTGCTGCGTCCGCGTGGTGGTGACCGTCGTTGTCGACGGCGGTGGCACGGAAGTCGTGGTGGTCCGTTCCGTGGTTGTCGTCTGTGTCGTCGGGTTGGACCCGCAGGCGGCAAGCAGCGCGGTGCCGCCGAGCTGAGTCGCCGCCAGCAACAGCCGAATTCCGGGCTGCGTGTTGGTCATGCCGGGTCTCCCGGTTCGGTGCCGGATCGGGCGCAGTGCGCACCGATCCGGCAGAGCGGCTACCGAGTGCTGGATGATGTGGTGGTTTGTTGCGTCGTCGTGACCACGGCCGGAACTGGATGCGTCGTCGTCTTCGTCACGCTGTCGTCCGCCACGCCGTTGCTGTTGCTATAGGTCGTCCGCGTGGAGTCGGTCTGCGTCCCG
>Ga0209415_10012202_pt1 | contig 14353 bp, 9 predicted proteins | sample PeaSoiSIISIP2007_FD_187696 | JGI IMG/M metagenome (GOLD analysis project Ga0209415, IMG submission 187696) | Peat soil microbial communities from Weissenstadt, Germany - SII-SIP-2007 (SPAdes) (version 2) | ecosystem: Environmental > Terrestrial > Soil > Wetlands > Peat | place: Germany... | reverse complement strand
CGCCGCCGTGCAGCCGGACGAGGTTTACCATCTGGCGGCGCAAAGCTACGTCAGCTATTCGTTCGAAGATGAGTTTTCGACCTTCGAGGTTAACGTCAACGGCACTCACTATCTGCTATCAACCTGCCGCGATGTTGTGCCCAAGGCGAAATTTTATTTTGCGGGATCGAGCGAAATGTTTGGCTCCGCGCCGGCTCCGCAAAACGAGCTGACCGCGTTTCGTCCGCGGTCGGCGTATGGAATCTCGAAAGTTGCCGGCTATCATTTGACCCGGAACTACCGGGAAGCCTATGGTCTGCATGCCTCGTGCGGCATGTTGTACAACCATGAATCGCCGCGGCGCGGCATGGAGTTTGTCACCCGCAAAGTTTCCTGTCTGGCGGCGCAGATCAAACTCGGGCTGGCCAGCGAACTCCGACTGGGCAACCTGGACGCCAAACGCGATTGGGGCCACGCACGCGAATATGTGGAAGCGATGTGGCGGATGCTGCAGCAGGAACAGCCGGACGACTACGTCATCGCCACCGGGGAAACCCACTCGGTGCGCGAATTTCTCGAATGTGCGTTCGGCTTGGTCGGGCTCGATCCTTACAAGTATCTGGTGCTGGATGAACGCTTTATCCGTCCGGCGGAGGTCGATGTGTTGCTGGGAGATCCGAGCAAGGCGCATCAGCGCCTGGGCTGGTCGGCGAAAACGAAATTCAGCGAACTGGTGCGCGATATGGTTGATTCGGACTTGGATCTTTACTCCCACGCGGAAACCCAGTCCGCCGTGCAAAGAACTTCGTAACGGAAACCTGCAGCCCACAACTGGCAGGTGAAAACGTTCGCTGCTTCTGGAAGAACCACGAAGAAAAAATCTCCCTCTCGACAGGCTGGAGCGCGAATGAGCGCGTCCGCTCGCGGGAAAATATGGTCAGAACGCGGGCGGGCGAGGCGTCCGTCGCTCCATCGTGTGACTTAGAACGTCAGCCGCAGCGCGAACTGTCCGATGCGGGGAGTTGCGGCGCGGAAAGTGCCGGTTGTCGTGACCTGGCCAAATGTTGGACTGTCAATGTTCGCCGTCGTGTTGGGGGAGTTGAGGGTCGGTTGCCCGAACTCGGGATGATTCAGGGCATTGAAAAACTCGGCGCGAAACTCCAGCTTAAACCGCTCGGTGATCGAAGTAGTTTTGGCGAGCGCGATATCGAGATTGATCAGAGTTGGGCCGCGGAGCACATTTCGGTGCAGGCCGTAGGTTCTGTCCTTCGGGTTATTCACGGGATCGAGTTGCGGGAAACAAGCGTTGGGAGTGCCACCGTCGTAGTAGTTATTGTTCTCGAGGGGCACGTTGGAAAAACTGTTGGGATCAAAGATAAAGTTGCCGGTGACAGCTTGGGTTGTGATCTGGCAGTAGTACTGAGGGGGGTTGCTGTTGGGGACTTGTACCGAATTGTAAGTGATCTCGTTAATCGTGCGTATTTGCCCGGGGTTGAACGTTCTGATGGGGGCAACCACTGCGGCGTTCGTAAGGTAAGGATCGCCCGCGCCCGAAGAACCGGGGTTGGCAGGGTCGGTGGAATCGGGCAACTGGGCGGAAATGTCGAAGGGGAATCCGGTTCGATAGGTAACGATGGGATAAAGACTCCAGCCCTTGGTCAGGCGCTTCGGACCCGTGGCCCACATGCGATCAAAAGGCAAATCCCATCCGCCGCTGAAGCTGACGCGGTGCCGGATATCGCTGTCGCCGGAAGCGTAGTAAAGATCCGGGTTGTAGACGGGCACGACGGAATTGCGTTGCCTGAAGCCGGAGGCATTGTCGAGGTTATGGGCGTAGGTGTAGGCGAGAGTGAAATAGGCCGTGCCCAGGCGGGAGTTTTTGGCTTGCCGTGTGACGCTCGCCTCGAAGGCATTGTAGTTTGCGTGGACCACATTCTGGAATTCCGGGAGCTGGCCGAAACATTCGAAACAACTGCTGTCCAGTTGACGGTTGTAACTCCCCAAGACCGTGGGATTGATGTCTTTCAGCGATGTCAGCCCATGCCCAGAACTGCCCACGTAGTTGGCTTCCAGAACCATGTCGGCGAAAAGATTGCGCTGCAGGCTCAGGTTGTATTGGAGTACGTAGGGCGTGCGCAGGTGTGGGTCGACCAGATAGACAAAGCCGGAGCTGTTGATCGGCAACAAGGGCGTGAAATCGATGTTCGAGGCCGGCGGCTTCGAAGGAAATGTGTTAGGCACGCCTAAAACTGTGCAGCTGCTGTTTGCGCATCCATTTTGGAAAGGCTGATCAAGATAGCCGATGGGCCCGCTCTGCCCCGGCCCAACATTATTGAAGAAGAAGCCGGCGTCACTAAAGAACGGCGCCAGGCCGTTGAATTGGAGGTTATCTTCTCCCTTCAGAATGTCGTAGAAAACGCCGAAACCGCCGCGCACGCTGGTCTTGCCGCTTCCGGTGGGGTCCCAGGCAAGGCCGAAGCGGGGAGCGAAGTTCCTTTTGTCAGGGAAGTTCGTGCCGGTGGGAGCGCCGGGGTCTCCGGGAAACACCATTCCCAACGGGGCGTTGACAAACCGATGTGATTGCAATCCTGGAATTACCGAAAACGTGCGCCCCTCGGTATCGAACTTGGGCGTGTTGTATTCGTAGCGCAGCCCCAGGGTCAGCACCAGGTTCTTGCGAGCATGCCACTCGTCCTGGCCGAACACGTAAGTGCTCTTGCTGCGAATGTTGGTTGGGGCCAGCGGCCCCTGGAAGTACGCACCCGCAGCGCCGAGCAGGAAATCGGCATACGGATTGCCTGTAGCCACGCTGCCTGCGCCGCTGTAAAAATCGAATTCACCATTCGTGTAATAGTCGTAATCCACATTTTCCTGGTATGGCGAGAATCCCGCGCCGAACTTCCAGTTGTGCCTTCCCCGGGTCCAAGTAAGGCCATCGGTCCAGGAGAACGTGTTTTCGACGTAGCGCGTGGGACCGTTTTCGCTGGGGCCGAGCTGAAAACCGTTATCGAAGAAGATATTGGTCGGGCCGGTGGCCAGGTCGGGAGTGATGCCGACGCCCAGAGAAGGTCCGGTGGGAAGAGGTTTCAGCACCGTGTCGGCCAGGTAATTGCTGCGATGGGCTACGAAGTGAAATTCATTGAGCAAAGTGGGCGAGAAGATACGAGTGTACGCGAGATTGCCGAAGTAATAATTGGCCACGGTGCCGCTGGGAAACCCCGGTACGGTGGCGTAGGGGAGCGGGTTGACGGAGGAAGTTCGGTTGAAACCAATCGTTGCAGAAAGCTTGTCTTTCGGGTTCAGGTTGAGATCAAACTTGGAAGTCAATTCATCGCGATTGTCCACCGAGTCAAGCGACTGGGAAAGCAAGCCACTCTGAGTGCTAGGGATGAGGTTGTGGCTGATGTAATTCTTGGCTACAACATCGAACTTGGCGGGATCGATTTGGGCATTGGCAGCGCCTCCGTTGGTAGTCGCGGCAAAGTACGGATTGGCGATCAGAAACGCCTTGACGCCCTGATCGGGAGAGCCGCCGTTGGAAAAATCTCCCGCTAACTCGGCGGGCGTGAACACTGGAATGTCGTTGTCCGGCTGCGCTTGAATCTGCCGCTGGCCCTGGTAGGCGAGGAAGAAAAAAGCCTTGTCCTTGCGGATCGGTCCGCCCAGCGTAGCTCCATATTGATTGCGCTTCAGGTCGAGCCGCGGCAGTTGCGGAACGACCTCCTTGTTGAAGTAGTCGTTGGCGTCGAAGTCCCTGTTCCTGACGAATTCGAACAGGCTGCCATGGATCTCATTCGTACCGGACTTGGTTACGACACTGATGACGCCGCCGCCGTTGCGTCCGTACTCAGCGGTGTAATCGCTGGTGAGGAGCCGAAACTCGGCGATGGCATCGGGATTGGGATCGAGGAGGTTACTGTTATCGAGCAAATCGTTGTTCAGACCACCGTCGAGCAGGAACGTCACCGAGTCGCTACGCCCGCCGGCGATGCTGTAATTGCCGGCGCCGCTGTTGTCGTCGTTGCTTTCTGTGACCCCGGGCTGGAGCAGCGCCAGATCCAGCATGTCGCGGCCGTTTAGAGGCATGTTGGTCAGGGCACGTCCCGTGATCGATTGGCCCAGAGTGGGGTTAATAGTCTCGACGGGTGCAGCCTCGGCCCCAACGTCGATGGTCTGATTCTCCGCGCCCACCTCCATTTTGAAATCGATACGGAGCGCCTGGTTGATCAGCAGTTTCTCTTCTGCGTGAACCACCGTGCGAAAGCCAGTGTGCTCGGCGGTCACCTTGTAATTGCCGATGGGCAACGCCAATACTTGGAACGATCCCTCCTTGTTCGTGATGGCAGTGCGCGCGACCTGTGTGGCCGTGTTGGTCACGGTAATCTGGGCCTCGGAGATCACTAGTCCCTGCGGGTCGTAGACGGTTCCGAAAATCCTTCCGGTTGCATCCTGACCCGAAGATAGGGCTGGGGCTATCAGCACAACCAGTGAAAGCAACATCATCCGATGGAGTTTCATTTCGATCTCCGTGATCTTTCCCGCAAACATGCAACGCCCGCTATTGTTTCTTTTTCGACTTAGTTTTCGCTCGACCCTTTTGTGCCGCCGGCAGTCCGGTTAGCGATCCCTGCTGCTGGACCGGCCCAAGAAATACACTCTCGCCATTTTTATCTTCATCGAGCCAGAACAACTGCCCGCCACTGGCCTGATAGATGACTGTGGTGTAAGTCGGGTCACCAGAAAGGGTCATGTCGAGATTCATGGTGTAGCGCCCAGCGTTGACCGGATCGGGCGCGGCGGTTCCCGAGAAGGTCGCGGTATCGGTGCCGTCTGGCGGAGTGGTGTTGAAGATGAAGAAAGGATCGCTGACGAGTCCGGTGGCTTGGTTCAACGCAAGGCTGCCCACGGTTCCCTGACCAACCAAGTCGAATTCCCAACCCAGGGTCGGCCCGCGGGGGTTATTGTAAGCCTGCGCTCCGAAGGCATAGCTGCCGGCGAAACTCCCGGTGGAGGTGTCGGTCTGCGGAGTCAGAACTCCTGTGCCATTGAGAGTAAAGCCATCCAGGTCGGCAAGCAGAGCGCCTCCTAATCCGCTGGTTGTGTTATTCGGGTCGTTCAGGTTGAGATTCGGATCTGTCATATACATCCCCAGGACGCTGACGTCGCCCAAGTCTCCGGCTGTGATCGTCAGGCTGCCGTAGCCATTGCCCGTAATGGAGTAGCTACCCGAGATCGTTGCCTTGGGAACGATGAGGCCATTGTCGAATTCGTTATCGTCCGCAATGCCTGTCGTGAGGTTGCCGTTGCCATCCGTCGTAAACATGCCCGCCGCGGCGTAGAGACTGCCGAGCGAGTTGCTTTCGACTCCAAATATGGAACTTCCGAGCGATGCGCTGCTGAAAGTGCCCGTGCCCTGGCCAAATGCCGAGCCGATAGCTGAATCGTCGTTACCGTTGCCGGTGTTCGGATTATCCACGTCGATGATCCGAATCGTCTCCGGACCAACAACGTAATAGTTGAGTTGTATTGCCAGGGCGGAGCTGGTAATCGAGCCACGCCCGAAACCATCGGGTCCGGTGATGGTTCCGGTGAAAGGCGCGTCCAGCGTTGGAGCCGTCGCGGCTCCCGTATCATCAACGTCGAAAGTACCCGCCAAGGTTGTGCCGCTGCCCGAGATGGAGAACACGCCTCCGTAAACCACCGCAGAATAGCTGGAGTCCACGCCGGAAAGGGTGAAGGCATAGTTCCCGTCGTTGAGCGTGCTCGACAGGGTTTGCGTGTCCATGCTTCCGCTGGAGGTTGCCGTCCCGTCAAACTGCATGATGAGGGCGTGGTTCAAGTTCACAAACTGAACGCCCAGGGTTTCGACGCCGTCCACGCCCAAACTCGAGTTGTTGGTCGTGAGCGTGAGTGTTCCCTGGCCGGTGGTAGGATCGACCGTCAGCGCGGCGGTTCCTGGCAAGATCGTGTCGGGGGAAGGCTCCGGCGAGTTGAGTCCGAAACCGTCGTTGTAGTCTTGTTCGCCGCCCAGGACGTTGCCATTGCCATCGACGCTCACGGACCCTGCGAGCGCGTAGAAATTCGGCCCCGCGTTGAGCGCTTCCAGTCCGCTCAAATAGAACGCGTAATTGATCGCCGTGTTGGTCAGAATGAAGCTAGCCGGCTCCGCTCCGGAGGCTACGGTAGCGGTTACCGTATAAGTTCCGACCGATCCATTCGCTGTGAACGCCGCCGAGGTCGCCACACCGCTGGCATTGGTCGTGGCCGTGTTCACTCCCCCCGCAAAGGTGCCGCTCGCTCCCGTGGCTGGAACCTCGAACGTCACGGTCGCGCCGCTCACTGGCGCTCCGTTTGCCATCACGGTCGCTACTAACGGTGCTGCGAATGCAGCGTTGACTGTCGCGCTTTGCGGCGTTCCGCTTGTCGGCGTTATCGATATGACTGCGCCGGTTATGTTGGTCAGGCTGAAACTGGCTGGCGGCAGGCCCGCAACCGTAGCTGCGACGGTATAGGCGCCTGCGTTCGCATTTGCTGTGAACGGCGACGAAGTCGCCATACCGCTCGCGTCGGTCGTGTCTGTTTCCGTAGCGGTTCCATTGTTGAATGTGCCGCTCGCTCCCGATGACGGCGGAGCCGTGAACGTCACCGACGCGCCGCTCACCGGGTTCTGGTTAGCGTCCAGAACCGTCGCTACCAGCGGCGCTTCAAACACCGTGCTGATGGTTGCGTCTTGCAGCGATCCGCTGGTCGCCGCGATCGAGGCTGCGGGTCCCGAAGTGTTCGTCAGGCTGAAAGTGGTTGTGGCTGTCACTCCTGCCACCGAAGCCGTCACCGTATAGGCTCCGATCGTTCCATTGGCGGTGAATGTCGAGGAGGTAGTCGCCACTCCGCTAGCGTTAGTCGTATCTGTTTCCGAATTCGTCGAAGTCGAGGCGAAGGTGCCGCTCGCTCCCGTTGCCGGAGCCGTGAAGGTCACAAACACGCCGCTCACTGGCGATCCGCCCATCGTGACCGTTGCCACCAGCGGCGCGGCAAACGCCGTGTTGAGCGCCGCCGTCTGCGGTGTTCCACTCGTAGCCGCGATCAACTCCGGCGCGGGATTGAAGTTCGAGCTATTGCAACTGGTCAAGAACGCGAATGCCAGTGCAACCGCGACCAGAGGAATCGCGCCGAGGAATCTAGTGGAAGCTGAGAGGTTCATTTTCATAGCGACTCCCATTTCTGGCCCGTCTTCTGGCCGGCGCGCTCCCGTGCCTGCGGCGACAGGAGGACGCCGTGCTCATTGCGGATGGTATAGACCTCGCCGCCCACCTTCACCGTGCGGACCAGGAAAACCGGCTTATCCTTAATCGTCCTCATCACACCGGTCGCCTCAATCTGTTGGCCGATGGCGACGGAGACTGCGCCATAGCCTCGTAGGCCGAACCTTCCCAAACTCGCACCTACCGGACCGGAAGGAGTTGCGATCAGCAGGTGCGACCCCGCAATCATTCCCGGAGCGGCTTTCGTTAGCACGCTCGACACCGTGCCCGTGAGTGTGACTTCCCGGGCGATGTCGTATTGGAACGGCGCGGCAGACCTCGCAGCACCTGCCGTTGTTTGCGCCTGAACTGGCGACGGGGATGAGATAAGGAAGAAGATGACGAGGGTACACAGTGCAGCCGACAACGGTTTCATCATTTGCCTCGGAGTTGAGTCTTGATTCGGAATTTCCATTCGAGTCTCTGGTGGAGCATCATACGCCGGCATCCTCTCACGTTGAAGATCGGGCGCAGGCGCGATCCGCCATGGGATGGGCCTTTCATGGCCGACAGTCTACTCCCTGCAATGGGTCAACTAAAAGACTTTCTATGCAGTTCAACTCCCGGTCACATTGCATCTTAGACGGATGTGAACGGGCCGCGATTGTAGACCGTTTCGCAGTTCGAAGTCGAGCGGCGTTCGCTCGTACGAGCAACGCGCGTCTGTCAGAACGACAGCTTCAAGGTGAACTCGAGCGCGCGGCGAGCCAAGCCCAGGCGATTGCTGGCCTGCTGCTCATTACGGCGTAATCGCACCATAGTACACCCGACCGGCTGGTTCGCACGATGTTATCTTTATGAGGCCGAATCTCTGGAAATCATTTTTATGGAAGTTCTCAAGAAACTTTTTGAGCAGCATTTCCACTCGCCCGTCGTGCGGGTCGAGCCGCTGCAAGGCCAACTCGGGGGTTCGGGGCGAAAGATTGTCCGGCTGTCAGGCGGAGAAGAAAGCGCGATTGGCATTCTGTACGACGTGCGCGAAGAGAATGTCGCATTCCTTGAATTTTCGCGGCATTTTCGCCGGCACGGCTTGCCCGTACCGGAAATTTATGCTGAAGATTTGAGCCAGGGCGCTTACCTCGAAGAAGACCTGGGCAGCACCACGCTGTTTGAGTTTCTCTCGGAACACCGTAACGACCAACTTCGTATCGACCAACATTCCAGCGTCGCTGCCATCGCTCCCGAGGCCGTCGCGGCCTACCGCAAAGTTGTCGCGGTGTTGCCGCGCTTTCAGGTCGAAGCGGGACGCGACTTAAACTACAAAGTGTGCTATCCGCGCTCGAGCTTCGATCGGCAGTCGATTGCGTGGGATTTGAATTATTTCAAGTATTATTTCTTGCGGCTTGCCGGCATTCCCTTCAACGAGCAGGCGCTGGAAGACGATTTCAGCCGGTTAACGAAATTCCTGCTGAGCGCCAGCCGCGATTATTTTCTCTATCGCGATTTCCAATCCCGCAACATCATGCTGCGCAATGTTCTGAATAGAGTTCAGGACGTAGCCAAGCCGTTTTTTCTCGACTATCAAGGCGGCCGTAAAGGCGCGCTGCAATACGACATCGCTTCGCTTTTGTACGATGCCAAGGCCGACTTGCCTCCGGACCTGCGCCAGCAATTGCTCGATCATTATCTCGACACGCTCGGTGGGTTCCTCGATCTCGACCGCTCCGAGTTTATGGAGTTTTACTATGCGTACGTTTATGTCCGCATCATGCAGGCTCTGGGAGCTTATGGCTTTCGCGGCTTTTATGAGCGCAAGGAGCATTTCCTGCAAAGCGTGCCCTACGCGCTGAAGAATGTGCGCTGGCTGCTGCACAACGTAGAGTTACCCATCGCGTTGCCTACGCTAATGGAAGCTTTCAAGAACATGGTGGCCTCGGATAAGTTGCAGGGCCTGACATCGACCAACCAAACAGAAAGATTGACGGTGCGAGTTTTCAGTTTCTCTTTTCATCGAGGATTGCCGCAAGATGAGGCCGGCAACGGCGGCGGGTTCGTTTTCGATGGCCGGAGCCTTCCGAATCCCGGGCGCGAAGAGCGCTTCAAAACCCTCACCGGCAAAGATGCGGCGGTCATCGACTATCTCGGTCAGCAAGAGAGCGTGCATCAGTTTCTGGCGAACGCAATGTCGCTGGTGGACGCGAGCGTGAGCGCGTATCAGCGCCGCGGCTTCAAACACTTGATGGTGTCGTTCGGCTGCACCGGCGGCCAACATCGCTCGGTCTATCTTGCCGAGCAGTTGGCCAAGCATTTGCGCGGCAAGGATGGAGTGGAAGTCGTAGTGCGTCATCGCGAGCAGGAGCAACTGAATCCATGAAAGCGATGATACTGGCGGCCGGTTTGGGCACGCGCTTGCGTCCGCTCACCGGCGATCGTCCCAAAGCGCTGGTCGAAATCGACGGCCGCACGCTGCTCGAGATTACGCTCTCCCGCTTGCGCAGCTTTGGCGTGCGCGAGGTGATCATCAACGTTCATCACTTCGCTGACATGATCGCGGACTGCTTGCAGGCGAACGACAACTTCGGCATGCGCATTGAAGTCTCGCGCGAGGAGACGTTGCTCGACACCGGCGGTGGACTGAAAAAGGCTGCTTATTTTCTTCTTAGGGGTTCCGCCGATGCGTCCAGCCATCCGGAAGAACCCTTCATCGTGCACAATGTCGATGTTCTGAGCGCAATCGATCTCCGGCGCATGGCGCGATTTCACGCTGAAAATCAGGCTCTCGCCACTCTGGCGGTTCAGGACCGCAAGACGTCTCGCCACCTGTTGTTCGACGACCAGCTTCAGCTGTGCGGCCGGCAAATCGGGAGCGATCCACCGGAGTTGGTTGGCCGCAGCCAGCCAGCGCACGCGCTGGCTTTTTCCGGTATCCACATCGTCTCTCCTCGCCTGCTCGCGATGCTGAGTGAAGAGGGCGCGTTTTCCATCATTACGTCCTATCTGCGTCTTGCTGCCAAGGGAGAAAAAATCCTCGCCTTCCGCGCCGACGAATATTACTGGCGCGATCTCGGACGGCCGGAGAACGTGGCGCAAGCCGCTCAAGATCTAAAGCAAAAAATCGTCGCCTTCTAGGGTCCGAGGTGCACGCTTCGCAACTGATACTCTCACACATGACAACGAAATTGGGAGAACGTAATCATTGCCACCCATCGTTAACGCGCAAGAAATCACGAAAGCCTTCGGAGCGAACCCGCTCTTTCAGAATGTTTCTTTCACTATTTCTGATGGCGATCGTATCGGATTGATTGGTCCGAATGGATCCGGTAAATCCACGTTGCTCCGAATTCTGGCGGGCGAGGTTGCTCCCGACAGCGGGGAAGTGTCATTTCGCAAACGAACCCGTCTCGCCTGCGTCGAACAAGACTCGCGATTCGAATCTGGCGCCACGGTGCGTTCGGTGGTCGATAGCGCTCTCGATCTTTGCGGCGTCGCAGGAACCGAGCGCGGTGCGCGCTTTGCCGAGACACTTGGCCGCGCCGGCTTTGAGGATCTCGAAGCGCGGACAACCGAGTTATCCGGCGGCTGGCAGAAGCGTCTCGCTATTGTAGAAGCCCTGGTGCAGCATCCTGACATACTCTTGCTCGACGAGCCCACCAATCATCTTGATCTCCTGGGAATCATGTGGCTCGAAGATCTGCTGGAGCAGGCCTCATTCGCCAGCGTGATCGTCAGCCACGACCGCTATTTTCTGGAGAATGTCACCACCGACATGGTCGAACTGAATCGCATTTATCCCGATGGTTCGCTTCGCGTCCATGGTAACTACAGCGCCTTTCTGGAGAAGAAGGAAGAATTCCTGCACGCGCAATCGCGGTGTCAGGAAGCCCTGGAAAATCTTGTTCACGGAGAAATCGAATGGCTTCGCCGCGGCGCGAAAGCACGCACCCGCAAGTCCAAAGCGCGCATCAGCAAGGCGGGCGAACTTATGGGAGAGCTTGCCGACCTGAACGCCCGCACCCGCAGCACCACAGTCCAGATCGATTTTTCAGCCACCGATCGCAAGACGAAAAGACTAATAGAGCTGCAGGATGTTACCTGCGCGATGGGAACTCGCGCCCTATTCGAGGGCCTCAACTTCATTCTTACCGCTGGAATGCGCGTAGGCCTCGTGGGCCCGAATGGCAGCGGCAAGACGACCCTGCTCCGCTTGTTGCAGGGAGACCTGGTTCCGACCGGCGGAGAGATTCGCCGCGCCGATTGGCTGCGCATCGTCTACTTTGATCAGACCCGAACGCTTGATCCGGACGTAACGCTGCGCCGTGCACTTGCACCGGACGGCGATTCGGTTGTGTATCGGGATCGCGTAATTCACGTTGCGGGATGGGCAGCGCGATTTCTTTTCACGGGGGAGCAACTCAGCCAGCCCGTCGGGCGGCTTTCGGGAGGCGAACGGGCGCGCGTCTTGATCGCGCAGCTCATGCTTCAGCCCGCCGACATTTTGCTGCTCGATGAACCTACCAATGATCTCGACATTCCAACGCTCGAAATTCTGGAAGAAAGCCTAATCGATTTTCCCGGGTCGCTGGTACTGGTGACGCATGATCGCTACATGCTTGATCGCGTCTCTACGATCGTGCTTGGTCTGAACGGCAAAGGCGGAGCCGATGTCTTTGCCGACTACGCGCAATGGGAGGCCTGGCAGGCGCAGAGCACGAAGGCTGACGAAGCGACAGCCGCGGCGAGTTTGACTGCGCGGTCTGCTTCCACGTCGGCAGCGTCCGCAAAAAAGAAGCTTTCCTATCTCGAAGCGCGGGAATACTCGACCATCGAGCAGCGAGTGGAAGAAGCGGAGCAGTTAGTAAGAGCCAAGCGTGCGGAACTGGAAGATCCGGCTAATGCGACGGATGCTCCGCGTCTTGTGAGTGCGCAGGCCGCGCTGGACGCGGCTCAAACGGCGCTCGACTCACTCTATGCGCGCTGGGCGGAGTTGGAGAAAAAGAGCGGCTGAGGATTGTTGGTAAAAAGGCGATGTTACGCCAGGTCGCTATTGCATCTCGCATTGCGCGAATGAACTTTCTATTTGCTCGTTTTATGTCTAGTTCGTGCTGGCGTGAGGTGTTTGCTTCTCGCTGGTACCGTCTTTCGTTGGTTGGGTTGGCTGGTGATCTTGCTGAGCAGGAGCGGGTCTGGAGTAAAGCTGGGATTCAGCCGGATTCTGTGGCCAATAGCCTGTCTTGCTGTCGTCCAAACTGCCGGATGCGGCGAAACAGATCAGCAACACGACAATAGAACCACCGAACAAAAGCACCTGAGTCCCCGTCGCCAGGGGCATGAACCCAAAAATCATTGCTGCAATTCCCGCCACGACCTTTATCACGTTTAGGGTGATTCGCTTTGCCATGAACCTGTCGGTAGTGGGCTACTTTGAATTTTGATTCCGTTTGACTGAGCCGAAGATTATGCCGAAGGCTACTCCGATGCCGATTCCGAAAGCAATGTTATGTAACGCCACTCCGAGTCCAGCTCCCATAGCAATACCAATAGCCACGCCCATGCCCATGTAGTTCTTCATGTTTTACGCCGCTCTTTCCGCCCTCCGCAGTTCGTAGGCTTCCCAGAGGGCAACCAAATCCTCTACGCTCCACAGCCGATCCGAAACGCCAGCGGCCATAGCTGGGCTCAGCCGCAGGGTGCGGTGAATCTTGATGAAATTGTACGCGAAGTAGTTGAGCGCGGTCGCTGCCGCGTGATTTTCCAGCTTGCGGCTGAATCCGTTCGAGAGCCGCGTGTAACGCCTCATGCTGGTGCGAACGCTCCAATTTTGGCGCTCTGTAGGATCAAAATTCAAAGTAGCCCACTACCAACCTGTCCACAGAAATCCTTCGGCGCTTCCAATCACCTTATAATCCCATCAATTCACTTAAAGTCCAAAACCGCGCTCCGTCTCGCAGTGGTTGGCGAAATCAGCGTTTGCACCAACTGTCCCCAATAGCAATTTGTAATGACTCTTTGGTCTATGCCTTAACAAAATCAATAAACCCACGCTGCACGTCAGTCCGCGTCAGCTTCGCTCGAATCTTGTCGCCGACGTGTAATCCTTGGGCTCCTTGCGCCAGCAATCCTTCGATATGCGGCTGAAGAACGCGAACAAACGTTCCCTTGGGAGTCACCCCAGTGACGATGGCGTCGAAGGTTTCTCCTACACGATGGCTCATGGCTACGGCGGCCAAGCGCTTCGACATTTCGCGCTCCACTTTTCGCGCCGCATCTTCTTTCTGGGTGCAGTTTGCGGCGATGGCGGCTAGTTCATCGTCCGAATAGGGGTTGGGTTTTCCGTCGAGCAGATTTTTGATCAGCCTTTGCGTGACGACATCGGCAAAGCGGCGATTGGGCGCGGTCGAGTGCGTGTAATCCTGCACGGCTAGGCCGAAGTGTCCCTGCTCGGGATCGCCGGGACGCTCGAGCACGTATTCGCCTGGGCCAATCAGTTTGATGATCGCCAGCGACAGGTCGGCGAAATGATCGGGGTCGGCGGCTTTGCGCTTCACGAGAAAATCGTTGAGCGCCTTGGAATCGGGCAGTGCGGGGAGCGCCACACTTTGATCTTGCGCCGCCGCCAGCCGCACGATGCCGTCCCAATGCTCGGGAGTCTTGACGATGCGGCGCAATGAAGAGACTTTCTCCAGTAGTCGCGCCACCACGCCATTAGCGGCGATCATGAAATCTTCGATCAACTCAGTGGCGCGATTCTTCTCTTGCTTTACGACATCGATTACTTTCTGGTTGAGCACTACTGGATGAACTTCGCTGGTGTCAATGTTCAGAGCGCCATTCTCGTAGCGCAATTTCCTGAGCGCCTGGGCAACTCCGTCCTGGAGTTTGAGCTGCGCTTGCAGTTCCGAAGACGCGGCCACTTTCGGGGGAGCCGCCGCCGTGCCTTCCAGCCATGCTCCGACGGCAGCGTAAGTGAGTTGTGCCTTGTTGCGCACGATGGCGCGATAGACGTCGCTTGAAGCCATCGTGCCGCCGGAATCGATTACGAATTCAATCACCACGCCGGGCCGATCCACATCTGGGAGCAGAGACGATGCGCCGGTCGAGAGCTCTTCCGGCAACATCGAAAAATTAATGATCCC
>Ga0209415_10012199_pt1 | contig 14354 bp, 6 predicted proteins | sample PeaSoiSIISIP2007_FD_187696 | JGI IMG/M metagenome (GOLD analysis project Ga0209415, IMG submission 187696) | Peat soil microbial communities from Weissenstadt, Germany - SII-SIP-2007 (SPAdes) (version 2) | ecosystem: Environmental > Terrestrial > Soil > Wetlands > Peat | place: Germany... | reverse complement strand
AAACTCTTGAGGGCAACCGAAAGGTTGGGGATCACCGCGCCCGTAGAGTCGGTTACCGTTCCGCTGATGGCGCCGTTGGTCGTGCTCTGAGCCGGCAACAGCGCCGGCAACACAATGGCCAACACTGCCATCAAAACAAATAGTTTCATCGATGTGTGAATTCGCATTGTTAGTCTCCACTGACTGGCCGTGTCTAGTGCAGTCGCGTGACCATCGCAGTCGATTTCCGGGGTCGGAGTTACGGCGATACAAGGGAGAGGTTCGGCTGTACAAATCTGAACAACCGATAAACGCGATTAGAATTTGCGTTTCGAGTTGCGCGCACCGCTCGCGCGCCCAAACGCGCGTCGCGTCTACAAAAAAAGGAATTTCAGGGATGGAGGCCTACGAATAAAGAAAGCAGCGCCCGCGCCAACTGAGGGGAGTATCTACGGGGCCGGGGGCCGTTTCGTTTCATTCAAGGAGACGCATAATGGCTATGTCATAAACACGCTAAGTGGGTATTGTGAATGACCATTATGAGGCCTAATCTGGTGAAGGTACGGTGACATTTGTTGCCTGACGTAGTGAGTGCGCAGAAATTCGGCACGGGAGGTTTCAGTGAGTTCGACGGTGGAACTTTTTCATGGCTCAGTGCCGGCATCGGACCCTTTGTATCGGCGCATTGCTGAGCCTCGGAGTACAAGTTCGGGGCTTGTGGCGATGCCATCGCCGAGCGACCTCTACTCTCTGTTGCAGTCCAAGGCCTCACTCAGGCAAAAGTCTACTCGCATTGCGATCAAAGCTAAGGGAAGGATTCTCTTCATTTACGCAGACGATGTTGTCGCAGTCGAGGCTCGCGGAAACTACAGTGTGTTGCTGTGCACGTCAAGCTCGCACCGGCTGCGAGAATCCATCTCTACCCTGGAAAGAACACTCAATGCACATGGGTTCCTGCGGATTCATCGCTCCGTGCTCGTAAACGCAGCGTTGGTCGAAGAAATCCAACCTTGGCCCACTGGTGAGTACGCGCTACGCGTAAAGGGTGGGAAGGAATATACCGTCACGCGCACTTACAAGAAACATCTGCACATGCTGGCACAGCTTTGGATCGGCATGGATGCCTTTGTTGTTGGGCAATAAAGGAACTCATGCTTTCAAGTCTCGTGTTTTGGTCATGCTGCTCGGGCTCGGTGTTTTTGCTCGTAGGGCTTGTCCTCATCCGGAAGGAACTGACTCCACCTTTCGGACTCAACCAGGTGATTGAGTTGGGATACGCCTTTGTAGCTGCGCCGCTGGCGGTCTTTGGTACCCAGCATCTGCTGGCAGCTCGCTCACTCCTCGACCTCGTTCCGTCCTGGATTCCAGCGCGGCTGTTCTGGGTCTACTTTGTCGGCATAGGCCTGTTCGCTGCCTCAGTGAGCCTCACGCTGAGGAAGCATTTGCGCTGGTCGGCTCTGCTTCTCGCCCTTATGTTTTTCATCTTCGTCCTGTCGATGGATCTGCCTGCCGTAATCGCCCAGTCAAGAGACAGATTTTCCTGGACGTACATGCTGAGGGAAACCGCTTTTGCCGGAGGAGCCTTGGCTCTTGCCGGGGCAGCGCGGCGGGATAGTGTACAGATTTCAAAATCGCTGATTGCGATCGGGAGGATATGCCTCGCCGTGCCGCTGATCTTTTACGGCATCGAGCACTTTGCCTTTCCAAAGTTCGCGCCCGGTGTTCCGCTCGAGAAGTTGTCGCCGAACTGGCTCCCGATTCCGGAATTCTGGGCTTATGCCGTTGGCGCCGTGCTCTTGATTGCTGGAATCGGAATGCTGTTCAACTGGCGGACCCGGATAGCTGCCGCCGCCGTTGGTGTTGTGATGACGTTGCTGACCCTTTTTCTCTACTTTCCCCTCTTGGTGAAAGCCTTCGGCACGCCGCAAGCTCTGGACGAACTGAATTACGTAGGAGACACACTGTTCTTTGGCGGGACCGCCCTTCTTCTCGGCATCGCAATGACTCAATCTCGCCAGCAGGTCTGAGCTTGACTGACTGAGTTTCCAGACGCCGAGCGGAGTGATGACCACTCAAACCGTCACCTTAAGAGCTAGTTGCCCGATACGCGGCGATAACCAAAGTGATGGCGGAGACGGTTGGATTCGAACCCTCGGTACGGGTGTTAGCCTCTACTCCGGTCTAGCATGTGCTCCGCTTTGTGCTCCAGATTTTGCTGCTGGTGCAAAATTCAGGTTTCGTCCTTCAGGAATCCATCAGCTATCCGTCATTCTGCGTCCCCTGCCGGGCTTATCGCTTGATGATCGTAGGATCCCGGAAACCAATGCGGAAGCTTGGCGTCACCTCTCGGGACATATCCGTGCCTGTGGACGCCTTCTTCCAGTTTTGGATGTAGTGCGCGAGGGGCGCGAGCTGCACGATTGGCACAATGCCGTTCAGCAGCCCCAAGACTTGCATTCGCACCGGGATCAGCCGCGCACACTCGGAGACGACCACGAGCAATGTTCGCAGCGCGTCCTGCCACTGGCGGCGGAAGGCAATGTTCGCAAGGCCTGCGATGCCGTCGATGGAACCCGCCGTGAGGTTGCCCGCCAGTCCACCGAGGCTGCGATACTGCCCATCGTAACCAAGCGGAGTCACGGCTTCCGAGAACGGCCAGTCGGCATCGTCAAAGCGGAACCAGGTTCCGGCACACCGGAACCCAATCACGTACAAATCCGCGCGCGCCAAGATGACGGGAATGACCGCGCCCTTGACCGCCACATTCACGGAAAGGTATCCCTGCCGCCCTTCGTCGAGAATCGCCTCGAGTCGCCTTATCCCAAGGTGGAGTTCTGGGCCCCGGTTCGTGTAGTCGAGGTGTACAACCGGTAGAGTTGCAATCGCAATCGTCATCGCTGGTTCTCCGTCAGATTCCTGCGGTAGGGCCTGCCTGCGAACCTGTGGACTCACTTCAGGGCGAGGTCTTAGCGTACCCGATGGCTGACTCCGGCCATGAAGGCCACATTTTGCACCCGATCCGCCCCCCAAGGGACATCCGACCTCCTTCAAATCGTCGTCCAGTTCTCCCAGCCGCTGCCGTGACATGCCTAAGAAGGGTATGGGCCAGGGCAGATCGATGTCACCCGAAATCGTTTTCTTATTTTCCTATAGGTGAACGTGACTGTCGACTGGAAAAAAAGGAATCCTGGGATGGAGGTCTACGAATAAACAGCACCAACTGAGGGAAGTCTCGATCCGGATACACGATTCAGCGACGTATCAGTGCTTATTCTTATCCGCTTCGATGAGCTGGGATACTTTGGAACCTGGCCCCACGGGCTCGATAAGCAGAATGTGGCGCGCGTTGAGGTACATTCGGTCCGGACCGTGCCACTCGCTCCCGCGGCGCACCAGGATGTTGGTGACCGCCTTGGTCTCCTGATTCACCTGACTCTGGATATAGTAGACGTCCGTGAGGACGGGGTAGGCAGTGTCGGCTTTGTCGAGCTTTCCGAAGTAGACCTGGTTGTTGTCGAGCAAGACCGCCGAGTATGCGCTGGGATTAATCTGCGGGCCTTTTTCCCGGTGCCCGCTGCAACCTGCCAGCGCCGTCACCAGCGCAACCAGCAGGAGGGATGACACGATCAGCTTCTTCAAAATAAACCCCTCCGGACATTACACAAGATCGCAACTCAAAATCGCAACGATCATATCACCGCGCCCGCATCACCGAGGGCATCATCGTTTTCAGCGGTATCCTGGGCAGTTCGTTGTTCTGCCAGTTGTTCACCAAGGGCAGACGCCGACTGGTCGAGCCTTTTGACAGAGCCTGGTGATTCGCAGCATGCAGGCTGGACTCGTAAACGCCAACCACCGGGGCCTTAGGAAGAACAACGGGACGCTCCACGGGACCGTGCCAGATGGGCGTGCCGTATACATCGTTGGGCAGCCGGCCGCGGTTCTCGAGTCTGTCGGCGACTCTGTTTTCGAGCGTGTAGGGTTGCGCGACGGTGTCCCACGTGTGGTGATCGCGTCCGAAGCTAGCTACAAGGTGGAAGGGCGCTTCCCCGCTATAACGCTTCCTCAGATCGCTGTTCAGGACGCGCTTCTTGTTTTTGACCACCGCAATCACTGCAGCGGTATGGCTCTCGGTCCCGGCGGGCGGTACGCCCGAGTCAACCTTGAGCACCACCCCGGTCGCCGTATAGGTGACCGCGAAGTACTCGGTGCTGTTGATGACGATATATTGGGTCGAGAAGGTTCCGGAGATGCTCTTGGCCGACAAGATGGTAAACGTCTTGCCCACGGCGGGAACAAACCCGTTAATCAAGTTTACGGTGAGCGTGCCGCTCAAGCTGGCCACGCCGGAGACGGTGAGTTTGCTGTACTGCGTGCCCGCCGTAAGGCCGCCGATGGCGACGTTCAAGGTGCCGGTTGAGAGTTGCGTGTAAGTGCCGGTGATTTTGAGCAGTCCAGCCAGTCCAGCGTCTCCAACGTGGAGGGTAGGAGCCGTACCGCCGCCGCCCACGGATACGTTGCCTTTCAATGAACCCGCGCCCTGGACCGTGCCGCCGGTGACGTTCACGGCGCCGGTCAAAGTGCCATCCACCGTGGTTAACCCGGCAGTCTGGTTGTAGCTGTTTCCCGTGCCGCCGACGGTGAAAGTGCTACCAGTGGCGACATCGACGGTACCGGAGTTCGAGAAGTTGCTGGAGGCTGTGGTCAGAGTGCCGGCGCCAGTTAGCGTGAACGTGCCCGTGTTGTTGTCGAAGCCGGCAAGAGCGTTTGTGGTTCCGTCGAGGATTCTTGCGTTTTTACCGGTCAGGGTCAGGTTTGCCGCATTGGTCGTGATGCCGCCGTTAGCACTCGCCAATTGCATTGTTCCACCAATGGTGTAAGTGCCGCCGGAAAGAGTGCCGCTGCTGAGATTGGTGAGAGTGCCGGTTACGGTAAACGTGCTGCCGCTGTTGATCGCGAGTGCCCCGCTGTTCGTAAAGCCGCCGCTAACCGTTGCGCTGGCGTTGTTGGCGAGCGTCAGGCTGCCCGTATTGCTGGCCAGGTTGGCCAGGGCATTCGAGGCGCCTGATTCGATAGTGCCGCCTTCGAGAGTAAGCGATGTGGCGTTGGTGGTGATGTTGATGCCGCTGCCCACGTTGAGATTGCCGCCCAGGACAAAGGTGCCCACAGAGAGCGTCGAACCGCTGATCTGGGCGAGAGTTCCGGTCACCGTGAAGGCGCTGCCTTTGTCGATGGTGAGTGTGCCCGTATTGCTGAAGTTGCCCGCAGTCGTGAAGTTTGCGCTGTTAGCCAGCGTCAGGCTGCCGCTGTTGGTAGCCAGGTTGGCCAGGGCGTTCGTGCTGTTGGCGTTCTCGATGGTCCCGCCGCCCAGCGTCAGGTTCGTGGCATTGGTCGTGATGTTCTGGGTCGCGCCGGAAAGATTCAGGTTCGCGTCCAGCACATAAGTTCCAGCCGTGAGGGTGCTGCCGCTGATCTGCGACAACGAGCCTATTGTGAAGCTTTCGCCCTTCAGAATCGTGAGCGATCCTGCATTGCTGAAGCTGCCGGCGTCGACAAACGCGGGGCCGCCGATGGTCAGGCTGCCGCTCGCCGTAATGCTGGTCAGGTTGGCCAAGGCGTTGCCGCCGTTGGTGGTGTTGATCAGCTGCCCACCATTTTCTTCCGTCACGCTGGCCGACAGCGTGGTGATACCCGTGCTGTTCCCCGCGGCAAAAGTGAGGTTGCCGCCATTCGCGATGTAGGTGCCGCCGGTCAGAGTGTCCGTCGCGCCGTTGTAGTTGGTGAAGCCGCCACTGCCAGGCAGAATCGAAAGCGTGCCGTTGAGAGCCTCGATGGTTCCGTTATTGGTGATGGTGAGTGCGCCATCGCCGAGATTGCCGGTACCCTCGATGGTCGAGTCGTTGGTCAGGATCGCGCCGCCGACGCCGTTGACGTAGTTGGGGCCGCCACTGCCCAATACTACCGCTCCCGTTCCCGCCAAGGTCGTGTTCCCACTGAGATAGAGCTGAGTGGCGCTACCCCCAGAGTCGATATTGATGGTCCCGTTGTTGGTGATCGTCCCGGAAATCGTCGTGGTGCTGCCGTTCAGAATGTCATAGGTCCCGGCGTTGGTCAGGTTGCTCAGGAACACGTTGTAACCGCCGCCAGCCTCCTCAATCACGCCTGTCCCGCTGGTGGTTAGCGTCCCGCCCGTGATGCTTACGCTGTTGTACAAAACCACCGTCGAACCAGCCAGGGCCTCGATGGTCCCTTTATTCGTCCAGCTTCCTCCGTCAAAATTAAGGATGCCACCGTTGCTCGCTTCCAGCGTTTTGCTGTTGGTGGAAGCTGCGCCCGGCTGGAGAACCAGCACGCCGCCGTTCACATTGGCATCGATGGTGCCACTATTCAGCAACTTGATAGCCCCATCGCCGACATAGCCTACGCCTTCGATGGTCTCCAGGTTGGTGAGGGTGGTGCCGCCGGCTCCACTGATGTAGTTGGGCCCGCCACTGCCGAGGATGACACTCCCCTTGCCTTTCAGGGTTGTGCTGGCACCGAGATAAAGCTGGGTGGCGCTGCCTCCGGAGTCGATGTTGATGGTCCCGTTGTTCGTGATCGTGCCGGAAATCGTGGTCGTACTGCCGTTCAGAATGTCGTACGTCCCGGCGTTGGTCAGATTGGTCAAAAACACGTTGTAGCCGCCGGCAAGTTCTTCGATCACACCTGTCCCGCTCGTGGTCAGTGTTCCACCGGTGATACTTACATTGCTGTAAAGGGCAACTGTGGAGCCAGTTTGCGCCGAGATGGTTCCTGCTCCAGTCTGGGTCCATGTCCCGTTTTCCAAGTAGAGAACCCCGCCGTTGGTCGCTTCCAGGGTTTTGGTGTTAGTGGAAGCTGCGCCCGGCTCTAGGAAGAGCCCACCGCCGCTCACATTGGCATCGATGGTAGCGTTGTTCACAAGCGCCAGGGCACTATCCCCGACATTGCCCACGCCTTCAATCGTCTCCTCGTTGGTAAGGACGGCGCCGCCAACTCCGTTAATGAAATTGGGGCCGCCGTTGCCGAGCACTACCGTTCCCGTGCCCTTCAGCGTGGTGCTGGATCCCAGATAGAGCTGAGTGGCGCCGCCCCCGGAGTCCACGTTGATGGTGCCATTGTTTGTGATCGTCCCGGAAATCGTCGTCGTACTGCCGTTCAGAATGTCATAGGTCCCGGCGTTGGTCAGGTTGCTCAAAAACACGTTGTAGCCGCCGGCAGCCTCTTCGATCACGCCCGCCCCGCTGGTAGTCAGCGTCCCGCCCGTGATGCTTACATTGTTGTACAGGACGACCGCGGAAGGATTGTTGCTAGCATCGGCCCCCACGGCCTGGATAGTCGCACCAGTGTTGGTGATCGTACCCCCATCCAGGAGCAGCGTACCGCCGTTGGTGGCTTCAAGCGTGGCGTTGTTGACCAGCCCACCACCACCTGGCTGGATGTAAAGACCCGCCGCGGACACCGTTGGGCTCACGTTGGCATTAATCGTCGCGTTATTGATGAGGGTCAAGGCGCCATCGCCGACGTTACCGACACCTTCAATCGTCAAGTCGTTGGTGAGCGTGGAAGAACCTCCACCGGTAATGAAGTTAGGCCCACCAATTCCGAGCACGACGGTGCCACTGCCAGCCAGCGTAGCACTCTGGCTCCCTGTGCTCGTGACATAAAGAATGGTGGAGCTGCCCCCGGAGTCGAGGTTGATGGTGCCATTGTTAGTGATAGTCCCGGAGATCGTGGTCGTGCTGCCATTCAGAATGTTGTACGTTCCGGCGTTGGTCAGGTTGCTCAGAAATACGTTGTAGCCGCCAGCAAGCTCCTGGATCACACCTGTCCCGCTCGTGGTCAGCGTCCCGCCCGTGATGCTTACGTTGTTGAGGAGGTCGACCGCGGAGCCGGTTTGCGCCTGGATCGTCCCACCGGTATTGGTCCAGGTGCCACTATCAAGAAGCAGACTACCCCCATTGGTCGCTTCCAGGATACTGGTGTTGGTGGAAGCCGCGCCCGGTACGAGGTAGAGCGCACCGCCGCTCACGTTGGCATTGATCGTAGCGTTGTTCACCAGCGCCAAAGCACTGTCGCCGACATTGCCCACACCTTCAACGGTTGAGTTGTTGGTCAGGATCGCGCCGCCGGCTCCGTTAATGTAGTTGGGGCCGCCATTGCCCAACACTACGGTCCCCGTTCCTGCCAGGGTCGTGTTTCCGCCGAGATAGAGCTGAGTAGCACTACCGCCGGAGTCGATGTTGATGGTCCCATTGTTGGTGATCGTCCCGGAAATCGTGGTCGTGCTGCCGTTCAGAATGTTGTACGTTCCGGCGTTGGTCAGGTTGCTCAAGAACACGTTGTAGCCGCCACCAGCCTCCTCGACCACGCCCGTCCCGACCGTGTTCAGCGTGCCGCCCGTGATACTTACGTTGCTGTACAGGACGACCGTGGAACCGGTTTGCGCTGTGATTGTGCCTCCCGTCTGGGTCCAGCTCGACCCGTCAAGATACAGCACACCTCCGTTGCTGGCTTCCAGGGTCCCATTGTTGGTCGATGCTCCGCCCGGCTGCAGAACGAGCCCGGCGCCGCTCACGTTAGCGTTAATCGTGCCGGTGTTGTCCAGAATCAGTGCACCGTCGCCCACGTTGTCGCTGTTCCCGGTATTCCCGCCGCTGATGGTCGAGGCGTTGGTGAGCACTGCGCCGCCGGCGCCGGTAATGAAGTTGGGGCCTCCGGTGCCCAGCACAACGCTGCCATTGCCGCTCAGCATTAGAGACGCTCCGATGTCGAGGACCGTGGCGCTGCCTCCGGAGTTGATGGTGATGGTGCCGTTGTTGGAGATATTGCCGCCCACGGTCAGAGTGGTATTGTTCAGCAGAGTCACGGAGTCGCCCGCGTTGCTCAGGGTGAGAGTACCTATGGACGCATTGTCATCTTCATTGGTGGCGGCGGTCGTCAGATTGATCAGGATACTTTCGCCGCTGGTGATCGCGCCATTGTTCCAGTTGCTGGCATCGCTCCAGTTGTTGTTTGAGCCACCGCCGCCCGTCCAGGTGTCGGTCGTAACCAAAGGGCGAACCCCGTCCGGCTTCGCGGCAACCCCATTCAGCACTTGCGGGCCAGGCAGGTGTCGCGAGAGCTTACGCTTGGAAGGCGCACTGCTTTGGCCGAAGGCCAGGTTCTCGCCGGCGAAGAGGACCGCAAGGATGGAAAACACGCTCATCCACAGAACTAAGCGGGAAGACGCTGGGCGCATGGGGAACTCCATTTTTCTTTGTCGTTTGCTTAATTGCAGGGGCCCAGATAGCAAGAATAAAGACAAGAAACAAAGAGGAAGCGCAGGTTTTCGTCTGCGCTAGTTTTGGGAGGGCGCACGCATTGTTAGCGAATAAAGAAAACTTGTCAAGATGAAAGATTTTGCACTCGCGGATCGCAACATGCATGGTTCTGACGGCTAGACCTTACCTCCGAAATCGACGAGTGCGGCTACGAAAAGAAAACTCATTTCCGGGAAAGTGCGGCAAAAAGGCAGCTTGACTGCGACGCTGACTGCAAATCGAAGCCGCGGATCACCAGACTCGGCTAGAATCAAAACGCGAAACTTGGCGGTGCCGGGACCTTTTTCGAGAAATGATAAAGACACGATTTCCACAGAGCGCCACGAATCTTACGGCCGTCGCAGGGCTTTTGCTCCTGGCAACGCTTGCGCTGTTGCCCGCTTGTTACCATTCCGCCCGCGCGAAAGAGCATGTTCAGAAAGGTAATGAGTACGCGTCGAAGAATCGGCTGCGCGAGGCAGAAAGTGAATACCAGCAGGCCATTGCGATTGATCCCAAACTCGACGACGCGTATTTTCGCCTGGGACTTCTGCAGTTGCAACAAGACCGGCCAACGGCGGCAGCCAAGTGGTTCTCGCGGGCGGTGGAGCTGAATCCCAAAAACCTGGAAGCTCGGCTGCGCCTGGGAAATTTACTGGTGCTGGCGGCGCGATATGATGAGGCTCGCCGGCAAGCGGAAGCGGTTCTTTCCCGGGATGGAAGAAACAGCGCGGCCCACCGGCTGATCGGCCAGATCAGTCTCCACCAATTGCAGTACGTGGATGCGGAGAATGAACTAAGGCAGGCCCTCGATCTCGCGCCCCACGATCCGGAGGCCTACGAGGACCTGGGACTCACGGAGTTGCTGGATGCGGAGTACGGTGCAGCGGAAAAAAGCTTTCATGCTGCAGTCGAAGTGAAGCCGGCAGATCCCCGGACTTACATAAACCTGGCGGGGTTTTACAGAACACAGAGTGCGCCGAACCGGGCGGAACAGACGCTGCGGCAGGGGATGGAGAAGATTCCCAATGCCGTCGAATTGCGCATTGCCCTGGCGACTTTATACGCCGAACAGGGACGCCCCCCTGACGCCAAGCGAGTGCTGGATCAGGTCGAGAACCGGGACAGCGGTTTTGCAGACGGCCGCCGCGCGGTGGCCGAGTTCTACCTTGGGAACGGAGATGCTGCCTCTGCCCTGCCGCGATTTCGCGTGCTGGCGGAAGAGAATCCGTCGGACATTGCAGCAGCAAGAAAAGTCGCTGAATGCTTGTTGCAGCTGAGCCGTTGGCAGGATGCCCGCGAATGGATCGACCAGCACGACAAAAATAATGATGATGTTGCATTCCGTGTCCTGCGCGCACGAAGCGACTTGGGAGTTTTGCGACTGCGCGATGCCGCTGCCGAACTCGATGGTCTACTTAAGGACTCGCCAGATGTCTATTACTACCTGGCGCAGGTGCACCTCGCACAAGAAGAACTGCAGGCCGCGCAACAGGCGTTGGCCCAGGCGCTGGTGGTGCAGCCCGGGTATCTGCCTGCACTGCTGGGGCTAGGAAGCCTCCGTTTGCAACAGAATGATGGCAACGGCGCACTGCAATACGCGAGCCAGGTGATTGCCACCAGCTTTTGGTTGGCGGAGGCGCACACCATCGCCGGCAGCGCTTATCTGCTTCGAGGAGATCTCGACCAGGCGCAAAGAGCGTTCGAACTGGCAGCCGGTCTCAACCCGCGCAGCCCGGAGGCGCAAGAGCGCCTGGGCAGCGCCCTCAGCATGCGCGGCAGCTTAGCGGATGCGGAAAAAGCCTACGAGACCTCGTTGGCGCTCGCGCCAGACTACGCCCCAGCCCTCAGTGGGCTGGCAGACATTCTCGTCAAGCGGGGAAAGCTGAAACAGGCGCGGGCGCGCATTGAAAAACAAACCGAGAGCCATCCTGGCGCTTACCAACTGCAAGTGGCGAAAGCTGAATTCTGTATCAAGCAAAAAGACTGGCCGTGTGCCGAACACAGCTATCGGCAAACCCTTGTCCTGAATCCTTATTATGTTAATGGATATCTTGCCCTGGCGCACATCTACGCGGCCACCAACCGTCCCCAGGAAATGATTCGGGAATATGAAACGGCGCGCAGCAAATTTCCTGACTATCTACCGACTTATAGCTTGCTGGCCAAAGTATACGAGTACGTTGGCGACTTCCGGGATCTTGCGAGTGTAGCGCGATTCTATGCCGATCACGGAGGACCTCTCGCCGATGCACTGCTGCTAGTTCAGAAAGCAAAGAGCGCTCAACCGGATGACCCCATCGTCAATGATGCGCTGGGCTGGCTCTACTACAAACAGGGTGAGTATCTCTCGGCGATTCCGGCATTCGAAAAGGCGGCTCAAAAACATCCGCAAGTCGCGGAGTTTCAATTTCACCTGGGCATGGCCTACCTGGGCGCAGGCCAGCCTGCAGCCGCGCACACCACTCTGCAAACCGCGCTCCGTCTGGGCTTGAGCGCGGACGACGCCAGCACCGCACAAGCCGCGCTGCAGAAGACCGGATCATGATCAGCAAACTTGGAAACTGGGGACCCGACCCGGATAACTACAGTGAGGCGCTCAGAAACCTTGCCGACAACAGCGCTGTGTTACCTGAACCAGCGCTGCGACATCATGTTGCGCGAATTCAGGACGGTTGACGGTGAACCTGTTTTCAATTAATCGCCAGGGAGCACAAGCTAACATCCACGACGTTGGCCCACATCAAAGCTTTCCTTCGTGAATCTTTCGATCCGCCAAGCGCCAAGGATCGTTCTCGCCGCCCGCACTCGTAGTCAAGCATTTACAGTCGGACCTGATGCCTCCAAGTCGGGCTCAAGGCGTCTCATTCGGCAGTTATTGTGCTCCAACTTTGTGCTCTGACTCTATGCCCCGGTGACGACTGTTAGCGTTACTGCCGTTGGCGTGTAGTTAACCTCAAAGTGTTCGCTGGAGTTGATGCTGGATCCGTTGACTTTGGAGAACTGTCCGGTCACGGCGCTGCCCGTGAGGATCGTGAACGTTTCACCGACCGTGGGAACGAAGCTATTGATTAGCTTCACAGTTAGCGTCCCGCCCAGGCTGACTCCGTTGGAAACCGGCATCTGACTATACTGCGAACCGATAGTGGTTCCGCCGATTGCCACATCGAGAACGCCAGCCGCCTGCTGCAAATAGCTGCCCGTAACTGTGAGCACGCCGGCCTTTGTAGTTGCGTCACCCACGATGACCGTGCCACTGGAAGTGACGGCGGCTGCGAGCGTCCCCTTGCCCTCCAGCGTCCCCTTTTGAATATCCAGCCCTGTCGGCGCGGTGAGCGTCCCGTCTACCGTGGTCGTTCCAGCGGTCTGGGTATAACTACCGCCAACCGTGAAGCTGCTGCCGGCACCTACCGTTGTCTTTCCGGCATTGCTGAAGTTCGTGGTGGTCGCGAGAGCCTGCCCACTCTGCAGTGACAGCACGCCTTTCGTGGTGTTCGCCCCAACAAGAGCCAGCGCATTCGTGCCGGTGGAGGTATTCAGAATTTCCGCGGAAGGGCCCGTCAAGGTGACACTGGCACCGTTGGTCGTGATGGCGCTGCCAAGTTCCAGCATGCCGGTTACGGCATACGCTCCGCCCGTTAGCGTGCCGCCTACAAGATTGTTGAACGGTCCCCCCACGGTATTGATGATCAGCGCGCTGCCCTTGCTCACGGTCAATTTGCCGTTGTTGGTGAACCCTGTCGCATTAGGCACAACGTAGAGCGGAGTGGTTTTGTTAGCCATGATCGTGCCGTCATTCGTGATGGGCATGGGATTCGAGTCCCCAATGGTGCCGGCTCCTTCAATAGTGTTGTCGTTGGTCAGGGAATTGCCCGAGCCATAAATGCAATTGCCGGAGGCCAGCGTGACTTTCCCGGAGCCAGTCAGGATCGTGGGCTGAGCCAGAACGATGCAACCGTGTCCGCTGAGAGTGATGCTTCCGGTGTTATTGACAGTGCCCTGCAAATTCAGGTTATACGCCGGCGGGACGGTAAGCTTTCCGCTGTTGGTGGGCACGTTGACCGTGCCATCGAGCGTGCCGTCCTCACTTTCAATAACGCCGGTTCCGCTGGTTTTCAGAGTCCCGCCATTCACGGTTCCTTCCAGCAGAACCGTCGAGCCGGTCAGAGCTTCGATGGTGCCGCTGGTATTGTTGACGGTTTGGTTGCTATAGATTTCCAGCGTTCCGCCGCCACTGGCTTCAAGCGTGGCGGTATTGGTGGTAGTGCCGCCCGCCAGGGACAGCGGAGCCGATGTATTGTCCGCCTCTATGGTCCCCTGGTTCGTCAGCGGCAGCTCGTAAATAGTTCCGGCACCGTGGATCAGTTGCTGATTGATGAGCGACCCTCCGGCGCTGTTCTGGTTAAGTTGGCTGGTGCCGCTCATAATCAGCGATCCCGCTCCGGTAAGGGTTACAGTCCCGATCATGCTCAGCGATCCGGATACCAATTGAAGCGTGCCGGTGTTGGTAACCGTGTTCTGAAGATCGGCCACGTTGCTCGAAACCTGTACCATGCCGCTGTTTGTGAGGCCGTTCAGCACGGTGCCGCCGGTCAGTTGAATCACCCCACTCCCAACCGTGGTAAGCGTTCCGCCGGTATAGATTTCGCCCTGCAGCTGAACAATGCCACCGTCCAGGGCCTTGACCGTGCCTCCGGTGTTGTTGAACGGGCCCAAGAAGCCATAGACAATGTCCAAGGTGGCGCCGCTGCTCGCCTCGAAGAGGCTGGTGTTGGTGATGCCGGCGCTTGAGGGTTGAACCGTGAGCAGGCCACCAACGGCGTTAATCGTGCCCTGGTTCTGGATCGAAAATCCCTCTTTTCCGAGCGTACCCTGCCCCATGATGGTTTGCTGGTTGATCAGGGTGGGATTTGATCCGGAGGTTCCGTCGAAATTGGAAAGTGAAGAGTTCATGTTCACCGTTCCACCGCCACTCAGCGTCACTATCGCGCCCTGGCCGATCAAGGCAAGGCCGTTGCCATTCGTGATGGTGATAGTGCCGTTATTGGAGATGCT
>Ga0209415_10012197_pt1 | contig 14355 bp, 8 predicted proteins | sample PeaSoiSIISIP2007_FD_187696 | JGI IMG/M metagenome (GOLD analysis project Ga0209415, IMG submission 187696) | Peat soil microbial communities from Weissenstadt, Germany - SII-SIP-2007 (SPAdes) (version 2) | ecosystem: Environmental > Terrestrial > Soil > Wetlands > Peat | place: Germany... | reverse complement strand
GCGCAAGCCAGGTGAGTTTATTCAGACCGACGCTGCCATCAATCCCGGAAACTCCGGCGGAGCGCTGGTGGACGCGCGCGGCGAACTGATCGGGATCAATACCTTCCTGATCTCATCCTCGGGATCATTCTCAGGCATGGGTTTTGCAATTCCGACCCAGATTGCCGAGCCCACGGTCGAAACGCTGATTCGCGACGGCAAGATAACGCACGCGTTTATCGGAATCCAGATCTCCGATCTGACTCCTGACAACGCCAAGTTCTTCGACATGAAAAAAGCTGAGGGAGCGCTGGTCGCAGACGTTCAGCCAGACGCGCCGGGAGCGAAAGCGGGCCTGCGCACAGGAGATGTGATCACGGAAATCGACGGAAAGCCCGTAACCGATGCCGGAGAATTGCAAATGATGGTCGCGCAAAAACGGCCGGGTGACACCATCCATCTGCGGGTAGTGCGTGACAGCAAACCGACGACCATTGCGGTGACGCTCGAAACCCTCGGCGGGGACAAAGGCACGGAGATCGCCGGCAGCGAGCACGGCAAAGGGCGCTGGGGGCTGAGTCTTTCCGATCTGACTCCGGATGCCCGTAATGAAATGCAAGCGAAGCCGTCCGTCCATGGCGCTGTCGTAGAGGATGTCAAACCTGGCAGTCCGGCCGATAATGCGGGCCTGCAGCGCGGGGACGTCATCATGGAAGTCAACCGGCACGCGGTAAAATCCGCGGCCGACGTGGTACAGGAGCTATCCAGCGTGCCAACCGGCCAGGATGCGCTGGTATTGGTCTGGTCACAGGGTGGCAGCACCTTCCGCGTGTTGCATCCTTCGCAGGGCTGACGGGTGTTTGGTTGAAGCCCCGTTTACGCGCCGCGTTCCACTCGACCTCCTGGCGGGTGGGACGCGGCGTGATTTTGTCTCGTTTGTTGGTGGAGATCCGGGCGTCCTCGCCTGTTACTCCACCGTCGCCGCTGATGCACTCCATCGACAATTCGAATTGGACTTTGTGGGAACCGGCGATTAGAGTCTTTGAATCATGAAGATATCGGCACTGATGCAAGCTCAAAACAACAATTTGGCCATCCTAAGCGCACCGTGGTAATTAACATTTTCACCGCCAATGTGGAGTAGTTACCCTGTCACCCGATAAAATGGCTTCATGGGGTCGCCTTTTCTAGCGGCTTCGGGTCGCTGGAATCTTGACGGAATCGCGCGGGCAGGACCTGAGAATGACAGGACCTGAGAATAATAGGAGTTCTCAGTTCGTGGAAAAGAAGCTCGACTGAGAGCTGAGAGCTGTTTTTAAAACTGGAGACAAGATTTGGATCGATCGAAAGAGCTAGTTCAGGACCAAGACCACGCTGCCTGTTCTCTGGCTGCCAGCTACGTGCTGACCTGGGACGAAATCGCCAACCTGGCGGCCGAACCGGGCAAGCCGGCTGAGACCCTGATGAACGTGGTCGCCTTGATTGCCCGGCGGTTTGGCACCGATGTGTGCTCTGCCTACCTGCTGGAACCCGACCGTGCCAACCTCGTTCTGGCCGCAACCCTCGGGTTGCGCCCGGAATCGATCGGCAAGCTGCGCATGGCAGTCAACGAAGGGCTCGTCGGCCTGGTTGCGGAACAGGTTCGTCCGGTGGCCGTCGAAAAGGTCAGGAGTCATCCGCGTTTCAAGTACTTCAGCGAAGCCGGGGAGGATGATTACCAATCGTTTCTGGGCGTTCCGCTCATTGATCGGGGTGTGCTGCAAGGCGTTCTGGTGGTTCAAACCGTAGAGCCGCGCGTCTTCCCGGAAAATGAGATTCGGCTGCTCACCGAGGCGGCGAACCGGGTCGCGCACATTGTGAGCGAAGCCCGCACGCTAGACCGCTTCATTGCACCGGCCCAGGAACGGCTCTGGGCCTTGGCCCGCAATCTGTGGTGGAGCTGGGATCACGATTCCGCCGGCTTGTTTCGCGAGATCGATCCTCTGCGCTGGAGTCAGCTTAACCACAGTCCGGTAGCGCTGCTGAATGAGTATCCCCTTGAGAAACTCGAGGCGCGCGCCGGCGAACTCGCCCTGCATGGCCGGATCAACTACGCTTATCGCCGCCTGCGCGAGTACGAAGAAGCGGAGCGCACCTGGGGTGCGCGCCACGCCGGAGTGCTGCGACCCCGTCCCGTGGCCTATTTTTCCGCCGAATTTGGCGTCCACGAATCTCTCCCCGTGTATTCCGGCGGACTCGGAGTTCTGGCTGGCGATCACATCAAGAGCGCGTCCGATCTTGGGATCCCCCTCGTCGGCGTGGGGCTGTTTTATGGCCAGGGATATTTCCGGCAGCGCCTCGATCGCGACGGGTGGCAGCGCGAAGAGTACCTCGAGACCGAAGTCAATCAACTGGCGATGGAAACGGCCATCGGAACGAACGGCAGGCCCGTGGTCGTGCAGGTTGATACGCGCCATGGTCCGATCTACGCGAAAGTCTGGCGTGTGAAAGTGGGCCGCTGTGACTTATTTCTCCTCGACTCCGATGTAGACGGCAATGTCCCCGAAGACCGCGATATGACTTCGCGTTTGTACGGCGGCGACGGTCGCGTGCGCGTGCACCAGGAAATACTGCTGGGCGTCGGGGGTCTACGCGCTCTGAAAGCGCTCGGTATCACCCCGGGGGTTCTTCACCTGAATGAAGGACACAGTGGATTTGCGGTCCTCGAAGCCATTCGACAGCGCATGGTGGAAGAAGGCATCAGCTTCGATAAGGCGATGCCGCGGGTGGCCCGGGAAGTGGTTTTCACAACTCACACCCCCGTGCCCGCCGGCCACGATCGCTTCGATGCCGATCTGGTCGAAGAGCATCTTGGACCTCTGCGCGAGAGCCTTGGTCTCTCCAAAGAGAATTTTATGGCGCTCGGACGCGAGCATGCCGACAGTGACGAACGTTTCTGCATGACCGTGCTCGGCTTGAAGCTCTCGCGGCGCGCTAATGCAGTTTCCTCGCTGCACGGCGAAGTCTCCCGCGCCATGTGGACCGGACTCTCCCCGGGCAAAACGGAAGACACGGTTCCGATTGGACACATTACCAACGGCGTTCACGTCCCCTCCTGGCTGGCGCCGCAAATGTTCCGCCTCTACGATCGCCATCTGGGCACGGGATGGCATCTGCGCAGCAGCGAGGCCAAGATCTGGGACGGGATTGACAACGTCGACGACGGCGAACTCTGGGAGACGCATTTCAACCTGAAGTCGCGGATGATCCAATTTGTTCGCCGCCGTGCGGTCAAGCAGGCCACGCGCCGCGACGAGCCGCGCGAAGTGTTGCAGCAACTGGAACGCGTGCTCAGCCCCGATGCGCTCACCATCGGCTTTGCCCGCCGCTTTGCCACCTATAAGCGCGCCAATCTGATCTTGGCCGACATGGAAAAATTGGCCAGCATGGTCAATGACCCGAAACGCCCGGTGCAGTTTGTGTTTGCGGGCAAGGCGCATCCTCTCGACGAGCCCGGTAAGCGCGTCCTGCAGCAGATTGCGCAGTTGATGCGCGACCCGCAGTTTTCCGACAAATTCGTTTTCGTCGAAGACTACGACATCAACGTCGGCCGCCATTTTGTGCAAGGGGTCGATGTCTGGCTGAACAATCCCCGGCGTCCGCTCGAAGCCTCGGGAACCAGCGGCCAGAAAGTGGTTTTGAACGGCGGCCTCAACCTGTCGGTTCTCGACGGCTGGTGGGCGGAAGCCTACGACGGCTTGAATGGCTTCGCCATTGGAAACGGCAGAACTCACTCCGATATGAATGTTCACGACACTCGCGACGGCGAAGACCTGATGCGCGTGCTTCGTGACGAAGTAATCCCGCTCTACTATCAGCGCGATCGCGACGGTCTTCCGCGCGGCTGGATCAAACGCATGAAGCGCACCATCCGCACCCTGGGCTGGCGCTTTAATGCCGACCGCATGGTCATGGATTACACGCTCCGCTGCTACGTTCCCGCCGCCGGCGGCACTTCGAGCGACTTGCGTGTAAGACTTTAAGAACGATTTCTGCAAATGGAGCGCCGGGCATCCCCGCCCGGCCACGCGCCCATTCTTGGAGTGTTGATCTCCCACACTGTCGGTCCGTTGGACCGAAAGAGTCTCCCACCGCGATTTTGGCTTGACAGTTCCGCCCAGCCGTTTACTATAGATGAATATTTATGCATAATAATGGATAAATATGCCTCCAATGAACAAACAACAAATCACGAGGACCTAACGAAATTCTGATGGCGGCAAAGCTTAAAACCGCGGTTCTGGGCGCGACCGGCTATTCCGGCCTCGAACTCGCCCGCCTGCTCGGCCGCCATCCCCGAACCGACGCTCCCGTGCTACTGCGGCGCACCGCAGAAACAGAAAGGAAGACAGGTGTCTCCAGCGGTCACGCCACCGGATTGCCGCACATTTCTGGCAATGGCAACTTGCCGGTGCATCCGTTTTCGTGGTCGGCGTTAGAGCAGCGCGACGTGAAACTGTTGTTCCTGGCTACACCGCACTCTGTTTCGCGCGAACTTGTCCCCGAGGCCATCGCGCGTGGCCTGCGAGTCGTCGATCTCAGCGGAGCCTGGCGTTTGAAAGAGGAGGAGCATCGCGCCATCTATGGCTTCAAAGATGCCAATGCGCAAACCGCGGCGGAACTCACAGAGCGTGCCGTTTACGGTCTGCCTGAATTAAACGCGGACCAGATCCCGTCCGCGGCTCTGGTTGCGAATCCAGGCTGCTATGCGACTTCCGTGATTCTGGCGCTCGCGCCCTTGCTCTCGGCCGACCTCGTGGATCGCGATCGCGGCATCATCTCCGATTCGAAGTCGGGCGTATCCGGCGCCGGCAAGGAACCTACGGCGCGCACTCACTTCGTCTCGGTAGCCGACAACTTTTCTGCCTACTCGGTATTCGCACACCGTCACACTGGAGAGATTCTCGAGCAGTTGGCGCTCAACTCGACGCAGTTGATTTTCACTCCTCACCTCTTGCCGATTCCGCGCGGTATTCTCTCCACGATTTATGTGTATCTGAGACGCAAAATGACCGCCGACGAAGTCCAGTCCTGCTTCCAGGATTTCTATAAGGGCAAGCACTGGGTTCGCATTTTCCCCGCGCCGAGTTTGCCGGAAATTCAATTTTCCGTGCACACCAACTATTGTGACCTCGGTTTCTGCCTCGCCCATGATGGCCGCCGGCTGATCGTGGTTTCGTGTCTCGACAACCTGCTCAAAGGCGCAGCCGGCCAAGCCGTGCAGAACATGAACCTGATGTACGGATGGGACGAGACGGAGGGCCTGCAGTGAAAATTGTCGTCAAAATCGGCGGTGCGGCGCTAGAAGACAAGCCCACGCTTCAGAAATGCGCGAAAGCGGTGGTGCAACTCGCCGCCGACGGACACCAGGTTGCCGTCGTGCATGGCGGTGGCAGCGCGCTTACACGAACCCTGAAGCTTCTCGGAAAGAAAAGCGACTTTATCCACGGACTGCGCGTGACCGACGCCGAGACCCGCGATGTTGCCCTGATGGTGCTCGCCGGCATCGTAAACAAGAGTCTGGTGGCGGCGATCGCCGCCGCAGGATGTCCGGCCATCGGCCTGTGCGGTGGGGACGGCGGCGTTTTTCGTGCCCGGAAAAAACAGGACGCGGATTACGACTTGGGATACGTCGGCGAAATCTGTTTTTCCGAGCCGCGCTGGCTCCGGGCTATCTGGGCTGAAGGCGGCATTCCGGTGCTGTCTTCGCTGGCGCTCGGCGGCGACGGCCAGTATTACAACGTGAATGCAGACCAGATGGCCGCTGCCTGCGCCATAGCCTGCGAGGCCGATGCGCTGATTTTTCTCACCGACGTGGCCGGCGTAAAGCAAGCTGACGGCTCGGTGATGGCGCGGTTGGATACGCATCAGGTTGCCGGACTGATTGAGGAATCGGTGATCAGCGGCGGCATGATGCCCAAGCTCGAGGCCTGCACACAGGCTCTCAAGTCGGGCGTGGGACGCGTGCGCATTCTGCCCGCGACGCAAGCCGAAATGCTGCCCCTGTTTTACTTCACCAAGCTCGAATGCGGCACCGAGGTGCTGAGGGCATGAGCCTCGCTTCTGTTTCCCGCATGGAAGCGAAGCTCCTGCTTCCCACCTACGACCGCCAGCCCATTCTTTTTGTGCGCGGGCGCGGCGTGTATCTCTGGGATTCTCGTGGCAAGCGCTATCTGGACTTCCTGAGCGGAATCGGAGTCAACGCGCTCGGCCACAACCATCCGCGTATTCAGGCGGCGATCAAGCGCCAGGCCGCGCGTTTGATCCATGTTTCGAATCTTTTCTTCCACGAGTATCAAGCGGAACTCGCGCGGCGGTTGACGGAAATCTCCGGGCTTGATCGCGCCTTCTTTTGCAACAGCGGCACCGAGGCCTGGGAAGGCGCGCTCAAACTCGCCCGCGCGTTCGCGCAAATGAACAATAAGAAGGGCAGCAAATCAAAGACGCGCATTCTCGCCATGGAAAACTCTTTTCATGGACGCACCTTCGGAGCGTTAGCCACCACCGGCCAACCAAAATATCGGGCCCCGTTCGCTCCTCTCGTGCCGGGTGTAACTTTCGTCAAGTTCAATGATCTGGACGACCTGCAACGAAAATTCGATGCCAGCGTTTGCGCGGTGTGCATCGAGACCATTCAGGGCGAGGGGGGAATCTGTCCCGTCAATAAGGAGTTTCTCGAACTAGCTTCGCGCTTAACCAAAAAGAGCGGCGCGCTGCTCCTGCTCGACGAGATTCAATGCGGCCTCGGCCGCACCGGACGCCACTTTGCCTACCAGCACTATGGCATCTTGCCGGACGTGGTCACCGCTGCCAAGCCGCTCGCGTGCGGTCTGCCGCTCGGCGCTATCCTCACCACGAAGCGGGTTGCCAGTTGCATGCACCCGGGCATGCACGGAACCACGTTCGGCGGAGGTCCGCTGGCGTGCGCAGTTGCCATCGAGTTCCTGCGCGAGGAGAAGAAATTGCTGAAGCACGTGCGCGCGCTGGGCGAATACCTTCACGCAGGGCTCGAGGTGCTGGACAAGAAACACAAAGCAATTCAGGATGTCCGCGGAGCTGGCCTGATGCAGGCCGTGGAACTGGACTCGCCCGAACTGGCGAAGGCCGTGGCCCGGCAACTGCTGCAGGAAGGCATTATCATCAATCGCACGCACGAAACCGTGCTGCGTTTCTTGCCGCCTTACATCATCCAGAAGAAGCACGTAGATCATCTGGTTCAAGTCCTGGATGCGGCGTTGCACAAAAATGCGGAATTTGAACAAAAATCGAAAAAAGAGAAAACCATTACGCCGCGGCCGAAGGAGATCCATGCGCACGCGTGAAGCGGTTCTTCCCGATGCCGAGCAGATTCACGCGCTCATCGCGGCCTATTCCGGCGATGGCACGCTCCTGCCACGCTCGCTGGCGGAGATCTGCGAGAACGTGCGCGACTTTGTCGTGTTAGAGCATGACGGACGCATCATCGGATGCGGGGCCCTTCATCTCTACGGCGTACACCTGGCCGAAATTCGTTCCATTACCGTCGATCCCGCCAGCCAAAGCAGCGGCGGCGGCCAGCGCCTGGTCAAAGCGCTTCTGGCGCAAGCGGAAAAGCACAAGGTCACCTGCGTGTGTCTGTTCACGCGCATTCCAGAATTTTTCTCGCGCATGGGATTCACGGTCGCGAATCACGAGGATCTTCCCGACAAAATCCACAAAGATTGTTATCAGTGCCCCAGGCTCTATCGCTGTGACGAAGTGCCGATGGTCCGCGGAAGTCTGCCTACGTTTGCAATCTTGCCGCCACCCAAAAACTGGCTGAAGATTCAAGCATGACCTCGCTGCGGATTAACCTAAATCGTTCTCCCGAAAAAATTCGTTTGCCAAAGGGTTTTTCTTTTTCTGCCGTTGCTGCCGGCATTAAACTCAGCGGTCGCCCAGACCTGGCGCTGGCAGAGGCCGACGATGGCGCGACCGCGGCTGCATTGTTCACGAACAACCGGGTGGTAGCCGCGCCGGTGGAAGTGGGCCGCGCGTCGTTGCTTTCAACCGGCGGACGGGTTCGCGCCGTCATCGTGAACTCCGGCAACGCCAATTGCGCCACCGGCCGCGCGGGCATTCAAGCATGCGAGCAAGTTTGTCGCGAAGCCGGCAACCTGCTCGGCGTTCCCGCTTCCGAAATCTTTCCCTCCTCCACTGGAATCATCGGAGTGCGCCTGCCGGCAGAAAAGATTCGCGCCAGGTTGCCCGAGCTCATCGGCGCGCAATCCGCGAGCCAGCGTGGCGTCCTCGCTTTTGCCCAGGCCATCATGACCACCGATACGCGGCCAAAGATCGCTTCGGCGCGCTTCCAGGCAGGCGCAAAAGAAGTCACCATCTTGGGTATCGCGAAGGGCGCCGGCATGATCCATCCCCAGCTTGCGACCATGCTCGTGTACTTGTTCACCGACGTCGGCGCAAGCTCGCGCGAGCTGCAACCTTTTCTTCGAGAGGCGTGTGACGAATCGTTAAATTGCATGTCCATCGATGGCGACACCTCCACCAACGACACCGTGCTGCTGCTTGCGAGCGCTGCCAGCGGTGTCCGGGTGAGCGACGTTCGCACTCGAACGAAGTTTTCCGCCGCGTTGACCTCCGTCTGCCAATCCCTCGCCGAGCAGATCGTCACGGACGGTGAAGGGGTGCAGCACGTCATCCGCCTATTCGTCGAGCGCGCGCGGAGCAGGGAAGAGGCTCTGCAAGTGGCGCGGACGATTGCTCACTCCATGCTCGTGAAAACTGCGTGGGCTGGCGCCGATCCGAATTGGGGACGCATACTCGCGGCCGTGGGAAGGTGCGGCGCGCCCATTGATCCAGCGCGCGTTCAGATTTTCATTGGCAGTCAGAAGGTATGCCGCAACGGAGTCGGGTGCCCGTTCAGCGAGCGGCAAGCTCACCGTAATCTCGCGCAGCCTGTCTGCGATATTCGTGTACAACTGGGGCGCGGCCGGCACGCGGTACGATTTCTTACCACCGACCTGACCGCCGAGTATGTGCGGATCAACGCCGACTATTCCACGTAGAAAAGGCTTCAGGTCTCAGGAAAACCCGAAAGCAAGCTCAGGATTGTTCCTGAGAACTGACACCTGAGAACTGACACCTGCCGTCAAAAGCTAAACATCGCTTGCAATTCAACCCTGCGATTGGCCGCCGGGGTCGAAAACGCGCCACCCGCCAGGGCAATCGACCTTCCGAAATCGGGTGAGCTCAGAACTCCGACGGGCGGCGCCGCGTTGACCCGGTTTAAAGCGTTCCGCGCACTCACGCTGAAGGTCAGGTTGTAGCGCTTGGTGGATCCCGGGCCCAGGTTAAAAGGATTGCCGCCGCCACCCATGCGTCCGAATCCGCCGCCGCCTCCGCCCCCGCGTGGGCTGCCCCCGCCCCCACCGCCGCCCTGTTGCGGGCCGTTCTTTCCAACCTCCGGCCCGAAGGCGAAGGTTTTCGCCAGCCGCAGGTTCAGCGTGAACAGCGATGGGCCGGTCAGGTAGTTAATCGGAATCTGCGTGTAGGGCGTGGTCGGAACGAAGTAGTGGCTGCAGGCGGCCAGCGTCGGAAACGGGCACGTACCCGAGGTATAGGAGCCGAATGCGGGACGAACGTTGAACTGCAAATCGCCAGCCAAATCCTGGCCCACCGTAACATTGTCGGGAGCGCCGGAATTGAAGATCATAAACGGACTCAGGCGAAACCCGCGCGGCAATCCGACCGTGCCGCCCATAAACAGCCGATCCCGGATATCAAAGGAAGCGCGCCCGTAGTCTTGGTGCACGTTGTACTGATCCGTGGGAAAGTTATTCGAAAACGCTCCGTTGCTCGAGGAGCCGATGGGGTCGCTGTGAGCATAGTTCAGCGAGTAGTAACCGAACAGAGATAGCTTCGTTCCAGCCCGGATGTTGAAATTCGCGATCAACTGGTTCTGCCGGAAAAGTCCATCGGAGGAATATTGATAAATGTCGCCTGCGTTCGGATTTGGGCGCGGCCCCGAGGAGTACGGTGTGCCCGGCGTCGGCGCATTGACGTCGATCGACATAAGCTGGTGCACGCCGCGCGCGTTCAGATAAGTGAGCGTGACGTTGGCGATTTTTGTGACCTGCCGTTCCACGCTGAACGCGGTCTGCATAATGTAGGGCGCATGCAAACCCGGGGCGATCCGATAGATCGGGGAAGTGGACTGCGGAGGTAACTGCACGTTCGGGAAAAAATTTATCTGTGAACATGGCTGCGGGGGCTGCGACGGCGGACACGACACGGCATACTGCTGCTGGGTGATGCCGTTCAAACGGTCTGCATTCAGAACCAGGTTCTGGGTGAAGCGGTCGTAGAACAGTCCAAATCCGCCGCGCAGTACGGTTTTCGGCGCGCTCTTTCCCCCTCCGCCAACACCCCAGGCAAAGCTGAGCCGAGGCGCCCAGTCACCGTGATCGTGAATCGCGTTCTGCGTTTCAAAGCGCAGCCCGCCGCTTAACGTGAGATTGGGACGAACCTTCCAGTCATCCTGTACGTACAGCCCGGCATCCACCACGGTGACCGGCACAGTGGGCACCGTGTTGCTGGTGGTTGCATTGAGCGTAAACTGGGTCGCGCCTTCGGTTTGCTTGGCGCCCGCCGCGAGGGCGTTCACTGCGTTTACATAATCCGTAATGCTCGGAAAGGTGAACGCGCCATTAAATCCGGCGCTCGAAGTATTGACATCGTGGACCGCCCGCAGCCGCCCTCCGAATTTCACAAAGTGATTGCCCTGCGAGATCGAAGTGTAATTCTGCAGTTCGTAGTGATCCTGGTGGTCGTTTTGCACACCCGAACTGGTGCGTCCGCCGCTGAAGGCACCAATCACGTTGATGGACGCGCCGGTCGTGAACCCTGTCGGCAACGTCTGCAAGGGCGTCGTCACCGGTGTCTGATCGCTGTTATCGCGCAGATACTGAAAACGCGTCTCATTGATCGCTTTGGTGCTGAGGACTTGTGTATCGGTGATCTGCACCGTGTGTTCGGTGGAGGTCGTATCGTAACCGGCCTCCGGCAGCACGGACCCGCCGACCCCGGCGTTCTGCTGGGTGTCGCGGAAATACTGGTAGCGTGCGGTGAGCGTGTTGTTAGTGTTGACCTGGTAGTCGATACGTGGAGCGATGTTGGTGCGGGTGCGCGGGTTGGGATCGTCTTCCGTCAGAGTCTGATCCGGGTTTCCGTTCAACGCGGGCGTGTTCACGATTGCGATCTCGTCGATGTTACGCCGCTGCACATCGAGGAAAAATGACGCCTTCTTGTTGATCGGCCCGCCGATGTTCCCCATATAGATCACTGAATCGTACGGCGATTGCCCCGCGTCTCCCAGGAAGGGATTGCGCGTGTTGAATGCCGAGTCATTCCCCGTGACCGAGAATTGTCCGTGCAATTTGTCCGTGCCGGGCTTGGTGAAGATTTCGATTCGTCCATAGCCCAGCTTGTCGTATTCGGCGGAAAACGGATTCTGATTGACGCGGATCTCACGAATCGAGGACTTTGGCGGAAGCTGTCCGGCAGTGAATCCATCGATGTAAAGCTGCCCGCCATTGGGGCCGGTCGAAGGTCCGGCCAGCGCTTCCAGGTCCGACAGCAATTCATCGGGATCGTCAGGAAGTGCTTCCAGATCCTTGCCGCTAAGCACGATCGAACTGGCGTTGTTGGCGGGGTTGGTATCGACTTGAGGAGTCTCTTCCTGAACGGTGACCTTTTCCTGCTTCACGCCGATGTCGAGCGCAATGTTGAACTGCGCGGTTTGGCCCGCGGCCACGTTCACGTCGTTTTGCACAAAGACGGCGAATCCCTGGGCATTGGCCGTAACCGTGTACTTGCCCGCCGGCAGATTTCCGATTTCGTAGCTGCCGGTTCTGTTAGTAGTGGCCGAATGCGTTTGTCCGCCGGAGACGAGGACCGCAACCGTGGCGCTCGCAACCACCGCACCCGACGGGTCCGTCACTTGCCCGCGCAAGCTTCCCGTCGCCACGGAGGATTGAACTGACGACTGAGCTTGTGACTGCGCCGACCCCGCCAGCCCGATCAGTGTCGCCAAAATCAGACTCGTCCGAACGAAGACTGTAAAATACCTCAACACGCACCCTTTCTTTCCAGCCAGATCACATCGATTGAGATATGGATTCGGATTTCACTGCGACGCGGCTTCACCTTCTCCACCGGGCGCGCCCAGCGACCATGGCGAAAGCAGCGAGGATGCACTGCGATTGGGCGCCGCCGTCAGGATGGCGTCCACGCCAGCCAGTAGCGTAATCGCCGTCACCGCGTCCGCATTTCCCTGTTCGGTGGCGACGATCATCACGGCATCACCCTTCTGCAGATCGGCCAGCGTGCCATTGGGCAAGCGGCTCAACATGCGCTGTATATCCGGAGGGCCGTTCCCTCCCGCTCCGCCTCCCGTCCCGCGTGCGCCCTGCGAATCTGCCGACGTCGATGGTTGCGCCCCGCCTCCACTCGGGGCCGTACTCTGACCATTTGCGCCCGGGTGATCCTCACTCCCGCCGCCGACCGCGCCCTTTAGACGCATCGCGATGCGTTGTGCCATATCCGCCGGCAGCTTCTTCATTTGCGAGTCGGAGGACACCTTCACCGTCACCGCACTCTTGCTGATCGCATCCTGCACGGTCATCGTGTTGCTGGCCGCGTCAATCGCCTTGATGGTTCCCGCGATATTTCGGAACGAGCCGGAAACAACTTCCTCGGCAGTCACTTCGCTGCCATCAGGGTTGCGGTTGCCGCGCGCACGCAACTGATCCCCCGGTTTAACTTGATCGAGAGGAGCCGGTTTCGCATCGTCAAACTTGACCGAACCAGGCGCGTAACGGCGCAGGATCGTATCTTTGACAATGTGGACGGCAATGTTTCGGGTGGTCCCGATCCCGCCGGAGGAAATCGTGATGGTGCCGTTCGCCGCGTCCACTTTGGTGACCAGCCCGCCCACACCTCGTTTTTGCCAGTCGTCGCGATCATGTTGCTGTTTGGCCGCGACATCGGCCTGCTTCATCACGATGACCGCCAAGGCCGCGATGTTGTGGCCATCCGCCGATGCCGGCCCGCGAACCAGCACGCGGTCTCCGGGTTGTAAATCTTGCGCCTGCAGAGTGGTCGCGTTCTTCAGATCTTTTTCTCCCGGAGGCACGCGCAGAATCTTTGTTGTGGCCATCAGTTTTGCCGTAACCTCGCCACCGGATTCCGCCGCGACCGTGATCGAGTCCGTCCCGACGCTCTTGATGACTCCCACGGCTTTTGACACCTGCGCGCTGGCGGAAGCGTTCGCCGGTTTGTCCTGCGCAACAACGTAGCCCGGCCCCGACAGGGCCAAAGTGACCATCGCCGTGAGCAGGCACGTCCGCGGACGCGCCGACCCGTGCCAAAGCCATCGCATAGCCTTGCTTTTCAGCATATGTAACTGTACTTTAGCATCGCCAAACGCGCCATATTCGGCCCTTTACGAAGTTTTACCTGGATTGACGTGGTTGAACATCGGCGCTGGCAACTACGCTCTCTCATTGTGCATCCAGTGTTCTGGGGTGTTGCTGATTCCATGTTTTTGATTTTCAACGACTCAATGATTAAATGATCCCATGACCCAGTTCCTTGCTCAGGTGATGATCGCCGCGCTGGTTGCTCTTCCGGCAGCCGGACAATCGACGCAGGCTCCGACGCAGGTTCAGGATGCCGCTGCCGCTCCCGCACCCGCAGTTGCCCTCGATACGAAAGAGGTCACGCTGCCCGTCACCGTTCGCGACAAACATGGCAAGATCGTCCACGATCTTACGAAAGACGACTTCACCTTGCAGGAAGATGGACGCCCGCAGATCGTCCACTCCTTTGCGCCGGAAACGAATCTCCCGCTCACTATTGGCCTACTCGTCGACACCAGTCGCAGTCAGGAAAAGGCGCTCGACGCGGAGCGCAACGCGAGCCGCAGTTTTCTCGATCAGATGCTCGTGCAGCCCGCGGACAAAGCTTTCCTCATTCACTTCGATCGGCAAGTGGAACTGTTGCAGGATGTAACTTCATCCCACGAAAAGCTGCGAGCGGCGCTCGATTTGCTCCAGGCGGCATCGGATCGCGAGCACTCGAACGATCCCAACGATCCCGCGAATTCGCCCTCCGGCTCAGATTCGCATGGAAGCCGCACGCAGCTTTACGACGCCGTATTTCTCGCAGCGAACGAATTGATGAAAAAACAGCAGGGCCGGAGAGTTTTCATCATTCTCTCGGATGGCGTCGATCACGGTAGCAAAACTTATCTGGAGAACGCGATTGAATCTGCCCAGCGCGGCGACACGCTCATCTACTCCA
>Ga0209415_10012196_pt1 | contig 14356 bp, 13 predicted proteins | sample PeaSoiSIISIP2007_FD_187696 | JGI IMG/M metagenome (GOLD analysis project Ga0209415, IMG submission 187696) | Peat soil microbial communities from Weissenstadt, Germany - SII-SIP-2007 (SPAdes) (version 2) | ecosystem: Environmental > Terrestrial > Soil > Wetlands > Peat | place: Germany... | reverse complement strand
GGGGGCAGACGGCTCGGCGTGGGCCGCGATGGTGGATGTCGCGGGGTTCGAGTACAGGCCCGTGCACGTGAGCGTGCTCGGAGGGGCGAGCATGCCTGCGCAGCTTGCCGGGATCGGGAGGCTCGTGGCGTCCACGCCGGCGTCGTGTCCCTTCGCCCTCGGCGAGTCGGTGGAGGCGTCGCCCGGCGTGGCGGACGTCGAGCTGCCGCACGCCGCAGCGGAGGCCAGCGCGAGGGCGAGCCCCGCGAGGGAGATTCTCGACATCGACGGGTGGCTCTCAGCCGCCGCCCTTGTGCGCGCTCGCGTCACTGGGGGGTGGGGACCCGCCGTCGAAGTGGTGGTGGTGGAAGCCGCCGTCGCCCGCCATGTTGCCGCCGAAGTTCGACGTGCCGTTTTGCGCAGTGGGGGTGAGCGAGCGGAGGTACACGACGATCCCCTTCTGCTCCGCGGAGGTCAGCCCCCAGCGGTGGAAGTGATGCCAGCCGTGGTAGCTGACGATCGTCGGGTCGAAGTAGCCCGCGTCCGAGCTCGCGACGCCGGCGTCGCTGTAGCCGGGGACGACGCCGTCCTGGATGATGCCGAGGAGCTGATCGTCGCTGAATCCCCCCGTCTGCTCCGGCGTGTGTGCGACGTCGTTGAAGCCGGCGCCCGCGCCGGCGTCGCCCCCCTTCGCTGCGTGGCAGGCGGTGCATGCGTACCGGAAGCCGCCGTCCGGGGGCGCGCCGCCGCCGAACGCGCTCGTGAACGGGACGCTCGCGTCGTTGTAGCGCGAGTTGCCGGTGTTCCAGTCGTCGATGGTCGCCTGCGTGATGCTCAGGATCGACTCTGCGCACGCGCCGCTCACGGTGTTCGCCGTGATGGTGACCTGGAGACCCGCGCCGCCGGCCTCCATCGCCGTCGGATTCATCGTGATGAGGATGCCGGAGGTCGACGGATCGGCCGACAGCACGACCGCATCGCTCGACGCGTGCCAGACCACCGCGCTCGGGGTCACGCCCGCCACGATCGCCGGGACGGCGAACGTGTGCACGTTGCTCCCGGGGATGACTGCCGAGTACATGGGCGAAAACGCGATCGAGAGGATATCGTCCGCCGCGCTGCAGGCGGTGCTCACCTGCGTGCCGGTGTCGCCGCCCGTCTTCGTGCCGCCGCTGTCCCCCGTGGTGGTCTCGTTCGCGGTGTTGCCCGAAGACGAGCAGCCCTCGAGCGCGACACCGAGCGACCCTGCGGCGAGCGCGAGGGACCCGAACGCGACCGTCCAAACCTTCATCGACACGTGGAGCATCACGACACCGCCTTGTGCATGGGGCGGAGTCTTGCCCGACGCGTGACATCAAATCAACGAGTGGAATCTTCCAATCGATAGCGACGCGTCGAGGCCGTGGCACTGGCAATTTCCAGGGCGATCAGCGCCCCATCTTGGATGTGTCGATCGGCGGTACGCAGTTCTTTCGCCCGGACATCTGGCAGTCCTCGATCCTGTTCGACTCGGTGAGTGACTGGATGACGAACCATCCGCCGATCGTCAACGTCGCGATCACGACGACCGGCAGCATCCAGCGCGGCGCGGACCGCTGGGCGGCCTCGACGTCGCGGAGGCTCGACGGACCGCCCATCGGCTCCCTCCGCTTCGCCTCCGGTGCAGGATCCGCCATCGCGTCAGCCGTCTCCGCGGCCTCGCGACTTCGGCGGAGGGAACGCGGCGCGGTACTCGCGCATCGTGATCGCATCGTCGAAGCGCGGCTTCCACGCCGTCTCACGGACGAACGCCGAACCGTCGGCGACGACGGGATACTTGATGTGCTGGAGCGCCCCCTCGGGGAGCTTCGGTAGCCCGAACCGCCCGAGCGCGAGCCCATAGACGAACTCGGGGAGCGGGAGGGTGACACGGCCGGTTTCGCGGATGATCACCGACAAGGGGATGGGCTCGTCGCCGACGACGTTGAAGACGCCGCGCGGACGCTTGCGGAGAGCGAGCACGATCGCCGCCGCCGCGTCGGCCTCGTGCATGAACTGGAAGAGAGGGTCGAATCCCAGGAGCGTCGGAATGCGCGCGCCGCGGAGGAACGTACCGAGCGTCCCGTGCCCGCTCGGGCCGAGTGAGTAGCACAGGCGGAGCACCGTGGTGTGCAGCTCGGGGAAGCGCCAAAGCGCGCTCCCTGCGTACAGGTCGGCCGCGACGAGATCGGCGAGCTCGGGAAACGACGCGAGCGCCATCGGCGGCTCGTCCTCGGTGTGGAAGAGCGGCGAGTCCGACGCCGCGCCGTAGAACGTATGCCTACCGACGAAGATGCACTGACGGACGCCGTAGGTGCGGCAGTGCTCGAAGACGGCCCGCGTCCCGCCGAGGTTGATGCGGTAGCGCTCTTCGCCGGGCATGACGAGCGACGTCACCGTGCCCATGTGGACTACGGCGTCGGGACGGAGCTTGCGGAACACGTCTTCGGCGGCGCGCTTGCGGATGTCGAGGGCATGCACCTCGATCGGAGCCTTGTTCCACCCGCGCCGGTCGATGCCCGCGACCTCGTCGCCGTCCGCTCGGAGCCGCTCCACGATGAGCCGCGCGATGGCGCTGTTCACGCCGACGATGAGGACCTTCATTGCGAGGGTCCTCCGTTCGTCGTCGCTCTGGCGCCCGCCGGGAGCGAGAACGCTGGCGTGCGCCCCTCCTGGATGAGCCGCGCGATGGATCGCTTGACCTCCTCCACGTAGCCGAGGATGACTTCGTCCTCCTCCGTGCCGTCGCCCGTGAAGTGGAGCGGCTCCCCGAAGCGGATCTGCATCGAGGCGGGCAAGGGGAGCGGAAGGCCGTAGGGGGTGATCGGGAGGTAGGGGACGCCGAGCATCTTCCCGAGGGTGTACGCGTTCGCGACGGTGGGCATCGCCTCGCCGCCGCCGAGGAATCCGAACGGGATGATGGGTGACCTCGTCTTGAGCGCGAGGCGGACGAAGCCGGTGCCGAAGTCGACGAGGGTGTGGCGCTCGGTGAACAGCTTGGCCGTGCCGCGAGCGCCCTCGGGGAACACGAGGATGAGGCGGTCGTCCTCGAGGAGCCTGACGGCGTGCTCGGGCAGCCCCGTGAACTGTCCCGTGCGGCCCGCCCAGAGCGACGCGAAGGGGATCTTGTTGATGAACTTCTCGATCATGCTCTGGCCGAGCCGCGGCGGGTTCATTTCGAAGAAGCACGCGGAGAGGACCATCGCCGCGTCGATCGCGATCCCGCCGGAGTGGTTGCCGACGAGCATCGCGCGGCCGCGCGCCGGAACGCGCTCGATCCCGAACACCTTCACGCTGAAGTAGTGCCGGTAGAGGAGGCCGAAGAGCCCGAACATCCAGCGCAGGTTCGCCTTTGACGCTCCGTACGGGTCGACGCCGTAGCGGTTCCACGGGATCTCCAGCTTCGAGATCCGCTCCTCGATGTTGTCGCCGAGCCCCGTAGCCAACCTGCACACCTCCAATGGGGCAGGCTACACGATCTCCGTCGCCCGCGGTCTCAGCCCGACGTGCGCCGCGCCGTGAAGGCGAACGCTTCTTCCTCTCCGGCGGCGGCGCGCCGAGCGAGGAGCTTGCCCAGGAAACCCTTCACGGGCTCGACGCGGAACATCCCGGCCTCCAGCACCTCCGGGCGTGTGCGCAGCTGCGTCACGATCGAGGGGTTCGAAGTGACCCAATCGTGGGCTTCGCCGAACGCCTCGCGCTGCGTGATCTCGAGGTGCGCCTTCGCCGCGCCGGGCTTCACGCCGTGCAGCGCGGCGAAGAGCGCGAGGCCGACGGCGGACTCCTCGAGCGCGAGGTGGGTGTGCCGCGAGACCCGCGCGCCGCCGCACGACTTTCCGTAGACGTGCGCTCCGCTCGCGACCAGGACTCCGAGCCCCGACGCGATGGCGGCGAGCTCGCTCATCCCGCCGAGCTCGTCGGCGCTCACGTCCTCGCTGGCCTCCGCGAGCACGAGGCTCCCCATGCACCGTGCGAGCGTCGCCGTCAGCACCACCGGGTGAGAGACCGCCTCCACGGGGAGCTCGAGCACGTACCCATCGCCCACCTCGAGGACGCGATCGCGCAGGGCGCCGGCGGTCCCTTCGGTGCCGCACCCCCCCGTCCCGCAGCCGCCCGACCCGCACGACCCGCCCTCGCTCTCGCCCGGCGGCTCGACGAAGCGGAGCCGGACGTCGAGCCCCGTGCGCACGGGCGCGTACTCGAGGAAGCGCGCGACCAGCCGCGCGACTCCATCGGGCGTCGCGCTCCACGCGTCGGGGAAGAAGTCGCCCGTCGGCTGCACGAGCTCCGGGGTGCCGAGGCCCTCACCGTGCCGCGCCTGGAGGCCTGCGTACCGGGAGACGATCCAGCGCAGCGAAGGTTCGGCCGGGAGATCCATGACCCTTTACCCTTACACGAACCCTTCCACGGGGCCCGTCATGAGCTGGTGGACGACCTCGGCGGCGGGCTCGGCGGCGAGGATGCCCTCGGCGAGCGCGCGAAAGATGGGGGCCTTCACCTTGTGAGCCGCCGCCCAGGCGTTTACCCGTGGAATGAGCTCGAGCGCCTCGACGCGCAGCTTCGCCTCGCCCTTCGCCTGATCGAGCGATTTTCCGGCGGCCAGCGCTGTCCCGAGCTTGATCTCCGGGCGCGCCGGCTGCTCCACGGACGCGAGCAGGTCCCCGTAACCCGCCAGCCCGAGGAGCGTGCGCTCGTCGCCGCCCGCGGCCGCCGCGATACGCCCGGCCTCCTGGACTCCGCGCGAGATGAACGCGGCGACCATCCCGGCGCCGAACCCCGACGCCTTCGCGTACCCGGCGCCGATCATCAGGCAGCCGACGAGCGCGCTCGCCCATTCGAGCCCACGCAAGTCGTCGGTCTCGTAGAGACGGAGCGTCGGGGTCACGAAGGCCTCCGAGACGGCCTTGCGCACCTCGGGGTAGGACGACCCCACCACCATCACGCTCGGGCGGCCGGCGGCGAGATCGTCGGCCACGAGCGGCCCCCCGATCGCGCCGATGCGGCGGACGGGTGACTCGCGACGGATCACGTCGCTGATCGGCACCATGGCGTCCTTGGCGATTCCGCGGATGCCGTGGACGACCAGGTGCCGCCCGTCGAGGTATTCGCCCATCGCGAACGCGACCTCGCCGGCGGTCTGCGACGGGACGGCGAGGATGACGAGCCTGGCTACGTCGGCGATCTGCCGGTAGTCGAGCGCCTGCGTGACTCCGTGCGGGAGCGCCGCGACGCGCTCCTTGCGCGAGTACAGCCACGTCTTCGTCCCCGCGCGGGCCGACGCCGACGCGAGCGCGAGCCCCCACGGACCACCACCGATGACCGCGACCGCGCGCGTGCTCATGACGCGGTCATATCACGGTCATGCTGCGCGCTCATTCCCATGCGGGACTCGCGTCGGATCACGCCGACACCGCGCTCTGACTCGCGCCCGTGAACCGAAACCCCCTCATGCGGATCGCCGGCACGACGTGCGCCCCCGCGTCGCTCCAAGCCGTCGGCACCGCGCGACGCTCCCGGGTCATTCCGTCGACGCGCGCGAGGCCGTCGAGGAAGCTGTCCGTGAAACGCATGTTGCCCACGGGACGCGAGAGCTTGCCGTTCTCGATGAGGAAACAGCCGTCGCGCGTCAGGCCGGTCATCACGGTGTGGCGAGGGTCGAGGAAGCCGTTCACGTAGTGAAGGCGGCAGACGTAGAGACCGCGCGTGACCCCCGCGATGAGGTCGTCGACGCTCCCGGCGGCCCCGCCGTCCATGGTGATGGCGGACGCGCCGACGCCGACCTCCGAGACGCCGTCCGGTAGGAGCGCGCTCCCGGTCGACGTGGCTCCCGCGCGCGCGGCCGCGGCTCGATCGTAGAGGATTCCTCGGGCGACGCCGCGCTCGATGAGCGGGACCTTGCGGCGCCACACGCCCTCGCGGTCGAACGGGGCGGCCAGCCCCGCGGGGCCGTCGTCGAGCGGGTCCTCGGTCATCGTGATCGCGTCGCCGGTGACGCACTCTCCGATGCGACCCCGCATCACGCTCGTCCCCTGCTCCACGGCGGGGGCACCGAACGCGATCGACGCCAGCCACTCGACGAGCTCCGCGACGGCGGCGGGCTCCATGACGACGTCGTAGCGCCCCTCGGCGAGGCTCGTCGGGCCCTTGCCGAGGCGGCAGAGGCGGATGGCGCGCTCCGTCTCGGCGCCGACGTCGAGCGCCGTCACGTCGCGGTGGGTCTGCCCGCCGAAGCCAGCGGCTCCGCCGGCGCCGGGCGTCTCGAGCGCCCACACCTTGAGCTGCGCCGTCGTGCCGTCGTGCGAGACCGCGCGCCCGCGAGTCGTCGCGACCGCGAGCGACGTGAGGCGCGTCTCCAGCGCGCCGGCGCCGACCAGCCCGGCCTTCGCGATCCCGTCCAGCACCGGCGCCACGCGGTCGGCCCGCGCCTCGGCGTCCATTCGCGCGGTGGAGTCCGCGTAGCGTGTCGGACGCTCGCCTTCGGGCTCGTCTCCGCGCGTGAACCCGCCGAACCCCTCCGTCTCCGGGACCTCGACGGACGCCTTCGCCGCGCTGTGGATCGCCCCGACGATGGACACAGTGTCGAGGTGGTTCGTCGACGCCGCCGCGACACGTGTGCGCCGCGCGCCTCCGGCGACACGCACGAGCACCTGCGGCTCGGAGAGCTCCATGTGCTGCCCGAGATCTCCCATCGCGAACCGCGCGAAGCCGCGCTTCGTGCTCTTCATCGTGACCTCGACCTCGGCCTCACCGGCGGCCGCCATCGCGTCGCGCGCGAGCGAGAGGAGCTCGTCGCCGGTCATCCGACACCTCCCGTCGCGCCGACCGTGACCCCGCGGAACCGGGCGGGCGAGGCCCCGTGCGCGACCTGCATCAGCTGCATGGGATCTCCCTTGCCGCAGGAGTTGACGCCCCAGAGCTTCCACTCCGAAGGCCCGGCGATCGCGTTGCACGAACCCCAGAAACGAGGTGTCACGCCCGTGTAGAGCGGGTCGCGGAGGAGGCGCGTCCTCTTGCCCCCCTTGATCTCCCACGCGATCTCGCACGAGAACTGGAAATCGAGGCGGAGGTCGTCGATGCTCCAGCTCCTGTCGCACTCGAAGTAGACGCCGTCTTTCGTGTCGGCGATGAGGTCGTCGAGCGTCCCCGTCCCGGGCTCCAGCGAGACGTTGGTCATCCGGATGAGCGGAGTTCGGTTGTACCCCTCCGCGCGCATCGTCCCCGTCGAAGCTCTCCCGAGCGCGGCGGCGGTCTCGCGGCTCGAGAGATAGTCGACGAACACGCCTTCGCGAACGAGCGCGTGCTTGCCCGCAGGCGTCCCCTCGTCGTCCCATCCAAACGTGCCGAGCCCGCTCGGCGTCACCGAGTCGGCGACGAGGTGTACGAGCGGGGAGCCGTAACGGAACGTGCCGAGCAGGTGCGGCTGAAGGAACGAGCCGCCGGCCAGGGAGATCTCGCTCCCCAGGACGCGATCGAGCTCGGTGGGGTGACCGCACGACTCGTGGACCTGGAGCGCCACCTGGCTCGACTCGAGGATCACGTCCGTCACGCGAGCGGGGCACGGGGGCGCGCGGAGGAGGGCCTTGGCCTCGTCGGCGATGCGGGCCGTGTGACCCATGAGGTCGAGCGCGAGGATGCGCTCGTAGCCCGCCTGGAACGCATTTCCGCCGACCCAGACGGGGTAGCTCCTGGACTGCGCGTGACCCGCGTCGTCGACGGCGGTGACCTGCATCCCGCAGCTCCCGTACGTGAACGACTGCGAGGTATCGGAGCCTTCGGTCGAGAGCATGCGCTTGTGCAAGCGCGTCCACTCCATCGACGCTTCGGCGGACTGGATGGGCTTTCCGGTGGCGAGGAGCGCGCGAACGGGCGCCTCGAGCGTGGCCAGCTTGTCGGCGAGCGGGACCGTGAACGGGTCGACCACGACGGGAGTCTCGTAGGTTCCGACCGCGGCCTCCGCGGGGGGGAACACGACGGTCGTTCGAGCGACGCGGGAGGACGCGCGCGCGACGGCGAGCGCCTCCCTGGCGGCGCCCACGAGACCCGCGAGCGTGAGGTCGGCGGTGCACGCGAACCCCCACGTCTTGCTCCCGAGGACGCGGACGCTGGCCCCGGTATGGACCCCGCGAGTGACCTCCTCGGCGCGGCCGTCGCGAAAGACGAACCGCTCCGTCGTCTCGTCGACGAAGTGGACCTCGCCGTAACGGACGTCGGGCGCGCGGGCGAGCTCGGCGAGGGCAGCGCGGAGCGAGGCGTCTGGGGATGCGAAGGTCATGCGGGCCTTTCAGCGACCTTGTCGCGGAGGTACTCGCCGATGCGCGCGACCGCGCGGCGCGCCTCGGGCAGCACGGGGAACATCTGGAACACGTGGATCATCCCCTCCCACACCTCGAGCTCGGCATCGACGCCCGCCGCGCGCAGCTTGTCGACGAAGAGCAGCATGTCGTCGTGCTGGGTCTCGCGCGTCCCGAGCTGGACGAGCGTCGGGGGTAGGCCGCGGAGCGCCGCGAACGTCGGCGACGCGAGCGGGGACCGCCGGTCGCGGTCGCCGAGGTACATCTGCGCGAGGAGCTGGATTCCTTCCGGCGTGACGATGGGATCGTCTTTGGCACGGGCGCTCGAGGCCGCGCCGCTCGCTTCGAGATCGACCCAGGGCGACAGGAGCGCGGCGGCCGCGGGGAGCGGTTCGCCCGCGTCGCGCAGCGAGAGGAGCGTCGCGAGCGCGAGCCCCCCGCCGGCCGAATCGCCGGCGACGACCATCCGCTTCGCGCCCCCGACGAGCGCGGCGGCGCGGTGCCAGGCGGCGACCGCGTCGTGGGTGGCCGCGGGGTAGGGGTGCTCCGGCGCAAGCCGGTAGTCGGGAACGAGCACGACGCCGCCGAACGCCCTCGCGATGCGCGTCGCGAAGGGCCGGTACCCGCGCGCCGAGCCGAACGAGTAACCGCCTCCGTGGAAGTAGAGGAGCGCACGCGAGAGATCGGCGTCCGGCGGGACGAGGCGCTCCGCGGACACATCGCCGAGGACGACGCGCTCGACGACGACCTCGGGGAGCGGTGGCTGCATCGCGCCCATGACGTCGACGAAGCCCCGCGATCCGGCGAGCGACCGTTCCGCCGGCCTGTGCTCGGCGAGGTAGCGCAGCACGCTGTCCATCTCCGCGCTTGCCATGCGCGAAATCTAGAGCACGAACGAGTGCGCGCCGACAAGCCGAGCACGCCGACCTAGAGTTCTCGTCGCCGTCGAGCAACCCTACGCCGTACTCGATCTCCTGGAAATGACGGGGTCGCGCCTGGTCCTCTCCGGAGCTGCGAGCGACTCACGCCGCGGGTGCGGTGCTCGGCGCAACCCGCTAGCATCGCGTGATGCTCGCGACCGTGGAGACCTACCTGGCGCGACTTCCGGCCGGTCTCGACTCCTACGCCGAAGCCGCGGTGAAAGGGAGCATCGTCCGCGAGTGGGTGGCCGCCACGGACCTCCGCGCGCGCCTCGAGGAAGGCCAAGTTCCGCGCGAGGTCGAGACGCTCCTGCGCGAACCGCCACCGGCGAGCAGCTGGGTGCGCGAGGTCGAGTACGTCGCCCTCGTCGTCGCCACGTACGAGCTGTGCTGGAAGGGCGCGGGGGGAGTCGCCGCGTTCGAGCGCTGGCGCCTCGACGTGAGCCGCAAGATGCTCTCCGGGCCGCTCTACAGGGTGCTCTTCCTCGTCGCCAGCCCGGAGCGTGTGTTCGTCGGAGCGGAGCGGCGGTGGGGTGCGTTTCACCGCGGATCGGCGCTGCGGGTACGCGGCCGTGAGAGCCGCCGCGCCGAGCTCGAGCTCACGTTTCCGCCCCGCGTCTTCCCGGAGCTCGCGCTTCGACTGAACGGTCGTGCGCTCCAGGCTGCGGCCGAGGCTGCTGGACTGAAGCGCGTCGAGGTCGCGCTGTCCGACGCGACCGACGTGAGCGGGCACTTCGAGATCTCGTGGGCCTGACGCCGCGCGACCACGTCACCTGGACGTGAGTCGACCTCGAGCCTGCGCGATGGACGCGCGGCGCCGGATCGCCTAGGTCCCGCCCTCCGCAGAGGAGCGCACATGCGATGTCGTCGTTGAAGGGAAGAGTCGCGTTCGTCACAGGGTCGACGAGCGGGATCGGCCTCGGGATCGCCCGGGCGCTCGCGGCGAGCGGGGCCGACGTCGCGCTCAACGGGTTCGGCGACCCGGCCGAGATCGAGGGCATCCGAACCGCGCTCGCGCGCGAGCACGGCGTGCGCGTCCTCTTCCACGGTGCAGACATGAGCCGCCCCGCGGAGATCGCGGACGCCATCGACTTCGTGCGCTCCGAGCTCGGCTCGCTCGACGTGCTCGTGAACAACGCCGGCATCCAGCACACCGCACGCGTCGAGGACTTTCCGAGCGAGATGTGGCACGCGATCCTCGCGATCAACCTCTCGTCCGCGTTCTTCACCTCCCAGCGCGCGCTCCCCGGCATGCGCGCGCGCGGCTGGGGCCGCATCGTGAACGTCGCGTCCGTCCACGGCCTCGTCGCGAGCCCGATGAAGTCTGCGTACGTCGCCGCGAAGCACGGCCTCATCGGTCTCACGAAGGTGATCGCCCTCGAGACCGCCGGGACGGGGATCACCGCGAACGCGATCTGCCCAGGGTGGGTGCTCACACCGCTGGTCGACAAGCAGATCGACGCGCTCGCCGCGGAGAAGAGCATCTCGCGCGAGGAAGCGATCGCGACGATCCTCGCCGCCAAGCAGCCGTCGCAGCGCTTCGTCTCGGCGAGGGAGCTCGGGGACCTCGCGGTCTTCCTGTGCTCGGAGGCCGCGCGCTCGCTGACGGGCGCGAGCGTCCCCGTCGATGGGGGCTGGACGGCGCAGTAGGCATCGCCGGGCGAGGGCGCGCGAAGGTGCTTGACACGAGCGACGCGGTCGAATAGCTCGAACTTGAAACATGAATCATGATTCAAGTTCTCCCGCGCGCCTGGCCCCGGTCACGGCGCGCGGCCAGGCGACACGCCTGCGGATCCTCCGCGCGGCGGAGGTTGTCTTCGGGCAAAAGGGCTACGACGGCGCGTCCATCGCGGAGATTTGCCGCCTCGCCGAGACCGCGCTCGGCAGTTTCTACGTCTACTTCCCCGACAAGAAGGCCGCCTTCATCGAGCTCGTCGACAGCCTCGGCGCGCGCCTCCGGAGCGAGCTCGCCGCGAGCGTCGCGGGCAAGAAGGGCAGGCTCGCCATCGAGCGCGCCGGCTTTCGCGCGTTCTTCGACTTCGTCGCGCAGCACAGCCGGCTCTACCGCATCGTCGGCCAGGCCGAGTTCGTCGACGAGGCCGTCTTCCGCCGCTACCACGAACGCCTCGCGGAGGGGTACGTGCGAGGCCTCTCCGAGGCGATGGCGCGCGGTGAGATCCGGAAGGCCGACGCCGAGGTGCTGGCGTATGCGCTCATGGGGATCGCCGACTTCCTCGGGATGCGCTGGGTGCTCTGGGAGCCCCACGCCGACGTGGACCACGTCGTCGACACCGTGATGGAGCTCTTCGAGTCCGGAATCGCGGCGAGGGGGGCCGTCGCCGCGGCCCGTCCCGAGCGGGGGCTTCCGAAGCCTTCGCGCGGATCGCCCACGGCGACGAAGGCGGGCAAGTCCCGGCCCGAGGAGCGCCGTGCACATCGGTGACTGGGCCGCGCGCGGGGCGATGTGCTGGCCGTCGCGGGTCGCCGTGCGAGACGACGCGCGCGGGCAGAGCTTCTCGTACAAGGACATGGACGACCGCTCGGAGCGCGTCGCGTCGTGGCTGCGGTCACGGGGGATCGCTCGCGGCGATCGCGTCGGCGCGCTCGCCCACAACGGCGTCGAGGTGCTCGACCTCCTCTTCGCGTGCGGCAAGCTCGGTGCGATCTTCGTCCCCTACAACTGGCGCCTCGCGGCTCCCGAGCTCGACGCGCTCGTCGCGTTGACCTCGCCGCGCGTCCTGTTCTGCTCGGCCGAGCTCGCCCCCGCGGGCCGTGCGATCGCGACGCGCGGGGAGCGCTCGCTGGAGGTCGTCGATCTCGGGCTCCCGGGCGCGCCGGGCGACGCCTACGAGGCGATCCTCGCGGCTCCGCTACCCGCGGCCCCCGTACGTGAGGAGTCCCTTCCAGCCGAAGACACCTGGGTCCTCCTCTTCACGGGCGGCACGACGGGCCTCCCGAAGGCCGTGAGGGTCTCGCACCGCATGGCCGCGTGGAACGTGGCGACGACCACGATCCACCACGTCCGCCACGGTGACGCGACCATCGTGCACACCCCGATGTTCCACACCGGAGGCCTCTTCGTGCACGCGCTCCCCGTCCTCTCGCTCGGAGGCACCGTCGTGATCCTCCGCCGGTGGGACGCGGAGAAGGTCCTCGAGCGCGTCGCCCGCGACCGGCTCACCGTCTTCTTCGCGGTTCCCACGCAGCTGCAAGAGATGGCGGCCTCGCCTCGCTTCGAGGAGAGCGATCTCTCGTCGCTCCGCCTCCTCATCTCGGGCGGCGCCCCGATGCCGCTCGATCTGCCGCGCGTCTTCGCGGAGGCGCACGGGATCCCCGTTGCGCAGGGCTTCGGGATGACCGAGTTCGGGCCGAACGCGCTCATGCTCACCGCCGAGGAGGCGGCCGAGCACGCGGGCTCGATCGGCAAGCCGAACTACTTCGTCGACGCGCGCGTCGTGCGGCGCGACGGTGGGGCGGCTCCGGACGGCGAGGTCGGCGAGCTCTGCCTGCGTGGCGGCGCGCTTTGTTCGGGCTACTTCGGCGTTCCGGGAGATGCGCTCGGGGAGGACGGTTGGTTCCACACGGGGGATCTCGCACGCGTGGATGGCGGGTACTTCACCATCGTGGGACGTCTCAAAGACATGTTCGTCTCGGGTGGGGAAAACGTCTACCCGATCGAAATCGAGGACGCGCTCTACCTCCACGCGAGCGTGAGGCAGTGCGCGGTCGTCGGTGTCCCCGACACGCGCTGGGGGGAGGTCGGCCACGCGTTCGTCGTCCTCGCCGACGGGGCATCCACGCGCGACAGCGATCTCGTCGCGTTCCTGCGCACGAAGCTCGCCGGTTACAAGATCCCCAAGCACGTCGACCTCGTCCCTCGGCTGCCTACGTCGGCCGCTGGCAAGATCTTGAAGACGGAGCTCCGCGCGCGCGCTTCGTCTCGCCGAGGCGCCGCGTGAGCACGGCGCGGGCGGTCTCCCTCTGGCGTGAGCCGACGCGGGGCCAGTGGCTCACGTTCCTCGCGGCGTGGTTCGGCTGGGTGCTCGACGCGTTCGACTTCACGATCTTCCTCCTCGTGATGCCCCGCATCGCACAGGACTTCCACGTCACCATCACCGCCGCGGCGTGGACGGTCACCCTGACGCTCCTCCTCCGGCTCGTCGGCGGCGTCGTCGCCGGGGCCGCGGCCGATCGCTGGGGGCGGAAGCTGCCGCTCATGGTGTCGGTGCTCTGGTTCGCGGCGTGCGACGGGGGCGTCGCGTTCGCACCGTCGTTCACGTGGGTGCTCGTGCTCCGTACGCTCTTTGGCCTCGGCATGGGGGCCGAGTGGGCCTCGGGCGCCACGCTCGCGATGGAGAGCTGGCCGGCGCGGAGTCGCGGGATCGCCTCGGGGGTCCTCCAGGGGAGCTGGGCGATCGGCTACCTCCTCGCCGCGTCGGTGGCGCGCTTCGTCCTCGCGGGGGACGGCAGCTGGCGCACGCTCTTCCTCATCGCCGCGGCGCCCGCCATCCTGGTCCTGCCGATCCGCATCTGGGTCCCCGACAGCGCCCCCGTGCACGCACCGCCGCCCGTGACCGTCGCGGAGGGGCGCGCCGAGCGGGCACGGCTGTGGCGCCGCATCGGCTGGGGGTCGTTCTACGTCGCCCTCGCGTTCAGCGCGTACTACGCGATCAGCGCGATCTACCCGACGCTCCTCGCGAAGGAGATCCACGCGACCCCGTCGCGCGCGAGCGACCTCGTCTCCATCTTCAACGTCGGGATGCTCGCGGGCGCCGTCGCGTGCGGGTTCTCCGCGAGCCGGTGGAGCGCGGCGGGGACCATCCTGGTGTGCGCCGTCCTCGCGCTCGCGGTCCTCCCCCTGTACGTCGGGTGGGTCGAGGGGCAGATGGGGGTCGGCGCCTTCTTCGCGGGGATGTTCGGCGGCGGGACCTCCGGCGTTTGCGGGACTCCCCTCAAGTACACCGACGCCTACTTCACGCGCGACTACGACGCGTCGGCCCTCTGCGCTCCGGGCCAGCACCCGGTCTGGCGCGACTACACGTGGACCGCCGTCACGCCGGGCAACAGCGGGGACGCCGAGGCGGCTGCCGGCCTGCTCACGGACCTGCTGGCCGCTGGCCCGGGCGGCGGCGCGGGCCAGGACCAGCC
>Ga0209415_10012195_pt1 | contig 14356 bp, 16 predicted proteins | sample PeaSoiSIISIP2007_FD_187696 | JGI IMG/M metagenome (GOLD analysis project Ga0209415, IMG submission 187696) | Peat soil microbial communities from Weissenstadt, Germany - SII-SIP-2007 (SPAdes) (version 2) | ecosystem: Environmental > Terrestrial > Soil > Wetlands > Peat | place: Germany... | reverse complement strand
CGGTGAGGTCGCACCAGGGCGTCGCCCCGTGGCACTGCGAGTTGACGGTGCACTGGACACACGCGCCCGCGTTGCAGACCTGCGGCGTCGGACACGGCTGCGTCGCGGTGCATCCGGGCACGCACGCGTTCGCGTTGCAGACGCTCCCCGACGCGCAGTCGGTGGTGGCGAGGCACCCGACGCAGGTGTTGTCGGTCATGTTGCACTTGCCCGTGGGGGCCATGCAGTCGCCGTCCTGCAGGCACGCGACGCACACGTTGGTCGTCGTGTCGCACACGGTGCTCATGGGGCAGGTGGTCATCGCGTCGCAGCCGTTGCCGCAGATGTTGTTCACGCAGCGCTGATCCGCGCTGCAATCGGCCGACGTCAGGCACGCGACGCACGCGACGTGCGCGTTGCACTTCTGCCCGGTGGGGCAATCGGCATTCACGCCGCACACCTGGCACGTCCCGCTCACGCACACGTGGCCCTTCGTGCTCGTCGCGCAGTCGCCGTTCGACTGGCATGCGCCTGCGACCGGCCCGTCCCCGCCGCCCGTTCCGTCTGCGGCCGCTCCGTCGCCCGTCGAGGCGTCGCCGGCGCCTGGTCCGATGACCGGGTTCCCGCTCGAGCACCCGGCGGGGAAGAACACCGTGCACACCAGCAACGTCACGAGCGCGAAGGCAGCAAGCAAACGGAGATCTCGGCCCATTAGAACAAAACTAGCTCGCTCCCACCGAAGCAAGGTGAGCTTTCTTCCGGAGCCCCACCCTCGCAGCGAGACGCACATTGTCTCTTTGCTCTCTTCGCTCTCCTAGCCTTCCCATCCAGCTCGCCCGCCCCCCTGGAAACGGCGCGCGATCTGGGGCATCTGTGTCCCCGGCAGCATGACGACGCGGACGGTGGAGCTCCTCGAGCCGGGCGATCTGGTGGCGATGGCGCAGTGCATGGCCATCGACGCCGACGCGTTCCCGTACCCGAGCGCGCAGTTCGGGCTGAGGGCGGAGAGCGCGCGACAGTGGGTCGCACGCGAGGAGACGGGCGAGGGGCGGGCGAGCCGCGTCGTCGGGTTCCTCGCCGGGCGCGTGCGGCGTGGCGCGATGCACGTCGAGGGGCTGGCCGTGGAGGTCGGGGCGAGACGTCATGGCGTGGGGCGCGCGCTGGTGCGTGCGTCCGTGGAGTACGCGCGCGAGGCGAGGCTGCGGGCGGTGGGGCTCCACGTCTCGGTGACGAACCACGCGGCGATCGCGCTGTACGAGGCAGAGGGCTTCGACGTGGCGGGCAGGCTCCGCGGGTTCTATCCGCCGGCCGCGTTCGGCGGCGAGGCGGACGCCCTGGAGATGCGGCTGCGGTTGCGCGGAGCGTAGCCTTCCACTCCTTTACGTATCTTCACTTCCACCCGGCACGCCCCTTCGCGCTTCGTGCGCATCGATCTACGCGAATGGAGGTCACGCGAATGATCGGGTTCATCATCGGTACGGTGTGTCTCATCGGCCTCGTCAAGGTCCTCCGCCGCGGGCGCGGCTGGCACGGACGGTGGGGTCACGGCGGCTACGGCATGCACTCCAGGGCCATGGGCCACGGCGGCGGTCCACGGCGGTGGTTCCTGCGCTCGATCCTCCAGCGGCTCGAGACGACGCCCGGCCAGGAGAAGGCCATCGTCTCTGCCATCGACGAGCTCCGGGACAACCGCAAGCTCGTCCGCGAGGAGGCGGCGCAGACGCGCGCCGATCTCGCGCGCGTCGTGTCCGGCGGCCTCGTCGACGACGCAGCGCTCGAGGAGACGTTCGCGCGGCACGACCGCCTGCTCGCGCAGCTGCGAGTCGCGTTCGTCGAGTCCCTGCGGAAGGCGACCGAGGCGCTCGACGAACGTCAGCGCAAGCAGGTCGCCGAGCTCCTCGAGCGGAGCGGGCGCTTCGGCGGCCGCGTCTGGGTCTGAGAGAACGCGCTGCGCCGGATGGAGCACCGGCGCCCCGTAGCGTCACTTCTTGTCGCGGTCGCGCCAGAGCTGGTACCCGCCGAACACGGTCAGCGCTCCGCCGGCGATCATCAGCCACATCGGGCTGCCCGTGCCGAGGAGGGCGAACCGTCCACTCGCGCCGGCAGCGACGGCGGCGAGGCCGAATCCGATGTTCCAGTAGCCGGCTTTCATGGTCTAGAGCTTAGCTCATGGTCCGGGCTCTCGCGTCGCTGGTGGTGGGCGCCGCCGTCATGGCGCCCGCCGCCTGCGCGCCGGGCGTGCCGGCGGAGAGCTGGACGTGCGACTTCGACGCCAGCGAGCCGCGGCCGCTGGCGGATCCCGACGCGACCGCGGGGGAGGGCGGCGCCCTTTCCGCGTCCGAGTGCCAGGCCACCTGTGGGCCGCCGGCGAATTCATGCACCCTCACGGTGCTCGACGGCGGCGAGCCCGGCGCCATCTGCCCGGTGTGCACGTTCTAGATTGCACCCTCCGCAGAAACGCCGCCGGGATGTTGCGCGGCCGGCCCGGCGGTGCTGATCTGCGTCACGCCGTGCCCGCGCCCATCGACGCTCTCGACCTGCCGGACCTGGACCTCGAGCCGACGTCGGAGGTGCGCGCCGTCGACGCGCGCGTGCGCCGTCTGGTGGTCGACACGGGGCTCCGTCGCGTCGCGGCGGAGCAGGCCTGGGTCACGGTGACCGACGATTCGGGGGTCATCCATTTCGAAGGGACGCCCAGCGCCGACGGGTGCGTCGAGGTCTCGTTCGAAGGGCACCCGGGCGTCGCGAGCGTGCGGGTTCTGCTGGAGACGATGACTTCGCACCGCCAGGCGCACGTCAGGCTCGCCGACGGGTGGACCTCGCACGCGTTCGCGTGACGCCGGCCTCTTCGTCGAAGAACATGCGCGGCGGGGCGTTCTCGATCCCCATCTCCCGGAGCATCGCCCCGAGCCCCACCAGGAGCCTCGACAGCTCGGTGGGTGACAGGCGCCGGAGCGAGCGGACCAGGCGCGCTTGCGTCGGCTCCGGACAGCGCGCGAGCAGGCGCTTGCCCGAGGCCGTCAAGCTCAGCTCGATGCGCCGCGCGTCCACGACGGAGGCCTTCCGCCCGACGAGCTTGCGGTCCGCCAGGCGCTTGACCACCACCGACACGGAGCTCTGGTCCGTCAGGGTGCGGTCGGCCAGGTCGTTCAGGGACGACGCAGGCCCCTCGGCCAGCGCCTGGAGGACGAAGAGCTGCGCCCCGCTGATGCCGGCGGTTCGCTCGGCGTCCCGTGCGCTGAGGCGCAGGTCGCGCACCACGCGGCGGAGGGCGTCCATGACGGAGCGGACGCTGTCCGAGCGTCGCGCCGATGCGGTCGGTTCGGTTCGGGAAGTGCCTCGAAGCATGGGACTCCAGGAGATGGGGAACCCGTCGTATCTCAATCCGGAAATTAGCTCCAGGCGGGCGTCCCCAGTTCGGCACGTGCGAACCGCGCGAGGATCGGCCACAATCGGCACATCGGAGGGGGGAAGGGCCCGTGGGAAGGCAGATGGAGCGCGAACCGGCAGAGCTCGATCACTTCCGGGTGATCTTGCAGACGTACATGGACAAGAAGGGCCTGCGCTCGACCGACCAGCGCCGGCTCATCGTCGACACGTTCTTCCACGCCGACAACCACGTGAGCATCGAGGAGCTCCTGGCGAAGGTGCGCGCGAAGGATCCGCGCGTGGGCTATGCCACGGTGTACCGGACGCTGAAGCTCCTCGCCGAGTCCGGCGTCGCCAACGAGCGACGCTTCGGCGACGGCCTCACGCGCTACGAGCTGGCCGACGACGCGACCCACCACGACCACCTCATCTGCGTCGAGTGCAGCGACATCGTCGAGTTCGAGGAGCCGCGCATCGAGGAGCTCCAGGACCGCGTGGCGAAGAAGTACGGCTTCGCCCTGCGCTCGCACAAGCACGAGCTCTACGGCGTGTGCGCCAAGTGCCAGGGGCGGCGGGCCAACGGGAACTAGGACGACTCGGCGCGGAGCACGCGCGTGTCCGTGACGACCCAGCCCACCGTCACGTCGCCCTCCGTCGAGGGCACCTCGGCCACGAGCTGGAAGTCGAACACGACCGCGGCCGACACCGCAGGGGGAGCGAAGCGGGGGAGCGTGCGGTCGTAGTAGCCCGCGCCGTAGCCGATGCGATGACCTCGCGGGTCCGCCGCGAGCGCGGGGACGACGACGGCGTCGAGCTCCCCGGGGGCGGCCTCCGGGTCGTCGAGCGAGGGCTCGCGGAAGCCGAACCCCAGCACCTGCATCGCGTCGGGGTGCCCGACGAAACGGAACGTCATCGCGTGCGTCTCCGGATCGACCCCGGGATACGCCACCCGGGCTCCCCGTTCGCGCAGGCGCGCGTCGAGCGCCCGCAGGTCGACCTCGTGGCGCTCCTCGATGGGCCAGAAGAGCGCCACCGTGCGCGCGCGCGCGATCGGCTCCAGCCCGGCGAGCCGCTCGATGATCCGCGCCGAGCGCTCGGCGCACGCCGAGGCGGGGAGAGCCTTGCGCAGCCCACGCATCCGCTTTCGCAGCTCGGCCTTCACGCGCCGGCGCAGCACGTCCTCCGCGGAGGACGGGATGAAGCCGTGATGGTCCGAGGGCATCCCGGGATCAGCGTAGCGCCGTCAGCTCGCGCCGGAGCCGCCCTTGATGAGCTTCTCGAGCTCGTCGAGGCTCTCTCGCGCGGAGCGCAGGCGATCGAAGGCGGTCTGCACGACGCCGCTGATGGTGGTCTTCTGCGCCCGCGGCGCCGCGCCGAGATCCTGCAGGACCTTCGACAGGTGCCGCTCGGCGTCCTCGATCTCCTGCTTGGACGTGGACACGTTCTTCAGGAGGAGCTTCTGCTGCTTGGTTTCGTCCTTCTTCATGGCTGGTCCCCGGAGGCAGGCAGACGACGGCGAATGAGCTTCTCGACGTCGCGCAGGAGCGAGCGCTCCTCGTGCGCGCAGAACGAGATGGCCCGGCCCAGGGCGCCGGCGCGCCCGGTGCGCCCGATGCGGTGGACGTAGCTCTCGGCGACGTTGGGCAGGTCGAAGTTGACGACCAGGGAGATGCCGTCGACGTCGATGCCCCGGGCGGCCACGTCGGTGGCGACCAGGACGTCCGTCGTCCCGCGACGGAAGGACTCCAGCGCCCGCTCGCGCGCGGCCTGGGTCTTGTTGCCGTGGATGGCCGCCGAGCGGAAGCCCGCCCGGTCGAGCCGCTCCGACAGCCGGTTCGCGCCGTGCTTGGTCCGCGTGAAGACCAGCGTGCGCTCGGTCGCGCCGTCACGGAGCACCCGCTCGAGCAGCGCCCCCTTGTCCGCGCGGTCGACGAAGACGACGGACTGGTCCACCGTCTCGGCCGTGGTCACGGTGGGGGTGATCGACACGCGCACGGGGTCGTGCAGCATGCGCTGGGCCAGGGCCTCGATGGGCGGCGCCATCGTGGCGGAGAAGAGGAGCGTCTGCCGCTCGCGGGGGAGCATGGCGCAGATGCGACGGACGTCGTGGATGAACCCCATGTCGAGCATGCGGTCCGCCTCGTCGAGCACGAAGTGCGTGACGGCGTCGAGCCGGATGAAGCCCTGCTGGATGAGGTCGAGCAGGCGCCCCGGCGTGGCCACGAGGATGTCGGGCGACGCGCGCAGGGCGACCTCCTGACCGCGCTGGCCGACGCCCCCGTAGACGACCGCGTGACGCAGGGACAGGTTCCTGCCGTAGACGGAGACCCGCTCGGCGATCTGCGCGGCGAGCTCGCGCGTCGGCGCGACGATGAGCGCGCGGATGCGCCCGGAGGCGGGCCCCGCGGCCGCGAGGCGCTGGAGGATGGGCAGCACGAACGCGGCGGTCTTGCCGGTGCCCGTCTGCGCGCACGCCTGCACGTCGCGACCGGCGAGGACGTGCTGGATGACCTCGACCTGGACGGGGGTGGGCTGGTCGTAGCCCTCGTCGATCACGGCGCGAAGGAGCGCCGGCACGAGGTCGAGCGCCGCGAACGGCGAGGCCGACGTGTCACCGAGGTCGGCGAGCGGGGCAGGGGAAGCGGGGCGGGGAGCGGGAAGCTCCGCGCGCGGGGTAGGGACGTAGCGATGGCGCCACGATCGGCGCTGGTTGGGCGAAGTCACAGGGAATGCAGTCAGGCTCTCTCGCGGCAACGCTCGGAGTCCGAGCGCCGTTCATGCGTGCCACCTTCGATACCGCGGGGTCGAATCGGGCGTGACGGGGCGCCTCGAATGCGAAGCTCGCCGCGTCATCACGTTCCATCGACCAGCTCGCTGGTGTGACTCGTGACGCGCCGTAAGTAGCTCGGACTGGCGCACTGCGCAAGGTGAGCCGGATAATGCGGCCCGTCCATGCCCGCTTCTCGCCTGCTCCCGGCCCTCGCGCTCCTCACCGTCCTCGCGTGCGGCAGCGCCCCGCCGTCGGTCCCCCCGTCGCTCGTCCTGCCCGTTCCGCCCGCACCCCGCGCCCCGACGGCGAGGACGGCGGCCCGCACCCCGGGCCCGGGCACGTTCGGCGCGCTCCGCGACCGCGTGCTCGACGCGCTGCTGGCGGACGCGCCTTCGACGGCCCGGGAGCTCGGACTGCACGAGTACGACGGCAAGGTCGCGCCGGTCTCGAGCGCCGCGATCGCGTCGCGCGTCGCGCGCCTCCAGCAGGCCGCCGCCGAGCTCCGAGGGGTGGATCGCGCCGGACTCTCGGACGACGAGGCCCTCGATCGAGCCGAGCTCGAGAGCTGGGTCGAGGAAGATCTCTTCGCGCTCGTCGACGTGGACGCGCCTCACAGGAGGCCGCAGTTCTACGACACTCTCTTCGACGTCAGCGTCTACCTCGACCGGGCCTACGCTCCCATCGAGGAGCGCGCCAAGAGGCTCACCGATCAGGAGGAGGCCGCGCTGGCGCAGGTGGGGCACATCCGCGAGAACCTCGCGCCCCCGCTGTCGAGGCCCGTGACCGAGGTCGCGGCGCACAACATGGTCGGGTTCGTCACCTACCTGCGAGGCGACGTGGTCCGGGTGATGGGCCGGGTCGGCGACGACGCGCAGCGCACGCGCTTCGCGAAGGCCAACGCGGCGCTCGCCCGGGCGGCCGCCGAGCTCGCGTCGTGGCTGAAGAAGGAGGCCGCGCGAGGCGACCAGAGCCACGTCCTGGGCGCGGAGCGCTACGCCAAGCTCCTCCGCGTGCAGGAGGGGCTGTCGCTTCCGCTCGCGGAGTTCGAGCGCCTGAACGAGGAGAACCTCGCGGCCAACAAGAAGGCCTACGAAGAGCTGGCCTCGCACGTGAAGACGCCGCTCGTGCGCGAGGCGGACTTCTTCGCGACGGCGACGCGCATGATGAAGGACGCGCGCGAGTTCGTCGTGTCGCACCACATCGTGACCATCCCGACGGACGACGTGGCCGTGGTGCGCGAGACCCCTCCCTACGAGCGGTGGAACTCCGCGTCGATCGAGATGAGCGGCCCCTTCGACACGGCGCGGAGCGCGTTCTACCAGCTGACCATCCCCGACAAGGCCTGGCCGCCCAGGGAGCGACAGGCGTACCTGGGCACGCTGGGGACGCTGCTCGGCACCACGGTCCACGAGGTCTACCCGGGGCACTTCGTCCAGGGGCGCTGGGCGGAGCGCGCGCCGACGCGCGTGCAGAAGGCCTTCGGGAACTACGCCTTCACCGAAGGGTGGGCCCACTACTCCGAGCAGATGATGATCGACGAGGGCCTCGGCAAGGACGACGCATCCAACCGCCTGGAGATGCTGAGCGGCGCGCTGCTGCGCAACTGCCGCTTCGCCGCGTCGGTGGGCATCCACACGCGGGGCATGAGCGTGGAACAGGTCGAGAAGCGCTTCGTCGACGACTGTCACCAGACGCCGCCCGAGGCCCGCGAGCAGGCGCTGCGGGGGACGTTCGACCCGGGGTACTTCGCGTACACGCTCGGGAAGCTGCAGATCCTCGCGCTCCGCGAGGACGCGAAGAAGGCGCTCGGGCCCCGCTTCTCGCTGCAGCGGTTTCACGACGCGCTGCTCTCCCACGGCGCGCCGCCCGTCGCGCTCATCCACGACCGCGTGCTGAAGGACCTCGCGGCGGGGCCGTAAGTAACTCGGCGTGATCTTCGATCGCTGCCCGCTGCTCGATCAACCCCACCCCCCCGGCCCCCCGCCCCGGCAGGGCGTCCCGCGTGTGCTGCATGCTTGCGGGGCGGGGGGCCGGGGGGGTGGGGTGAACGGGCGCGGTGCTACAGCGCGTCGAGGATCGCCGTGACCCTCGCCTTCGGGACGGCGAACGTCGCGTTGACGCCCGCGGCGCGCGCGAAGTAGGAGGGCGCGCCGTCGACCTCGGTCTCGGCGCCGACGGTGATGCGCCTCTCCACGGGGCCGCGCAGGTCGACGCCGACGATCTCCAGCGTGGGGCGGGCCATCCCCTCGTCGGGGGCGGCCGGGCCGGCGTGCAGGGCAGCCTGGGAGTACAGGCCCGCCAGCGCGACCGCGAGCCGGTCCTCGCCGGCGTCGGCGGAGACCCGCGTCCTCTGCGCGCCGTGCACCACCGTCACCTCGTCCGCCGCGTCGAGGTCGCGGAACGGCTCGCGATCGATGACCGGGTGCGACAGGACCGCCGACAGCCCCGGGGAGGCGACGAACACCGCCGCGCCCTCGCTGGTCCGCGCGTAGAAGCCGCCGTCCCCCGCCGCGCCGAGCGCCACCGACACACGGCGCGTGCCCGCATCGCCGGTCCCCGCGTCGAGGGTCAGCGTCAGCGCGCAGGCGCCCGGCGCGTCGAAGCCGAACCCGCCGTCGTCCGCCTCCGTGAGCCACGCCTCCGCCTTGGCGTGCGCCACCGTCCCCAGCAGGTCCGCCAGTCCCGTCGCGTCCGTCGCGAGCCCCGCCGGCGCGTGCATGACCCAGGCGTGATCGCGAAGCTCGAGGCGCTGCGCGGTGGGGCCGCACGTGTCCTCCACGGCCACCACGGAGCCGGCGTCGAAGGGCGCGCTCCACAGGGACCGGGCCCGCAGCGCGGCGGGGTGGGGGGCGAAGCGCCTGGCCACGGCGCGCGTCACGCGGAGGATCGCGCCGTCGTCCGCGCGACGCACGAGCGCGGTCCCGTCGGCTCCGGTGGACCCGAGCTCCACGATCTCGGTCGTCCCACCGCCCGTGCGCACGACGGTGATCCGGGCGCGCGGCTCGAAGTGATCGTCCGCGCCCGCGTGGTGCACGTCGGCGCCGCGCGCCTGCGCCAGCGCGAGGGCCAGCGCGTTCGCCGAGTCGGTCTCGTCGGACGTCAGATCGCGGTCCTCGGGGGCCCTCTCGTGCCAGCCCATCCCGCGCCGCGCGGCGTCCACGCGTGGTCCCTCTCGCCCCAGCGGCTCGACGCGGAGCTCCTCCATCTCGTCGGCGTGCGCGAAGAACGGCGACGTGTCCACCAGCGCCGTCGCCGTCGTCGCCAGCGCCTCGACCAGCGCGCGCGCGGTGCAGGCCGACACCCGCGACGGCGCGGTCCGCACGACGACCACGTCCTCCGGCTGCCCGGGGCACTCGCCCCCGACGCGCAGCTCCACGCGCTCCTTGCCCGCCTCGCGCGGCGCGACCGCGAGCGTGAACGCCGGGGCCGCCGTCGAGCGGTCCCCCGCGGCGTCGTCGACGAAGCTCTCGGCGCGCGCGTTCGCGAGCGCCGCCATCAGCCGGTCCACGGCGGCGCGCGAGGCCCGGAGCCCCTGGCCCGCGACGCGGAACGTCGCCCCCTCCAGCTCCAGCGCGAACGACGGGCCGGCTGCTGCGGCCCGGACCTCGACCCGCGCGATGCCGCTCGCGCCGTAGGCCAGCAGGGTCCGGTCGCGGTACGCGTCCGCCGCGCGGAGCAGCTGCACCTTCAGCGAGCGGTCCACGACGAACGTCCCCTCGCCGTCGATGCGCATGTACGCCGCCCCCTCCGGCCGCGCGGCGTCGCCGCCGAGCGCGAAGCGGTACTCCAGCTTGCCGACCTGGATCCTCCCCCACGCGCGCGGCGCCTCGAGCCCCACCGCGTCGTTCGCGCCCACCTCGCGCAGCCGCGTCGCGAGCTCGAGCTCGCGGAGGAGCATGTCGACCGCGGCCGAGTCCGCGCGCTCGCGCCGGGGGGAGGTCATGGTCCACGTCGACGCGCCGCCCGCGTCGGCGTCCCGCTCCAGCACGAGCGACTCACCGTCGTGCGCCACCTCGACGCGCGTCACCTCGGCGACGCGGAAGCTCGGGAAGACGTCGTTGCGCCGCCCGGCGCGGTCCGAGTCGGACACCGTGCCGCGGTCCACCAGGTACGCGTACGCCGCGGTCGCCGCCGCCAGGAAGACGAGCGCGACGGACGTCACCGTGCTTCGCGCATTCACGCCGGGGGCTCCTTGATCCCCCGGTGCGTCGCGCCTGCCACGTACGGCTTGTTCTCGGACGAGCGCCGCCACGCCCACACCGCGGCCCCGAGCAGCAGCGCCGCCAGCGGCATGAACAGGAGCACGTAGCGCTCCACCTCCGTGCGCCCCTCCTCCGACACGCGCATCCCCGCCGCCACCTCCGCGCGATCCGGCACGTCGATCACCTCGGGGCGCGCGGCGAGCCACGACAGGGCGCTGTCGACGAGGAACGCCGCGCCGTGGAGCGCGCGAGGCTGGCGCCAGTTGTCCTGCGCCAGGAAGTAGCGGCTCCCCAGCACGACCACGCGCGGCCCGTGCGGCGCGCCCGGGGTCACGCGCGGTCGCTCGCTGGCCATCGCGACGACGAAGGGCCCCGGCGCGTCCGACGGGCTCCGCGGAGGCGCGTCGGTCCCCTCGGCCGCGGCGGCGACGTCGCGCTTCGCGAAGGCGTCGTCGCCCGTGAAGAGCAGCTCGGCGGCGGGCGCCGCGCCGGGCGACGCCATGTGCCGCAGCGACCGCGTGTAGAACGCCGCGACGCGCGGCGGGTGGGCGTCGGGACCGGCGGCCACCAGCGTCGTCGTCACCGGGTGCGGGCGCGCCGACACGAAGAACCCCTGGCCGTGCGTGTCCGGGATGGAGGCGCTCGGCGTCAGGTCCTCCACGACGTCGTCGTCGAGCGCGACGCCGAAGGGCGCCAGCGCCTCGTCGAGCCCCGCCGGGGGCGTGCCCGCCGCCGACGGATCCAGCGGCCCCACCGCGGCGAGCAGGCTCCCCCCCTGCATCAGCCACGTGCGCAGCCGGTTCGCCTCCTCCGGCGCGAAGGGCGCGCGCATCCCGGCGATGAGGACGACGGAGCACCCGGTGAACGGCTCGTGGGCGCCGGGCACCGTCAGGTCGACGCTGGCGAGCTCGTAGTTGTTCTTCTCGAAGAGGTTCTTCAGGGCCCCCAGACCCTCGCGCTCGTCGTGCTCCGGCTCGAGCGCCAGCTCGCCGTGGCCCGCGGTGAAGCACAGCTTCGCCTTCTCGCCGCCGAGGACGCTGCGGATGGCCCGCGTCAGCGCGCGCTCCTCGCGCGGCTTCACGTGCACGTCGTCCGCCTGCTCGAAGAGGTCCTGCGGCGTCAGGAACCAGTGCTTGTCCCCGCTGGCGACGACGACGACCGCGTCGGTGGCCACGCGCCCGTCCTCGGTGCGCCCCGCCTCGAGGCCGAAGCGCGCCTGGAGCGCGACGAGCTGCGCCACGTCGCGGTCGGGATCGATGTAGTGGACCTCGATCCGCGACGACGCGGCCTGGTACGAGACGAGCAGCTCCTTGAGGCTCTGCTGGAAGGCGTCGCCCGAGCCGGTGATGGCCCAGACCTCCACCGGCTGCTCGAGCGAGTGCAGCGTCTCCACCGTCGCGGGGCTCAGCGACCAGCGCCGGTCGCGCGTCCAGTCCCAGCGCGTGAAGTGACGGCTCGCGAGCATGTTCACGACGAACGCCAGCACCACGGCGGCCACGACGCCCGCGAGCTGCACGGCCTGTCCGGCTCTCAGGTTTCGACCAGGCTCCGGCGAAGCCGGAGACCTGCCGTCCGGCATCCGGCTCATCCCCACCTCCACGCCTCGACGGCGCGCGTCGCGATGAAGAGCGGGAGCACGACGAGGGTGCCGTAGAAGACGAGGTGCCGCGAGTCGACGATGCCGCTGGCGAAGTCGTTCATGTGCGCCCACACCGAGACGTGCGCGCAGACCTCGTGCATCGCCGACCCCTCGCGCGTGACGAACTCGCCCACGCCCAGGATGAAGAGCATCAGCAGCACGAGCGCCGTCCACACCATGGCCAGGAACTGCGACCGCGTGAGCGCGCTCGCGCAGAGCCCGAGCGACAGGTACCCCGCGCCGACGAGGAGCACGCCGAGGTAGGCGCTCGCGGCGCTGTGCCAGTCGAGGTCGCCGGTGCGCCCGAGGATGACGAGGTAGAGGACCGTCGGCACCCACATGGCGACGTACGTCGTCAGCACGGCGGCGTACTTCGCGAGCACGACCGCGGCGCTCGACACGGGGGCGGTCATCAGCATCTCGATGGTGCCGCTGCGCCGCTCTTCCGCGAAGATGCGCATCGTCATGGGGGGGACCAGCACGAACAGAACCAGGTAGAGGAGCACCGTGTTCCCGAAGAACGCCGACAGCGGCGTCTCGTCGCCGGTCGCGTCCGCCTGGCTCGCGAAGTGATCGACGAGGAGAAAGAAGTGCATCCCCTGCACGATGAGGAAGACCACGATGAGCACCCACGCGAGCGGCGTGACGAAGAAGGCGAAGAGCTCGCGCTTGTAGATGGGCCAGAACGCCTTCATGCGTCCGCCTCGCCGGTTTCCTTCGCGCCCTCGGCCGCGTCGTCCTCGTGCGTCAGCGACGCGAACACGTCCTCCAGCGAGCCGCCGCCGCCGCGCACCTCCCTCACGCCGGCCCCGGCGGCGATCAGCGCGGCCACGCACTTCTCCGTCGCCGCGCCTCGCTCGCCCTCGGGGAGCTTCTTCGCGAACGTCGCGCGGAGGCGCGTCAGCTCGTCCTTCGCGCTGGTCGCGCCGGACGGCAGGTCTCCGGCTTCGCCGGAGCCCGGTCGAGAGCTGATAGCTGCCACCTTCGCCACGCCCTCGACCGCGCGCAGCGCCTTCTCCGCGGCCCGGGCGTCGCCGCGCAGCACGAGCTCGATCGACGTGGCGGCGCGCATGGACCGGATGGTCTCGGTGGGCCCCTCGGCGAGGAGCTTGCCCTGGTGCAGGAGCAGGACCCGGGTCGCGCAGGCCTCGACCTCGCTGAGGATGTGCGTCGAGAGGACGACGGTGTGGTCGCGGCCGAGCTCGCGCACGACGGCGCGCGCCTCGCGGATCTGGTTGGGGTCGAGTCCGGCGGTGGGCTCGTCGAGGATGACGATGGGGGGGCGGGCGACGATGGCGTCGGCGAGGCCGACCCGCTGGCGGTAGCCCTTGGAGAGGTGGGCGATGCGCTTGCTGGCCACGTCGAGCACGCCGGCCTTGCCCATCGCGTCGTCGACCCAAGCGACGCGGTCGCGCCGGGCGACGCGCTTCAGCTCCGCGCGGAAGCGGAGAAACTCGACGACGCGCATCTCGGGGTAGAGGGGCGCGGTCTCGGGCATGTAGCCGACGGCGCGGCGGGCCTCGAAGGAGTCGTCGAGGACGTCGTGGCCGGCGATCCGCACCGTGCCCGAGGAGGGACCGAGGAAGCCGGCGAGGATGCGGAGCGTGGTGCTCTTGCCGGCGCCGTTGGGGCCGAGGAAGCCGACGACCTCGCCCTTGCCGATCTCGAAGGAGACGTCGTCGACCGCGAGCTGGGAGCCGTAGCGGCGGGAGAGGTGGGAGACGGAGATCAACGCGGGAGGGGTTGTACCGCGGGAGGGGGCGGGGGGGCGAGGTGGAGATGGGTCACCCTTCTTCCACGATGCCATGTCGGGCGAACGTGGAAGCGATGAGCGCCTCGTCCCGCGGCGTCTTCGCCATCGCCACGGACATCTCCTCGAGGAACGACTCGTTCTCGAGGTGACCGATGATCAAGAGTCGCCCCGTCGTGGCGCCGACGTTGCGGAACCCGTGCACGGCGTTCGGCGGCGCATGGGCTGCGCACCCCGGGCCTCCGCGATGCCGCGCGCCGTCGGCGCCGTGGAGCTCGAAGTCGCCCTCGAGGACGTAGATCGACTCCTCGAAGGGATGGTGGTGAGGCGACGGGCCCAGGCCGGGAGGGATGGTGACCTCGGCGATCGTGTAGCCGGAGCCGTCGCGGGTGCCGGCCTTGAGAGATACGTCGAACCTGCCGACCTTGAATGCGCGGCCCTCGTTCGGGCCGAAGTGCTTCGTGGCGGGACGAGCCGTCATGGGGGATTTCCTTTCGCAGCTGCCAAGGTGCCGCGGAAGGCGCCCCCGAACATGGGGGGGATCCCCTATTTGTGGCCCGGTTTCTTCGGCCGCGACCGGGCCGCGTACGCGGCGGCGCCGGCGCGCGTCTCGACGTCGAGCTTCTCGAGGATGTGGCCGACGTGGT
>Ga0209415_10012194_pt1 | contig 14357 bp, 4 predicted proteins | sample PeaSoiSIISIP2007_FD_187696 | JGI IMG/M metagenome (GOLD analysis project Ga0209415, IMG submission 187696) | Peat soil microbial communities from Weissenstadt, Germany - SII-SIP-2007 (SPAdes) (version 2) | ecosystem: Environmental > Terrestrial > Soil > Wetlands > Peat | place: Germany... | reverse complement strand
ATTCATGAAAGGGGCGGGGACGGCTTCGTCCCCGCTTCCTCTTCCCACGGACCGCCGAGAACCGGGGACGAAGCCGTCCCCGCCCCTGGCTTTGCGGCTTCATGAATCGGCCCTCGGATTGGCTGCCTTGGGAATTATCATCATTGACAGTCTCCATTACACGTCCTAACTTGCGTTATGGCCGTTGAAATGACTTCGCTCGCTTGGCGTCCTGTGCCGTAGCTCGGGGCGCCTGATATGCAACCGCGGACAGCCACCCGCTTTACGGATGCCCGGGAACCCGGTGACTCGCCGGGTGAGGGTGGGACCAAGTTGCGCACTAACGCCGAGGCCTCAAACGCCCGCGAACAGCCGCTTTCGACGCGAGCGGGGCAATTTGCGACCACTCATTGGAGCGTGGTTCTGGCAGCCGGCTGCAGCCGCGACCCGAACGCACACGAGGCCTTGGCGAAACTCTGCGGCCTCTACTGGTATCCCCTCTACGTCTCCGTGCGCCGGCGCGGCTATTCCCCGGAGGACGCGCAAGACCTGACCCAGGCCTTTTTCGCCCGTTTGCTGGAAAAGAACTATGTTGGGCAAGCCGATCGGCAGCGGGGTAAGTTCCGCACCTTCCTGCTCGCCGCGCTGGACCATTTCCTTGCCGACGAGTGGGACCGCATTCACCGGCTAAAACGCTATCCTGGCCAGCCCCTCTTTTCTCTGGACGCCCTCGAAGCCGAGGAACGATACCGTCTGGAACCGATCGACCGCTGGGATGCTTCAAAGCTGTATGAGCGGCGCTGGGCAACGACCTTGCTGGAACATGCGCTGGCTCGCCTGGAAGCCGAGTTTTCAGACACCGGGCGCGGCGCTGCCTTCGCCCAACTGAAGCAATTCCTGATTGGGCCGGGAACCGAGGTCAGTTACGGCGAAGCCGCCGCACGGGCGGGTACTACCGCCGCGGCGCTGAAGATGTCGGTGTCGCGTCTGCGCCGCCGCTGCCGTGAACTGCTTCGCGAGGAAATTGCAGCGACCGTTGGGACGCCGGAAGAGGCGGAAGAGGAGTATCGTGCCCTTTTGGCGGCCTTCCAGCAGTAACCCATTCCAATAGGCTATTCCAATGAGCGTTTAGTTACTCTTCGGTGTTCTTGCCTCAGAACCGCAATGCCGGCGAACGCACAACGCAAAGTGAGCGAAACAACCGTCTGCCCGAACTGCGGCCAAATCCTGCCCGAGGACGCCCCTCGGGGGGTCTGCCCCGAGTGCCTTTTGGGATTGCTCAGCCCGGAGCAAACGGATGAGCCCCAACCCGGCCTCTCCCCGGAATCGGACGAAGAAAGCCCAACGGCCAGAATCGGCGCCACCAACGGTCGTTTCGGCGATTACGAACTCATCGAGGAGCTCGGGCGCGGAGGCATGGGCGTGGTGTACAAGGCCAGGCAACTGAGCCTGCACCGGCTCGTCGCGCTCAAGCTCGCGCTCGGGGGTCAGTTTGCCGGGAAGGCCTTCGTACGCCGCTTTCAGGCCGAAGCCGCGGCCACCGCGATTCTCCAGCATCCGAACATCGTGGTGATTCACGAGGTCGGTGTCCACGCCGGCCAGCACTTCTTTTCGATGGATTACGTCGAGGGCCTAAACCTGGCGCAACTGGTGGCCAACCGCCCTTTGCCTCCCACGCAAGCCGCGCGCTACGTCAGGCTGGCCGCCGAGGCGATTCACTATGCGCACTCCCAGGGCATTCTCCACCGCGACCTCAAGCCCTCGAATGTGATGATCGACCGCAACGACCAGCCGCGCATCACCGATTTTGGCCTGGCCAAACGCCTGGACACCGATTCGGGCTTGACCGTTACGGGCCAGATGCTCGGTTCGCCCAACTTCCTGCCTCCGGAACAAGCCAGCACCGGCCTCGGGAAGGTGGGCCCGCAGAGCGATGTCTTCGCTTTGGGCGGCATCCTCTATTACCTGCTGACCGCGCGGGCGCCTTTCCAGGGCGAAACCCTCCAGATGGTCATCAATCAGGTGCTCAATTCCGATGTCATCGCACCGCGGCTCCTCCATCCCGGCGTCCCGAGGGACCTCGAGACCGTTTGTCTGAAATGCCTCGAGAAGGAACCGCGCCGCCGTTACGCCACTGCCCAGGAGCTGGCGGACGACCTCCGCCGTTTCCTCGACCACGAGCCGATCCTCGCGCGGCCAGTCGGTTTACCTGGCCGCATCTGGCGTTGGGGTCGCCGGCGGCCAGCGCTCTCGGCCTCATTGATCCTCTTGCACGTTGTCCTTGCTTTGGGTCTGGCGGGCATTCTGTGGCAATGGCGCCGGGCTGTCGACGGCAGGCTGTCCGCCCGCCAGCACCTCTACGCGGCGGACATGCTCCTGGCGCAGAAAGCCATCGAGGCGGACAACCTGGGCCGAGCCATCGAGTTGCTGGACAAACATCGGCCTCCAGGAACCCTCAACCGTCAGCCCTCCACCCAACCCGGAGCGCCGCCTTCAGGCGGCAGAAACTCTCGTAATACCGTAACCGTCCGCCCTCAAGCCTCAACCGACCTGCGCGGCTGGGAATGGTACTATCTTCGCGGCCGTTGCGCGAGTGACGAGCTGGCGACTCTCGGCGCCCACAGCAACGCCGTCACCGCCCTCGCCTTCTCGCCCGACGGCCGCTTCCTGGCCACGGCGGACTTCGCGGGCGGCCTCAGACTGTGGGATGTGCCGCGGCGCCAACTGCTGGCCGCCTTCGCCGACACGGGTCGGGAGATTATTGCCCTGGCGTTCTCGCCGGACGGCCAAATACTGGCTACCGGCGGTATGGATGAACGCATTCGCATCTACGACACAGCTACCCGCCGGCTCGCCCTGCCGCCCCGGCTCCAGTCCGGCTGGTTGTTGGCCCTGGCGTTCTCGGCGGACGGCCACCGGCTCCAATCCTGCTCCCGCGAGGAAATTGACCGGTGGGAGTTCCCCGCCATGCAGCGCGTTTTCAGGGCTAAGGTCGAAGCCCAATACCGCGTGGCCTTTGCGCCCGACGGCGGAACCTTGGCCATTGGCGGCAGTCGCGGACGCGTGCGCCTCTACGAGCCAGCCACACGCCGTGAGACCAATCTGGAAGGCCATACCGACCTCATCGACGCGTTGGTCTTTGCGCCGGACGGACGCACGCTCTACACGGGGAGCTCTGACGCCTCCGCGCGAGCCTGGGATGTCGCCACCGGAAAACAAATCGCGCTCTTTGAAGGACATAAACTCGACGTCCACGCCGTCGCCGTCTCACTCGACGGACGCTCGGTTGCCACCGCTAGTTCCGACGAAACAATCCGCCTCTGGAACGCGCGTACCCGCCTGCAAGTGGGCCTTCTGCGCGGCCAGAACAGCCCGGTCTGGGAACTGGCCTTTGCCCCCAACGGCCAAATCCTCGCCAGCGGCGGCAAGGACGGCCAGGTCAAGCTCTGGCCCGCCACGCCGAGACCACCGATTGTGGAATCCCTCCCGCTTCCGAAGCCAGTGCGGATTTGGAAGCTGGCCCCGGATGGCAGCGCCTTCGACCTGCTGACCCCACAAGGCACCGTGCGCTCGCTCGACTGGCGCTCACTGGACTTTCTTCCACCACAACCGTTTCCAGCGGAACTCGGCGCCTGTTCCCCTATCCAACCAGGCGGCAGGCTCAGGGCAGTCGAGGAAGGCAGGGGCGTTGTCAGCTTATGGGAGCGCTCCTCGGGCCAGCGCCTCGACCAGCTCAAGGGCGCCCTGTACCCGGCGCGCTCGATGACCTTTTCGCCGGACGGCCAGACCCTCGCCATCGCCGCCTACGAACGCGACCTCCAACTCTGGCACGTGCCAACGTGCCGCCTGATCCGCCCGCTTATCGGCCCCACCAACACCGTTTCCGGACCACTCTCCTTCTCACCCGATGGCCGTCAGCTCGCGGCCCTGTATCTAGACGGATATGTGGCAGTTTGGAACCTCGCTCGCCCACAATTCCCAGCCATCTGGCGCGCCCACGGCATGTTCGTCCACGCTGGGACCTTCTCCCCGGATGGGCGCTGGCTCGCCACCGGCGCTGGCGATGGGCTCGCCAAGATTTGGGAAATCTCGACCCGCCGCGAAATCAAGACCCTTCCGGTCTCCCTTTTGAGTGTCCTGTCGTTGGCCTTCTCACCGGATGGCCGCCGCCTGGCCGCGGCCGGCAGCGACGGCACCGTCACCCTCTTCGACCTGGCCACCTTCCAACCCATCGCCCACTTTCACGGCCACGCCGACCCCTCCCTTTATGGTTTGGCCTTCTGGCCGGACGGCACCACCCTCGTCTCCGTCAGCCTAAAAGACATCGTCATCCGCCGCGCGCCAACCCTCGCCGAATCCCTGAAAAGGTCTCCACCCCGCGGCGATGAATAATCCCGGGGAACCGCTGTTACCTTTTTCCATTTCCGCCTCAGAACAGGGGTGTGACCACAACCTCAATGGGCGCCGAATGCGGGCTGCACTTGCCCGGATGGCCAGGCCAAACAGCGCGGTCCTGCGCGGGCATCAAGAGGGCGCTCGCCGCCCCACTGCTTCTCTTGCCGGTGCTCCTGCTCCAGACGAGTCTCGCCCAACCCATTCCACTGTCCCTCCAGCCAGCCAGTGCCTGGACCCAGGACTGCGGTGCGATTAATCCCTGCTGCCAGCCGACTCCCAATCCGGCGGAGCTCAAGTTCTCGGACCTGGCTACGCCGGGCGGCGCAGGAGTTCAACTCCAAGCTGACTCCACCCAGGCTGGTTGCTGCGGGTGCGCGCGGCGATTCCACAGCTTCCCACTAGGGCAGGTCTTCAACACGGCCAACTTGGACTTGACAGGCTGGTTCGAGGCGACACGAGGCGCGAGCGATACGTTCAGCCTGGCTTCCATGGAGGTGGATCTCTTTCGTGCCGGCAGCCAAGTGGGCGCGACGCTATACGCCGCGGAGAACCGTCCGAACAATAACTGCGCCGGGTCCAGCCTGCTCCCGGCGACCCTGCTGGCCTCCGGCGCGCCTTTCAGTATTGCGCTCAATTCGATCGCCGCCAACGCCGATTTTGATGAGATTCGCATCTCTTTGCAAAGCTACGCCTGTGAGCCGGGCGCCGCCAACAGCATAACGCTGGCGAACGTGACGGTCGCCTGCCCTCCGGGGACCGGGGATGCTCTGATGGTCACTGTGACTAACACGACGGGCCTCACGGCGTCCGATCTCCACGTGGTTTTTGCCGGCGCCTGTGGCGACCTGTTCGTGGACCCGTACACCGTTACCGGCGGCGCCTGTCCTCTTCCCGCAGTGCCCTCGAATGGCCAGGTCACCGATACGGTCGTCATCGACTGGGGCACGCTCTGCGTGGCCGCGGGTGACACGATCTCTTTTCTGGTGGTCACGAAGAACGGTCCGCTCGCGCCCGTCAGCGGTTACTGGTCAGCGCCAGGCGGGGTCAACCTCGGCGGCGCCCATCGTCAAGCGTATCCCCCCGCCCAAAGCGCCCTTCGGCGCGTTCAAGGAGCTCAGCATTTATGTCGGTGGTCCCCAGATTTACACTCCCTGGGTGTTCTTTGGCACTTGCTGGTGTCGGTGGTGCTGGTGGGGCAACACCTGGTGTTTTTACCAGGACTTCTACTGCCCGTTCGCCACTCGTTTCAACCGTCTCTTCGAGCTGCCGCCCTGGGTGCAGCTTACCCCTTGGTATCATGGTCGTTTCATCCCCGCCGGCTGTCTTTACCAGTGTGTCACCTTTCCACCGCCCGATCTCTTCGCGCCCGGCCGTATCCTGCGCGGCCCCCAGCCCAATCCTCCGGGGAAGTTCTTTGGTTCCGAACAACCCGTCAAGCCCACGCGCCTCGCCATCAGTCCCCGCTACGCCGAGGGCACCGCGGGGAACCTGCGCAACGCCGCCGACTTCTCGAGCACCTTTGCCGCCATGTCGGAGGCGCTGAGAATCCAAGCCGCGGGCACCCCGACCAACGCCTACGCCACCGCGGAAATCTTTCAGCTCATGTCCGCCGGCCAGCAGAGCGCGGCCGACGCGCTCACGCCACTCATCGGCGAACTCTTCGAGGTGCAGACAAACGAGCCGCAAACGCTGCTCGCGGCGATGATTACCGACCTGCAGAATTTCCAGGACGGTTTGTACGGCATGTCCGCCCAGCTCGAAACCGGCTCGGCCCAGAATCCGCAACCGTTCGCGGAGGCCAGCGCCGCGGTGGCCGACCTCGCGGCGCAGATTCGCAACCTGCCCTCGCCCCGCTTTGCTAACCCCGCCCGCAACCTGGATGCCGTCGCCAACGTTCTGGCCGACGCCGCGGCCAGGGTCACCGCCGGGCTCACCAACCAGCAGGCCGCCGACTTGGTGCTCTGGGACCTTTATGTCGAGCTCCCATCGGAAGTGTACCATTTCGCCACTGGAATGATGCCCCACATCCGCGTTCGTTTGGATTTATCGGACTGGATCTGGTATCCAACCACGATTGACTCGGTTGAGGTCCAGATGGAGGACCTGAGCACCGGCGAGCTGTTGAACACGGAACTGATGGGCATGTATATGCCGATCTCCAACCTCAGTGAATTCGACCTGCCGCTCTTTGTCGAGGAGGGCACGCCGTTGCGGCTCTGGGTCAAGGCCCCCACCTCTCTCAGCCGGGTCGTGGACGTGACCGCGCAGGACGGTTTGCTCGTAGGACCGGTCGCCATGCTGGCGGGAGATGCCAATGGCGATGATGTCATTGACACCAACGACCTGGCCCTGGTCCAGGCGGACTTGGGCCAGGGCGGAAACCTCGCTGCCAGCGTGCCGCCGACGGATGTTAATGGGGATGGCATCGTCGATACCAAAGACCTCGCCCTCGTCTCGGGGCGGCTGGGTTTCAAAGGCGATGACCTCAACCTTTCACCGGTCGCCGACCTGGCGGTGGCAGCTCTGAACTTTACCCCCGTAGGACCTGACCTCTACGACGTGACGCCGGTGGTGAATCTCAGCCTGGCCGGCGTGGCCGTGCCGCTCGAATGGAGCCTGTATGTGAATGGAGCCCTGATCGGAACCGACCAACAGACCACTGCCGTGCCCTTTGGATGCACGAATTCCCTCACCTGTCCCGCCGTTCCATGCCTTATGCAGGTCGGGACCAACGTGGTTACGGGAACCTGCAATGCGCAATGCTGGTGCTCTGCTTCAGCGTCCATCCACGCCCTGGCGCAGGTCTCCATCCCTCCAGGCGCACAGGTCCAGGTGGTCTTGGACCCGCGCGGCCTGCTCACGCTGCTTAACCGACAGAACACGATCTCCACCACGCAGCTCCCGCCGCTGCTGAGTGTGAATCTGGGCCCTCAGCCGAACCAAGCGACGCTGTCCTGGCCGCTGCCTTACACCGGATTTGTGCTCGAATCCACCGCCACGCTGGCTCCGCCGCAATGGCAGCCTGTCATCGCATCGTTTACCACCAACAACAACCGCCTGGAGCTCACTCTGCCGCTCGACCAACAGGGACGTTATTTCCGCTTGTACCACCCTTGACCAACCGCAAGAGGAGCTTCGCGCAATCCATGAAACGACCGATGAAACTGATCCGGCTCGGGCTCGTCCTCGCTTGCGGCGGGGATGCGGCCGCCCCTGCCTGGGCCGCGCAGAGCATCGCCCGCGTGTGGGACGAGCAGATTCTGGCCGGCATTCGGATCGACGTGCCCAACCCCCCGGTCCATGCGCGCAACCTCTTTCATCTCTCGGTCGCCATGTACGATGCCTGGGCCGCGTATGATCCTGTGGCGGTAGGCTATCTCTTTCGGGGCAAACAGACCGCGGTCGATTTGGGAGCGGCCCGAAACCAAGCCATAAGCTTTGCGGCTTATCGCCTGCTGAAGGAACGCTATTCCCTCTCGCGGGGCGCCCTGACCACCTTGCCGGCGCTAGACGCCCAAATGGTGGCGTTGGGTTATGACACCAACCTCACCTCCCTCGATACCTCGACTCCCGCCGGCGTCGGGAACGCCGTCGCGGCCGCGGTCTCCTCCTATTTCCTTAACGACGGCGCTCTGCAAACGCGAGCCTACCTGGATTGGTCCCCCGCGCAGGGCGGCTATGCTTCCGTCAATCCGCCGCTCGAGACCGACCTGCCGGGAACGCCCGCCGTGGATGTCAACCGGTGGCAGCCGCTGTTAATCACCAATGCGGTGGACCAGACCGGCACTCCCGTCAACTCGCTGCAAAAGTTCCTCGGGTCGCAGTGGCTCGGCGTGCGCCCCTTCGCCTTGGCGCGCACCGATCCCACCCTGCCGTGGATGGACCCGGGACCGCCGCCGCACCTGGATGGCGTGGGCGATACTGCCTTCCGCAGCAACGTGGTGGAGCTCATCCGCTGCAGCAGTCAACTGACGCCGGATGACGGCGTCGTCCTGGACATTTGCCCCGGGGCCTTCGGCAACAACACCCTCGGCGAGAACGACGGCGCCGGCCACCCCGTCAATCCGGCCAGAGGTCTGCCTTATGCTCCGAACTGGGTCAAACGTGGTGACTTCGCGCGCGTGCTGGCCGAGTTCTGGGCGGACGGCCCCAACTCCGAGACCCCGCCCGGCCATTGGAATGTGATTGCCAACGGCGTGAGCGATGATCCGTCCTTCGTCAAGCGGCTGGGCGGCACGGGGCCGGTGGTGGACGACCTGGAATGGGACGTGAAAGTGTACTTCGCCCTGAACGCGGCGGTCCACGACGCCGCCTGTGCCGCGTGGTCGCTGAAGCGGTACTACGACGGCTGGCGCCCAATCGAGGCGATCCGGTATATGGGCCAGCTCGGCCAATCCAGCGACCCGAACGGTCCTTCGTACCACCCCGATGGTTTGCCCCTGGTCACGAACCTGATTGAAGTGGTTACCGCCGTCACGGCCCAACCCGGTGGCCGCCATGCCGGATTGCCGGTCGGCGCCATCGCCCTTTTCACCTGGCCGGGACAGCCCGCCGATCCAACCAACCAGTACAGTGGCGTCCACTGGATCCAGGCGGTGGACTGGCTGCCGTACCAAAGGCGCAGTTTCGTGACCCCGGCGTTCCCCGGCTATATCTCCGGGCATAGCACGTTCAGCCGGGCCGCGGCGGAGGTCCTGGCCGCCGCCACGGGCTCGCCCTTTTTCCCCGGCGGGCTGGGCACCTACACTGTGACCAACCTGACGTTTGAACACGGCCCAACCCAGCCGGTTCAACTCCAATGGGGCACCTATTTCGATGCCGCCGATCAGGCCGGGCTCTCGCGCATTTGGGGTGGCATCCACCCGCCCGTCGATGATTTGACCGGCCGCCGAAGCGGCTCTCCCTGCGGCCAGGCGGTCTGGGACCTGGCCCGTCAGTACTTCGACGGAACCATTGGCCAAACCCCCGCCGTGCTCACCTTCACCACCCTGAACGCGGCCGCCTGCACGGTGCGCTGCAACACCCTCCGCGGATTCTGGTATCAGTGGCAGTTCACGACTGACCTGGCGCAGCCGTTCACCGGTGATCCAGGCGGATTTACCCTGGCCACGGACACCTCGTTGGCCATCACGAACACCCTCGCCGCTCCATCCCAATTCTGCCGCATCGCCCGGGCCCTGGCGCCGCGATGAGCCGTTTGCAAATGACCGAACCCGAGGCCGCTCCACTTCCGGTGGGCGGCCTCGGCAGCCAACTGCCGCGGTGCCGGAGGCCTTCCCGTCGGCTGCCGGAATTCCGTCCAGAACAAAAGAACCATGGCCCAGATCGATCCGAAACGTCCCATCCGTGATTTGAAGCACAATTCACTCAACCCCACACACGCACCCCATGAAAACACTCGCACTAGTCCTGGCGCTCCTGGCTGCCACCAGTCTTTCGTATGCTCAAACCAACCAGCCGCTTTGTGACGGCGCCGTGCCGGTGTGGACTCATAGGTATTGGCAATGCGTGCAGGACGAATGGCAACTGGTCGTGGAGGAGTATTACCAGTGCCCGCCAGACAACCGGTTCCAGAAACTTGTGTACTACGGCATTCCACAATGGCCGTGCGACGAGCCACCCCCGCGGTATGGAGGAGGGGGGGCTGGTTTCCTAGGCCCCGACTGCCAATCGCCGGAAAACTGGGGAACCATCACCATCACCGAGTGCGTTGATGGCTTTTGGCAGGACAGCACCTACCTGTATCTCCATTGCTTCAACGGGACGCTCGTGATCTCACCTCCGCCGCTGACGACAAAGACAAGCTCAGTGCCATGTACCAATCCGCCGCCGAGCCTTTCCGCCGTGCAGACCCCTTGTCCTGGCGGGCAACTGCTCTCGCGCCACGCGTATTCATTGTGCGAGACCGATGGTTTCTGGCACGTGGTGGAGGATGACACCTACCTATGCCCAGGAGACACTGCCAACACCACCTTCAGAGTCTTCGACGCGCCGACAGCACAACGATGCGCGCAGCCAGGACAAACGGAAGGGCTTCCCAACGGCGCACCGCTGCCCGCCGGCCTGCTGGGCTGGTGGCCCGGAGAAGGGAATGCAAACGATGAGATCGCCGGCAATAATGGCACCCTCCACGGCGGCGTAACGTTCAGTCCAGGAGAAGTTGGTCAGGCGTTCAATTTCAACGGAGTCGATGGTTATGTTTCCCAGAATCTCCCCGACGGCTTAAAGCTTGCCAACCTCACCTTCGCCGCCTGGATTAACCTCCGCGCCATCGCCGGGGGGCAGGAGGTTATTGCTGCTGAGCCAACCGGCGCCAATGCGCTCGGTCTTGGGGCGAGCCTGCTGGTTTCCTCCGGCCACCTTCTATTCAGTACGGGCAACGGGTCCGGCCGTTGGCAGGAGGTTCCCGGGCAAACGGCAATCCCCGTCAATGAATGGCACCACGTCGCTTGCAGTTATGACGGAGCAACCATGCGAGTTTTCCTTGATGGGGTTCAAGACGGCGTTACCGCCGACAGCACAGGGATTGATTGGACAGATAGTAGCGGTTTTCCTGCACCCGCACAATTGTATTTTGGAATGTTTAAGAGCAATGCATTAGGGACGGGTGCCACCGAGGCGGATTTATACCCTTTCGGCGGAGGGATTGACGAGATAATGATCTACGGCCGCGCTCTTGCCGCTGACGAAATCAACGCCATTTACGCGGCGGGCGCCGCCGGGCTGGCCAACCCAACCATCACGAGGCAGCCGCAGAGCCTGATCGTCTCCGACGGACAAACGGCGACATTCACCGTCGCGGCGAGCGGCACAGCACCAGTGAATTACCAGTGGAAAAAGGACGGGCTGGTCATCGTGGGAGCGACCAATGCAACCTATACGATTGCCGGCGTAAGCGCCAGCGACACAGGCACCTACACCGTCGATGTCGGCAATGCCGCCGGCACGATCCCCAGCATTCCGGCCACCCTCACCGCAGTTTCAGGCACCGGGGACCTGGTACTGAAACTGATGGGCCTCACCAACGGCCAATTCGAGCTCGCCGTCGCTGGTCCCTCGGGACTCTCACTGCAGTTGGAGGTCTCCACCAACCTGACGGACTGGTTGCCGCTGGTCTCGGTTACCCCCTTTATCGGCAGTTACAGCCTCACCGATACCAACGGCACCAGCGAGGGAGCCCGTTTTTACCGGGCCATTCTCGCCCAACTCCCTCCGCCCATCTCGTACGCCGGGAATAGTCTATTCCTGTCGGACCAGGTGCCCCCTGGGTTCGGCCCAGGCGCTGTGCTGCATATTGGCCAGAGCGGCACCGGCGTTTTCGACCAAGAGGTCGCCGCCGATGCGAATGGGCTGTACACAATTGCCCTTGATACGTCTGCGCTCCCCAGTGCGGGCAGCATCGACCTGTATTTTTCATCGGCGGACGGAAGTCTGACCAGCCCCGTCTTTTCCCAGACGATCGAGCGCGGCTCGACGGACAACCCGGCCGCGGCCGTGCCAGACAACCTCGTGTTCGACGATTCCGGCCGTATCGAGGGCAACATTTGCACTTCCTGCCGTGCATGCCCTCCCCCTCCCAACGGCGTGGGGTTTTTCGACTCCAGCGCTACGCCGACGGATCCGGGGACGGAATTGGCCACAGGCAAACTGCGCCTGCATTTCCCGATTCTCTCCTTCCAGACACGCATGCTGGGCTTCAGTTTTGAGTTGATTCACGCGTCGCTCGTAGCCTACGCCGGTCCCGTCGGCGACGGCTTCTCGGACAGCTACAACATGATGATCGTCCAGACCGGGCCGGGCAGCGGCCAGATCATCACGCCGAGCCTGCGTGTTTTCGGCATCACCTCCACCAATGGCCTGGACTGGTCTTTGCCCGCGGGATTCGAGTCCATTTTGACCCTCAATACGAACCTGCACCGCTGGACGCTGGCCCACTACTCGGGCTTCGAGGTGCAGTTTTACCAGGGCACAACGGGCTCTCCAGGGTGTCCGGTTGCCATCAGCGACCCTAACGGCAACACGACAACGCTCGCCCACGACGGCTCCGGACTTCTCCAATCCATCACGACCGACCTGGGCCAGGTCGAGACGCTGACCTACACTCCCAACGGGCTGCTGGCCTCATTCACGGACCACCTAGGGCGCACCTGGACCTTTATTCACGACAGCCAGAACCGGCTCACGCAGATCCTCACCCCCATCACCACGTATGCGGCGGTCGCTCCCGCCGAGGAGGTGATCGACACCACCCTGGCTGGCCGTCTGGTTACGCGGGAGCGAACCACGACCATTGGCTTCACGAACACCCAATATCCTTCCCACATTACCTCCATCACGGATGATCGCGGGGCGGTTCCACAAGCCTGGGTTTATGACGCCCAGGGGCGGGTGGTGACCAACTTTATCAACGGAAATCCCGAGGCTCACATTTACGGCCCGTCCGCCAATCCCAAGCCCCTGCAAAAACTGGAGCCCATGAATTTGGTCACCCGTACGGTTGACCGCGAGGGTAACATCACCGACTACGAAATCCATAGCCGTGCCGGCGGGCCAGTCGGCGGCGCCGGCCAGTTTGGCATCAGGCGCAAAGTGACTTGGACCGAAACCGGCAAGGGGAACCCAGCGCTACGCCCTGGCGAACCCGACTATTACGAGCAACGCTGGCTCCAGGACTGCGATTGCCTCAGCCCAGCCGTCGTCACCCAGCCCTTCGGGAGCAACGATTTGTCACACCTGCGCTTCGATGCCTACGGTATCCCGACCAATTGGCCCCGCACCGTTTATGCTTATAACAACAACCGCCAGGTGACCACCAATCTCTATACCGACGGCACGAACTTCATTCAAACCACCAGCACCTATCAGCCCTACAGCTTCGGCCAGTCCAACCAGTTTTCACGACAGCTCACCCAAACCGATCCTCGCGCCTACGACACCAACCCGATCTACGCGGGCCTGAATTTTGTGCATACGTACCAGTATGACAGCTACGGCAACCGAACCAACCACGCGGCACCAACGGTCACCCAGGGCGTCAGCGCGCGCCAGCCCATCGTAGAGTCGTGGACCTACAACGCTTACGGACAGAAGCTCTCGCACACCGACCCGAATGGCGACATCACGACGTACACCTATTACACAGGGCTGAGCGTCGGGGGAGCTCTCAACACTAAAGGCGCTTTTGGCGGGTACATGGCAACCGTCACCCGGGGTGCGGTTCGCTCCGCCGACCCGGTCACCAGCCTCACCACCACAAACAAGGTCAATGCGCTGGGAATGGTCACTGAAATGACCGATCCGAGGGGCCTGGTCACCGACTACCAGTACGACAACCTGGGCGAGCAAATCCTGGTAACCGAGCCCGCGGTCACCCTATGGACTGGCCAGCAAGTCCGGTACACTTCCAGCACCGTCTATGATGGCGCTGGGAATGCCGTGCTGATCGGCCGCACGAACATCGATTATGATGGCACGGTCCTCCCCAATGGTTCGGTTGACCGGTCGCTGACTTATGATGCCGTCAATAACCTGCTCTCGGATCGGCGCGAAGTCGACGACAATCATGCCAACGATCTCATCACCCATTACGCCTACAACGCGAACGACCTGCGGATCGTCACGCAGGCACCTCGAGGCACCCGAGAGTTTATAGTCTATGACGAGCGGTTGCTGCCGTTTGGGACCTTTTATGGGGTCGCTCCAGGCCCCCAGATCTCCAACGGTTATCCAGTTTCAAAGCAGGCAACGAACCTCGGCGGCACGAGCTTTGTGGGCTACCGGCAAAAGAATTATGATTCGCGGCGGAACGCCATTCAAGCGGTCGACGGCCGAGCCTACACTAATTACACCTTTTTTGATTTCTACAACCGGGAGGTCGCTCACTCCGACCCGAACGGCAACGGGGACACAAGGGCGTATGACGCAGCCGGGAACGTGCTGACAACTCAGCGTGGGATTGTCTCCCAATCGAGTGGGGGGATCAG
>Ga0209415_10012192_pt1 | contig 14359 bp, 15 predicted proteins | sample PeaSoiSIISIP2007_FD_187696 | JGI IMG/M metagenome (GOLD analysis project Ga0209415, IMG submission 187696) | Peat soil microbial communities from Weissenstadt, Germany - SII-SIP-2007 (SPAdes) (version 2) | ecosystem: Environmental > Terrestrial > Soil > Wetlands > Peat | place: Germany... | reverse complement strand
GGGAGCCGATGGAGCTCGTGGGGGTGGACGCGCCCGAGCAGTTCATCGGCGTCGTCACCGAGCGTCTCGGCGAGCGACGCGGCCGGATGCTGCGGATGTCGAACCCCGGCTACGGGCGCGCACGCATGGAGTACCGGATCCCGAGCCGCGGGATGATCGGCTTCCGTGGGGAGATCCTCACGGCGACGCGCGGGACGGCGCTGCTCAACTCCACGTTCGACGGCTGGGAGCCTTGGGGAGGAACGATGATGAAGCGCACCGCCGGCGCCATCGTGTCCGACCGGGGGGGGGTGGCCACGCCGTACGCGCTGCATCACCTGCAGGCGCGAGGATCGTTTTTCATCGCGCCCGGGGCGGAGGTCTACGAGGGGATGATCGTGGGCGAGCACAACCGCCCCAACGACACCGACGTGAACGTCATCAAGGAGAAGAAGCTCACGAACGTGCGAAACCACGGCAAGGACGAGAACGTGCTCCTCGCCCCCCCCCGCACGCTCACGATCGAGACCGCGATGGAGTGGATCGACGCGGACGAGCTAGTCGAGGTTACGCCCGACGCGGTGCGGGTGCGGAAGTCCGTTCTCCAGATCAACAAGCGGCCACGCAGAAGCGAAGCGATCGAGGATGCGCAGAGCGTGGGCGGCTGAGGCGCTTCTCCTCGCCTCCTGCGTCGCCGTCCCCGCGTCCGCCGGGTCCTCCGCGGACGAGCTGGTGCTCCAGGCGCACGCGCACGAGGCGACCCACGAGGACGACGTCGCCGTCCGCCGCTATTGCGATGCCCTGGCGATCGATCCGGTGAACCCGCAGGCGTGGCTCGGGCTCGGCGCCTTGAGGGTCAAGCTCGGGGACCTTCTCGAGGCCGAGCGCGTCTACTCCGCCGCGCTCGAGCGGCTGCCCTCGCTGAGGGAGGCTCTAGGGGGGCGCGCGCGGACCCGCTGGGCGCTCGGCGAGCACGTCGCGGCCGAGGCGGACCTCGAGACCTACGCGACGCAGGGGGGCGACCTCGCGGCCCTGAAGGAGCTGGCCGAGTGGTTCGGCGCCGACGGTCGCACCCCGGCGCAGCTCGCGACGTGGAGACGCCTGCTGGCCGCGGCCACGCGGCTGGGCGATGTCAGGCTGGAGGCCGAGGCCCGCCGCATGGTGCGCGCCCTGGTCATCCTCGCGGACGGGGTGGATCCCGCCTCGTCGCCCATCGATCCCGACTCGACCAGGCGTGCGTTGGCACACGTCGCGCGAAGAGGCGGCTGAGGCCGCAGCTTACCGGATGGCCAGCGCGGCGACGCCGAAGCCGCCGGCGACCCAGAGGACGCCGCGCGCGTCGTCGCAGGCCATCGAGAGCGTACGGCCATCCAGCTCCACGTCGGCGCCTGCGGGACCGAGGCGCGCCACGACGGAGATCTTCCCGGCCTCGTCGACGAGCACCAGGCCGGTGGTGTCGTCGGCGTCCGAGTAGGTCGCGGCGACGAGGCTGCCCACGCCGTCGACGAAGGCAAGCGCCGTCACCGTCCCCTCCCAGCGGTAGGCGCGCCACACGAGGTCCGGGCCGCGCCGCACGACCCCGCGGCGCCCGGGGTAGGCCACGCACTCGCCGCGCGCGGCGACGATCTCCGGCCCGCAGGGCTCCGGAGCGCCCGCCGGCCGGCCCTCGATCGTTCCGTCGGGACGCCCGCGCAACAGGGCGACCGGCGCTCCCGCGTCGTCCACCGTGAGCGCGACCACCCCCGCCTGGCCGTCTCCCGCAAGCGCAGCGACGACACCGGCCACGGACCGGCGCTGGAACGGCCCGGACTCCACCGACACGGCGAGGCTCCGGGCCGACGTGCGCACCCACAGCGCCCCGCCAGCGAGCCGCGCGTCGGCCGCGATGACGCCCCCGGCGCGCGGCTGGAACGTCGCTCCCCCGTCAAGCGAGACCAGCAGCCGGCCGTCGCCGAGGACCGCGGCCACCATGTCGCCTTCGACCGAGAGCTCGCCAACCTCGGCCCTCGGCAGCCCGACCGCCGGCAGGGCCTGGGTTTGACCTTCGAGATCGACGCGCAAGATCTCGAAATTGCCTGTCTCCGTTCGGCCGGCCACCAGGGCCCCCCGGGCCACGCACGCCACCGCGGTGGCCGGCACGAGCCCGACCGGAGCGCCGACTCTCGGGAACGGCTGCTCCGCCCAGGGCAGCCCGAGGGGCTGGTCGGCAGTGATGGAATCCTCGATGAAGACGGGGTCGACGTCCTCACCCTCGTCGTCCGCGTCCAGCGACGGCAGGTCCGCGTCGCGAAGCTCCTCGTCTGCGTCCACGGGGCCTTCTTCCCCAGAGTCGAGGCCGGCGACCTCGGGTACGTCTTCCAGGCCGAAGTCGCCGCCCAAGGCCCCGGCCTCCTCGGCCTCGACGAACGACGGCTCGTCTTCCCCGATGTCCAGCCCCTCTGGGTCGCCGAGATCCAGATCTCCGGCGTCAGGCGACTCGCCCAGCCAGCCGCGGTCGCCCTCGTCGATTTCGAGGTCGCTCGCGTCGGCGGGATCGTCCTCGCCGGTCGCGTCGTCGAGGCCGTCCGCTCCGCCGGCCGGCCCCACGAGGTCGTCGAGATCGGATTCCGCCCGCGGGTCCTCCGGATCCCCCGGATCGCCGTCGAGCGGCGGCAGCTCGTCGAGCTCGTCGTCGTCGTGAACACTCACCGGGGGCTGTACGGCCGTCGCCAAGGCAGTGCCGGGCAGTATACCCTCGCGGCTCCTCCTCATGCAGCCAGGCGAGCCCGAGAAGCCCCGCGGTGGCGCGGCCATCCGCACCACGGGCCTCTCGCTCAGCTACGGCGCTCTTCGCGCTCTGGACTCGCTCGATCTCGAGGTTCCCCGGGGGGTGCTCTTCGCGCTCCTCGGTCCGAACGGAGCGGGCAAGAGCACCACGATCGGGATCCTCACGACCCTCCTCGCCCAGTCGGCTGGCGAGGCGAGGGTGGCGGGCTGGGACGTCGTCCGGCAGCCGCGGGAGGTTCGCCGGTCGATGGGCGTCGTCTTCCAGGACGTCTCGCTCGACGATCGCTTGACCACCCGGGAGAACCTGGAGCTTCACGCCGCGATGCACGGCATCCCGGGGAGCGACCGGGCCCGGAGGATCCGCGAGCGCCTCGAGGCCGTCGGCCTCGCGTCGACGGCCAACCAGCGCGTGCGGACCCTCTCCGGCGGGATGAAGCGTCGCCTGGAGATCGCCCGGGCGCTGCTCCACGAGCCCGAGATCGTGATCCTCGACGAGCCCACGGTGGGCCTCGACCCGCAGACCCGGCGGAGCGTCTGGGACCAGCTCGCGTCGATCGCCGCCTCACGCGAGCGGACGGTCTTCGTATCCACGCACTACATGGACGAGGCCGAGCGCTGCGACGACATTGCGATCGTCGACCACGGCAAGCTGGTCGCCCGGGGCTCGCCGGCCGAGCTGGTCGCCCACACCGGCGGCGAGCGGCTCGTCGTGCGCTGCGAGGACGACGCCCGGACCTCGGCCGCGGCGCGCGGGCTGGGTTGGCGCGTGACTCCGGGGGACGGGCAAAAGAAGGGGGCGCTGATCATCGAAGGCCAGCGCCCGGAGGCCATGCTGGCCCAGCTCGCCCAGGCGGGCGCGGGCATTCGCGAGGCCGAGATCGTGCGTCCGACGCTGGAGGATGTCTTCGTCGAGCTGACGGGCCGGGGCCTGCGGGACGTGCACGACGAGGAGGCCGGCCGCCACGCCGCCATGCGGACGAACCTGCGCGCGCGCGGGCGCTGATTGCCACCTACTTTGACAGCGTACAAGGTAAGATGAAAACTGTCGTTGAGACGCCGGTGTGCCGCGCGACACGCGCGGGCGGGTAGCAAGAGGTAGTCGATGTCCAACCGCGAGAGCATGCGACGCGAGCTCCGGGAGCTCGCAAAGATGGCGGACTCCATACGTCCGGCGCCGCCCGCCAACCCGGCCCCGCTGGCGCCGGTGCCCGCGCTGGCGCCACCGCCCGTGGACAGGCCGAGCGCGACGAGCGGCTCCGGCCTCACCGTTCCCCCCGTCGTCCCCCTGGCCCCGCCCCCGCCGGCCTCCCAGGCCGACCCAGTCGAGTTCTCCGGTCCCACGCGCGGCCGTCGCATTGGGGTCTTCGTGGCCTACGGGCTCACCGTGGTGGCCGTTGCGCTCGTGGGCGTCGGTCTGGTCGCGCGCACGATGAACGCCCGGCGATCCGCCGCCACCGCGCCCATCGTGGTGGTCGCGCCTTCCTCCGCGGTCCCCGCGCCCAAGCCCGCCGAGGCCCCCGCGGCGTCCGCGACCGAGGCTCCGGCGGCTTCCCTCCCCGCGGCCTCGACGACGACCTCGGCCGACACCTCCGCCTCCCCCGCCCCGTCCTCCCGCCGGCACGGCCCTCTGCACCTCGTCGCCGCCCCGCACCGTCCCGCCGCTCCGGCGTCGCCGGCGGCTCCCAAGGCCGCGCCCGCCGCCAAGTCCGCCCCAGGCGGTGAGTCGCTCGAGGACCTCATCCGCAAGTCCGTCGCCAGCTCGCCGAAGAGCAACTGATCCCCGGCCCTCGTGTACAGTCGCCGCGCGTGTCCCCTCTCGCGACCGACCTGAGCGCCATCGTCGCCCTCACCCGTCGCGACCTCCTCCGCTTCGCCAGGGACCGCAGCCAGATCCTGGGCGCCGTCGGGCGCCCGGCCATCTGGATGCTCCTCTTCGCCACCGGGCTTCACCACGCGCTGGCCAACCCCATCGACGCGCAGCTGGGATACCGGCAGTTTGCGTACTCCGGATGCGTGGCGATGACGATCCTCTTCGGGGGGATGTTCCAGGGCGTAACGGTGGTCTGGGACCGGGAGTTCGGCATGCTGCGGGCGGTGCTCGTCGCGCCCGTCTCCAGGCCGGCGATCGTCATCGGCAAGACCCTGGCGGGGACCAGCGTGACCCTGGTCCAGGCCGTCGTGGCGGCCGCGTTCGCCCCCCTCGTGGGCGTCCGTCTCGGGCTCGCGGACGCCACCCGGCTGGCGGCCGCGATGGCCATCATGGCCCTCGGCGTGACGGCGCTCGGGACCACGGTCGGCAGCCGGATGCGGACGTTCGAGGGGTTCGGCGTCCTGTCGAACTTCGTCGTCTTGCCGCTGTATTTCCTCTCCGGCGGCGTGTTCCCCTCCGCGAGCCTGCCGCCTCTGATGCGCGCGCTGGTCACGATGAACCCCATCACCTACGGCGTCGACCTCATGCGGGCCGCCATCGGGCAACCCCACCGTTTTGCGTGGACCCTGGACGCCGGGATTCAGTGTGCCTTCGCCGCGGCCATGTGCGCCGCGGCCCTGGCATCGTTTCGACGCGCCGCAGGATGAGCGCCAGCGCGTATCGCAACGGCAACGCACTGTGGGCCATGTGACGCAGGAGTCAGGGCCGGGGGGCCGGGGCTGGCGTCGATCCGGCCTTTTTTGGCGTCGGCACGCCGCGTGCTTGAGAAGAACTTCAGATTTCCGTTCCTCCTGTCGAAGGCCATGTCCCACCGAGCCCACTTCTGGCTTCGCGCCGCCGCCGTCGCCGTCATTCTCTTCGCCGAGTTCGGCCCGCGGGTCCGGAGCGCCCCGTCGGCGTCGAGCGCACCTGTCGTGGTCGCGACAGACGCTCGCTGACACGGCAGGTTGCATCCTCTCGGTTGGCGCGTAGCCTGGCTCCCGCCCGGAGCCCATGCGCCTACTCGTCCTGTCCCGAAACGTGACCCTCTACTCGACCAGCCGCCTGGTGCTCGCGGCCAGGGCGCGGGGGCACGACGTCTCGGTGGCCGATCCGCTGGCGTTCCGCATCGTCATCTCCCGCGGCCGCCCTTCGCTCTACCTCGGGGACGACCCCGCCCCCGACGCGGATCTCGTGCTCCCCCGAATCGGCGCGTCCATCACGAACTACGGCCTCGCCGTCGTCCGGCAGTTCGACCTGATGGGGGTGCCCGTCCTGAACACGGCCCTCGCCATCGCCCGGTCGCGCGACAAGCTGCGCGCCATGCAGCTCCTGACGAAGAAGAACATCGACGTCCCAGTGACCGTCTGCGCACGCACGCCCGACTCCATCGACCGGGCGCTCTCGCAGGTGGGGGGGCCACCCTGCATCGTCAAGCTCCAGCAGGGCGCCCAGGGCATCGGCACCATGATCGCGGAGACGCGGCAGGCGGTGATCTCCCTGCTCGAGACGCTCTGGGCGATGGGCCAGGACATCATCCTGCAGCAGTACATCGCCGAGGCGAAGGGCCGGGACCTCCGCGCCATCGTCGTCGGCGGGCGGGTCGTCGCCTCCATGCGGCGCCAGGCGAAGGCGGGCGAATTCCGGTCGAACCTCCACCGGGGCGGCCTCGGCGTCGGCGCGGCGCTCGGGGAGCCCTACCGACGGGCGGCGGTCGCCGCGACCCGCGTGATGGGCCTCGAGGTGGCCGGGGTCGACATGCTCGAGACGCGCGAGGGGCCGAAGATCCTCGAGATCAACAGCTCGCCGGGGCTGGAGGGCGTGGAGCGAGCCAGCGGCGTCGACGTCGCGAACGCCATCGTGGCGTACGCCGAGCGCTACCTCGCGAAGCGAAGCCGCCGCAAGGGCCGGACGACGCTGGACGACGAGAGGCGCACCTCGCGGATCCGGCGTGTGCACGCGGGCTCCCGGTGATGGGGTTGACGCCGGGCTACTACGGCCGCTTCGGGGGTCGCTTTGTCGCCGAGACCCTGGTCCCGGCACTCGAGGAGCTGACAGGCGCCCTCGAGGCCATCGTGCGCGCGGAGCCCTTCCAGCGCGAGTGGCGCGGTCTCCTCGCCACCTACGTCGGCCGTCCGACGCCCCTCGGCGAGGCGAAGAGGCTCGCCCGGGCCATCGACCCGGGGGGCGGCGCGCTCGCGCGCCTGTGGCTCAAGCGGGAGGACCTCTGCCACACGGGCGCGCACAAGATCAACAACGCCCTCGGGCAGGTGCTCCTCGCGACGAAGATGGGCAAGACGCGCATCATCGCGGAGACCGGCGCCGGCCAGCACGGAGTGGCGACGGCCACGGCGTGCGCGTTCTTCGGCCTGCCGTGCGAGGTCTACATGGGCGCCGAGGACATCAAGCGGCAGGCCCCCAACGTGGGACGCATGAAGCTCCTGGGCGCGAAGGTGGTGTCCGTGGAGAGCGGGTCGCGCACGTTGAAGGACGCGATGAACGAGGCTCTGCGCGACTGGGTCACCCACGTAGGGACGACGCACTACTGCATCGGCAGCGCCGCGGGGCCGCACCCCTATCCGGAGCTCGTCGCCACGCTGCAGAGCGTCATCGGCGAGGAGGCGCGCCGGCAGGTGCTCGCGGCGCAGGGCACCCTGCCGGACGGCCTCATCGCCTGCATCGGCGGCGGGTCGAACGCCATCGGCCTGTTCCGGGCCTTCCTCGGCGATGCGGAGGTCGCGCTCTTCGGGGTGGAGGCCGCGGGCGAGGGAGTGTCCACCGGGCGCCACGCGGCGACGCTCGGCGAGGGGCGCGTCGGGGTGCTGCACGGCTCGAAGAGCTACGTCCTGTGCGACGACGGAGGGCAGATCAAGGAGGCGCACTCGATCAGCGCGGGCCTGGATTACCCGGGCGTCGGGCCGGAGCACTCCTGGCTCAAGGAGACCGGACGGGCGACGTACCTCTCGGCGACCGACGACGAGGCGCTCGCCTCCGTCTCGCTCCTGGCGCGGACCGAGGGCATTCTCCCGGCGCTCGAGACCGCGCACGCGTTCGCGCGTGTGGGCGACGCCGCCCGCCAGCTCGCGGCGAAGCGCGGCCGACCGGTCACCATGGTCCTGGGCCTGTCGGGGCGAGGCGACAAGGACCTGGCGACACTGCTCTCGCGGCTGGGGATCGCGCCATGAGCCGCGTCGACGCCGCGTTCGCCCGCGGTCGCAAGGTCCTCGTCACGTACCTGTGCGTCGGCGACCCGGGCGTCGACGAGAGCGTCGCCCTGGGGATCACGTGCGTTCGCGCGGGCGCGGACCTGCTGGAGCTCGGGATGCCCTTCAGCGATCCCACCGCCGACGGACCCGCGATCGCGAGGGCGAGCCAGCGCGCCATCGCCGCGGGGGGAGGCCTCGAGGCGACGATCCGGGCGGCGCGCGCCATTCGCGCCGCGGAGCCGGACGTCGGCCTGGTGCTCTTCGGGTACTACAACCCGATCTTCGTCCACGGCGAGGCCCGCACCGTACGCGCCGCGGCCGAGGCGGGGGTCGACGCGCTGCTCGTCGTCGACTTGCCGATCGAGGAGAGCGGGTCGCTACGGAGCGAGGCCGCTGCCGTCGGTATCGGCTTCGTCCCGCTGCTGGCGCCGACGAGCCGCGCCGAGCGGGTGGCGGCCGTGAAGGCCGCGGCGGCGCGGGATCCGGTCCCCTTCGTCTACTACGTGTCAATGACGGGCGTGACCGGCAGCGGCGCGATCGACGCGGGCGAGGCTGGTATACGCGCGGCGGAGCTCCGGGGACAGCTGGGCCGTCCCGTGGTCGTGGGCTTCGGCATCGACTCGCGGGAGAAGGCGCGCGCAGCGGCCCTCAAGGCAGACGGGGTCGTCGTAGGGACGGCGATCGTGCGGGCGATCGAGGAGGGGCGGAGCGCGGAAGAGCGAAGGGCGAGCGTCGAGCGGCTCGTGCACGAGTTGCGCGCGGGGGTGGACGAGGCCGGGGGATAGGCGCCGAGACATCGGCCGGCCCGCCCGTCGCTTCTGCCGCGCCCCCACGGTATCCTCCCCTCGTCCGCGATGCTCCTGCTCTGCCTCTCCGACATCCATGGTCAGCTCGACTCGCTGCGGGCAGTCCTGGCCACAGCGGAGCGCCGGAGCTTCCACAAGCTCCTCGTCGCCGGCGACATCGTCTTCCCCGGGCCGGAGCCGCTCGAGACCTGGCGCCGCCTGTCGGCCGCCGGGGCCGTGATGGTGCAGGGGCTCACGGACCGGGCGGTCGCCACCCTCGATCCCGACGGCCTCCACGCGCGCGATGACCACGAGCGAGCCCGGCTCGAGCGCATGCGGGCGACCCGCGACGCCCTCGGAGAGCTCATCCTGCAGCGGATCCGCCGTCTGCCGACCCACGCGCGCATCCCTCTCGAGGACGGGGGCGAGCTCCTGCTGGTGCACGGCTCCCCCGCGGACCCCGCCGAGCCGCTCACGCACGACATGACGGACGACGAGATCAACGCGCTGCTCGGGGACGACCCGGCCGACGTGGTCGTGTGCGGCGCCAGCCACCTGCCGTTCGATCGCATCGTCGGCGGGGTGCGCGTCATCAATGTCGGAAGCGTGGGGGAGGCTCCGGGCGCCCGCGTGGCCCACGCCACGTGGATCGAGTCGACGCCCCGCGGCGTGCATGCGGAGCCCATCGTCGTGCCCCTCGGCGACGCTGCGGCGTGAGGCAGGTCCGCCGCCCGAACGAAAAAGTGGATCCGACGACCCCGCGCCTGCGACGATCCCATCCGTGACTGGACCCGGCCTCGCGAAGGTGCGCGCGCTTCCCCTGATGCTCGCGCGGAGCGGCACGTACGTGAGCGTCACCGACGCGCAGTGGCGCGCGCTGTTCGATCGCTCGGACGTCATCAGCGAGGGCGGCGCCCGCGACGAGCGGGACGGGCGCGTCTGGTACGGGTCGACCAGCCTGATCCTGCCGACCACCGACGAGGACGCACCGATCCTCGCCACCCTCGCCGCCTACGACATGCACGTCCGCTTGCGCGCCGTGAGGACCGCCCGGACGGAGGCCGCCTTGCGCGCCCCCGGCCGGTTGGGTCGCGTGGCCTGCGAAATTCGCGTGATGCGGGCGGCGCGGGGCGTCAGGATTGACGTCGACGTCCAGGCGCCGTTGATAGAGAGACGCGCCACGGTTCGACCGGCGCGATGAACCTCCGGGACATGGCACGAACGAGGAATGGGCGCGCCGGCTTCGGCGGCGGAAAGCGCAGGAGGCGCAAGGGCGGCACGGTCATCCACGTGGCCTTCGGCTCGGGTGGGGGGCGGATCCAGGGCGAGCCCGGAGGCCCCCAGGGCCCGGGGCTCCCACCGAGCATCCCGCCTCCCCCGGACGGGCGCGAGCCGGTCACGGATCTGTTCACCCCGCGCGAGGTCTCCCGGCTCCTCGGCGTGCCCCCGACGCGCCTGCGATCCCTCGACCGGGCCAAGATCGTCTCCCCGTCCGGGCAGCGCGGTAGACACCGGGCCTACACGTTCCAGGACCTCATCGCCCTCCGCGCCACGCGTGAGCTCCTGCAGCACCGCGTGCGGCTGCGGGACGTCGCGCTGGCCATCGGTGCCCTGCGGACGGCGCTGCCCCGGGTGACCCGGCCCCTGCAGGAGCTGCGCATCGTCGGGGACGGACGCCGTGTCGTCGTGCGATCCGACGCGGGCAGCTTCGAGCCGCTGACCGGGCAGATGGTGCTCGACTTCGACGTCCAGTCGCTGAAGGATGACATCGTGCGGGTGCTCCGGCCCGAGACGAGCTCGGCGCGCGCCCGCACCGCGTACGACCTCTACGTCGAGGCGAGCACGCTCGACGAGGACCCGTCGACCTACGACAAGGCCGAGGACCTGTACGGCCGCGCGATCCGTCTCGATCCATCGCTCGCCATCGCGTACACGAACCTCGGGAACATCCGCTTCCGGCGGGGGGACGAGGCAGGCGCGGAGGCCCTCTACCGGCGGGCGATCGACATGGCCCCGCGGCAGCCCGAGGCCCACTATAACCTCGGCTATCTGATGCTCGAGCGCGGCGAGGCCCGCGGATCGACGTCGCACTTCGAGCGCGCCCTGGAGGGTGACCCCCGCTTCGCCGACGCGCACTTCAACCTCGCGATGGCATGGGAACAGGTCGGCGAGCGGGCGCGGGCGCGACCGCACTGGAAGAAGTACCTCGACCTCGAGCCGAAGGGCGCCTGGGCCGACGTGGCGAGGGAGCACTTGAAGTAGCGACGGCTCGGCGGCCTCCTCCTAGCGGTGGAAGAACGCGATCACCTGCTCGATGACGTGCGCCTGCTGCTCCGGGCGCAGCGACGGGGACAGCGGCAGGGCGAGCGCGGTGCGGCAGGCCTCCTCGGCGACCGGGAGCGCGGGCTCGCCCAGCGCGGCGAAGCACGGCTGCCTGTGCAGGGGGACCGGGTAGTAGACGCGCGTCTCGACCCCGTGCTCCCTCAGCCACCCGGCCAACGCGTCGCGTCGCCTGGTGCGCACGACGAAGGCCTGCCACGCGTGGACGGCGGGGGGCGGCGGGTCGGCCGGGAGCTCCAGGGGAAGTGCGTGCAGCGCGGCTCTGTAGGCTGACGCGGCCCGGGCGCGGGCCTGCTGCCACCCGGGCAAGCGCGGGGCCTTCGCAAGGAGGACGGCCGCCTGGACCGCGTCGAGGCGGCTGTTGCGTCCCTGCTCCGCGTGGACGTAAGGGGCGACCGTGCCGTGGGAGCGAAGACTGCGAAGGCGCACTGCCGCGTCGGCGCGAGAGGTGACCACGGCCCCCGCGTCGCCCCAGGCGCCGAGGTTCTTCGCGGGGAAGAAGCTGAAGCAGCCGGTGTCGCCGGTGCCCCCGGCGGGTCGACCCGCGTCGTCGCGCGCGCCCAGGGCCTGCGCGGCGTCCTCGACGACGGCAATTCCCTCCCGCGTCGCGAGCGCTGCCAGGGGGCCCAGCGGGGCGCAGCGCCCGAAGAGGTGCACCGGGACAATCGCGCGCACCCGCAGTCCGGCGTCCCGCGCCCGGACAATCGCATGCGCCACGGTCTCCTCGCTCGCGTCGAGCGTCGACCCGTCGACGTCGCAGAACACGGGGCGCGCGCCCGCGGCGGCGATGGCCTCCGCGGCGGCGATGAACGAGAAGGCCGGCGTGACGACGGCGTCGCCGGCGCCGACCCCGAGCGCACGCAAGCTCAGCTCCAGGGCGTCGGTCCCGGAGGCCACGCCGACCGCGTGGGCGGCGCCGCACTCCGCCGCGAGCCACCGCTCGAAGGCCTCGACGCGGGCGCCGAGCACGAACCTCGCCTCGCGCGCCACCTCGGCGATCGCGGCGAGCGCCTCCGCCGCGCCCGCGGCCTCCTGGGCCCCGAGATCGACGAACGGAACCCGCATCACCACTTGCGGTGTAGCAAGCACGGCACGGAGTTGCGGACGCGATCCTGGTACGCGAAGTCGAGGTCGGCCGTGGCGACGCCCTCGCCCTCCGAGCACTGCGCGATCACCTCGCCCCACGGGTCGACGATGACAGATTTCCCATAGGTCTGGCGGCCGCGCGAGTGCTTGCCGTGCTGGGCTGGCGCCAGGACGTAGACCTGGTTCTCGATCGCCCGGGCGCGCAAGAGGACGTGCCAGTGGTCCTTGCCCGTCATCAGCGTGAACGCGGCGGGGACGGTGATGACGCGGGCCCCCTGGTCGACCAGCCGCCGGTAGAGCTCCGGAAAGCGGACGTCGTAGCAGACGCTCAGCCCGATCCGCGTGCCGAGGACTTCCGCCGTGAAGGGCTCGGTGCCGGCGGTGGTCGCCGCGCTCTCGCGGTACGCCGTCCCGTCGGCCAGGCTCACGTCGAAGAGATGCACCTTGCGATACGCTGCGACGACGGCGCCACCCGGGTCGACCAGGACCGACGTATTGTAGGGACGCGCCTCGTCGTCGCTCCTCTCGGGCATGCCGCCGCCGAGCACCCACACGCCGTGCTTCGCCGCGCACTCCATCAACGTCCCGAGGATGGGCCCCGGGAACGCGCCGTCGACCCGCTCCGCGAGCCCCCGCTTCTTGGCCTCCTCGCCCATGAAGGCGAAGTTCTCGGGCAGGGTCACGAGCCGGGCCCCCTGCCCGGCGGCGCGCGCCACCCAGTCGCGGACCCGCAGCAGGTTCTCGACCGGCTCCTCCTGCGAGTTCAGCTGTACGATCGCGACGCGCACGGCGGAGAGGTTAGCTCAAGCCTTGTGGCCCATGCGCCGGACTTTCACCGCCAGGTACTCGGCGTTGTGCTCGTTCGGCTCGGCGTGCAAGGCCCGGCGCTCGGTGACCTCGATGCCGGCCTCCACGAGCCCCCGCACCTTGCTCGGGTTGTTCGTCATGAGCGAGACGCGCGCGACGCCGAGATCGCGCAGGATCGCCGCGGCGACGTCGTAGCGCCGGGCGTCGTCCGCGAAGCCGAGGATGCGGTTGGCGTCGACCGTGTCGGCCCCTTCCTGCTGGAGGGCATACGCCCGCACCTTGTTCCCGAGGCCGATGCCCCGGCCCTCCTGCCGCAGATAGACGACCACCCCCCTGCCCGCCTCCGCGACCGCCCGCATCGCCTGGTCGAGCTGGTCGCGACAGTCGCACTTCCTGGAACGCATCACCTCGCCCGTCCAGCACTCGGAGTGAACGCGTGCCAGCACCGGCTCGTCTCCCGCCGCCGGCTCTCCCACGACGAGGGCCACGTGCTCCTCGGGCGGATCGACGGCGCCCACCCGGTACACGACGGTGCGCACGCTACCGTACTCGGTGGGCACGTCGGCTTCGGCGTAGCGGACGACGAGAGGGGGGCTCAGGGGGTCCTGGCCCAAACCCTAGTGTCGGGGAGCGCTTCGTGCAACGCTCTCATCGTCAGCTCTTCGGCGCTCCTCGAGCGCGCACCCCATGGATCTCCGCAACCTCATCCGCCCTCACATCGACCTTCCGCGCCTCTCGAAGGATCTCGACGAGCTCGGCCACTCGGGCCGCCTGTGGAGCGTCTACCAGTGGACGGGCGCGGACATGGCCACGCTCTGGGAGGCGGCGCAGGGAGCGCGGCCCCTGACCCTGGACGACTACGTCCCGCCCTCCACCCCTCCGCTCACGGAGGTGATTCACCACGGCAAGAACTCCCTCCCCGCCTTCAAGTTCTTCCAGAAGCGCTTCTGCCGCCCGAAGGACCCCGAGGTCAAGGACGCGCTCTTCGGGTACAACCACCAGTGGCACGGCGCGGCGACGGGGCCCGGGTACTTCGTCGCCCACCCGTCCGCGGACGCGGGCATGGTCGACATCGACTACACGATGCCCGCCAGGGAGAAGCCCGACGCCTGGCCGCCGCTCCAGCCGAGCTCGTCCCGGCTCGGGATCTTCATCTACCACGGCATGGTCGACGTCATGCACGGCGTCTCGTCGCACGTGTCGATCGGCCGGGCGAGAAAGAAGAGCGGCTGGATGAACGCCTGGTTCGTCCTCGTCCGCGAGGACTCCCAGCCTGCATCGTGAGTGACAGCGCGTACACGGTCCGCGTGCTCGAGCGCGTGGGCGAGATCGCGAGCGAGGAATGGGACGCGCTCGTCGGCCCGGACAGCTCGCCCTTCGTGGAGCACGCCTGGCTCGACGCGCTCGAGGAGACCGGGTGCGTCGGAGGGGATACGGGCTGGGTCCCCGCGCACCTGACGCTCCGGCGCGGCGACCGGCTC
>Ga0209415_10012190_pt1 | contig 14359 bp, 12 predicted proteins | sample PeaSoiSIISIP2007_FD_187696 | JGI IMG/M metagenome (GOLD analysis project Ga0209415, IMG submission 187696) | Peat soil microbial communities from Weissenstadt, Germany - SII-SIP-2007 (SPAdes) (version 2) | ecosystem: Environmental > Terrestrial > Soil > Wetlands > Peat | place: Germany... | reverse complement strand
CGGGAAGGTGCCGACCTGCTCCTGTGGGTTTTGCGTCGCGACGACGAAAAACGGCTCCGGCAGCGGCATGGTTTGCCCATCGAGCGTCACCTGCCGCTCCTCCATGGCCTCCAGCAACGCGCTTTGGGCCTTGGGAGATGCCCGGTTGATTTCATCGGCGAGCACGAGCTCGGCAAAGATCGGGCCGCGCTGGAAGCGGAACTTCCCCGTCTCGCGATCGAAAATGGACACGCCGAGCACGTCGGCGGGCAGCAGATCGCTCGTGAATTGAACCCGTTGGAACGACAGCCCAAATGTCTTGGCGATGGCATGGGCGAGAGTGGTCTTGCCCACGCCCGGGATATCCTCAATCAGCAAATGCCCGCGCGCCAACAGACACGCGAGGCACAAGCGAATCTGCGCGTCCTTACCGAGGATGACGCGGTTGATCTGAGCGAGGACCGCGTTCAACGTGGAGCGCGGAGCGGTCATCGAGTCGGCGCTCACGGGCGTCGTATTCATGCGCCACGCAGCGCGTTGACTCGCGCGATTTGCGCGGCCAATTGATCGGTTTCGGTGCGCAGTTCGGCGAGGCGCACCCGATCCTTCGTGATGACCTCGACGGGGGCATTCTTGGCGAACTCGCCGTTCGCAAGCTTTGATTGCAGTTTAATCATTTCGGCGTCGGCGCGGCGTTGGCGCTTGGTCAAGCGTTCGATCTCGGCCAGCGGATCGATCAGACCGGCCATGGGCACCAATATTTCGAGCCTGCCCAAGAACGCGACCGCCGCAATGGGCGCCGCCTGACCGGCCGCGAGGGTGCGCGGTGCGGATATGCCGGCGAGACGCTCCAAATAGGACAGATTGCGCGCCAAGTACTCGAGATCGATGGGGCCGGCATTTTGCAAGAGCACATCCAGCCGCCGGCTCGGCGCGATGTCCATCTCGCCGCGGATCTGGCGCACGCCGAGAATGAAATTCATCACCCAGCGCATTTCCGGTTCGGCCGCCGAGTCGTCGTCGATGCCGCCGGCGGTTGGGAATGCCGCCAGCATGATCGATTCGCCGGTCACGCCGGCATCGATTCGCACGCGCTGCCATATTTCCTCGCTGATGAACGGCGCGAGCGGATGCAGCGCGCGCAACAGCACTTCGAGTGTGCCGATCAACGTGCTGCGCGCGCCGCGCTTTTGCACCGCGCTTGCCGAATCGGACTGCAGGACCGCCTTTGAGAGCTCCAGATACCAATCGCAAAATTCGCTCCAGGTGAATTCGTAGAGCGCATTGGCGACCGTATCGAGCCGGTAATCGGCAAATCCGGATTCCACCCGCCGCAGCATCGCCGCGAGCCGCGAGCGGATCCAGCGGTCGGCAAGGCTGAATTCGAAGCCCCCGCCTGCGAGGTCGTGCCTGGATCTGAGGTCGTGACCTTCGACATTCATCAGCACGTAGCGCGCGGCATTCCACAGTTTATTGCAGAAATTCCGGTTGCCTTCGACCTTCGCCATATCGAAGCGCAGATCGCGGCTCTGGGTTGCGAGCGCCGCCAAGGTCAAGCGCAGCGCATCCGTGCCGAAGGCGGGAATGCCCTGCGGAAATTGCCGGCGCGTCGCCTTTTCGATCGCGGGCTTCATCTGAGGCTGCATCAGGCCGTTGGTTCGCTTGGCGATCAGCTCATCGAGCGTGATCCCGTCGACGATGTCGAGAGGATCGATCACGTTGCCCTTCGATTTGGACATTTTTTGTCCGTCGTGATCGCGGATCAGGCCGTGCACATAGATCGAATGAAAGGGCACTTGATTGGTCAATTTGAGGCCCATCATGATCATGCGGGCGACCCAGAAAAATATGATGTCGAATCCCGTGACCAAGACCGAGGTCGGGTAATAGGTGCGCAGCTCGCGGGTCTGCTGCGGCCAACCCTGGGTGGAGAAGGGCCACAGGGCGGAGGAAAACCAGGTATCGAGCACGTCCTCGTCCTGCCGCAAGGCGACCGACGGATCGAGGCCGTGTGCGGCGCGCGCCTCCGCCTCGCTGTGCGCGACATACCAGCGGCCCTCGCTGTCATACCACGCCGGAATACGATGCCCCCACCACAGCTGTCTGCTGATGCACCAGTCTTTGATATTTCTCATCCATTCGTAGTAAACGCCGGCCCAATTCTCCGGAACGAAGCGAATGCGTGCGTCTTCGACCGCGCGAATCGCCGGCGCCGCCAACGGTTTGATGCCGACGAACCATTGGTCGGTCAACAGCGGTTCCAACACGGCATTGGTGCGATCGCCGCGCGGTACCATGAGTTTGTGAGGTTCGATGCGCTCGATGAGGCCCAAGGCATCGAGGTCGGCGACAATGCGGGCACGCGCGACGCCACGCTCGAGTCCTCGATAGGCGGCCGGCACGTTGTCGTTGAGGGCGGCATCCGGCGTCATGATGTTGATCATCGCCAGACCGTGCCGCTGGCCGACTTCGTAGTCATTGAAATCGTGCGCGGGCGTGATTTTGACGCAGCCGCTGCCGAACTTCGGATCGACATAACCGTCGCCGATGATGGGTATGGCGCGCTCCGCGAGCGGCAAGCGCACTCGCCGGCCGATCAAATGGCGGTAGCGTTCGTCGTCGGGATGCACGGCGACGGCGGTATCGCCCAACATGGTCTCGGGCCGCGTGGTCGCGACGACGAGGTAGCCGCCGCCCTCGCACAGCGGGTAGCGCAGATGCCACAGGCTGCCCGATTCCTCTTCGGCGTTCACTTCCAAATCGGACAGCGCGGTCTTGAGCACCGGATCCCAATTCACCAGTCGCTTGCCGCGATAGATCAGTCCCTCACGGTATAGCCGCACGAACGCTTCGGTCACCGCCTGGGAGAGCTGCGGATCCATGGTGAACTTGTCGCGCCGCCAATCGACCGATGCGCCCAGGCGGCGTAATTGCCGCGCAATCGAGCCGCCCGATGTGTTCTTCCATTGCCAGACTCTTTCGACGAACGCGTCGCGCCCAAGGTCGATGCGGCTCTGTCCGGCGGCGTTCAACTGCCGTTCGACCACCATTTGCGTGGCGATACCGGCATGATCCATGCCCGGCTGCCACAGCGTGTCGAAGCCCATCATGCGCCGATGACGAATGAGCGCATCCATGATGGTGTCCTGAAATGCGTGTCCCATGTGCAAAGTGCCGGTGACGTTCGGCGGCGGTATCACGATCGAATAGGCGGGCCCGGTGCCGCTCGGCGCGAAATACCCGGAAGCTTCCCAGTGCGCGTAAATGCGCGGTTCAATGTGGGCAGGCGAGAAGGCTTTGTCCATGGCGATGGATTATAGCGGTCGGGGACTAATCGGCATCGGCGCGCTGCTCGCGCATCACACGATCCACGAGCGCCGGAAGTTCGGTACGCAGGCGCTCGACCAGGCCCTCGAACCCCCTCTTGTCGAGATCGCGTGCCGCCTGGCGCAAGAGCGAATCGGCCAATTTGAGCGCTTCGGCCAAAATGGCGGCACGAGCGGCATCGAAATCGCACGGCGCCGCGGCTTCGGCGCCCGCTTCGATGGTTTCCGTCAGGATGGGAATTTCGCGAGGGTCGTGCGATTCGGATGACATGTTCGATTCAAATATCCCCGGTGCCGTCCATCTGGTAAGTATTGGGCGTGAGCTTGTGCTCGCGGTACGACTTGAAGCGCTCGCGCCCCAGGCGCCGTCGTTCGGGGTCGCCGTCGATGATTTCGGCTATGCGCGCGAAGCGCTCCAACCCCGTGGGCAGCCGGTCACTGAGATTCACCAGCAAATCGGCCTCAGCGACCGCATCCATGTCGGCGGACACATGCACCGGCGTGTCCGCGCTCATGGCTTCCTTGTCACGGCACAATTGGTGCGGTACGAAGGACCGGTCATTGAAGGTCCAAAGCAGGTCATCGAGCGCCATCGCATCGGCGGCGCTTGCACTCAAGACGGCCACACGCAGACCCTGCAAATACGCCTTCTCGATGAGCCGGCAAGCGAAAGTGAAGCGCTGTTTCGGCGTCGGACTGTTCAATACGTAGAAATCTACCCTGTCGGTCATGTCGAGCGGCGGTCACCTCGATCGGGCGCGATTCACCAGGAAATCGACCAGCAAGGGTATCGGTCTGCCGGTGCTGCCTTTTTGCGAGCCGCCGAGCCACGCGGTACCGGCGACGTCGAGATGGGCCCACGCGAGATTGGCGGCGAATTTCGACAGGAACGAGGCGGCGGTGCACGCACCGCCCTCGCGTCCGCCGACATTGGCCAAATCAGCGAAATTGCTCTTCAGCTGATCCACATACTCATCCGCAATCGGCATGCGCCACGCGCGATCGTCGGCGCGGATTCCCGCCGAGGCGAGCTCGGCGGCCAGCGCTTCGTCATTGCTCATCAAGCCGCTCAAGTGGTGGCCGAGCGCGACCACACAGGCGCCCGTCAAGGTGGCCACGTCAATCACCGCGGCCGGCTTGTAGCGGCGGCCATAAGTGATCGCATCGCACAGAACGAGGCGCCCCTCCGCGTCGGTGTTGAGAATCTCCACCGTCTGCCCGGACATGCTCGTGACGATGTCCGAGGGCTTTATCGCGCCGCCGCTCGGCATATTTTCACAGGCGGCGATGATGACCACCATATTGATGGGCAGCGCCAGTTCGGCGGCCGCGCGCATTGCGCCGAGCACCGTGGCCGCGCCGCTCATGTCGAACTTCATTTCGTCCATGGCGGGGGGCTCTTTGAGTGAAATTCCACCCGAATCGAAGGTGATCCCCTTGCCGACCAGGCAGATCGGCGCGCTCGCCTTCTTGGCGCCGTGATACTCGCAGACGATCAGCCGCGGCGGCTGCGCGGAGCCTTGCGTGACGGCGAGAAATGCACCCATTTTCAAGGCCTTGATGCCGTTCTGGTCGATCACTTTGGTCTTGATGCGGGGCCACTCCTTGGCGAGGCTTTCGGCGCGCTGCCCGATATAGGTGGGGGTGCAGATATTGGGCGGCAGATTCGCCAAATCGCGCGACATGGCCATCGCGCTGCCGATCGCGGCGCCGATTTTGAGGCCCATGGCGGCCCCCTTCAGCGCGCGCGCATTCTCCGCGGCCACGCTGACGCTTGTGAGCTTGGCCGGTTTTGGCTTCGCACCGGACTTCAGGTCGGGAATCTTGTAACCCTGCGCGCTGAAGATTTCGGCGACCATACGGGCGCGGTATTGCACATCGACGCCGGCGATCGCTTCCAACGCCAAGTACACCACGGCATTGGCGGCACCGGTCTTGGCGAGAGCTTGAGCGCTCGATAGCAACGCTTTGCGATACTGCTTACGATCGAAGCCGGTGCGCGAACCCAATCCCACCAGCAGCACCCTGGCCGATGCCGCACCGGCCGGCCGCGGCAACAATAGCGTATCGCCCGTCTTGGCGGCGAAATCTCCCCCGGTATGCAGCTGCTTGATCAGCCCGCCGGTTTGCGCGTCGATATTCCGAGCGGCGGCGCCGAGATCGCCGTTCTCGTAGACTCCGACCACCGCGCAGTCAGTGAGCACACGCGATTTGGGATCGATGATCGCCTTGAATTCCATGTCCCGCACTCCGTTCTTTTTCTACGAGCTACCGACTCGGGTAAATTAAATAGTTTACTAGATTAACGCCAAGGCTCTAAGCTCAATGGCATGAAATGGACCATACAGCGGTATGTCCTGCGCGAGGTGATCCAGACTTGGCTCGCCGTCACCGGGGTTCTGGTGGCCATTTTGATCTCGAATCAGCTGTCCCGGGTTCTCGGCCAAGCGGCGGCCAACGATTACGGGCGGCACGTGGTACTCGACCTGATTGCGCTCGGCGCCATCATGAACCTGTCGGTGATCGTGCCGGTCGGCCTGTTGCTCGCCATCGTGCTCGCTCTCGGCCGGCTTTACCATGACAGCGAGATGGCCGCGTTGCTCGCCTGCGGTTTCGCGCCCGCGCGCCTGCTTGCGCCGCTGTTTTGCTTCGCCGCGGTGATTGCGCTCGGATTGGCATGGCTCGCGTTCGTCCAGGTGCCGCGAGCGGACCTGCAGGCGCAGCTGCTGCGCCAATCGGCGCAGAAAGAGGCGCAGTTCGGACAACTCGACGCGGGCCGCTTCCGCTCGTTCGTCAGTGGCGGCGGCAACGGAGTATTTTATGCGGAGCGCGTCGATGAGGCAGGGCTTTTGCACAATGTGTTCGTGCGGCGCGAGTCGGCGGATCGCATCGAGGTGGTGGTCGCCGACACGGCTGCCTACACGAACGATGCCTCGAACGGCGGACATTTCGTCACGCTGTTCAACGGCCGGCGCTATGAGGGGACGCCGGGACAACGCGACTTTCGCATCATCGAGTTCGCCGAGCACGGCATCCCGATCGCCGCGCCGGAGAATACGGGCGGCAGCACGCAGGATCCGGACACCAAACCCAGCCGCGCATTATTCGGCTCGAGCGACCCGTCCGACATCGCTCAGTTGCAGTCCAGGGCATCGAGTCCGATCATGGCGCTCATATTGACCCTGGTCGCGGTTCCCTTAAGCCGCTTGCGCCCGCGGCAAGGCCGATACGCGCGAGTCGGCTTCGCCATTGTCGTGTACTTCGTGTACGCGAATTTGCTCTCTGCGGCCAAAGTATGGGTGGAGAAGGGCGATCTGCCGCCGGCGATCGGCCCCTGGTGGGTGCATATCGGCATATTGGCGCTCGGCCTGTATCTGGTACTTCGGGAGGCGCGCAGCGCGTGAACTTGCTCGATCGGTACTTGTACCGCACCGTGATCGTATACACCTTGATGGCGATGGGAGTGCTGCTCACGCTCGGCGGCCTCTTTTTGTTCATCAGCCAGCAAAGCGACATCGGGATCGGCGAATACGGTGCGGTGGACGCATTTGTATTCACGTTCATGAACCTTCCGCAGCAGGCCTTCGAGCTGCTGCCGATCGGCGCCATGATCGGTGCGCTGATGGGGCTCGGCAATCTCGCGGCGGGAAGCGAATTAGTCGTGACACGGGCCTCGGGTGTGTCCGTCTGGCGCATAGCCTGGCCGGTGGGTCTCGCGGGCCTCACTCTCGCCGTGCTCATGTACGGGATCGGCGAATATGTGGCGCCGCCGCTCGCGCAATTCGCCAAGCGCGAAAAGACCACGAGCAAGCTGGCGGACGTCAGTTTTGCCGGTACCAGCGGTGCGTGGGTGAAGGACGGCAATCTCATCCTGCGGGTGCAGACGGATGAAGTCGACCAGGCGTTCGGCGGCGTGTCGCTTTTCGAGCTCGACGGCTCCGGCCGCTTGCGGTCGATTCAACGGGCGGCACGCATATCCGTGGCCGAACGCGGTCATTGGCGCATGCAAAATGTCGCGACCACGCGCTTCGGCACGGATCACATCGACAGCGAAGTGGTGGAGCAGCTCGATATGCGCTCGACGGTCAATCCGGACTTCTTGGGACTGGCGGCGACCGATCCGGATTTGCTGACGTTGCGCGGCCTTAAGGGCTATATCGACCATCTTCGGCGCAACAACCTGGGAACGGAATCCTATGAAATCGGTTATTGGTCGCGTATCGCGCGCTTGTTTGCGGTCATCATCGTCACCCTGTTATCGCTGCCCTTCGTGTTCGGGCCGCTGCGCACCACGGGCGCGGGTACGCGGACGGTGATCGGCGTGATGCTGGGCATCATGTTTTTTCTGTTGACGCGCACCATCGAGAACGGCGGGCAGCTCTTCGGCTTGAATCCAGCGCTGGTCGGTTGGCTGCCGACCGGAGTGGTCGGTCTGTGTACGGCTTTCGCGATCTCAAGAACCCGTTAGGCGCAGCATCCGAGTCTTCGATAGCCGGTCGTGCAAGGCCAGATGTTCGGAATCGACGTACAGCCACAGTACCCCGAGCGCCGCCGGCGCCCATGCGAGCAATCCGCAGACGAATCGCAGCAGCGCCGATGCCAAGTCAAGGGCACGCCCCGAGTCGCTGACTACGCGCAAGCGCCAGGCCCGCATCCCCAAGGTCTGGCCGCTGCGCATCCAATTGAGCACGTAGTAACCGCCGATGAGCACGAGTTCCCCGGCGCGGTACGCATACCACCAGGCGCCGGCGCTCTGTTCGGTGAGCGCGCCGTGTCGTGCGAACACCCAGGCCGCGGTATAAATGGTGAGCAGTGCCGCGAGCAACAGGCTGTCGTAGAGCAGCGCCGCAAGGCGGCGGGCGAACCCGGCGCTCGTCCCGCTGATCACGGCCCCGGGGCAGGCGCGGGCTTACCCGCAGCCTTCGACTCCTTCGGCACCAGGAGCTGTTCCAGCGGGCGGAAAATGGCGTCGTAGCGGTAACTCGCCACTTCAAAGGCGCGATCCTTTGTCTTCGCGGCCAGCGCGGCGTCCTTGGTTGCCGTCACTTTAATCCAATGCTTATCGGCGATCGGCATGCCGACCAGGGTGATTACATCGCCATCCGACAAGGTGATGATTGCTCGGGTGGCATTGCTGAAATCCATGCCGTTCGCCGCCGCCACATCCTCGGCATTCAAGCCGCTGAGCAGGGTCGCCGAGGGTGCCAGGGCGCTCGCCTCGACCGCTTTGCGGCCCGCCGGCGTCCCGTCGAGACCAAATCCCTCCTCTGCGGGCGTGAGGCGGTGAACGACATATCCGGCGCCGGCCGCGGGTTTGATCTCGACGCTTTGAATCGACTTGGTCGGCACATCGATCAGCCGCGATTCGATCCAATACCGGGGTTCCGTTTCCAACGACACCGGTGGTTCGACGAGATAGCTTTGATTCTGACCTGCGCGGCGCGCGAAGTACCCCGGGCCGGAGGGCTTGCCGACGATCACCGAGTGCTCACCGTCGCGAGCGGCCACCGTGACTTGCGCGCTCATTGCGCCGGGCTGGGTGGGATCCTCGACCCCGATGATCGGGAAGTTCGCCGGACTCGAGGTCTTTTCTTCCACGATCTTGGCATCGCCGAGTGCGAGCAGCAATTTGCGCACTTTCGCGACATTCGCCGGATAGTCATCGCGCTCGGCCACGGCCCACTGTCCGGCCACCTTGTGCACCGTCACGACCGGCGCGGCGCCGCCCTTGCGCACCGCAAGTGCCGTCACGGTGTCGAGCTCCCCGGCGAGCGTGGGGAGCAAGGGCATGCCGTGCGCATCGGGAGGAGGCGGATTGCGATTGGAGTTCAAATACAGCGCACCCAATATGACGGCAAGCGCCCCGATCAGCAGCGAGGTGAAGCGCCGGTGGGTCATGTCGAGCTCGCTGCGCTCGATTTGCGCCGGCGCCGCAGCGACAGGATGATCACGCCGGCAATGGCGACCGCGAGCGGGGCGACCGCGATGTTGAGCACCTTCAACCAAGTGCCCAATCGATCGATGTCGACATCGAGGCCGCGCTCAGTTTCGCGCAATTCCTTGCGCACACGCGCCTTCTCGGTGGTGAAGCGCTTGAGTTCCTGTTCTTGTTCCGGAGTCAGCATGAGCGACGCCTGATCGTTTCTCTTGCTTTGCAACTCCGTGAGTTTCGCCTCGGTTTGCTGCAGCTCGGACTGCAGCTCGAGCGCCTTACTGCGCAATCGGTCGTCGGCCCGGCGCTTGAGCGTCTCCACGCGCTCGAACGGGCGTGCGAAAGTGGCCCTGCCGCGTATGCTAATCAAGGCGCTGCTGCCGCTCAGATTGTCGAGCACGTTGGCGACGAAATCGCCGTTATTGGCGAATGCCTGCGCGATTCTCTGTCCCATCAATTCGCGCGTCTGCACCCACATGTAGTCCATCAGAATGTCGGTGTCGGCGACCACGACGATATTGGCGGGCACCGCCGACCGGGACAGATGAGGCGCCGGCGGACCCGCGGCCGGCTTCTGATCGGGCGGCGCGCCTTGCGGAAACGCCGATGGCAGAGGGCCGGTGAGGCGCACCGCCAGTGCATAACGCGTACCGGTCGACTTGAATCCGTCGCGCAGGCTCGAGGGGTCCGTGAGCGCGTTGAAGCGTTGGGCGGCAATCGGCGCGGCGCTCGCCGACGTGCGCAGCAGCGGCTCGATCGTGGCCTTGGCGCCGGGGCGCGCCGACAAGAATCCGGCGGTGGCGACATTGATCACGTCGAGCGAGGAGGTAACGACGTCCTTAGGATCCATGTCGTCGCGGCGCAAGCCGAGGATGCCGATGTGGCGGGTCGGCGGCGCTTGCATGCTCGAGCGCACTTCGAGTCCGAGGGTCAGATCGCCGACCACCTTGGTCGGATCGTAGTCGATGCCCCATGCGGACAGCAGCGGCTGCAAGTTCGAGGAATGGTTCGCCATCGCGCCTGCGAACGGATTCGACGGGTCCTGTCCGCTGGTGTCGGCGCCGCTGTCCGGATCGACGAACAGCAGCATCCGGCCGCCGCGCATGACGAATTGGTCGATGGCGTACAGGGTCTTCGGGGGCAGCTGTTTCGGGTGCACCACCATCAGCACATCGACGTCCTTGTCGATGTGATCGATGTCGCTGGTCAGCGTGCGTACCGTGAACAGCTGCTCGATCTGCGAAAGTATCGGCCACTGTTCACCCATCTGTCCGGTCATTGGGTTGAATTGACCCTGCATGGCAAGCGAACTCAACAGGCCGATCACCGGCTTTTTTGGCATCGCCAGCTCGTGAATGAGCTTCGCCACGTCGTATTCCAGGAATTCCTCCCGATCGGGCTGAAAGCTCGGAATAACGGCACGGCCGTCGGTCGAATTGGTGCCGGTCAATCCGAAATAAATCGCCTCCGAGCCCGCGCCGACCGGGATCGACTGCAATCCCGCCTCGGCCGCACGGTCCTCATCCTCCGTGAACGGCTGCGGATCGATGACCCGCAGATGAATCCTGCCGCCGGAGCGCGCCGCGACCTCCTCGAGAAATTCACGCACGCGGGACGCATACGGCATGATCAGCGGCGCGTGTTTCGCCGCCGTATCGCGCGAGAAATAGAAATACAGATTGACGGGTTCTTTGATCTCGCCGAGAACCTGCTGCGTGCCCGGGCTCAAGGTGTACAAACGATTTTGCGTCAAATCGAGTCGCACGCCGCGCAGCCCGAGATTCGACAGCATGACGATACCCAAAAAAAGCACGGCGAGCGCCGCCAAGGCGCCCAAGCCAAAGCCGGTTCTTTCCCAACGATTAGCGTTCACCTATTCCGCCTTTTTCATGTCGAGCACCAGGGCCGTTGCCGCCAGCCAAAAGCCGATCAAGGCCGCGAAATACACCAGGTCGCGCAGATCGATGACGCCCTTGGAGATCGCTTCGAAGTGGGTGAAGAAGCTCAGCGACGCGATCCCGTCGACCAGGGCCTGCGGCAGCACACCGCGCACGAAATCCAGCACCACCGGATATCCGGCGAGCAGGAATATGAATCCGACCAATGCGGCGGTGATGAACGCAATGACCTGATTGCGCGTGGCCGCGGACAGGCACATGCCGATCGAGAGATAGCCGCCCGCCATCAGAAAGCTGCCCACGTAGGCGGCGACGATCGCGCCGTTGTCCGGCTTGCCCAAATAGTTGACCGTTATCCAGATCGGGAAGGTCAACGCCAAGGCGACGCCGGCGAAGCTCCACGCGGCCAAGAATTTGCCGACCACCGCCTGCCACAGGGTAATCGGCAGCGTCATGAGCAGCTCGATGCTGCCGCTATTGCGCTCCTCCGCCCACAGCCGCATCGAAATGGCGGGGATGAGCACCAGGTACAGCCAGGGGTGCCAGCGGAAGAACGGCTGCAGATCGGCTTGGCCGCGCTCCAGCAGCCCGCCCAGCTGAAAGGTGAATACGGCGGCCAGAACCAGGTAAATCACGATGAACACGTACGCCAACGGCGTCGCGAAGTAGCTCCTAAGCTCGCGGCGGAACACCACCATGGTCTTGCTCAAGTCTGCATCCCCCCGACGTTCGAGGCGGCGCGCGCGGGCGGCTGCGTCAACGTGCGGAACACCTCATCCAGGCGCCCCGATTCGAGATGCAGTTCGGGCACCTGCCAATCGTGTCTGACGATGATCGCGCTCACGCCGGGCAGGGCGTTCTTCCCCGCGCGCGGAACCGCGGTGAGCCGCAGCTCGCGCTCGTCCGATTCGACTTCCGCCACTTCGGGCAGGGCCGCGATTTCGCGCTGCGCCTCCTTCATCTGTTCGGGCCTTTCGAACCGCAGACTGACGGCATGATGGTATCGCGAGCGCGATTCGAGCGCGCTCGGCGTCTCGTCCGCCACGATGCGGCCGTCCGCGATGATGATGGCGCGGGTGCACACTTCGTGAACCTCTTCCAAAATGTGGGTGGAGACGATGACGAGTTTGTCCTTGCTGAGCTCGTTGATGAGCCGGCGCACCTCGTGCTTTTGATTGGGGTCGAGCCCATCGGTCGGCTCATCGAGGATCAAAACCTGGGGGTCGTGGATGAGCGCCTGAGCGAGGCCGACACGACGCCTGAAGCCCTTGGAGAGCGTCTCGATCACTTGTTCGATGACCGGAGCGAGCGCCAGGCGTTCGATCACGATGCCGCGTCTTTCGCGGCGCCGCGCCCCCGTCAGGCCGCGGATATCGGCGACGAACTCTAGAAATTCGTCGACCGTCATTTCGCCGTAGCTCGGGGCGCCTTCGGGCAAGTAGCCCATGCGGGACTTGGCCGCCACCGGTTCGCGCTCGATGTCGTGACCGCACACCGTGACCGCTCCGGCGGACGGCGCAACGAATCCGGCGATCATTCGCATGGTGGTGGATTTTCCGGCGCCGTTGGCGCCGAGAAAGCCCAGCACTTCGCCGGGCGATACCGAGAAGGTGAGGTCGTCCACGGCAAGTTTGTCGCCATAGCGCTTTGACAGGTTTTTCGTCGTAATCATGGCCGCCTTTGAGCGATCTTGAGCGAAAGAGGTTCCATAAATTTTTACCGCGAATGCCGGGCAGACTCAACCGTGAGCCGCCGGCCGGCCGGTGGGATCGCATCCGCCTTATCGGTTAGCTGCGCCCGGCCTTCTTTTCAATGGCGGTCTTATTGTCCTTTAGTATACGTCGCACTTCGGGTAACGGCGGCCGATCGGCCATGCGTGCGATGAGTTCGGCGAGCTCGAACCATTTGCGTCCCCACTGCACTAACCGCGCCGCATCGGCGATGACCTGATCGCGCGCGGCGTCGGCCGACGCGTGTGCGGTCGGCTTGGCGGCGGCGTGCCTTGCGGGCGCATGGAGTTTAGCAGGTTGTTTGGGCGCCGGCTTCGGTGCCGGCTTGGCAGCGCCCGGTTTGCGCTCCGTGCGTGCGACTTGTTCGGTGGCCACGGGCGTCGGGGCTTGACGCTTGGTCGCGACGAATTGCGGCATTTCGCGCGTGGCGGTCGTGGCCGTCGTGGCCGTCGTGACCGTCGTGGCGGTAGACGAGGTGTCCGGCGCGGGCGCAAGCGCGCGTTCGTTCTCGGGGTCGGCCAACGGGATGAAGCGCTCGATATGTTCCGAGCCGATCAGATTCGCGAGAAAAGTCATGAGCTCGAGCGAGTCCGAAAACTTCACATCGCCCATCTTGACCCGCTCCTGCACCTGGGCGCGCAGGGCCAGCGCCTTCTGCATGGCCAGTTCGATGATCCACCGGCTCGGGCGCTGATGCTCAGGCCAGGGCTGAATCTTCGAGTAGCTATCGGCGTCGAGGGACGAATACCTCAAGTGCAGCTCAAGGCTCTTGAGCCACTTTTCCAATAGCTCCAGCAGGCGTTGGTCAGCGGGTGTTGCCATGGGTCGAGTTCCAGGCTGCACCCTAAACGAACCGCCGGCCGATGGCTAGCGGTACCTCGCTCCTTAAGGTCGCGTTAGACTGCGGGCCATGTGCGGAATCGCCGGGATCATTGGTTCGCGAGCCAGCGTTGACACCGTCAATCTCATGACGCAGCGCCTGCGGCATCGAGGACCTGACGGGGAGGGCGTCTGGAGCGAGCCCGGAGCCGTCTTGGGCCACCGCCGATTGGCCATCTTGGATCTCTCGCCGGCCGGGGACCAGCCGATGGTGCTCGGCCCGCAGGTGCTGACGTACAACGGCGAGATTTACAACCACGAACGGCTGCGCGGCGAGTTGCCCGGGCCATGGCGCTCCAGCGGCGACACGGAAGTGCTGCTGCACCTTCTCGCCCGGCGCGGCAGCGCCTGTCTCGATGAGCTGATCGGCATGTTCGCCTTTGCGAGTTGGGATTCGAACTCTCGGCGCCTGTTGCTGGCGCGGGACCGACTCGGCATTAAGCCCCTGTATTACCAGATCTTGCCGGACGGCATCGCGTTTGCCTCCGAGCTGAAGGCGCTGTTGGTGCTCGGCGAGCTGCAGATCGATCCAAGCGCCGTGCGCGATTTCCTGTTTCACGGCTATGTTCCCGCCCCGAAGACGATCTATCGCGGAATCGCCAAGCTGCCGGCCGG
>Ga0209415_10012188_pt1 | contig 14363 bp, 10 predicted proteins | sample PeaSoiSIISIP2007_FD_187696 | JGI IMG/M metagenome (GOLD analysis project Ga0209415, IMG submission 187696) | Peat soil microbial communities from Weissenstadt, Germany - SII-SIP-2007 (SPAdes) (version 2) | ecosystem: Environmental > Terrestrial > Soil > Wetlands > Peat | place: Germany... | reverse complement strand
GCTACGAGACGTCAGGCAGACTTCGATCGCGCGGATCAGCTTGGGCGCGTCGTTGGGATGGATCTTATCCGCCGCGGCGCGATCCAGCCGCTTGAGGATCGCATAGAGATACGGTGAGCCTCGCTGTGCCGCGCGCTCGCGCACCCGCTCACGCAATTCTTCCGAGCGCTGCGGTCCGGGGAAAAGTCCTTCGAGCAGGGCACGCAAATACAGTCCCGTCCCGCCCACCACGATGGGCAGGTGCCGGCGCAGCTTGATCTCCCCGAGCACTTGCCGCGCCTGCCGGGCATATTCCCCCGCCGTGACGTACTGCGTGGGATCCACACAATCGAAAAGATGATGAGGCGCGGAAGCGAGTTCCCCGGCGCTGGGCTTGGCCGTCCCGATATCAAACTCGCGGTACATCGCCACTGAATCGCAGTTGACGATCTCGCCCTCAAACTTCCGCGCCAGCGCCACGGACAACGCCGTCTTTCCGCTGGCCGTTGGACCAAGAATCACCACCAGCAGCGGTTCGGCCGCGGAGAAGTCGGGATGTTCGTCGCGATGGCTGGGGCCCACGTTTAGCGCAGGCTCCAGTGAAGCTCGTGCCAGTAGCGCACCAGCGTCAACACCAGCAGCATCAGCGCGATCAGCAGCAACCCGGTAGTCTCCGACGCGTAGACCGCATGGCGATGATGCTTGTGATCGTCCTTGGGAGAGGTCTCAGGCACGCGCTTATTGTAGCGCTAAGGTCAGGGCCCGAGGTCTGAGGTCCGAGGTCCGAGGTCCGACTTTTCCACCTTCCTGCTACACTACCCCGTCGTGCCGCACAAAAGCAGCCGAGTCACGCGGTTTGGATTGTTCGAGCTCGATCTCAGCGCAGGCGAACTGCGCAAGAGCGGCGTCAAGCTGCGCCTGCAGGGGCAGCCGTTCCAGGTGCTGGCCCTGCTCCTGGAGCGGGCGGGCGAAGTAGTCACGCGCGAAGAGTTGCAGCAGAAGCTCTGGCCCTCCGACACCTTCGTCGACTTCGACCACAGCCTGAACACCGCTATCAACAAGGTGCGCGAGGCCCTTGGAGATTCCGCCGGCAATCCCCGCTACGTCGAAACGTTGGCCCGCCGCGGATACCGCTTCATCGCACCAGTCCAGGCCCCGGTCCAGACGGACGCTTCGACAGACACCCCGTCTGGCGAAAAGGCAGCCGCCAGCGGCGAAGTTTCGCTCCCGTCAGATTCACCGCCCGTCGCGCTGCATCCCGACCTCGAAGTCCCCATCCCGCGTCGCGCCATTACCCGCGGCCTGTTCGCGCTGATTCAGATCATGTACCTGTCCTTCTATCTGTCGGCCCTGATCCTTCTGCGCTACGTCCAGGAGATTGGAGACTCGTTCCGCAACCCCTGGGGTGGCATGGTGCTCGCCGGCGCCGTGCTCATCACTGCCGGCGTCGGCATTCCCCTGCGCTGCTACCTGATGTCGGCGGTCGGCTTCGACTACCAGCGTCTGGGCGAAAAGTTCCTCCAGATATTCCCCTTCGTCCTGGCGCTGGACGAGCTCTGGGCAGTCGCTCCATTCCTGCTGATCCCGCAGATCGGCCTGGGCGCGGCCTTCGCCGTCAGCGCCGCCCTCATCTATCTCCCTTTTTCCGAGCGAACCCTGATTCGCATGGCATATGTCGGCACGCGGCCGCGCTAGCCGGTTATTTCCATGGAACTAACCTCACCGTTCGCCCGTAACCATGTCCAAGAGGCTGGGCGAAGGTCTGCCCGCCGGAGGATCTTATGAAGCTCGTTGCGATGAAGCGCGTGTCCCTCGCCATCCTGGCTGGGGCCATCCTTGCCATTCTTTCCGCCGCACCCGCCCGCGCCGACGAATGGTCGAAGACTTACACCATCAGCGGCAAGCCCGACCTGCGGGTCGAGACTTCCGACGCCAACATCCGCGTCACCACCTGGGGTCAGAACACCATCGAAGCCAAAGTCATCACCAACCGCTACAAGATCGGCGAAGACGGCATCCACGTCAGCGAGCACCAGAGTGGCGACTCGGTCGAGATCGAAGTGCGCTACCCGCACCACAATTTCAACATCGAGTGGGGCCAGCACAAGGTCGACATCATCATCCAGATGCCGCGCGAGGGCCGCGTCAACCTGCGCACCGGCGATGGCAAGATCGATCTCGCCAATTTCAAGGGCGACATGAATCTGCACAGCGGCGACGGCTCCGAGCGCCTGGATGGCGTCGACGGCAAGCTGCACGCCGAGACCGGCGACGGACACATCACCGCGCAAGGCCGCTTTGATGAGCTCGAACTCAAGACCGGCGATGGACACGTCGAAGTGCGCGCCGCGACCGGGTCTACGCTGGCGGCGGGCTGGCGGCTCGAAACCGGCGACGGCAATGTTTCCCTCGAAATCCCGAGCGACTTTTCGGCCGACGTGAGCCTGCATACCAGCGACGGCCACATCGACCTCGACATGCCCATCACGACCGAGGGCAAGATTCGCGAGAACGAAGTTCACGGCAAGCTCAACGGCGGGGGCAGCGCACTCACCATCCGCACCGGAGACGGCTCCATTCATCTGCGGAAGGGCTAAGGACCGACGTCGGACCTCAGACTTCGGACCCCAGACTTCGGACCTCCGACACACGGCTTGACGCTTCGGCTTATACTTTGGGGTCTCACCATTTCCATTCTTCGGCGGAAGAGGTTTTCTCCATGGCCATTCTGCGCATGAGTCTGATTGCGCTTGTAGTCCTCTGTTTCGTTTCTCTAGCCACCGCCCAGCAACCCAGCGCCGCGAACTATACTCCCGCGCTCGACGTTACCGCGATGGACCGCACCATTGATCCCTGCGTAGATTTCTTCGCCTATTCCTGCGGCGGCTGGCTCAAGAAGAATCCAATTCCTCCCGACCAGTCCTCGTGGGACACCTATTCCAAGATGCAGGATGAGAATCTGGCTCAGTTACGCGGCATCCTGGAAACCGCCTCCGCGGCGAACCCCAAGCGCAGTGCGACCGATCAGAAAATTGGCGACTACTTCGCCTCCTGCACCGACGAGAAGGCGATTGACGCCAAGGGCGCGGATCCGCTCAAACCGTCGCTGGAACGAATTGCCGGGATCACTTCCAAAGCCGAAATCGCCGGCGTAGCCGCGGCCATGATCGATGACAACGTCCTGTTTCGTTTCGAATCCACACAGGATCCCCACGATGCCAATCAGGTCATCGCCAACTCCGATCAGGGCGGACTCGGCCTGCCCGACCGCGACTATTACACGAAAGATGATGCCAAGTCGGTGGAACTGCGCCAACAATATCTCGCGCACGAGCAGAAAATGTTCGAACTGCTCGGCGACAAACCCGACACTGCTGCCGCCGAAGCGCAGACGGTCATGCGCATCGAAACTGCGCTGGCCAAGGGTTCCATGACGCGGGTCGAACGGCGCGATCCCAAAGCTCTCGACCACCGCATGACCAGCGCGGAGTTCGAGAAACTTTCCCCCGAGTTTCAATGGCAGGTTTATTTCGCCAAGGTCGGAATGCCTTCTCTTTCTTCGCTGAATGTCAGCTCCCCCGGCTTCTTCAAAGCCATGAGCGAGGAACTCCAAAAAGAAAGCCTGGCGGACTGGAAGACCTACCTGCGCTGGCATCTGGTACATGCCGACGCGCCCCATCTCTCTGCCGCGTTTCTGAATGAGAACTTCGCTTTTTATAGCAAGACTCTGCGCGGGCAGCAGGAACTTAAGCCGCGCTGGAAGCGGTGCACCGAGAATGTCGACGATTATCTGGGCGAGGCCCTCGGCCAGGCATACGTAGAAAAGTATTTCAGCCCTGAGGCCAAGCAGAAGGCTTCGAAAATAGTGAAAGAAATTCAGACGGCGATGGAACAGGAGATCAATGGTTTGCCCTGGATGTCGCCTGCCACCAAACAACAAGCGATCGCCAAGCTGCATGGCATGGCCAACAAGATCGGCTATCCCGATAAGTGGCGCGACTACACCAAACTCGAGATTGTCCGCGGCGACGAACTGGGCAACGTTGAGCGGGCCCGGAAATTCGAATTCGACCGGCAGCTGGCCAAGATCGGCAAGCCCGTCGACCGCGGCGAATGGGGCATGACTCCGCCTACCGTGAACGCCTACTACGATCCGCAGATGAACGACATCAATTTCCCCGCGGGCGTGTTGCAACCCCCGGCATTCGATCCCAAATCTGACGCGGCTCCCAACTATGGAGACACTGGCGGCACCGTCGGTCACGAACTCACCCACGGCTTCGACGATGAAGGCCGCCAGTTCGATGCTCAAGGAAACCTGCGTGACTGGTGGACGCCCGAAGACGCGAAAGAATTCGAGAAGCGCGCCAGTTGCATCTCCGATCAATATTCCGGCTACACCATCGTCGACGACATCAAGATCAACGGCAAGCTGACCCTCGGCGAGGACGTCGCCGACCTCGGCGGCCTGCTGCTGGCCTACATGGCGTGGAAGGCCGACACTTCAGGCCAAACGCTGGACCCCATCGATGACCTCACTCCCGACCAGCGCTTCTTCGTCGGCTACGGCCAAAGCTGGTGCGGCCAGACTCGCGACGAAACCAAGCGCCTCCGCGCCACCGTCGATCCGCACTCTCCCGAAAAATATCGCACCAACGGCGTGGTCTCGAACATGCCGGAATTCCAACAGGCATTCCACTGCAAGGCTGGATCACCCATGGTGAATCAGAACCAGTGCCGAGTCTGGTAGATAGTAGAAAGTGGAAGAGCGGCCCCTTCAGGGCCGCGTCACGACTCATGTGGGGACGGACGCATTCGTCAGTCCCGCGAAGCAAAGCGAGCGGAACCGCCGCACCTCCGCCCGTTCCCGGAGGGCCCTTTCACCGCCCGATCCGTCGAACAACGGCCCTTCTTAGAGCGACCTCCGATGGCTCCGTGGAAGAGCGGCCCTTTCAGGGCCGCGTCACAGGCGCGAATCAAAGCGGGCTTCAGCCCCTGTGTTTCGCCGTCGCATCCTTCCGAGCGCCCTACACCTCCAGCCCAATCGACCGCATCAACTCAAGCCCATTGCTCTTCGTCACCACGCCGTCGTGCAGCTTGTAATCGAAGGTGATTCGTCCATTCGCCAGCTCATCCTGGAAATGCACATTGCGCAGATGACCCGCGACTGCCGCGCCAATATCAGTCAGAGCCAGGTCATGCGTGCTCACCAACCCGATCGCGCCGCGATTCACCAGCGCCCGCACGATTCCCTCCGCGCCAATGCGGCGATCCTTCGAGTTCGTGCCTTGCAACAGCTCGTCAAGTAGAAACAGCAAAGCCAAATCGCCGCCCGCCAAATCAACAACCTGCCGCAGCCGCGTGATCTCGGCATAGAACCGCGAACTGCCTTCCTGCAGCGAATCGTTGACGCGAATGCTGGCCCCCACTTGCAGCGGCGTAAGCCGCAGCCTGCGCGCTCGCACTGGCGCGCCCGCCATGGCCAGCACGACGTTCAGGCCCACAGCCCGCAGCAAAGTGCTCTTCCCCGACATGTTCGAACCGCTGACGAGCAGAACCCGCGTCTCCCCGCAGATGCTTACGCTGTTGCGAACGCAGGTCGCCGCCGGAACCAGCGGATGTCCAAGTTCTTCGCCGTCGAACGAAGCCGCGCCATCCACGAATTCTGGAAACGGATCGGAAGGATGCTCGAAGCTGTAACTCGCCAGCGACAGCAACGCCTCCATCTGTCCGATAGCATCCACCCACAACCGCAACGCGCCGCCATGAGCCTGCCGCCAGCGTTCCGCCGCAAACGCCACCTGCACCGAGTACATGAGTGGAACGTCAATGATTCGCACCGCGATGTTATGGCGCGAGTTGATCAGGTCGACCAAAGTTCGGAGCCGCGCGATCGCCTGCGAACCTGGCACCCCGCTCGACAGAAGCTCCCGCTGCAGCGCCTGCAATCGCGGCGCCTGAAATCTATGCTCCTCCACTCGCGCCAACACGCCTGAAAACAGATCCAAGTCGCGAAACGCGTGCTCCGTTCCGTGGAGCACTTCCTCCAGCGGTTTCTTCAGCCGGTACGTCAGGACCGCTTCGATCACCACGACCAGCACCAGCGGCGTCGCCATCCCCCAATGCGCCCATACCACGGCGCCAGCAACAGCCAGCGCCGCCAGCAGCGGCGCCAGCCATCGAATCCACAACGGCTTCATCTGATTCGGCGATTCCGCCCACTTCAGCAGCGCCTCGGGATGCACGCCCACTCCAACATCTTCTCCCAGCACCGCCAGATCTTCGCGAAGATCAAACTGATCCCGCAGTTCATCCACCGCCGCATGCCGCTCCCGAATCTGATCCACGGTTGACGGAAACCGCAGCCACTGCGCCAGCGTGTCTTCTCCCATGCGCGTGCGCGCCGTCGACAACAGCTGGAACAAGCTGCTCTTCCCGAACAGGTCGAGATCGGCGGCGTACACGTGATGCGGATCCTCGAAGCGTTCGCCCGTCTCTTCGAATCCACTCCAACCATCCTCGACCCGCGCCAGTCCTTTTTCATAAAACCCGGCCGCACGCTCAGCCAGCTCGCGGGCCCGCAGAATCCCCGAGTGATAAGCCGCGATGCCCACGAACGCCGCGACCGGCGCGGCCAACCACCAAGCCGAGAGAGAATGCGCCCGCAATGAAGTCCACGCCACAATCACCGCGACGACCGCCAAAACCAGCCGCATGTTGCCCAGCCGGATATGAATTTTCTCGTAGTGCGCAACCCGCGACTGGCGAGCCTTTTGGCGCTGAACGTATTCTTCGGAAGGATTCACTGGCTCAAAATGTAGCAGGTACATCGAGCGCGAGGAAGAGAGCTAGTCGGACGGCAGTAGTGGTGGCTCGGACTTCTTTTAGGAGGCGTCATCCCGAACGGAGCCGCTCTTCAGGCGAAGTGAGGGATCTCGCGTGAGAGCTTACCCGTTCCGCGCGAGATCCTTCCCTCCGCCTGAAAAGCGGCTCCGGTCAGGATGACTGCCACTGCTTTATTCCGCGGCCTTCGCTCTCGCCAAACAGAATCATCCGCATCGAGATGCTGCCGAAATCGAACCCTTCATACGGATACGACACCGCGTCCCGCTCGTCCGTGGTGCCCATGCAGTACAACAGCGGCAGGTAGTGTTCCACCGTGGGATGCGCCGTCGCCAGCAGCGTCTCGCCCCACTTCTCCGGCTGCGCCAGCGATCTCGCATCATGCGCCTCGACCGCATCCTTAACCCGCGCATCAAATTCCACCGCCCAGTCATACGCGCCGTGAGGCTCGTCCCAATCGATGCGGCGCAGGTTGTGCACGATGTTGCCGCTCCCCAGAATCAACACGCCTCGCTCCCGCAACGACTGAATCTCGCGCCCCAGTTCAAGATGCTCTTTGAAACTGCGGCGCTCGTCCAGACTCAGCTGAAACGCCGGCACATCGGCGTTCGGATACATGTGCCGCAACACGCTCCACGCGCCGTGATCCAGTCCCCACTGCTCGTCGGGCACAATCTCAGGATTGCTGGCCATCTTGTTCGCTTCGGAAGAAGCGCCCGGCGCAGGATACTGCACGTCATAGAGAGGGCGCGGGAAACCGTAGAAATCGTGGATCGTTTTTGGATGCACCGAGCTCATCACGTGCGCGCCCTCTGTCACCCAATGTGCGGACACCACACAGACCGCCTTCGGTCGGGGCAAGCGCGCGCTCAGGCCGTCCAGCGTCTCGGTAAACGCGTTGTGCTCAATGGCGTTCATCGGCGAGCCGTGCCCGACGAACAAAACTGGCATCTTCTCCAACCCAGCCTCTCTCCGCCAGAAAGCGCTGCAACGCCGCCCCCAGCACACACCAGCACGTGTTAACTATTTGATTACCGAAAGAGGTAAACGATTCGCCGCAGCAGACTCTGTGTCATCCTGACCGGAGCCGCTCTTCAGGCGAAGGGAAGGATCTCGCGCTCGTCTAATCCGCCCCCCTCTTCGTGAAGCAGCTACTCCAGATCAGACTTGTCGGGGTTGTAATAGAAGCGGAATCGCAGTTCGAGATAAGGTCCGGTGAATTCGCTGGGCAGTGGCGGAAATGGATTCGACGCCGAGATCCCAGCCCAAGCCGCGCGATCCAGAGCGACGTCGTTGGACGTTGCCACCAGCCGCATGTCTGCAACTTTTCCGTCCTTCGTGATGGCAAACTGAATCGCGAGCTTCCCTTTCTTCATCTCCGCGGATTCGGGAATCGCGTGATACCAATTCTCCCGCACATCCTGCAGAATACGTTGCAGGTAAGGTCCGAAGTCGACGCCTTGAGTGTCGCTGAGCACTTCAAGACCGCCCACCTGGCGGCCGTGGGCTCCGGTCCCCAGCCCGAAGCCGCCTTCCTGCCCACTCTCCGCGCGGTTGGCCGCCGCCCCCTGCGTAGCCTGCTGAATGACCTGGCCCGGCGTCATCCCTCCGCCGTACTTGGCGAACGAGTTGTTGGGACGAGCCGGCATCTGCAGCTGCGCCGTCTGATCGCTTTGGAATTGCGGGCGCGGCGTCTGCTGCTGTGCCTGCTGCGGAGCCGGTGGCTGGTTCTGCGCCATCGCTTGCGGAGCCGGTTGTGGCGAGCGCGGGCCCGTCATCCCGGGCGCTCCTGGCGGCGGTGTCGCCAGAATCTTTCGCAGTTCCTTCGGATCAAGCTCCGGGTGCCGCGAAGTCGCGATGCGGTCTTTATCGGACGCGATGTTGGTGTTGGGCCGCCGCGAGGGCTTCTGCAAGTCCGGCGGCAGCGCCAGAAACGTCAAATTCTTGTCTTTCGAGTCCAGCGGCACAACCACCGCCGTGTGCCATCCTACGGACTTCGCGATCCAGTCGAGGTGCCACAGCCCAATGGTGAGGACCAGGTGCACGATAATCGAAATCCAGATCGCTTCGCGCCAGCGCGAGCGCTCCAGATCGTCCTGCAACTGGATCAGCAGGTGCGGCACCCGCGAATCCAGATCGCGGTACGCGCTTTCCCAGTCCTGGCTGTGGTAAAGCTCCAGCTGCTCCGGTTGCGCCTTCTCGGGAGCCACTGGATCCTGGAATGGAATTTGCGTGATCGGCATGCGCTGGGCTGAGCTAAAACCTCTGAAAACAGAATGCCCGAACTGAAAAACACTTAACGGTAAAGGCTTAGCTGTTCGTTAGACACCGAATACACCCTCAGCGTTGCATCCGGCCTTCTAGGAAGTCATGCAGCGCGCGGTGCTCTACAACCAAGTTCCCTCTATTTTCGCATCTTTCGCGGGATTCTGCTCAGCAACAAATAGCCCACGACTTAGGCGTGTAAACATATGTAAATGCAAGTGGAACTGGATTCATGAAGTGGGAAGGTTGATGAGTGAAAGGTTTATGTGGGGACGTCCGCCCTCGGCGGTCCGCCGGGCGCAGCCCGGGTAGCTCCCCCTGCTCAATGCTTCGCCTTCGCGATCCCAGCCAGGTCCACTTTCTTCCCGTGCTCGCGAATCGCCGCCACAATCTCGAGCGCCAGCCCCAGCGCTCGCCGCCCGTCGTCCAGCGGCACATCCGGAACAGACCGCTCCCGCACTGCCCGCAGAAACGATTTCAGCTCCGCATGCAGCGGCTCCTCCGAAGCAACAGGAGGTTTAGTCACCCCAATCTGCGGATTTACCGACGGCGTTCCCGACGCCGTATCGTGCCCGACCGTAAAGACCAGCACTTCCTGCCGTCCGTAATCGAGCGAAACGTACTGCCGCGGCTGGAAGAAACGCAGCTTGCGCACCCGCTCGGTCGAAACCCGGCTCGCCGTGAAGTTCGCGATGCACCCGGATTCCAGCTCCAGCCGCACGTTCGCGATGTCCACCTTCCCAGACAATATCGGCAGCCCGACCGCGCGCACTTCCTTCACCGGAGATTTCGCAAACGCCAGCACAATATCAAGATCGTGAATCATCAGATCGAGCACCACATCCACGTCGAGCGACCGCGGCGTAAACACGCTGAGCCGGTGCACCTCGAAAAACATAGGCTGGGTCAGCAATGGGACCGTGGCCCGCACTGCCGGATTGAAGCGCTCCAGATGCCCGGCCTGGGCAATCCGTTTATGCTTGGCCGCGAGTGCGACCAAATCCTCCGCCTCGCCTAGCGTGGCCGCCAGCGGCTTTTCGATCAGCACATCCACGCCGCCCTGCATCAATTCGCCCGCGACGCTGAGATGATGGACGGTCGGAGCGGCCACCGAAGCCGCTTGCAACTCGCTGTGCGTAGTCAACATCTGGTTCACCGACCCGAAGGCCTTGCACCCGAACTCGCGCGCTACCGCGTCCGCGCGACCGGTGTCGGGATCGACCACTCCCAGCAGCCGCACCGCCTCGCCTTGTTGTTCGAGTTCCTTGTAGACTCGGGCATGATTGCGTCCAAAGACGCCCACCCCTACCACCGCGACGGTAATCGGATTTTGCGATGGCAGGAGAAATTCTCGATGGCCGGTAGCCGGAAACAAATTGTAAACGGAAACCCGGGAAAGAGCATCCGGATTAGCGCCTATGTGGGGACAGCCGCCCTCGGCTGTCCATCGGGCCGAAGGCCCGATGCTTCTCACCGTGCGTGCTTCTCCGTGGAAGAGCGGCCCTTTCAGGGCCGCGTAAGGCGCGCAGAAATCCGCGCGGGCTTTAGCCCCTGAGGTCTTTGTCGTAACTCGGTCTCTGAACCGTGTAAGCCGTGATTTGTGTGAAGCCGCGAAGCGGTGTAAGAGTGCAATCCATAGCGCAAGCTGTGGGTTGCGAGTCGGAGCTCAACGAGCCCCGCAAGGGGCGAAAGAAAGGGACGCAATTTCCCGCCGCGAAACGCTCACGCGGCCAACATCAACCCCAGAAAGGACTCTCTCGCCCCATGAGGACGATCGCGCTGCTCACCATCTCCAACATCTTCATGACCTTCGCCTGGTACGGACACCTGAAGTACCGCGAGGTCCCGCTCTACAAAGTCATCGTAGTGAGCTGGCTCATCGCCTTTTTCGAATACTGCTTCCAGGTCCCGGCCAACCGCATCGGCTCCTACGAGTTCACCGCGGCCCAGCTCAAGACGATCCAGGAAGTCATTACCCTCACCGTCTTCGCCGCCTTCTCGGTCCTCTATCTGAAGCAGCCCCTGCGCTGGAATTACGTAGCCGGCTTCGCGCTAATCGTCGCAGCCGTCGCCGTGATCTTTAAGAAGTGGTGACGCGGGATTATTTGGGGGCGAGAATTTATGTGGCGCGGGCGCCCCCGCCCGCGAAATGCTCGAGGAAGAGCACGCCTTCGAGCGGTGCCGTGAGGGACTTGGGAAGGGCACGGCATCGAGCCGTGCCGTCGGCGGCCAAGAAGAATCCGCGGGCTTTAGCCCCCGAGCCCTTTCCCGGTAGGATCACCTATGAAACATGACCGTCCTCAGGATCGGGCCCGACCAAATCGCAATTTGTCCCGCAGGGACGCTTGAACCGTCGTCACGACGCCTTCTTCAAAATCGCAATCTGCCCCGCGTGATACAGCTCGTGCTGCGCGATCCCATGCAGCATGTGATAGAAGTCGTACCGCTTCCCCGGAACGCGGTCTCGCAGCCGTGAATCCGGAAGCGCAGCAACGGTCCTGACCAGCCGATCGTGCGCCCGCTTCGTCGCTGCAACGGCCTTACGCCACGCCGCTTCCGTCACCTTACCCACCGGCGGGAAATTCGCCAACCCGCTTGGCTGCCATTTCTTCCCATCGAGTCTGCGCAAAGCCGCGTCGTCCCACACCGCAACGTGCAACACCAACTCCCAAATGCTGTGAACGTCAGGCAGAGGCTTCGCCGCGGCCGTCGCGGCATCAACGTCCTCCAGCAGTTCGAGCAGCGCCGGCCCATGCCACGCGCCACCGTAAAAAGCCCGCCGCAGCTGATCGGCAATGCGAGCGGCTTCGGACCCCGCTTCTTTCGCTCTCATGAGGCCCTTCCTTCCGCGACCACCGCAATCCCCGCCGCATTCGCCGCCTCAATCACCTTCTGCCCATCCAGCAGCAAACATTTTCCCGCATCCAGCGCCAGGCAACTTGCTCCCGCCGCCTGCATCACTTCGATCGTCTTCACCCCGACGACCGGCACATCGAATCTCATATCCTGATTCGGCTTCGCAAGCTTCACCACGGTGAGAGCGCGGCTAAGGGTCGACGCATCGCCATGCAGCGACCGCATAATCTGTCCCGCGCGCTCGATCGTTGCGTCGGTACCCTCCATCGCCTCCACCGCCACGCACGCCGATTCCGCAATCACCACCGTCTGCCCAATATCATGCTGCGCCAACTGGAGAGCCACACCGCGCCCGTACTCGATGTTCTTGCGCTCCTGCTCAGTCGGCTCACGCTCGGTCAGCACTCCAGGCTTAACCAGCAGCGGTTCCAGCAGCCACGTGGATTTTTCCAGCACGATCCCTTCATCCCCCAGCACCTTCGCTATCGCCCCCAACAGCGAGTCCGTATTCCGCGTCGTGAGCGACAGCAAAAGCTTGGCCAGCCGCCAGTCCGGCCGGATGCTGGAAAAAATCTGCTTGTGCCTCACCTGCCCCGCCATCACGGCCCGCCGCACCCCTTCCCGCTGAAAGGTCTCGATCAGCTTCGACAGCTCTCCCAGCGAAAGCCAGTGCACCGCCGCCGCGCCATGCTCTTCAATCTCCGGAAAAGCTTCTTCCCGAATCGCAGCCACCACGACTTCGTATCCCTGCGCCCGCGCCGCCTCCAGCACGAGAAAGGGAAACTTACCGTTGCCGGCAATAAGCCCAAGTTTTTCGTTCTGAGCGGACATGAATTAAGCGTTGATTTCCACCGACGTCGAGCCAGTCGGTAGTGGCCCAGTTTGACTTTTGAATCTCACAAGGCGTCATCCCGAAGCGCCCGCGTCTTTACCAGCGGGCCGAGGGATCTCCCCTGGCACACGGCGTCGTAGCGGGAGATCCTTCGCTCCACCTGAAAAACGGCTGCGCTCAGGATGACGCCAGCGGCGACGAGCAAAGATGCCATCTGAAATTCAAACTGAGCCACTACCGGCCAGTCTAGCACTTAGCATCAAAAACAATCCCCGGCTACAATGTCTGTTATTTCTGATCCCATGCCTCTAATCCAGCTTCTCTTTCATCTCGGAGCCCGTCTAAGTTGCGAAGGAGCCCTGTCAATGCATCATGACCTTGCCACCGTCCTCCGCCACCTGCCCGGCGTCCTTGTCCTGTTCGCCGTCTCAACCCTGGTTTCGCAGGCCCAGGAGCGCGATCGCAGCAAGGTGCCGGACGAGTACAAATGGGATCTGACCGCTATCTATCCCTCCGACCAGGCTTGGCGTGCGGCCAAGGAAAAGCTTGCGTCCGAGTTGCCCAAGCTCCGCCAGTTTCAAGGCACGCTGGCTTCCTCGGCTTCCCGCCTGGCCGACGCGCTGGAAACGCAAAGCTCCTTCGACAAAGAATTAACCCGCCTGTACGTCTTCGCCGGCATGCGTTCCGACGAAGACACTCGAGTCAGCACCTATCAGGGGATGCAGCAGGAAATGGTTCAGCTCGGATCCGTTCTAGGCACCGAATCAGCCTTCATCGAACCTGAGATCCTCAAAATGGATAACGCAACCATCGAGCGATTTCTCGCGCAAGAGCCTCGGCTGCAGGTCTTCCGCCATGACCTCGAAGATATCGCACGCCGCCGCGCTCACACCCTCAGCAACGCCGAAGAGAAGCTCCTGGCCGCGTCCTCCGTGATGGCCAGCGGGCCATCCAGTGTCTATGGCATCTTCGCCGACGCCGATTTTCCCTATCCATCCGTGACCTTGAGCGACGGCAAGACGGTGAAGATCGATAAAGCTGCTTTCGCTCTCTACCGTGCATCAGCCTCTCGCGAGGACCGCCAGAAAGTCATGGAAGCTTTCTTCACCGCGCTGGGAAAATATCGCGGCACCTTCGGCTCCATGATGAATTCCAATGTACAGACTTCCGTCTTCTACGCGCATGCGCGCAATTACGAGACCTCCTTGCAAGCGACCCTCGACCAGCCCAACATCCCCGTCTCGGTGTATTCGAGGTTGGTCGACGGAGTCGATCGCAATCTGCCCACCTTTCAGCGTTACCTGAAACTCCGCAAACGAATGATGGGCCTTCCCGAACTCCATTATTACGATCTCTATGCTCCTCTCGTGTCGTCCGTCGACACGAAATATCCGGTCGACGTCGCTGAAAAAGACATCCTCGCAGCCCTTGCCCCGCTCGGCCCCGAATATGCCGCAGGAGCGAAGCGCGCCTTCACCGAACGCTGGATCGACATGTACCCCACCGAAGGCAAGACCTCCGGCGCTTATTCCAACGGCGCGGCCTACGACGTTCATCCCTACATGCTGCTGAACTACAACGGGAAGTA